>Ga0164306_10000403_pt1 | contig 17523 bp, 25 predicted proteins | sample Whisoiple_242_MG_FD_110213 | JGI IMG/M metagenome (GOLD analysis project Ga0164306, IMG submission 110213) | Soil microbial communities amended with fresh organic matter from upstate New York, USA - Whitman soil sample_242_MG | ecosystem: Environmental > Terrestrial > Soil > Unclassified >... | reverse complement strand
GAATTCCTCAGCCTGTTCGGGCCCCAGGGGGAGCGGATGCACGTCAGGGCCAAGCCGAAGCGCTCGTGAGCGGGGCATGGCCGGTACGGGCCGGGGTGTTCCCAGGTGAGCAAGCGACCGCTTAGTATGCGCCGGAGCAGTGGTAATGCCGACAGTGTTGTGGAGGCCCCTCATGCAGGCATGGCGAGTGCACCGGAACGGCGAGCCGAGCGAGGTGATGGAGCTCGAGCAGGCGGACCGGCCGACCCCCGGGGAAGGCCAGGTGCTGATCGCGGTACGCGCGGCGAACATCAACTTCCCCGACGCGCTGCTCTGCCGCGGCCAGTACCAGGTGCGGCCACCGCTGCCCTTCACCCCCGGCGTCGAGATCTGCGGCGAGACGGCGGACGGACGCCGGGTGCTCGCCACCCCCGCCCTCCCGCACGGAGGCTTCGCCGAGTACGTCGTCGCCGACGAGGCGGCCCTGCTGCCTGCCCCCGAAGCCCTGGACGACGCCCAGGCGGCGGCCCTGCACATCGGCTACCAGACCGGCTGGTTCGGGCTGCACCGGCGCGCCCGTCTGCAGGCCGGTGAAACGCTGCTGGTCCACGCCGCCGCGGGCGGCGTCGGGAGCGCGGCCGTCCAGCTCGGCAAGGCAGCCGGTGCCACCGTCATCGGAGTCGTCGGAGGCCCCGAGAAGGCTGCCGTCGCCCGCGAGCTGGGATGCGACCTGGTGATCGACCGACACGGCGAGGACATCGTCGCGGCGGTCAAGGAGGCCACGGGAGGACGGGGCGCGGACGTCGTCTACGACCCGGTGGGCGGCGAGGCCTACGCCAAATCCGTCAAGTGCATCGCCTTCGAGGGCCGTGTCGTGGTCGTCGGCTTCGCGAGCGGCGCCATTCCCACCCCCGGCCTCAACCACGCCCTGGTGAAGAACTACTCGATCGTCGGACTCCACTGGGGCCTGTACAACACCAAGGACCCCGCCGCTGTCCGCGCCTGCCACGACGAGCTCACCGCGCTCGCGGCGAAGGGCGTCGTCAAACCGCTGATCAGCGAGCGCGTCCCGATGGCCGACGCGGCACGCGCCGTACAGCGGGTCGCCGACGGCACCAGCACCGGCCGTATCGTCGTCCTGCCGTCAGGAGGCACCCGATGAGCACCGCCGTCGACGCGGCGGGCATCCGCCGCTTCACCCAGCAACTGCTGGCGGACCGTCCGCCGGCAACCACCGACCGCACGGACTTCCTCGAGGCGCGCTTCGACGCCGGTCTGGCCTGGGTGCACTACCCCGTCGGGCTCGGCGGGCTCGACGCACCGCGCTCCCTGCAGCCCGTCGTGGACGCCGAACTCGCCGCGGCCGGAGCCCCCGACAACGATCCGCGCCGCATCGGCATCGGACTCGGCATGGCAGCGCCGACGATCCTCGGCTACGGCACCGAGGAGCAGAAGCGGCGTTTTCTCCGCCCGTTGTGGACCGGCGCCGAGGTGTGGTGCCAGCTCTTCAGCGAGCCCGGGGCCGGATCCGACCTCGCCGCGCTGGGCACGCGCGCGGTCAGGGACGGGGACGACTGGGTGGTCGACGGGCAGAAGGTCTGGACGTCCAGCGCCCATCTGGCCCGCTGGGCGATCCTGATCGCCCGCACCGATCCCGACGTCCCCAAGCACCGGGGCATCAGCTACTTCATCTGCGACATGACCGACCCCGGCGTGGAGGTGCGGCCGCTGCGCCAGATCACCGGGGAGGCCGAGTTCAACGAGGTCTTCCTCACCGGCGTGCGCATCCCGGACAGCAGGCGACTCGGCCCCGTGGGCGACGGCTGGAAGGTCGCGCAGACCACCCTGATGAACGAGCGCGTCTCGATCGGCGGAGCCCGCATCCCCCGCGAGGGCGGCATGATCGGCACCGTCGCGAAGACCTGGCGCGAGCAGCCCGACCTGCGCACCCACGACCTCCACCAGCGGCTGCTCACGCTGTGGGTCGAGGCCGAGGTGGCCAGGCTCACCGGCGAGCGGCTGCGCCAGCAGCTCGTCGCGGGGCAGCCCGGCCCCGAGGGCTCCGGCATGAAACTCGCGTTCGCCCGTCTCAACCAGGAGATCAGCGGACTCGAGGTGGAACTCCTCGGCGACGAAGGCTTGTTGTACAGCGACTGGACCATGCGACGCCCGGAACTCGTCGACTTCACCGGGCGGGACGCCGGCTACCGCTATCTGCGGTCCAAAGGCAATTCCATCGAGGGCGGCACGAGCGAGGTCCTGCTCAACATCGTGGCCGAGCGCGTGCTCGGCCTGCCCGTCGAGCCGCGTAACGACAAGGACGTCGCCTGGAAGGATCTTGCCCGATGACCGTACAGACAGAAGCCGTCCAGGCGCCCGACCTGCTCTACTCGGAAGCGGAGGAGGACCTGCGGTCAGCCGTGCGCTCGCTGCTCGCCGACCGGGCCGACGCGCCGACAGTGATCGCCGGCATCGAGTCCGACACGCCGTACGACCTGCGGTTGTGGGAATCGCTGGCCGCGGGGATCGGGGCAGCGGGGCTGCTGGTCCCGGAGAAACTAGGCGGCCAGGGTGCCACCCATCGCGAGGCCGCCGTGGTCCTGGAGGAACTGGGGCGCAGCGTCGCCCCGGCGCCCTACCTGACGAGCGCCGTCGTCGCGACCGAGATCCTCCTCGCCCTGGGTGCCGACGGAGGGCCGGCCGCCGGCCTCCTCGCCGAGCTTGCCTCCGGCCGCAAGGTCGCCGTACTCGCCCTGCCGTTCTCCACACCGCCCGCCGACGCCGGCGCCGCGATGACCGGCACCCTGGAACGGACCGTGAGCGGAGTCGCGGAGGCCGCCGCGGCCGATGTGCTCCTGGTGCCCACGGCTGACGGCCTGTACGCGGTGGAGACGGCAGGGGACGGGGTCGACGTACGGGCCCTCGTCCCGCTCGACCTGACCCGTCCGCTCGCCACGGTCACCCTCGCCGGTGCGACCGGAACCCTGCTCGCGGATGCGGCCCCCGCCGCCCAGGCCGTGAGCAGGGGCCTGCTGGCCGGCGCCGGACTGCTCGCGTCCGAGCAGCTCGGACTGGCCGAGTGGTGCCTGACCGAGACCGTCCGGCACACCCGCGAACGCCACCAGTTCAACAGGCCCGTGGGCTCGTTCCAGTCGCTCAAGCACCGCATGGCCCAGCTCTGGCTGGAGGTCGTCTCCGCGCGCGCCGCCGCCCGCAACGCGGCCGACGCGCTGGCGGCCGGCAGCCCCGACGCCCCGCTCGCGGTGGCCGTGGCGCAGGCGTACTGCTCCGAGGTCGCCGTGCACGCGGCCGAGGAATGCGTCCAGTTGCACGGCGGGATCGGGATGACGTGGGAACACCCCGCGCATCTCTATCTCAAGCGGGCCAAGGCCGACTCCATCGCCTACGGCACCGCCGGCCGCCACCGTGAGGCCGTGGCCGCACTGGTGGAGCTGCCGGCTCCGTAGCGAGGTCATCGGCGGGGACACGTGCGCACACGTGTCCCCGCTCTGCCGTGCCGGGGCGGCGGAGCAGGGGAACAGCAGGCGCACCGCAGCCGACACGAGGGCGACAGCACGCTCAACTCTTGGCAGGTACCTGCCCCTAACGGGGGCGGCGCGCCCATACTCGTCGCGTCCCCCCGTCCGCTCTGCCCGCCCCCACGTCTCAGGGAGACCCCATGGCACACCTGACCCGCCGCAGAGTCGTCACCACCGCCCTCGCCACAGCGGCCGCGGGCGCGTTCGTGCCGGCCCAGGCCGCCGCCGCGGCACCGGCCGGCACCGTGCGCCCGCGCGGCCCCCACCCGCTGGCCCGTGCCCACGCGCACAACGACTACCTGCACCCGCGTCCTCTGCACGACGCACTCGCACACGGATTCACCAGCGTCGAGGCGGACATCTTCCTCGTCGACGGCGAGCTTCTCGTCGCCCACGAGGCCGGGAGCCTGGACCCCGCACGCACCCTCGTCTCGCTCTACCTGGACCCCCTGCTCGCCAGGGTCCGCGCCAACCACGGGTCCGTGCACGCCGGGCACCGTGACCCGCTGCAGTTGCTGATCGACATCAAGACCGAGGGGGCGGCGACCTACCTCGCACTCGACCAGGTGCTGCGCCGCTACCGGAAGATCCTCACCCGCTGCGACCGCGGAAGGGTCCGCCCCGGGGCGGTCACCCCCGTCATCTCGGGCGACCGGGCCGCCCGCGCCCCGATGGAGGCGCAGACCACCCGGTACGCCTTCTACGACGGACGCCCGGAGGACCTCGGCGGCGCGGCTCCCGCCTCCTTCATCCCGCTCATCAGCGGCAACTGGACCACGCACTTCGGCTGGCCGGGAACGGGCCCTTTCCCCGCAGCCGAACGCACCAGGCTGCGCGCCTTCGTGGCGGCGGCCCACGCGCACGGACAACGGGTCCGCTTCTGGGCCACGCCCGACATCGCCGGCCCGGAACGTGACGCCGTGTGGAACGAACTCCTCGCCGCGGACGTCGACCACCTCAACACCGACGATCTGGGAGGCCTCGAAAGCTTCCTGCGCCGACGGGAGGACGGCGGCCGGCGCAGCGTCTGACCCCGGCCGGCGACCGGAAGCGCGGTCACCGAGAGTGAACCCCCGTTCGGCGGACACGCCAGTGCGCCGAACGGCCTCCCCGCTGCGCCACACTGGCGGCCGAATGCCGCAATTCCGGCGCGGCGGAGGAGGTTGGCCATGGCCATTTCGATCTCAGTGGTGCTGCTTCTGCTGGTCCTCGCAGCGATCTTCCTGCGAAACGGGGGACTCAAGATCTCGCACGCGATCGTGTGCGCCCTGCTGGGATTCCTCCTCGCGGGCACCAGCATGGCTCCCACCATCCACGAGGGGATCACCGCCACCGCGGACGTCGTCAGCGGCCTCAGGCCCTGACGCACACGTGTCCGGATCGCGGGAGAACGGCGACCCGATCGGGGTACACCGGCGCACATCACCCCACAGGGGCGTTACCGTCGTCAGGGGCCTTCGCGTGCCTCGTCGACATGGCGGGACCCCACCGGTCCTCGCCGCGCACCTGGAGAAACGCACCAATGTCCTTTCCGCACCCCGGACGACAGTCGGGCGCCGCCCACCACGAGTACTGCAACAACGCCCTGTGCTGCCGCTGCCAGCAGCGGCAGTGGACGACGAAGCTCGGTGACGAACGCCTGTGCGGCCCCTGCGCGGCCTGCTGCCGGGACTGCGGGCGGGCGCCCGCACCCCATGTGGACGGACTCGACGACGGGCTCTGCGCGGAATGCCGTGGCCGGTGCGGCCGGTGCCACAGCGCGCTGCCCGCCGAGGGCCCGTGTCCCTGCCGGAAGTGGCGCGAGCGCGCGGCCGGCGACCCCGTCGCATACATCCTCCAGGCCCTTCCGCAACCGCTGGTCCAGGCGCTCGGCCACCGGCACCCCCGGACGGTCCACGACCTGATCCACCGCGAGCTCAGCCGGCGCACCCCCGACCAGCTCCTCGAGCGGCTCGAACGCCGGTGGAACGTCCGCTGGTCACACGCCCTCCACGAGAAGGACGAGGACGGCCGGCGTCGCTGGGCACCCCAGGAGATCGCGGAAGCACTCGTGAGTCCCGGCAACTGCGGCGATCCCCAGTGCGAGGACGGCTACCTCCTCACCACCGACACGCCGTGCGGCCGGTGCCTGCGGCCCACCCACCGTTTCGTCACCTCGGTGGCCGACCGTACGGCGACCTCTGACCACGCCCGTGCCACCGCCGCGCAGATCCGGCGCGCCCTCGTGGAAGGCCGCTCCACCAAGCCGGGGAAGCGGCGGCCGACCAGCTGATCGCCCTCAGCCCTTGTCCAGAGCGCCCCGCACCAGCGCGGCGGCGAGCACGGCCGGGTCCTCGTCCCTCGCCAGCCGGGTGAGCGCGGCCGGCGTGCCGGGGAGCCCGAGTCGCTCCGCTCCCTGAAGCGCCTTCTTGTCGAGGTAGGGGGCCGTCTCCGGCCACACCGTCTGCACCTCACGCAGGAAGATGTCGGCGCCCGTGGGCCCGATCCCGGGAAATCGGCGGAGCCCGGAGCGGAGCGCGTGCACATCGCCGCCGGCCTCCCGGCGCAGACGCCGGAGGTCCCCGCCGAAGGCGTCGAGCAGCAGCAGGGCACCGTCCCCCAGCTGCGTCGCCGTACGCTCGTCGTACCTCCGGTAGCCACCCTCTCCCAGCGCGTCCACCCGCTCCTGCCAGGTGGCGTCGGCCATCCGGCGAGGGGTGCGCAGTCCGCGCGAGAACAGCGCCCGCGCGGCGGCCACCGCGATCCCGGCGCGTATCCGCGCGCTCAGCAGGTCGCTGAGGACGAGCAGCTGGTACAAGGGCTGAGGCGTGTCACGCAGCCGGATGCCCGCCTCGGCCGCATACGTGGTGCCGTGCCGTTCCAGCAGCGCGTCCAGGGTCCGGCGACCGCTCACGCGAATCCGAAGATGCGGGCGATGAAGAACCCCGCGAAGACCACGGAGCCCAGCAGCACCAGACCGGCCCAGAAGGCAGGATGCTCCCAGATCCCGCCGTCGGGGCGTTCGACATGTGCTTCGCTTATGCAGCCCTCCGCCGGAGGTGTCTCTCCGGGGGGCGTGAGTGAGATAGCCATGTATCCACCATCACTCCAGGTGCCCGGCTTCGCGACAGCGGACGCCGATGGCGGCACGTGTACGTCCGTACGGAGTCCGGGCCGGGCCCCGAGCGGTGCCGGTGCCCCGGACGGGGCACCGTCTAGGAATGCCCGCAGTCGTCACACCCGAGCCCGTCGTCAAACTCGTCCAGCGCACCACCGAGCCCGCCGCGGCCCAGACCCTCAGATCGACGGCCGCCGCCGTCATCGCCTTCGCGGTGGCCCAGTCGGTCCTTCCTGAACCGCACCCGGCGCCGCTGACCGCCCCCCTCACCGCCCTCCTCGTGGTGCAGGTGACGCTCTACGCCACCCTCACCACCGGGATCCGGCGTGTGAACGCCGTCGTGGTCGGGGTGCTGATCGCCAGTGGATTCAGCTCACTGGTGGGGCTGAGCTGGTGGACCCTGGGGCTGACCATCTTCACCTCCCTCCTGATCGGACGGGTGGTGCGGGTCAACGAGTTCGTGCCCGAGGTGGCGATCAGCGCGATGCTCGTGCTCGGCGTCGCGCAGGTCGCCGACACGGCCTGGGAACGCGTACTGGAGACGCTGATCGGCGCCGGGGTGGGTCTGCTCTTCAACCTCCTGCTGGCACCGCCCGTCTGGGTCGAGTCGGCGGGTGTGTCGATCGGCGGCCTGGGGGAGCGGATGGGAAAGATGTTCCGCGCCCTGGGCGAGGAGATCGGCGGCAACCACCCGGTGCGGGAGGCAGCCGCACGCCTGCACGAGGCCCGCCGTCTGGACCACGACATCGTGGAGGTCGACGCGTCGCTGAGGCAGGCCGAGGAGAGCCTGATGCTCAACCCCCGCGTCAAGGAGGGTCTGCTCAACCGCGTCGTCCTGCGAACCGGACTCGACACGCTGGAGATCTGCGCCGTGGTGCTGCGTGTCCTGACCCGGACGCTGACCGATCTCGCCAAGGCGCGGACGGAGGAAGCGCTCTTCCCCGAGGACGTGGCCACGGACCTCCGGGAACTCTTCGGCCACATGTCGGACGCGATCGAGGGCTTCGCTCTGATGATCACCACACCGATGGCGCAGAGCGGCGAGGAGGCGGAGGAACGCCTGGCCGAAGCCCTCGTCCGCAGTCGCAGGACGCGTGACCACGTGGCCGACCTGCTGCTCGAGGACGTGCAGGAACACCCCAGGCAGTGGCAGCTGCACGGTGCGCTGCTGGCCGAGGTCGACCGCATCCTCGACGAACTCGACATCGACAAGCGCACGGAGCGACTGGCCGAGGAACTGGACCGCCGCTCGGCCGAGGCGCACGACCGCCACCCGAGGCTGCGGGCGATCTCCCGGCGGCTGCGCGGCGCCGCCCAGGCGCGGCGGAGGGAGGGTGGGTGAGGGACGTCAGCCGGTGTCCCGGCGGGACTTCTCGCCGGGCTGTGTGCGGCGCCGGTGACTGGTGTCGCACCACGGATACATCCGGCTCCTCCGGCACATGCACAGGGCGACGACGAACCGGTCGGAGACGGCCACGGTGCCGTCCGCGCACGTGACCTCCACGGGGCCTTCCATCAGGAGGGGACCGTCGTCACCGATCGTGATCCGGCAAGGGTGTTCAGAGCTGTTCGGCACGGATCACCACCAGTTCCTCCGCCGTGTCGCCCGCGCCCACCAGCCCCGTGTCCCGGAGCCATCGAAGCCGGGAACGTAGCACGGGCCCGAGGGGCACGAGCGCGCGGTCACTGACACGCGCACGCAGTCCCGCGTCGGAGAGCCGCCGCACGGTGATGTCGCTGTCGCACAGGCCGGAGTGCACGAGGAGGAGGCGGCCTCCCGGGCGCAGCGCCGCCGGGGCCGTCTCGCACATCCGGTCGAGGATCGCCCGGCCGTCACACCCCGCGTCCCAGGCCCGAGCAGCCCCGTGTCCCGGAATCCGGTCCAGGGGCGACGGCACATAGGGCGGGTTGCAGATCACCAGGTCGTAGGAACGTCCGGGCAGCGCCGACAGGAGGTCACTGCGCTGCACGGTGATGCGTCGGCGGTGCAGCAACGCGTTCAGCCGGGCCGTCGCCACGGCACGCCGCGCGATGTCCACGGCCGTCACCCGCGCGCCCAGCCGCGCCGCGTGCAGGGCCAGGGCGCCGCTGCCGGTACCGACGTCCAGAACCTCGGTCCCGGGGGTTATGCCCTCACGGTTCAGGGCGGCCACGAGCAGCCGCGTGTCGTGCTGGGGCGCGTACACGCCCGGCAGCGTCATCAGGGGAAGGGCGCGGGGGGCCTGGGCCAGATCTGCGGACATCTGTGACTCCGTTCGACGTTCCGGCGGGGAGGGTACGGACCCGGACGGCGGTTCAGACCTTCCAGTCCGCCAGCATCCGGTCCCCGAGCCGTTCCTCGAGGTAGGAGGTGGCGGTGATGCCGAACGCGATGTCCGTCGCCATCGCGGGTTCGTCGTCGAGCAGACCGCCGATCACGTCGCGGCGCACGACCTGTTCGTGCACCGCGTCGGCCTCGACGTGCTCGGTGTAGAAGAACTCGGCCGCGGGGCCGGCGCCGTTGCGCTTCATGGCGTGGGCGAGGCGCCGCGAACCGGGGGACGAGGTGATCTCGACGGCGGCGAAGTGGCCCACCAGGGCCCCGCGCAGCCGGCGGTGCAGGCCGAACAGCGACATCACGTTCACCAGCGCCAGCATGGGGGCACAGCCCTGGTCCAGATAGCGGCCGTACGCGGTGTCGAGACCCAGATCGCTCATGAGACCGGCGAACAGCCCCGCGTGGACGCGGTCCGCGCGACCGGCGCCGAACTCGTCGTACTCGATCGCCGCCATCCCCGCCTTCGCCCGCCCGCTGAGCCGGGGCAGCACCCAGGCATGCGGGTCGGCCTCCTTGAGGTGGTACAGCGAACGCTGTATCGCGTACTCCCGCAGATGCCGCAGCTCGCCGCGGTCCTGGAGGAACCAGGAGACACCGGAACCGCGGATTGGTTCCACCAGGAGACCCTCCAGGACGCCGTCCAGCTCGTCGGTCGCGGGGACGTCGTGCCGCAGCGCCGTCAGGAAGCGGTCCTCGAGCGCGCCGCGAACCGTGAGCAGAGGAGGGTCCCACTCCAGCTCGGGACGGACACCGGCGAAGCCGCGGTAGTGCAGTTCGTAGCAGACGTACAGGGCGAGCTGCAGGTCGTCGCCGTAGGGATCGGCGTCCCGGGCGGCGCCGGGGTCCGGCAGGGCTCCGTCGTCCCGAAGGAAGGCGATCACCCCGGCGGAGAGCTCCCCGCGCGCTCGCGGGAGGGGAGGGCCTGTGCGGTGACGTGTCATGGTCCTCCTTCTGCCCCGGGTGTCCCGGAAGCCACATGGACAACCGCGATCGACTGTACGCCGAACCGCCGGGACCGGCCTGTGCTGGCTAGCTCCGTGCCGCCTTCCCACCGGTCCACTCCAGGAGGCGTTCCATGGTCCACGAGGTGACCACACGGTCCACGGGGACGCCGCACTCCTCGGCCCGCGCGCAACCGTAGATCTGCCAGTCCAGCTGGCCCGGAGCGTGCGCGTCGGTGTCGATCGACAGAAGCGCACCCGACGCCACCGCCTGCCGGAGCAGGCCGCGCGGCGGATCGAGCCGTTCCGGGCGGCAGTTGATCTCCACGGCCGTCCCGGCCTCGGCGCACGCCGCGAAGACCCGTTCGGCGTCGAACAGCGACTGCGGCCTCTTCTTCCCGCCCAGGAGCCTCCCGGTGCAGTGCCCCAGGATGTCCGCGTGCGGATTGCGCACGGCCGCCAGCATGCGCGCGGTCATCGCCGCGGCGTCCATGCGCAGCTTCGAATGCACGGAGACGACCACCACGTCGAGCCGCCTCAGCACGTCCGGATCCTGGTCGAGCGAGCCGTCGTCCAGGATGTCGCACTCGATACCGGTGAGCAGACGGAAGGGCGCCCACCGCTCGTTCAGCTCCGCCACGACGGCCAGCTGATCGAGGAGCCGCTCGGTCGACAGCCCGTTGGCCACGGTCAGTCTGGGGGAGTGGTCGGTCAGCACCGCCCACTCGTGTCCCAACTCCTTCGCCGTCCGGCCCATATCGGCGATCGGGCTGCCCCCGTCGGACCAGTCGGAGTGCAGGTGGCAGTCGCCCCGGAGCGCGGCGAGGAGGGACTCACCGCCCGCGGCCAGGGGCGTCGACCCCTCCTCCTCCAACGCCTCGAGATACGCGGGCGTCGCGCCCTCCACGGCCTCACGGATCACCTTGGCCGTCTTCGGCCCGATGCCGCGCACGGACTCCAGCGAACCGCGCGTCACCCGGTCGGCGATCTCCGCACCGTCCATCGAACCGATCGCGTCCGCCGCCGTACGGAACGCCTTCACCCGGTACGTGGCCGCCTGGGACCGCTCCAGGAGGAACGCGATACGCCGCAGGGCGTCTGCCGGATCCACGGTCAGGGCCGAGCCGTGTGCTGCGGATGCCCACGCGTACGGCGGACCTCCTTCATCTGCGCCTCGTAGAGATGGCGCCGCCCTCCCACGAGTTCCTGCCGCACCCGCTCCTCGACCTCCACGAACGGCCGGTAGTACGTGTCGTCGTACGCCTCGACGAGCTGGAAGGTCCAGCACCCCGGGACGACGTTGCGGCCCACGATCTCCCGCTCCACCAGGTCGGCGTGCTCCGGGTGGCCACCCATCCGCAGCAGTTCGACCGCTCTGTCCAGCGTCAGGTCCGCGCCGCCCATGAGCTGATGGAACCCGTAGAGCTGCCCCCGGGCACGCTCCACCTTCTCCAGGGCCTCGGACAGCGCTCCGAGCGCCTCGACGGTCGTGTCCGCCGTCCCGGGCGGCCGTACGTGCTCTTCATCGTGCCCACCGCTCTCACTCATGCATACGACTGTGCACGCGCAGCCCGCGGCACGTCGGTCCTGGACGCCGAAAGGGTGAGGGCCCTCCTGCCCCGGCCATCCTTCGAGATGCGCCGGAACCGAACCTGGCCAGACTGGATTCCATGGCAGAGAACAGGCCCGCCCGGTCGGGACAGACGGCGAAAAGGGCAGCGAAGAAGACAGCGAAGAGGGCGGCCCCCCGCTCGTCGGCCCGGCGCGGTCCCGAGGACGCTGCCCACGCCGCCTGCGAGAGCCTGGAACGGCTGATCTGCCACGCCGCGGAGGGCGTGTCCGCAGTGCGGCGGAAGGACGACGGATGGTGCGTCGTCGTCGACGTGCTGGAAGTCCCCCGCATCCCCGACACCACGAGCCTGCTCGCCTCCTACGAGGTGCAGATCGACGAGCGGGGCGAACTCATGGAGTACAGCAGGGTCCGCCGGTACCGGCGCGGCTCCGCAGACGAATGATCCGCTCGCCTCTCACCCGGAAGGACCCTTCATGACCACGACCATGTACGCCGACGAAGTCGCCCCGTGCCCGCCGAGGGCCGGCACGCTCTACGACGTTCTGGAACTCATCCTCGACCGCGGCATGGTCATCGACGTGTTCGTCCGGGTGTCGCTCGTGGGGATCGAGATCCTCAAGATAGACGCGCGCATCGTCGTCGCCAGTGTGGACACCTACCTGCGCTTCGCCGAGGCCTGCAACCGCCTCGACCTGGAGCGTGACTCGGGCAGCACCACCATTCCCGAACTGCTCGGCGGACGAGCCGCCAAGTCGGTCGGCAAGCGCAAGGTGCGCCAGGCGGCGGAGTCCGTCGGCGACACCGTGCGCAAGGCGGTGGGGGGCGACGACGACGAGGACGACGACGGGAACGAGCGGCCGAAGAAGCGCCGGGCCCCCGCACGCGACGGATCGAGCCGGCGCCGACGCGTGGAGGCATGATCCGTGTCCGGCAACGATGTGTACGTCTACGCGATCATTCCGGCGGGGCAGGCGCTCCCGCCCGGCGCGGTGGGGGTGGGAAGCCCGGCCGCCGCGCTGCGGCTGGTGGACGAGGGGCGGGTCACCGCGGTGGTGAGCGCCGCCCCGCCACAACTGCGCGCCAGGCGAAGAGATCTGATGGCGCACCAGGAGGTCCTGCAACGCCTCACGGACACGGGCCCCGTCCTGCCCATGCGTTTCGGGACGGTCGCACCGGACGACGAGTCGGTACGTGCCCAGCTGGCCCGATCGCAGGCGGAGCACCGCACCACGCTGAGCCACCTGCGCGGCGGCGTCGAGTTCAACCTCAAGGCGCTCCCCGCCCAGGACGCGCTCGCCGCCGTCGTCGCCGAGGAGAAGAACGTGCGAAGGCTGCGCGAGGCGGTGCGCAGGCGTCCCGGGTACGAGGCGAACGTCAGGCTCGGTGAGGCCGTGTCCGCCGCCCTGTCCCGTCGTGCGGCCGAGGCCGGGAGGAAGATCCTCCACGAGCTCACCCCCCTCGCCCGTGAGACGGCCCCCGGTCCCGAGGTCCACGGGTGTGTACTCAACGTGTCCTTCCTCGTCGACCGGAGCCGCGGCGACTCCTTCCGGACCACGGTGCAGCGGTTCGCCGACAGACATCGCGACCACGTCGAACTCCGGGTGGCCGGGCCGCTGCCCTGCTACAGCTTCGTCTCCTCCCGTCCTCAGCGGACGCCTGTGGCGGGGGGCTGACATGGGACTGCTCTCCGGCGTGCTCCTGCTCCCGCTGGCGCCGGTCCGCGGCGTCATCTGGGTCGCGGAGAAGGTGGAGGACGTCGCCGACCGCGAACTCCACGACCCGGGCGTGATCCGGGCCCGGCTCGCCGAGCTGAACCAGGAGCTCGAGGACGGCAACGTCGGCCTGGAGGAGTTCGAACGGGAAGAGGAGGAGCTGCTCGACCGGCTCCATGCCGGAACGGTCCGCTCCTCACCGAACCATCGAAGGTGACTCACTCATGGAAGATCAGACCAAGGTGACGCTCGCGGCAGCCGTGGTGGGCGGATACGTACTGGGCCGCACGAAGAAGGGCCGTCTCGCGCTCTCCATCGCGACCTATCTGGCGGGCAGGCGCTTCGGCCTCGAACCGCGACAGATCGCCGCCGAAGGCGTGCGCCGACTGAGCGAAATGCCGCAGTTCGCCGAGCTGCAGGACCAGCTGAAGGGCGAAGTCCTCGAATCCGGCAGGAAGGCTCTGACGGCCGCGGCGGACCGCGGCATGAACTCGCTGGCTGACGCACTCAGCGACCGTACGGCCCGGCTCGGGGCGCCGGAGGAGGGGGAAGAGGAGGAGGACGAGGAGTACGAGGACGAGGAGGAGCCCGAGGACGAGGACGAGGACGAGGAGGGCGACGAGTACGAGGAGGAGGACGAGGAACCGGAGGAACCCGAGGAGGAGGACGAGGAAGAAGAGCCCGAAGAGGAAGAGGAGGAGGAGTCCGAGGACGAAGAGCCGGAGGAGCCTCGACGGACCAAGTCCTCCGACGGGGCTTCGGGGCGCGGTGCCGGACCGAAGCCGGCCAAGAAGCAGCCGGCGGCCAAGAAGGCCCCGGCCAAGAAGGCGCCTGCGAAGAAGGCCGCGGCGGAGAAGCCGGCCGCGAAGAAATCGGCGCCTCCGAAGAAGACGGCAGCCAAGAAGTCCGCACCGGCGAAGAAGGCGGCGGCCAAGAAGGCGCCCGCGAAGAAGGCCGCGTCCGCTTCCAAGAAGACGGCAGCCAAGAAGTCCGCACCGGCGAGGAAGGCGGCGGCCAAGAAGGCGCCCGCGAAGAAGTCGGCGGCCCGGAAGGCCACTTCGGCCAAGAAGACGACGTCATCGAAGCGAACCGCGTCCAAGCGCGGCGAACGGCGGAGGTAGGCAGCCATGGCCAGGACGGACAAGGACGAACCCGAGGCGGGCGAGTCGGGTATCGACCGGCTTCGCGGGGAGTTCACGAATTTTCTGGGTGCGCAGACGGACAAACTCGCCCAGAAGGCAGGTGACAAGCTGACCGGTCTCACGGGTCAGCTGACCGACATCGCGGACAACGGCGGTTCGCTGCCGTCGATCGCGTCCCGCGTCATGCAGGGCGAATCCCCGGCCAAGGCCTTCGTCTCGGAGAAGGCCGGAAACGTCAAGGACAAAGTCGTGGACAAGGCGAAGGAAGCCTTCGGGGGCGGGAAGGGCAAGAGCCAGTCCGGCGGGGGCAAGTCCATGAACATCATCGAGGTCCTCGATGTGGGAGTGCCCCTCCGTGACGCGTACGACCACTGGACGCGGTACGACAAGTTCGGCAGTTTCACCAAGGGCGTCCAGAGCGTCTCCATGGACGAGGAGATGTCGAGCGACTGGAAGGTCAAGATCGGACCGTCCTCGCGCGGCTTCAAGGCGACGGTCCAGGAGCAGGTGCCCGACGACCGCATCGTGTGGACCTCCGAGGGCGCCAAGGGCTCGACGCGTGGCTGCGTCAGCTTCCACGAACTGGCGCCGAGCCTGACCCGGATCGTCCTGGTGATCGAGTACTACCCCTCCGGATTCTTCGAGAAGACGGGGAATCTGTGGCGTGTGCAGGGCCGTCGTATGCGGCTTGACTTCAAGCACTTCCAGCGCTTCGTGACGCTCACCGATGAGGAGCCCGAGGGCTGGCGTGGTGAGATCCGCGACGGTGAGGTCGTGGTGACGCACGAAGAGGCAATGGAGAAGGAGGAAGCCGAGAGCGAGGAGTCCGACGAGTCCGACGACTCCGAGGACGAGGAGTACGAGGACGAAGCGGGGCCGGAGGACGACGAAGACGAAGACGAGGAAGAGGAAGAGGAGGACTACGAGGACGAGGAAGAGCCCGACGAAGACACCGAGGAGGACTACGAGGACGAGGAGGACGAGGAGGAGGAACCGGAAGAGGAGGAAGAGGAAGAGGGAGAGGAAGAACCCGAGGAAGAGGACGAGGAAGAAGAGGAAGCCGCCCCCAGGAAGCGACGGGGCCGAAGGGCGTCAAGGTGACCGATCTCGACTTCGGGCCGGAGGCCTACCCCATTCCGGGGCCGCCGAACAGCAGCCTCGCCGACATCCTCGAACGCGTCCTCGACAAGGGCATCGTCATCGCCGGGGACATCAAGATCGACCTTCTCGACATCGAGTTGCTCACCATCCGCCTGCGTTTGTTCGTTGCGTCGGTCGACACCGCGAAGAAGGCCGGAATCGACTGGTGGGAGACGGATCCCGCGCTGAGTTCGCGCGCCGCCCAGAACTCCCTGCTGGACGAGAACCGCGCACTGCGTGAGCGTCTGGACGCGCTCGAGGCGAAGACCGGTGAGAAGGAAGAGACGTCGGACCGCACATGAACAAGGAGAATCGAGCCAGATGACGGACCGGGAAACCGAACAGGTCTCGGCTGAAAGCGCCCTCTACGTATTCGCGGTGTGCAGGCTGCCCGATCCGACGGCTTTCGCGGGCCTTCCGGGAGTCGCGGTGGGCGAGGCGCTGCGCCGGCTGCGGTTCGGTGAGCTGACCGCGATCGTCCAGACCGTCCGGGCGGCCGACTTCACGGACGAGGCGTGGCAGGCGCGTATGGCCGACCGGGGCGAGCTCGAACGGTACGCACGTGCGCACCACGACGTGGTCTCGGCAGCCGCCGTGTCCTGCCCCACGGTGCCTCTCCCCATGGCCACGCTCTACCACGGCGAGGAGCGGGCCCAGCAGGCGCTCCTTGCCGAGACCGAGCGCTTCCTGGCCGCTCTGCGGCGCACCGCTGATCACTCCGAGTGGGGGGTGAAGGTCTACACGGCCGCGCCCGCGGTGTCGGTCCCGGCCCGGACCCGCCCGGCGACATCGCCCGGAAGTTCCCGCCCCACGCCGGGAGCGGGCCTCGCCTACCTGGAGCGAAAACGAGGAGCGCAGGCGCAGCGCGAACGGCGGCACGAGGACTCCCTCCGGCTCGCCGAGACGGTGGATGCCGCGTTCCAGGGCCTTGCCGCCGCAGGACGCAGACTGCGGCTCCACGTTCCTGAAACGACCGGAACGAGCCACGTCCAGGTGCTCAACGCTACGTACCTGGTGGCGGAGCACCGAGCGGCCGAACTCGGACCCCTCACCCGCGCGCTGCAGGAATCGACCGGTGCCCGGATCGACGTCTCGGGTCCCTGGGTGCCGTACTCCTTCGTCGGTGAGGTGTGATGGAACGCGAGGTGGTGCCCTGGGACAATCCCGAACCCTTGCGTGGCCCCGTCGGGGTCCCTCTGGTCGACCTGCTGGACCGGGTCCTGGCGACCGGGGTGGTGGTCAGCGGTGATCTGGTGATCGCGATCGCGGACGTGCCCCTCGTGCGGCTGTCGCTCCACGCCCTGCTCTCCTCGGTCAACGAGAGGGTTCCGGCCCCCTGGGCGGACGGAGGCCCGCTGTGACCGGCTCACGACTGGACGTCGACTCGGGCGAGCTGGGGCGTGACCTGGTGGCCCTGGTGCTGACGGTGGTGGAACTGCTGCGGCAGCTCATGGAGCGGCAGGCCATCCGCCGCATCGACCAGGGCGACCTCACCGACGGCCAGGTGGAGGAGATCGGTACGACGCTCATGATGCTGGACCAGCGGATGGCGGAGCTCTGCGAGCAGCACGGGGTGCGCCCCGAGGATCTCAACCTCGACCTCGGACCGCTCGGCTCACTGCTGCCCCGCGAGTGACGTACGCCGACCGGGCTGTCCCGACGGTGGGCCGCACGGCCGTGCGCGCAGCGGCAATCAGGGCATATGCTCATATATACGCACACTCTTCGCGCGCGGCATCGTGACCGGAGGCAGTCATGATCATCGTTGGGGCCATCCTTCTGATTCTCGGTCTGGTGACAGGACTCGGGGTCCTGTGGACCATCGGCATCATTCTTCTGGTGGTCGGGCTCGCCCTCTGGCTCCTCGGGGCTGTGGGGCATGCGGTCGGCGGCCGTCGCCACTACTGGTGATCCCGCCGGAGGCACGTTTGGGGCGGGGGTGACCGGGCATGGGGGGAGTGGTGCGGGAGCGCTCCCACACCGATCGACGAGTCCCCCCACCTCCACGAGAAGGAGATCACGGAATGAGGAAAAATTGTCATGAGCGCGTCAGTTTAGTCGGTTGGGCGCGGCGCGTCGGCGG
>Ga0164306_10000401_pt1 | contig 17548 bp, 15 predicted proteins | sample Whisoiple_242_MG_FD_110213 | JGI IMG/M metagenome (GOLD analysis project Ga0164306, IMG submission 110213) | Soil microbial communities amended with fresh organic matter from upstate New York, USA - Whitman soil sample_242_MG | ecosystem: Environmental > Terrestrial > Soil > Unclassified >... | reverse complement strand
TCCAAGCAGCTTGAGCACGTGGAATTGCTGGCCCGGACGGTTTCTGACCTGATGGAAGTGGCGCAATCGGAAGGTGAAGAGGTTAAACTCCAGCGGGAGAAAGAAGATCTTTCAGAGTTGGTCCAAACGGCGATTGACGGCATGCGGCCGCAGGCCAGCGAGCGCGGCATCCAGATTTCGGGGACCGTACAGCAAAACGTGATAGGCGCTTTTGACGCTGGACAAATATGGAGACTTCTCCTGAACCTGCTGGACAACGCCATCAAGTTCAACCGCAGCGGGGGCCACGTTGACGTGACTCTCTCGGTGCACAATGATGTGGCCATCGTTTCAGTCAGCGACACCGGAAGCGGCATCGATTCTGACGATCAGACACACATCTTCGAACGCGGCTACCGATCGCTGGCGGCGCGCAAATCAGGCGTACCCGGCACCGGCTTGGGACTCCATTTTGCCCGCGCCATTGCTGAAGCCCATGGCGGACGCATTGAATTGACCAGTACAGCGGGACGGGGCGCGTGTTTCCGCGTGATCTTGCCCTTGCTGGCAGCCACATCGGGCGAAGTGCTGACTCCGACAGTCCGCCGGGACGCTCCCGTCAACTAAGTCGGCGCGTGCTTCTTTGAAAATGGCCTGTGGCGACTATGCTTCTTCCGGGAAAGATTAGAAATTTTAATGATTTTTCAATCCAGAAGATTACAGTGGAGTTGGACAATAATGGCGGCGGCCAGAGCGGCATGTTTTGGCTGCGGCAGGAAGGTACGCATGTCAGCTATCGGCAAAGCAGCATTATTTCTGGCGGCCACGTCGTCTGTTCTAGCAGTGGCTCAGGCGCCGCAGGCGGCGCCCGTACAAAAGCCGAGTCCGGCAGTAAGCGCACCTTCTGCGCCAACCGGCCAACAGCGAGTTCCAGTTTCACCCTATGGGCATCGATTTGTGCCTTCAGAAAATCTGCCACACCCGAATCAGCCGGGGCCTCCTGCTCAGACCGCTCCCCGGCCGGCAGCTCCGCAAGCGGTAAACACGCCTGCCAGTCCTGTCGTGCAGCCGCATCCGGCGCCACCGCAGGCAATTCAGCCGCCGATTTCCGCCCCGGTTGCCGTACAGCCGGCCATTCAGCCCCCCGGCGTGCAACCAGTGGCAATGAGCTCATCGTCAGCAAGCGGCCCAGCAGCCGTGGACTACTCTCACGGGCAGCTCACGGTTGTCTCAGAGCGGGCTACGCTGGGGCAAGTGCTCAAGCTTGTGGCCGCCAAGACAGGCGGGATGGTGGATGTGGCGCCTGAACTGCAAAATGAACCCGTGATGGCCAGGCTCGGGCCGGGCCCTGTGCGTGAAGTGCTTACCGGGCTGCTCGACAGTCCAAAAATCGATTACATCATCATGGGCACAGGAGACGGTCCCAGAGGTCTGGAGCGCGTTGTGGTGCGCACGCGGCAGTCATTTGGCCGGACGGCAATGGCCGCAGTTCATCCTGCGCAGCCCCAGCCTCAGTTGGAAGAAGAAGCAAAGGTTGATGAAACCGGACATCTTCCCAATGGGCTCACACCCGCGGAAGCCAAGCTGACGCAAGAACAGCTGATGGAAAACTGGAAGAAAACCCGCGAACAAATGCGCATGGCGGAGATCCAGCAACAGGCCCAGGAGCGCGAAAACGAGAAAAGCAATCCTCAGGTGGAACCGCAGCCTGAACAGCCAAACGGGCCGCCACCGCCGCCGGACAATCCACCGCAGCGATAGCCCCGCAATACGCGAAGCCTCTTTCCCCTTGGAGTATTACCTGCTCTGAGGGGATGTTTTTTGCCAGATGAAAGAAGATCAGAGCTGCCCTGTAACGAGCTGCGTGGGCCGTGGGCACATCATTTCAAAAGAAGTTTTAATGTGGGCTTTATTAGCTTCTAATCCTTGCCGCCGATAATGACACTGAAGCACATTGCGGATGTCATTCTTCTCCTCCGTGCCGATAAATTGAAAGTGCCGCTCAGTCCCGCTAACTGAGAAGCAACGTTCAAGCAGGTTTCCTGGTCGCGCGGCCAGGACTCTCAAGCAAGGCCTTGCTTGTGCTTGAGGCTGGGTGATGTTGAATTGCCCAGCCTCGTTTTTTGCTTATTGCCGGCGTGCTCCGCCTTTTACCGGACCGCTAACCAGCATAAGAATCCCCTTGCCGCAACAAGGGGACGCACGCCATTCTGTGGATTGCTAGTTCGCACTGCCGCGCAATACGTTCGCTGCCAGAAAGCCCTTGGGACCTTTCAGAAGCTCATACTCCACCGTCTCGCCTTCGTTAAGGGTCCTGTAGCCATTTTCCTGGATAGCGGAAAAATGCACAAAGACGTCTTCTCCGGTCGACCGTTGAATGAAGCCATAGCCTTTGGCTCCGTTGAACCACTTGACTGTTCCCTTCTCTTTCACAAATGCAACTCCTTTCGCCTCAGCTTCAGATTGGGAATCTCCGCCGGAAAACTTTCGGGCGAAGAAAAAAGGTTGTTGCTTTGCCGCCAGATGGCTCTTTTCCGCAACAGATAGGCTGCCGTGCCGGAAGGCCCCAATAACAAGGCGACTCCAGCAACCGGATCGTTCGGCGAGTTCAAACTGCTGTACAAAAACATCAACCTGAATGCGCCCTGCGGGGTGATCGCCGGGAGCTAGGCATAATATTCAGGAACTCTGGTTCTTGTAAAGCACTTTGTTTTGCACAGCGCCAGACCACCAAAGGGAATACCGCCTGGTATCTTTCGTTTCCCGCCGGCCGGCCTTTTAAAACAGCGGAAGGAAAGCGTTTTCTGTTACGATTTCCTGGGATCCCCATGACATCAGGTTCAGTTTCGTCAGCGGCAGAAACCACGCCTGTTCCGGCCACGGAATCGCCGGCCACCAGGCTGTTGCTGCGCCCCTGGAAGCACATGCTGCTGCATCGCGGCTGGCCTACACTGCAATACCTTGCCCGTACGGAAGCGCACACTTACGCATTCTCCGTGGCGGCCAACGCAATTCTTTCATTTTTTCCTTTCATGGTTCTATTGATGTGGCTGATTCGCAATGTCTTTCACTCCACAACCATGTCGAATGTTGTGGTGGATTTATTGAAAGACCATCTGCCCGCCGGCCAGGATTTTGTCATCCGCAATCTTCAGTCGCTGGTGAAGACACGCCAGCGGGTCAAGATGGCTTCGCTGGTGATTTTGCTCATTACCTCCACAGGAGTTTTTGTTCCTCTGGAAGTTGCATTCAACCGCATCTGGGGCTTTGCCAAAAACCGCTCTTACCTGGGCAATCAGATTATTTCGCTGGCGCTGGCTTTTGCCTGCGGCATCCTGGCGCTGGCTTCTGTGGGCATGGCTGCCGGCAATGAACTGGCGTTAACTTTCATGATGCGGGGCAACGAAAATATCGTGTTTCGCGCCGCCACTTTTGTGGCCCTCAAGATCTGCGCCACCGTGGCCAGTATCGCGATCTTCTTCCTGATTTACTGGCTTCTGCCCAACGGCAAAATCAAGGCCAGAAGCGTGCTGCCCGCGGCGGTCGCCATGGGCGTGCTGTGGGAGGTAGGCAAAGTCTTGTACATCAAGATTTTGCCCTGGCTGAATTTTCAGGAAGTTTACGGGCAGGCCTTCTCGATTTCGGTGGCGCTCATGTTCTGGGCATTCATTTCTGGACTGATGTTGCTGGCCGGCGCACATTTGTCATCTGATTTCACGCCGGACTCCGCCGAGCCGGCAAACCCGGAGGACGAAGATGTTATTTCATACTCTTGAATTTGTGTTCGTGAAAAATCGGTTTTCGGTTTTTGCGGATTTCATATCGCATTAGCACAAATCGGCCTTTGCACGCGATAAAATCCCCGCAGCACCTGGATTCCCTTCCCCTGGCTCTTGCTCCCTTGTCACCTTGCTGGTTTTCCACGGGGCCCAATGTAAGAAGAAAAAATGAGGCCGGCTCAAATTGAGGGTCGACCTAACTCTGAAGGAGAAAAAGTGATGCGGAGGAAAGTAAATGGTTCTCTGATTGTCATCCTGTTGTGTGTCAGCTTTGGATTGGCCCAAAATGGAATTCACGGGCCTCTTCCAGTGCCGATGCCACCAGCTTTGCAAAAATGATTTTTGCTCTCCAGGGGTGAGTAGGATAAGCTTGAGCCGCTCACCCTCTTGGATATGAAAACGGCCGAACTAGCGCTGGCGCTTGCGAGCATGGCCATGCAAGCCTGTCTTGGGCTGATTTTGCTGCGGCGACGCCTGTTTCGGCGATTTCCGGTTTTTGTCGTTTACACATTTTTTGCGGTTATAAGCGCGCTGCTTGGACTGGCTGTCCGAAACAACTATCCAGTCTATTTGGTTTTCTTCTGGACCACGGAAACCATTTACAGCGTTCTAGTCTTTTTTTCACTCCAGGAAATCTTCCGCTTTGTCTTTCGCAACTTCTATGGCATGCGCTGGTTTCGGCTGATCTTTCCCGGCATCGGCGTTTTGATGATCGTCATCGCTTTACTGCGGGTGGCCTTTTATCCCGTGCAAGGGGCAACATGGCGGGCCACAATTGTCATATCACTGGAGATTGCCGTTGGGTTTCTGCAAATGGGGATTTTTTGTGTCTTTGTTCTATTAGTGATATTTTTTCGCATGTACGGACAAAAATACGCCTTTGGGATCGCCTTCGGATTTGGCATAGAAGCCGCAGGTTCCCTCGTCGTTTTCCTGCTGCGTTCCGAATTCGGAACGAAATTCGATCCCATAGTCAGAATTACCCCTCCTATCGCGTACATTATTGCTGTAGCTGTATGGCTGGTTACATTTCTAAAGAAGGAGCCATTGCAGCCGACCAAAAACTGGGATTCTGCGCCTACACCCGAAGAAATGGTTTATGCACTTAAAAGGCACACTAGAACAGTGAAAGGCATTCTGGGAAGATGACGTTCGATCTCATCATAATATTCCTGGTCAGCATCGTGCTGTTGGTTGCGATTTACATAGCCATCCAATTCAGGGGTAAGTTTCCCAAACGCACCCTGGAGCACGTAACGCCCTTCCTGCGTCCTGCTGAGTCCCAGGAAATTGAAGCCCTGATGGATCCCGGGCAGGAAACCGCCTTCCGGCTGCGAATGTCTCCCAATGAGTTTGCCGGATGGCAGCGCAAGCGAATCCACCTGATGCGAGAGTACCTGCTGCGAATGTCACATAATGCGCTGGTGTTAATTGAATGGGGCAACATGGAGGCCCTGAAGGGAGGAGAAAGAGATTCAGCGCAATGCAGAGAAAAACAGCTGCTTGCGCAGGAGTTGGTGCAGGCAGCGACTGAGTTTCGACTATATTCCATGCTGGCGCTGGCCAAACTGAAATTGTGGCTTATCCTCCCTTCCTCGGTCAGTTTTCTACTCCCCTCTCCAAGCCTTCCCTCTTTACGCAATGTTTTCGGGATTGACGCTCTTAGGACATACCAGCGCCTGAAGACGGCGGCCAGCGGCCTGAGCCTGGCTTATAACAACCACTTCCATGACGAGCTGGTTGAACTGCTCTAAAGCCCCTGTTTTGTTTCTGATTTCTCTCCAGGCGGCGCGCGCCTACCCGATATAATCGATTGCAGCTTGGATGTCTTCTCCGCAATCACGCGCAAACTCGCCCAACTGGGCATGATTCCACGCTCGCGTCTGGCGTTTGTGATCTTATATCTGGCAGGAACAGAAGCTGTACTGCTTCTACTGCGAGGGTTACTCAGGCTCGTCAGCCTGCCCCGGGCCGCTGACGCCCTGGCAGGATGGACCGTCTTTCTGGGCTGGGCTTTAGCCGTACTGCTTCTGGTTCGGGGGTTGCGCTGGCTCCGGGACCACGTGATGTGGAGTGTGCGCAATCGCCTGATCGTTACTTATCTTTTCATCGGCGGCGTGCCGGTGACCCTGGCCGTGGCGATTGGGCTGGTATCCGGCTACCTTGTCCTGGGCGATCTGGCCGTGTTCAGCGCGGTCACTGAGATTAAGGCTGAGGCAAGCCATCTGGGCGCCGCGAATGCAGCAGCAGAGGAGGAGATCACCCGGCACAGTAGCACCCCGGAGAAGATCGCCGCGGCAGACACGGAGTTTCCCGGACGATCGATCGCTGTACTGCCCATGTCTTCTCTCCCCGCCTGGGTCAAAGATGGCTTTAGCGGGTTGGTCAACGAGAAGGGACGCATTTATCTGCGCGCCGCGAACGCGCACAAGGATTCTCGTGGCCCGGCGATGGTGGTATCGAGCGTTCCTATGGACAAGAAATTGCTAGGCAAGATCGCCAGTAAGCTTGGATCGCTCACATTCTATTCGCAAGACACAGAATTCAGCAGAGATGAAAAATCTCTGGAGAACGCTATCTCCAAAGCGCAAAGCGCATCAGGCCTGACTTCCGGCCGGATCAGCGCCGGCACAGTACCTGAGCCGGTAATGGCTCTGGACCGTGACTTTGATTTTATCGGACCGATTCAAGTCACCGACTGGACGAACGGTTCATTGCAAACAAGAGTCCTTGAGGTAACAACGCGGTTTTCCACCGTATATTCCTATCTCACCGCATCCATGGGAATAGGAAGCACTCTTATAGTTAGCGCCTTGATCGCTCTGGCCATTGCATTCGCCATTGTGGTGCTTATCGCACTGCTGATTGGCGTCGGCCTGACCAGAAAGATCACCTACTCTGTCGCGAATCTTTACCGCGCCACGCAGCACATCAACCGTGGAGACTTCACGCACCGTATCGAAGTGCGGGCAAAAGACCAGCTTGCCGCGCTGCAGGTGTCCTTCAACTCCATGACCGAAAACCTGGAAAAGCTGATCGTCGAGCAAAAAGAAAAAGAGCGCCTGCAAAGCGAGCTGGAAATCGCGCATGAAGTGCAGGCCCAGCTCTTTCCCCGGGCCAACGTGGGGACCAGCAGCCTTGAACTGCATGGCATCTGCCGCCCTGCCCGCATCGTAAGCGGCGATTATTATGATTTCCTTTCTTACGGCCCGGAGCAGGTGATGATTGCCGTGGGCGACATCAGCGGCAAGGGAATTTCCGCGGCGCTGTTGATGGCGACGATCCATTCCGCGGTCCGCGCCTATGAGCAGGAGCAGCTTGTCTCCGTGACCACCGCTGCCGCGTACGGCACCACCAGCAGAATTGCCGCGCTTGAGGCCCGGGTTGCGCCGCCTTCACCCTCCCAGATGCTGTGGCTGCTGAACCGGCACCTGTTTCAAAGCACCCAGCCGGAAAAATACGCCACGCTCTTCCTGGGCTTTTACGATGACGAGAAACATCGGCTGACTTACTCTAATGCCGGCCACCTTCCGCCGATTGTCCTGGGCGCCGATGGCTCAGTACGGCGGCTGGAAACCGGTGGGACCGTGGTTGGCCTCTTCCCTGATCGCGATTATCAAGAGGAAACCGTGGAGCTCTATCCGGGGGATATTTTCGTCGCCTTCAGCGACGGCATTACCGAGCCGGAAAACGAGTTTGGAGAATTTGGCGAAGACCGCTTGATCGAAACAATTGCCGCTTATCGCCACCAATCCCTTGAGCGGATTACCGAACATACCATTTCAGCCGTGCAGGACTGGATTGGCTCGACTGAACAGCCCGACGATATCACGCTGGTGCTGGCGCGCAGGATATAACCCTTTCGAAAGCGCATTCCCGCTGGTTTGTCTTAGCTGGTCCCCGCGCCATGCTGCCCCCCGATCGACGCCGCTATTGACGACCTGGGTAACTCTTAAATTCTTCCTTACGTTCGCTGCCGTCTGGCTTTATCTTGAACACCTGACTTTTGCAGCTTTCGAAAAAAATGACAATCAAACCAACCGGCAATGTCCACCGCCTTCCTGAAATCGATTCCTGGAGGCGCCAACCGCAGATCAAGAACGCGCTGCTGCATCAGATCAAAAACACCACGCGCGAGATCCACGCCATACAGGAAGAGATGCACGGCAAGCTTACAGACTCCAACACCGGCAGCCGACTTCCGAAATTTTTTGAAGATGAGGCGGCGGTCCAGGTACTCAACGATTTCAAAGCGGAGCTGGACCAGTTGCGGCGCATCTTGTGGTTTTACATTGAAGAGGCAACAGGAAATCTTGCGGCCGGGGCCGATCCCGACCAGCATGACAAGCGATTGCAGCGTGTGAATGAGCTGCTGCGCACCCTGGCACCCCAGGCGCCCGGCGGAGCCGCCGCAGAGCAGAACCAGCGGTCCATTTCGTTTTTTGAGCGGCTTGACGTTGTGATTGACACGTACATGCAAGAGAAAAAGCCTGCCGCCACGGCCCAGGCCAAAGCCGCGAAAGCCGGAAGTTAATGCGTGTTGGCCAGCCTGTGGTCCAGGCTGGCGATGCGCCATCCCGTCTCAAACACCAGCCGCGTAACCTTCGTCAGCTTGGAGAAATCAATCTTGTCCACGGTGTCCGTGGGCCTGTGGTAATCCACTGAAGTGCCGTCAAAATAGAAGATGATGGGAACGCCGTGTTTGGCGTAATTCCAATGGTCGGAACGGAAGTAAATGCGCTCCGGCTCGGTGGGGTCATTATAGTGGTAATCCAGCTTCATTTTCTGAAACTGGGCGTTTGTCTCTTCGCTCAGCTGATGCAGTTCCTGGCTGATGCGGTTTGATCCTACCAGATACACCGTATTCGCGTCGGTGAGATGTTCATCTTGCATCGCATTGTCGCCGGCTGGCTTGGAACGCCCGATCATGTCGATATTAAGATCGGCCACCATCTGGTTCAGCGGGACCACAGGCGCATACTCGGTGTTGTATTCCGAACCCAGCAAACCCAGCTCTTCACCGGCATGGAACATTACCAGCACGGAGCGCCGTGGCCGCTCCAGTGACATGGCGTGGGCGATCGTCAGCACGGCCGTGGTTCCTGAGCCGTCGTCGTCGGCGCCGGGATAGATCTCGCCGCCTGGCCCGGTTTTCAGATGGTCATAATGCGCGCTGAAGACCACATACTCATTCCTGAGTTTGGGATCGGAGCCTTCAAGAATGGCAGCCACGTTTTGCGTGGTGGAGCGCGTGACCTGGGTTGCGACAGTCATCTTCGCCGACACGTCCAGCTTTTTCGGCTGCAATTTCTGCTTGTGGCTGACGGCTTCATATACGCTCTTTAAGTTCAGTCCGCCGGAACTCAGCAACTCTTCCGCCAGTCCCGGCCCCAGCGATAGCGCAGGGAGCTTGCCTTCCGCGGCGCGCGCCAGGCGGACGTTTTCCCGCGACGCGGCTCGTTCCTGAAAGCCTTTGTTCTTCATCAGTTCCAGCATGCGCTGTGTCGGCAGCTGGAGAATGCCAGCCGCTCCGTGAGCGATGGCCGCGCCCTGCCCTGACTCATTCTCTCCAAGCTGCGAGCCATCCACATCGGCAGGCGTGCCCGGCGCGATCAGCACGATTTTTCCTTTCACGTCCAGGCCGGAATAATCGTCGTGCTTTTGCGCGGCCGAAGATATCCCCTGCCCAACAAAGACAACCTGTCCCTGGACCTCACCATTGTGCCCTTCAGCAGGGATGTAAAAATCACCGAAATGGTAGGACGTTGTCTTGCCGCCGGTCGCCGTGATTTCCAGCGCGCTCTTCGCTGCATCCGGTTTGCTGGAGACCACCTGAAACGTTTGCAGAAAGCCGCCATTATCGCCGGCGCCCTTGAAGCCATACGCTTCAAGGTGAGCTGCCAGATAACGCGCGGCGATGGCAAAGCCAGGCGAGAGCGTATAGCGGCCACCCAGTTCCTCAGACGCCAGGAATTCCAGATGCATGCGTAACTCGCCTGGAGTAATGGATTCTACAGTGGTCGGTACTGGCGGCAGGACGATCGCGTCCGGCGCCGCGGCATACATGGCCGCGGAAATCGTTATGGCCGCGGCAAGGGCAATTTTTGCTGGAAAACTCTTAAAACGGATCACGCTTTGATGGTAGCAGTCCTGTGAACCGCTTACAATCGGCAGACAGGCCTTTGTCCGCCATGGTTGCGGTTAAAATCGTTACGCAAAAGGCATTGCCAACTGGTGAAACAGAACATTATTGTGCTTGAAGACGATGCGGACATAGGTAATCTGGTCCGCCACCACCTGCAACTGGCCGGATTCAATGTCCGTGTCTGTATTACAGGCGACGAGGTCATGCCGCTGGCGCGCAAGCATCCGCCGGCCCTCTTTCTCCTGGACATCATGGTCCCTGGCCAAAGCGGCTTTGAAGTCTGCCGGCAAATCAGGGCAAGCCACGACCTGGCGCGCGTTCCTGTAATCTTTCTCACGGCCAAAGCGGGTGAAGCCGATCGCGTACGCGGGCTCGACCTTGGCGCCGACGACTACATCACCAAGCCGTTCGGCACACGCGAGCTTACCGCCCGGGTAAGGGCTGTACTGCGACGCTTTGAACAACCTGTGACCACCAGCATCAGCACGCCTGACTTTGAATTGCACAGCGACGCCATGACGCTCACCGTCCGGGGAACGCCGACAGAGGTTACGGCCACTGAATTTCGGCTGCTGCATTTCTTAGCTTCCCATCCGGGCCGCGTTTTCACACGCGACCAGGTGCTTGACGCCGTGTGGCGCGACCTTGCTTTTGTCACGCCGCGTTCGGTCGATGTGTACATTCGGCGGCTGCGGGAAAAGATCGAGCAAGACCCGGAAGATCCCAGATACCTGAAGACAGTGCGTGGCGCAGGATATAAGTTTGAGGCGGTCAAATGAGGAACCGCATTTTTCTCAAGGCCCTGGCTGCGTTTGTGGCCGTGATTGCCGCCGCGACGCTCACACTTGATATCAGTATTCGCCACACCTGGGAGAATGCGGTGCGTAATGATATCGAGCGCGTGCTCGTCCAGAATGCCCAGGGATTCGCGCTGCGCGTGCAGAATGACCACGAACACTCTTTGCAGCAGATGGCCAATGAAGAGGCCCGCATCACGGAAACGCGCGTCACCATCATTGCGCGCGATGGCGTGGTGCTGGCCGATACTGAAGCCGATCCCAGGACGATGGAAAACCATGCCGGACGGCCGGAAGTGGTTGCCGCGCTTGCCGGGAAGACCGGCAGTTCTTCGCGTGTCAGCCACACCGTAGGCGTCGAATTTCTTTATCTCGCCGTGCCCAGCGGAGACAGGATCGTGCGGCTGGCTTATCCGCTTTCCAGCCTGCAGCGGAACCTGGCATCTATCCGCTCCAATCTGCTGCGGGCCACAGCTCTGGCGCTGCTTCTGGCGCTCTTGCTGGCAATGGTGATTGCCGAAGTGATTTCGCGCCGTCTGCGCGGCATCGTCCGCTTTGCCGAGCAAGTGGCGGCGGGCGACCTGGCTGCGCGTATTGCTGAAACCGGCGGCGATGAGATTGCCCAGGTGGCCATGGCGCTTGACCGCACAGCGCGGCGCCTGGAGGAAAACTTTGCCGCCGTACGCGAGAGCCGCTCTGAACTTGAAGCCCTGCTCAACAGCATGACAGACGGAGTCATAGCCATTTCACCCGACATGAAAGTTCGCTGGGCCAACCAGGCCATCGGCGGCATTCTTCATCAGCCTGTGCGCATCGGCGCGCCCGTGGTCGAACTGCTAAGGCATCCTGATTTTCTCGCTACGTTAAATGCCGCGTTGCGATCGAAGCGCCGGGAAAGCACGATCATCGCTTCCCTTTCCGGACGACGGTCGTTTTCTCTCACCGCTGAGCCGCTGCCCGATGGCGGAGTCGTCAGCGTGCTGCATGACATCTCTGAAGTTGAGCGCGTGGAAAAAACGCGCCGCGACTTCATTGCCAACGTCTCCCACGAACTGCGGACGCCGCTGACTTCCATCCGGGGATACGCGGAGACACTGCTGGAGTCCGATGGGCTGCTCACCGACAACGCCCGGGACTTCCTGCAAGTCATCCGCCGCAACGCTGAACGCATGGGCCGCCTGACCGAGGACCTGCTGGTGCTGGCGCGAGTGGAATCCGGCGAGGAAAAGCTCGATCTGCGTCCTCATTCAGCGCGCCTTTTGCTTGGCGAAGCCGCTTCGTCCCTGCAGGAAGATGCCCGCGCGGCCGAGGTGTTGCTGGAAGTGGAAAGCGTCCCGGATTGGCAGGTGATGGCCGACAGCTATGCCGTGCACCAGGTCTTCGGCAACCTCATCAGCAATGCGCTGCGCTATGCCCAGGATGGCAAGAAAATCATTGTCGGGGCACAGGAACTCGAAAGCGGCGTTGAGTTCTTTGTGCGCGATTTCGGCCCTGGCATAGCCTCAGAACATTTGCCACGGATTTTCGAGCGTTTTTACCGCGTGGATAAAGCCCGCTCGCGCGAAAGCGGCGGCACCGGACTCGGCCTGGCAATCGTGAAGCACATCGTGCTCAACCACGGAGGTTCAGTGCGCGTGGAAAGCACCGTCGGACACGGAACAACGTTTTTCTTCCTACTGCCAAAAGCGTAGTTCCAATCGTGGGACACCATGCGATTCTGTATTCCTACCCTCCCTGGGAATCCCACTGCATCGCGGGTCATCCCAGACGGGCCGCGTCCGCGCGCGACTTTCGCGTGGATGGGCAGAGATTAGCGCGGGGCTGAGCTATCCTCTGTGTTCCTTTGTGTCCTCTGTGGTTGATGGTTTTTCTTTTGCAATCTTCAACTCAGTTTTAACAGTCATTTAACACTTCTCTGCTACGGTCAATCTGGAAGACACTGAAGCACTTCTTTGAGGAGGGACTGTGAGATCTAGAATTTTCATGGCGCTGGCACTCGTCGTCGCCCTGGCTGGCGTGAGCAGCGCCGCGGAAACGAATTTGACGGGTGCGGGCGCGACTTTCCCGTATCCCATGTATTCCAAGTGGTTTGACGAATACCACAATCAGCACTCTGATATCAAAATCAACTACCAGTCCATCGGCAGCGGCGGCGGCATCAAGCAAATCCAGGCCGGTACCGTTGATTTCGGCGCCAGTGACGGTCCCATGACAGATGAACAACTGGCGCAGACGCCGGGCAAGGTCCTCCACATTCCAACGGTCCTCGGCGCCGACGTGCCTACCTACAACGTTACCGGTGTAACCGGCGAACTGAAGTTCACGCCTGACGTCCTGGCCGATCTGTTTCTGGGGAAAATAAAAAAGTGGAATGATCCTCGACTGGCTAAAGCGAATCCTGGCGTCAAATTTCCCGATGAAGATATCGTGATCGTCCACCGCTCCGATGGCAGCGGAACCACCTACATCTGGACGGACTATTTGTCCAAGGTTAGCTCGGAATGGAAGGACAAGGTCGGTAAAGGCACGTCGGTAAACTGGCCTGTCGGGCTGGGCGGCAAGGGCAATGAAGGAGTGGCGGGGACGGTAAAGCAAACCGAGGGCAGCCTCGGCTACGTTGAACTCATCTATGCCGTTTCCAACAAAATGCCTTATGGCAGCGTGCAAAATCCTGCTGGATCCTTTGTTAAGGCCAGTCTTGATTCAGTAACCGCGGCGGCCGCTTCCGTGAAAGACATGCCGGAAGACTTCCGGGTCTCCATTACGAACGCGCCCGGCAAAGCTGCCTACCCTATCAGCAGCTTTACCTGGCTCCTGGTTCCCGCGGAGTGGGCTGATGCAGGCAAGGAGAAAGCATTCGTCGATTTTCTGAACTGGATGGTTGATAAAGGCCAGACCATGACCTCCGCGCTGCAATATGCGCCGTTGCCAAAGAACGTGGCCACGAAAGTAAAGGCGCGGATCAAAGAGATCAAGGTAAAGCCCAAACAGTCAGCAAAGAAATAGCCCTGGCTACGATGTTCAATGAGCGGACGAACAGGCTGAGTCGCGGGCCAATCGTTGGGCCGCGATTCAGTTTTAAGTTCACAAGAACCAAGGTTTCTCTTCCCTTACTCCTGACACAGCGCCGGTTTAACCTGCCGGCGCTCCTTTTTTAACAATCTATTAACAATCGTCTGCTAGCTTCCAGTCATGCAAACAGTGCCCGAACACAGGCCTTCCAGGAACTCAGAAGTGTCTGAAGAGCCATCCGCGCCGGACACCGTCGTGACCAGGGAAAAGCTCGCAGTGGTGCCGAAGAACCGTGCTGCCGTCCGGGAAAAAGTGTTTGCCGATCAGATCTTTCGCGGCCTGGTAATTCTCTGCGCGCTGGCGGTGCTGGCCATCGTAGGTCTTATCTTTTTTGAACTGGTCAACCAGTCGCACCTTTCCATATCGAAATTCGGGTTCAAGTTCCTGATAAAGCAGATCTGGGACCCGGTGGCGGAAGACTTTGGCGCTTTGCCATTTATTTACGGCACAGTCGTTTCCTCCCTGCTGGGACTAATCATCGCCGTTCCGCTCTCTATCGGAACCGCGCTCTTCCTCACCGAAATTTGCCCGCGACGGCTGCGCGCGGTCCTCTCTTTGTTGGTCGAGCTTCTGGCGGCGATTCCCAGCGTGATCTACGGGCTCTGGGGAATCTTTGTTCTCGCTCCCTTTCTCCGCGTTTACGTACAGCCTTTCCTGGCCAGATATTTCGGCTGGACGGGTCTGTTCAGCGGCCCAAAATACGGATGGGGCATGCTGGCCGCAGGCGTCATTATCTCCATCATGATTCTGCCCATTATTGCCTCCATTACGCGCGAGGTCATCACCGCGGTGCCGCGGGTGCAGCGTGAAGCCGCGCTGGCGCTGGGCGCCACCAAATGGGAAATGCTGCGCATGGCCGTGCTGCGCAACGCCCGGCCCGGGATCTTCGGAGCCACAATTCTCGGCCTGGGACGCGCTTTGGGTGAAACCATGGCCGTGACCATGGTGATCGGCAACCGTCCGGAAATCGCCAGATCACTCTTTGCTCCCGGATACACCCTCGCCAGCGCTGTTGCCAATGAGTTCACTGAAGCTGTTGGCAATACGTATCTGAGCGCTCTGATGGAAATGGCCCTGGTTTTGTTTGTGATAACGCTCATTGTGAACGCCCTGGCCGGATTGCTGGTCTGGTCCGTTACCCGGGGAATGCCTGCGAGGGCCCTTGCCTAAACCTCTTCACACCACTTCCCTTCGCCGCAGGCTTTCGAATTGGATGGCCCTTGGCCTCATTACGCTGGCTGCGCTTATAGTGACGGTGCCTCTCTTCCTGATTCTTGCCACCGTTGTGGTTCGCGGCCTGGGCGCTTTGAACTGGGCCTTTCTTACGCAAATTCCCAAACCCATCGGTGAAGAAGGCGGCGGCATGGGCAATGCGATTGCCGGCTCGATCTTGCTTTTAGGCTACGCCAGCCTGATCGGTGTTCCTTTGGGAATTGGCGCCGGAGTTTTTCTGGCCGAATATGGCCGCAACAAATTTGGCAACGTCGTCCGCTTCACCGCCGATGCGCTGAACGGTGTGCCTTCCGTGGTGATTGGCATGACGGCATGGGCCCTGGTCGTGGTCCCGCAAAAACATTTTTCCATGCTGGCGGGCAGCGTGGCCCTCGGCATCATGATGATCCCTGTAATCTCCCGCACCACGGAAGAAGTGCTCTTGCTTGTTCCTCAGTCGATCCGCGAAGCCGCTCTTGGCCTGGGTATTCCCAAGTGGCGGACCATTCTTTCTGTCGTGTTGCGGACAGCGAGCGCAGGCATTGTCACCAGCATCATGCTGGCTTTTGCCCGCATTGCCGGCGAGAGCGCGCCCCTCATGTTTACCGCCTTCGGCAACGAGTTTTGGAGCATGAATCCCAACCAGCCCGTAGCATCGCTCCCTTTGCAAATCTACAAATACGCCATCCAGCCCTATGAGCAGGCGCACGCTCAGGCCTGGACTGCCGCCCTGGTCCTCATTTCCATGATTGTGGTCACTGTCACCTTTTTCAGGTTCATCGTCGGGCGGCGTGCCATTAAAGGAGTCAGCTGATGGATGCAGGCATTCACGTAGAAAACCTGAACGCCTGGTTCGGCGCCAAACAGGCGCTCTTTGGCATTGGCATGGAGATCCCAGCCAAAAAAGCCACGGCCATCATCGGGCCTTCCGGCTGCGGAAAATCCACTTTTGTGCGCTGCCTCAACCGTATGCATGAAACCCTGCCCGATACGCGCGTGGAAGGCAAAGTCGCCATCGGCGATCTGGACGTTTACGGCAAAGGCGTTTCGCCCGTCTGGATACGGCGGCGGGTCGGCATGGTATTCCAGAAGGCCAATCCTTTCCCGACCATGACGATTTATGACAACGTGGCCGCGGGCCTGAAGCTGAATGGTTTTCGCAATCGGCGCGAACTCGATCAGGTGGTGGAGCGCTCACTCAAGCAGGCAGCGCTTTGGGACGAGGTCAAGGACGATCTGAAAAAGAAGTCGGGCGCCAGCCTTTCCGGCGGGCAGCAGCAGCGGCTGTGCATTGCGCGGGCCCTGGCCGTGGAGCCCGAAGTGCTTCTGATGGACGAGCCGGCGTCTGCGCTTGATCCCATTTCCACGGCGAAGATTGAAGACCTGATCTTCGAGTTGAAGAAGGAATATACGGTCGTGATTGTGACCCACAACATGCAGCAGGCCGCGCGCGTGGCGGACTTTACGGCATTCTTCCTGATGGGATATATGGTAGAGCTGGATAAGACGGAAAAAATGTTTACCAAGCCTTCCGACAAACGCACGGAAGATTACATCACCGGGAGGTTCGGATGACGCGCACACGGTTCCACCAGGGACTTGATGACTTAAAACAGAAACTGCTGGCCATGGGCGGAATGGCGGAGCAGGCAGTGGAGCGCGCAGTCCGGGCCTACCAGACCCGCGAGCTGGAACTCTGCCAGATCGTGCTGCGCGACGAATCCAAGATCAATGCCGCCGAGCGCGACGTGGACGAAATGTCGATTGACTTGCTGGCCATGCAGCAGCCCATGGCTATTGACCTGCGTTTCATCGTCGCATGCATCAAGATCAATGCCGACCTGGAGCGCGTGGGCGACCAGGCGGTCAACATCGCGGAGCGCGTTATGGACTTGATCATGCGCCCCGATCCCGGGTTGAACGTCGATATTCCACGCATGGCGCAAATGAGCATCAGCATGGTCCGCGACGCGCTGAATGCCTTCCTGACCGCCGATGTTGATCTGGCGCAATCCGTGCTGGAGCGCGACGACCTGGTGGACAACATGAATCGGGAGATATTTGAAGCCGTGGATACGGCGATGGCCAAATCCGCCGGCATGCACCGCAATCTGCTGGACACGCTGATCGTGGCCCGGAACCTGGAACGCGTGGCCGACCACGCCACAAATATCGCCGAAGACGTAATCTTCTGGGTACGGGGAGCCGACGTGCGCCACCACGCTCAAAGTTAGCTAAAACATCTAATAATAAGCATTACTTAAAGTGAAGCTTTAACTTAGGCGTAATCTGTTCCGCCAACGTCCGCAGTGGAGAACAATTACAATGGATGGCAGGCCAAAATACACCGCAAACGGCCACAAGCGCGCCGCCATCCAGCCAATGAATCGGTCCGTTTCAGATCCGTCACTGTACATCAATCGCGAGGCCTCGTGGCTTGCTTTCAACCGGCGGGTGTTGGAAGAGGCCAATGATGAAGACAATCCCCTGCTGGAACGGGTGAAGTTTCTCGCCATCTCAGCCAGCAATCTGGATGAGTTTTTTGAGGTCAGGGTCGCCGGTCT
>Ga0164306_10000399_pt1 | contig 17563 bp, 16 predicted proteins | sample Whisoiple_242_MG_FD_110213 | JGI IMG/M metagenome (GOLD analysis project Ga0164306, IMG submission 110213) | Soil microbial communities amended with fresh organic matter from upstate New York, USA - Whitman soil sample_242_MG | ecosystem: Environmental > Terrestrial > Soil > Unclassified >... | reverse complement strand
TACACGGTCGTCGGCCCGGACGAGGTGGAAGCCTACATCGCGTCCGGATGGACCGCGGCTGCCCACATCGTCAGTCTCCGTGCTGCCAGCTAAGCCTTGATTGCCGTCGGATCCGATTCCTCGCCGTCCTTGAGCCGCTGGTAGGTCTCCAGCGCCCGGGCGCGGGATTCGGGCAGGCCCACGATCGGCGCCGGGTAGCCCTCGGCCGCGCCGTCGGCCTTCCACGGTTCGTGCACCGCCTTGTCGTCCAGCCCGGCCAGCTCCGGAACAAACTCCCGCAGGTAACGGCCGGCGGCGTCGAACTTCTTGCTCTGCGTGACCGGATTGAAGATACGGAAGTACGGCGACGCGTCCGCACCCGAGCCGGCCACCCACTGCCAGTTGGCGGGGTTGCTCGCGGCATCGGCGTCCACGAGGGTGTCCCAGAACCAGGCCTCACCCAGCCGCCAGTCGGCCAGCAGGTTCTTGACCAGGAACGACGCCGCCGCCATCCGCACGCGGTTGTGCATCCAGCCGGTCTGCCACAGCTGGCGCATCCCCGCGTCCACCAGCGGATAGCCGGTGCGGCCCTGCTGCCAGGCCTCCAGCTCCGCGTCCGAGGGCGTCTGCCAGGCGAAGCGGTCAAATTCCGGGCGGTAGTTTCGGGTGGCCAACTGCGGGTTCTCGTAGAGCAGCTGCCAGCAGAATTCCCGCCAGCCTAGTTCGGAGCGGAAGACCCCGACGTCGGCGGGGGCGCCGTGCGGGAAGCGTTCCCGGAGCGCGTGCCAGACCCGGAACGGGCTGATTTCGCCGAAGCGCAGGTGGGGGGAAAGCCTGCTGGTGCCCTCCACACCGGGGACGTCCCGTCCGGTGCCGTATTCGGCCGCTGGCCCGTCCAGGAAGTCCGCCAGGCGGTGGTGCGCCCCTGCTTCGCCCGGCGTCCATTCCGCGGCAAGCCCGGCGCTCCAGTCCGGGCGATGGGGGAGCAGGGCCCAGTCGTCTAGTTCCTCTCCGGCGGGCAGTTCACCGGAGCCGTTCCGCGCCGGCGCCGGAAGCCGCTCCGGGGCGTCCAAAGGCTGCCGGGGCTCCGGCGCGTCGAGGCAGGCCTTCCAGAACGGCGTGAAGACCTTGTACGGGCCGCCGGAGCCGGTGCGCACCGTCCAGGGCTCGAACATGAGGCTGGCCTGGAAGCTCGTGGCGCCGATGTCCTGCCCGGCGGCCCACTCCTTGATTCCGGAGTCCACGGCGCGTTCGGGGCCGCCGTAGCGGCGGTTCCAGAGCAGCCGGGTGGCGCCGGTTTCCTCGGCCACCCGACGGATGACCCGCTCCGCCGGTCCGCTGCGCAGCAGCAGGCGGGAGCCGGCGGCCTCAAGGTCCGCGGCGAGGGACACCAGCGAGTGGTGCAGCCACCACTTTGCGGCGCCGCCCAGCGGACGCACGCCCGGTGACGCCTCGTCCAGCACGTAGACCACCGTAAGGGGGTCGCCCAGCGACGCGGCCTCCGCCACGGCGGGGTTGTCGTCGAGTCGGAGATCATCGCGGAGCCACACAAGGGTCGAAGACATTTCTCCACGCTACTGGATCGGCGGCGGCCCGGGAGCGTGCCCGGGCACAGCAAGGGCCGGGCACCCATCGGTGCCCGGCCCTTCTGCGACGGTTAGAGCTTGTCGAAGTCTGCGTCCTCCACCGTGCTGCTGGTGGTCGAACCGTTGCCGGCGCCGAGGGCCTGGGTGCGGTTGCCGGACTTCAGCGCTGCCAGGCGCGCCTCGATCTCGGTCTGCTCGCCGAGGTCTTCCAGGGAATTGAACTGGGCGTCCAGGCTGGAGGCCGCGAGTTCCTGCTGGCCGCGGACCTTGGCTTCCTCGCGCCGAATCTTCTCTTCGAAGCGGCCCACCTCGGAGGTCGGATCCATGATGTCGATGCTCTTGAGGGCATCGTGCACCTGGCTCTGCGCCGCGGCCGTCTTGGAGCGGGCCACGAGTTCGTTGCGCTTGCTGGTGAGCTCGTTGAGCTTGCCCTTCATCTGGTCCAGGCCGTGCTTGAGCTTGTCCACGACCTCGGACTGGGAAGCGATGCTCGGCTCGGCCGCCTTCGCCTCGTTTTCCGCCGTCATCTGGCGCTGCAGGGCCACCTTGGCGAGGTTGTCGAACTTCTCGGCGTCCACGGTGTCGCCGTTGGCACGGTATTCGTCGGCCTTGCGGGAGGCGGCGAGGGCCTTGTTGCCCCAGTCCTGGGCGTTCTTGATGTCCTCGTTGTAGTCATCCTGGAGCATACGCAGGTTGCCGATGGTCTGGGCGACGGCCGATTCGGCCTCGGCGATGTTGTTCGTGTAGTCGCGGACCATCTGGTCCAGCATCTTCTGCGGATCCTCGGCCTGGTCCAGCAGGGAATTGATGTTCGCCTTCGCCAACTGCGCCATACGGCCGAAAATGGACTGCTTAACCATGGTGTTGCCTTTCGTCCTACCCAGTGGTGGCCACTGGATTCGGTGAACAGTGAATGTACCGCTTCTACCCGCCGGCCGGAACGTGTCCGCCGGCGCCTAGTCTGTAACCGGCCGGCTAGAAACTTCCGGAGTCCCCGCCGCCAAAATCGCCGCCGCCGCCAAAGTCGCCGCCGCCTCCGCCCCAGCCGCCGCCGGAATCGCCGCCGCCCCAGCCGCCGCCGCCACCCCAGCCGCCGCCACCGCCGCCATGGAGGATGGAGTTGATCAGGATGCCGCCGAGGATGGCACCGCCGAGGCCGCCGCCACCGCCGCCGCCGAACATGCCGCCGCGGCCGTACCCCTGGTTGGCGTAACCGCCGAACTGGTCCACATCCGCCTGCGCCTGTTGCGCCGCCTGCGCCGCGAGCGAATGCGCCTGCTGGGCGTACTGCAGGGCCGTCACCGGGTCGGTGCGCGAGATGGACAGGGCATAGTCGAGGTTGCGCTGCGCCTCGGCGAGCCGGGTGCGCGCCTCGGTGCCCACGCCGCCGCGTCGGGCGGTGATGTAGTCCGAGGTGGCGCTGATCTGCGCCTGGGCGGACATGATGCTCTGCTGCAGCGAGGCCTGCGCCCGGCGGGCTTGTTCCTGCTGGTCGCGGATGCCGGAGAGGGCCGCATCGAGGGACTGGTGCGCGTTCTCCACGCGCTCCAGCGTGGCGATGGGGTCGATCTTGCCGCCCTGGATCTCGGCCTTGACCTGGGCCAACGCGGCTTCCACCCCGGCCACCGGTCCGGCCAATTCCGGGTGCGCACCGGACTGGATCATCGCCCGCGCCTGGGCCAGGTCCTGGGAAGTGTCGACGACCGCGGTCTCCAGACCATTCCGGGCTTCGTCGAGGTTGGCCGCCACCTTGGTGATGGCGCCGAGCAACACGTTGGTCTGGTGCAGGCCTTCCTCCGCGGCACGGACCGCGACGGCGGCGAGGCTGCCCTCGCCGGCGCTGAGCTTTTCCTGGGCCGTGGCGGAGGCGTTCTGGACAAAGGCCAGCCGCTCCTTGGCCTGGCCGATGTTGTCCGCCACCTGCGTCAAAGCGGTGTCCGCGTATTTTGCCCGGAGCCCGGTCAGGGACTCCTCGGCTGCGGCGATTTTGGCCTCGGCTTCCGTGGCACCGGCGCCGACGGCGGCCAGCGCCTGCGGGGCGTTCTTCTCAAGCTCCCGCAGGGAGTCGAAGTCCGCTTTCTGCTCCTGGAGGGAAGACAGCGCCGCCTCGGACCGGCGGATGATCTCGCCCAGCCAGGTCCGCTGCTGCTCCTCGGTGTCCGGGATGTGGTCGTCGAGCTGCTGCTGCAGTTTGAACGACTCGGACATGTGGGCCTTGGCGTCCTGCAGTGCCTTCGTAAAGTTCCCGACGGCGGCATCGCCGTACTGTGCCTGGGCAAAGCCAAGCTCCTGCTCGCTGGACTTGATGGCGTCGTCCGCCTCAATCAGCAGCGAGTCGCTCTTGCGGCGCAGTTCCTCGACGCTCAGTCCGGCCAGCGGGTCCAGGTCGGCGCCCTGCGGGCCGTAGGCGGTGCCGCCACCCACGGCTGCCTTCTTCCGCCGGCTGCGGAGGTAAAGGTAGGTTCCCACGCCTCCGGCGGCCACGACGCCGACGCCGACCAGGACGCCGTTCCCGGCGCTGGCTCCCGACGGGACTGATCCGCTGCCTCCGCCGGCGGCGTCGCCGACTGCGGCGGCGGTGTCGATCGCGGCCTGGGCAAAGTCACGCTTGCCCCCGGCCAGGTTGGCGACGATCGCGTTCTGGCTGATGGCGCTGGTCTTGGAGTAGATGGCGCTGGCCGAGTTGGGGGAGAAGTAGTACTTGCCGTCGTCGGACATGGCGAGGATGACGTCGGCCCGGCCCATGCCCTTCTTCGTGGCGACAGCCTGGGACCACGATTTCGGATCGGCCGGGTTCTCGAATGTCTTAACGGTGACGACGTACAGGTTGTACTTGTGGTCCTTCAGGAGCTTCTGGATAGCGTCCTGGACCTCACCCTTGCGGCTGCCCAGCACGTTTCCGCTGTCCACGATGTTCTGTCCGGAAGGGATGGCCACCGGGTCTTCTGCGAGCGCGGGAGCGGCGGGGAGGGCCAGCAGTCCGGCGACGCCGAGAACGGCGAGGAATCGTTTCATCATTGACCGCATGTGCAACCCTTCAGCACTTCTGTGACCGGATCGGGCCGAACCGGTCGTCTCAGAACGCAGCAGCGCCCCCACGCAGGTGTAAAGCCGCAGGTCGCTGTGGCAATTCCATTTGATTCTATGGTGCACCCCAGAGGGCGTCCACCGCGGGGAATATGCCACCAGCGAAACGCGCTGAACCCAGCGGGACGGCAATTCACCAGGCCTCCCGCCACGGGGTCGGCGTTCAGGAACCTCCCAGCAAATGTTCGCTTTTGCACCAGTCTGGGCGAGCATACTTATCTGCAGACGAGGATGAAAGGAAGTCCCATGACTGAGAACCCAATGCAGGGCGCGTCACCGGATCCATCGACGAAGAACCGGGACCCGCTTGGGCCGGGCGAGGGTGCTGCCGCGGCTCCGCACGCCGCGCCCGCTGAGGACTCAGCCCCCGAGAACCCGACCATGAGGCTGGACCGGCCGGCGGACGACGCCCCCCGGCCCGTGTACCCGCCGCGTCCGCCTGCCTACGGCCAGCACGCAGACGCCGACACGCAGCAGTTCGGTGCACAGGCGCCCCAGTCTGAATATGGCCAGCCCGGACACGGCCAGCCCGGCGCCGCCAACACCGCACCGTACGCCCACGCCCCCGGCGCCTACGGCGGGTACGGCAGCCAGCCGCCGACCGGCCCGGCGCCCCAGAACTCGTTCGGCCACCCGGGCAACGCCCCGAAGCGCAAGGCCGCCTTCGGCGTTCCCACCCTTGTCGCCAGCATCCTCGCCGCCGGCCTCGTGGGCGGCGGCGTCGTGGCCGGCAGCAGCGCCCTGCTGGGGAACCGTCCGCTGGCTTCCACCGGCAGCACCGGCCAGCCCGGCACCGTGATCGTCAACAACAAGGACGACGTCAACGCCATCACCGCCGCGGCCGTAAAGGCCTCGCCCAGCGTCGTGACCATCAAGGCCACGAGCGGGAGCAACGGCGGAACCGGTTCCGGCATCGTCCTCGACGGCGAGGGGCACGTGCTGACCAACACGCACGTCGTCACCCTGGACGGCAAGACCGCCAAGGCCGCCGTCGAAGTCCGTACCAGCGACGGCAAGGTCTTCACGGCCAAGATCGTCGGCACCGACCCGCTCTCCGACCTCGCCGTGATCAAGATCGACAACCCGACCGGGCTGGTCCCGGCCACCCTCGGCGACTCGGGCAAGCTCAACGTCGGCGACACCGCCGTCGCGATCGGCTCGCCGCTTGGGCTGACCGGAACCGTCACCGACGGCATCGTCTCGACGCTCAACCGCACCATCAGTGTGGCGTCCTCGGCAGCACCCAAGGACGGCGCAGACAACTCCCAGGGCGGCGACCAGGGCTTCCAGTTCGCCCCTCCCGGCGGCGGACAGGCCCCGAGCACGACGGACCAGGGCAGCATCTCGATCAACGTCATCCAGACCGACGCGGCGATCAACCCCGGCAACTCCGGCGGCGCGCTGGTCAACAGCAAGGGTGAAATCATCGGCGTCAACGTCGCCATCGCCTCCGCCGGCGGGGACGCGAGCGGCAGCAGCAGCGGCAACATCGGGGTCGGCTTCAGTATCCCGATCAACCACGCCAAGCGGGTGGCCCAGGAGATCATCAGCAACGGCAAGGCCAGCCACGGCCAGTTGGGCGTCAGCGTCAAGTCCAAGGCGGCGGGCAGTTCATCCTCCGGCTTCTCGGTCGGCGCCGATGTGGCCACGGTCGAGCCGGGATCGGCCGCCGACAAGGCCGGGATCAAGGTGGGCGACGTCGTCACCAAGTTCCAGGACCTCTCCATCAGCGATCCGAACCAGCTCACGGCCGCGGTGCGGGAACAGGCCGCTGGCGCAACGGTGAAGGTGACGGTCCTGCGGGGCGGCCAGGCGAAGGAACTCGACGTGACCCTCGGGGCCGCGGCAGAACAGTAGCAGGCAGAGCAGTAGCAGGCAGGGCAGTACCAGGCAGGGGTGCAGCAGTGCACCACCGAAAGCGACGCCGGCCGGCACCTTGGGGGTGCTGGCCGGCATTGCTTTAACCGGCTCTTTCCTCCGTTCGGGTGGGCGCGCGCCCGGTCCCGGCCCGTCGCGCCGGGAGGGCCCTGACACAGGCGTTAACCCGGGCCGCGCCGTCCCCGCGCTATATGGTTAGCTAGGAGAAACCGCGGCGCCCCCGGCCGCGCGCCCTGGCCACGACCCCACCCGGCTGGCCGCCCACCCGCATGGAAGGCTGCTGTAAACACAGTGGAAGAGACCCTGAAGATCATCGTGCTGGTCAAGCACGTACCGGACGCGCAGTTCGACCGCCACCTCAGCGGCGGGGACAACACGACCGACCGCTCCGAAAGCATCCTGTCGGAGCTGGACGAATACGCCCTCGAGGCCGCGCTGCAGCTGATCGAGGCCCGCGGCGGCGAGGCGGCCGGCAACAAGGTCATTGCCCTGAGCATGGGCCCGGCCGGTGCCGTCAACGCCGTCAAGAAGTCGCTCCAGATCGGTGCCACCGAAGGCGTCCACCTCAGCGACGATGCGCTCGCCGGCTCGGACGCGGCGGCGACCTCGCTGGCCCTGGCGGCCGCGATCCGGCACCTCGGCTCCGATGTCCCCGCCGACCTGGTCCTGACCGGCATGGCGTCCACCGACGGCGAGACCTCCCTGGTCCCGGCCCAGCTGGCCGAGCGCCTCGGCCTGCCGCAGGTCACCTTCGCGTCCTCGCTTGAACTCGACGGCGGCAAGCTCACCGCCCGCCGCGACGGGGACTCGCACGCGGACACCGTGGAGGCCACCCTCCCGGCACTCGTTTCCGTGACCGACCAGATCAACGAACCCCGCTACCCGAATTTCAAGGGCATCATGGCGGCCAAGAAGAAGACCATCACCACCCTGAGCTTGGCCGACATCGGCGTCGACGCCTCCTCGGTGGGGCTGGCGGGGTCCTGGACCGCGGTCGAGACCGCAGAGGTCCGCCCGCCGCGGACCGCCGGCACCATCATCACCGACGAGGGCGACGCCGGCATCCAGCTGGTCGAGTTCCTGGCCGCGCAGAAGCTGCTCTAAGGGGAGAACCGGACATGGCAAAAGTACTTGTATTCATTGACACCCCAGGGCCGGTGCTGAAGAAGTCCAGCCTGGAACTGCTCACCATCGCCCGCTCCCTGGGCGAACCGGCGGTGGCCTTCAACGGCGAACTGCAGGACGACGTCGCCGCCGGCCTCGGCGCGTACGGCGCCGCGGAACTCTACGTCCCCGCCGCCGGGGACCTCAACGACTACCTCGTCGGCCCGAAGGCCGCGTTCCTCGCCGCCGCCGCGGAGACCTCCGGGGCGACCGTCGTGCTGGCCGAGAACTCGGCCGAGGGCAGGGAGATCGCGGCGCGGCTGGGCATCAAGCTGGGCGCCGGCGTGATCACCGACGTCGTCGCGGTGGACCCGGACGGCACGGCGCACAAGTCGGTGCTCGCCGGCTCCTACACCACCACGGCGAAGGCCACCACCCCGGTGGCCGTCCTGACCGTCAAGGCGAACAGCGTCGAGCCGGCGCCGGCCGCCGCGGCGACCGCCCCGCAGCCCGTCAGCGTGGAATTGCCGGCCGATGCCACGGCAGGAGCCGCACGCGTCACCGCCCGGAACGAAAAGGCCGCCAGCGGCCGGCCCGACCTCTCCGAGGCCCGGATCGTGGTGGCCGGCGGCCGCGGCGTGGACGGCAACTTCGGACCCGTCGAGGACCTGGCGGACGCCCTGGGCGCGGCCATCGGCGCCTCCCGCGCGGCCACGGACGCCGGCTGGATCGGCCACGACGCCCAGATCGGCCAGACCGGCAAGACCGTCTCGCCGCAGCTCTACATCTCGGCCGGCATCTCCGGAGCCATCCAGCAGAAGGCCGGCATGCAGACCGCCAAGGTGATCGTGGCCGTCAACAAGGATGCGGAGTCACCGGTCTTCGAGATCGCCGACTTCGGCATCGTCGGCGACCTCTTCCAGGTGCTCCCGCAGGCCACCGAAGAAATCAAGAAGCGCAGGGCCGGCCATTGAGCACCAACGCCGCCACGGCGCAAAGCCCGTTCGATCCGGAGCAGCACCGGATCGAGCGGGTGCTCTGTTTCACCGCCCACCCGGACGACGTCGATTTCGGCGCCGCGGGCACCATCGCCGCGTGGACCGCCGCCGGGGTCCAGGTCAGCTACTGCATCATGACCGACGGCGACGCCGGCGGCTTCGACCCGGCGCAGCGTGACGAAATCGTGCGGCTGCGGACGGAAGAGCAGCAGCGCGCCGCCGCGCTCGTGGGCGTCACCGACATCCATTACCTCCACCAGCGCGACGGCTATCTCGAGGCCTCGCATGAGGTCATGCGTGAGGTGGTGCGCCTGATCCGCCAGCTCCGTCCCGACGTCGTGCTGGCCATGCATCCCGAACGCAACTGGAACCGCATCCAGAAGAGCCACCCGGACCACCTGGCGGTGGGGGAGGCGGTGACCAGGGCGGTGTACCCGGCGCTGGAGAACCCCTTCGCCTACCCTGAGCTGGCCGAGGCCGGCCTGGCGGCCTACAAGCTGCCCTGGCTCTGGCTCTTCGCCGGCCCGGAGGAGCGCGAAAACCACTTTGTCGACGTCACCGGGCACGTCGAGGCCAAGCTCGCCGCCATCCACATCCACGTCAGCCAGCACCCGGACGTCGAGGCCATGGAACGCACCGTCCGCGGCCTCATGCTGGGCACCGCGCAACGCGGCGGGCTGGCCGAAGGGCGCAGCGCCGAAGCCTTCCACGTCGTCGCCGTCAACGGCCCCGGCACCATCGCCGGTTTCTAGTGTTGCCCGCGCGGGACCGCTGCCATATGCTTGCCATTGTTTAAATCATATTTATTGATGGAAGGCAGACTTTAATGGCGAAGACTGCGCAGCACCCCGTTCTGGTCATCATGGGCGTCTCGGGCTCGGGAAAATCCACCGTGGCCGGCCTGCTGGCCGGCCGGCTCGGCTGGGAGCTCGCCGAAGGCGACGACCTGCACCCCGCGTCCAATGTGGCCAAAATGCACGCCGGACAGCCGCTGACGGACGAAGACCGCTGGCCGTGGCTGGACAGCATCGCCGCCTGGATCCGGGCGCACACGGAGGCCGGGACGCCCGGCGTCGTGACCTGCTCGGCCCTGAAGAAGCGGTACCGGGACGTCCTGCGCGGGGAGGGCGTCGTCTTTGTCTTCCTCGAGGGCAGCAAGGACCGGATTTCGGACCGGCTCGCCTCGCGGCACGGCCACTTCATGCCGCCCGCGCTGCTGGAGTCCCAGTTCGAGGCGCTGGAGGCGCCCACCGAGGATGAAAACTTCATGACCCTCTGTGTCGGCGCAACTCCCGCGGAAGAGGCGCAGGAAATCATTGACCGGCTCCACCTCGACGCCGCCGCCGACGCATCCGACGCCGGCACGCGCTGACCGCGCACCGGCCACCACCCTTCATTCCCAGCTAGGAACACGTTTTGAATTCTCTTGCAGCACTGCAGCTTCCCGCTGCCGTCGAGGCCTGGACAGGCCACGACACCCGACTCCTGGTAGTCGCCGCCATCGGCATCGCGCTCATCGTGGTGCTGATCGCCAAGTTCAAGCTCCACCCCTTCCTCGCCCTGGTGCTCGGCTCGGCGTTCGTCGGCCTGGCCTCGGGCGTGGAACTGGCCAAGATCATCACCAACTTCGAGGACGGGGTTGGCGGCGTCCTGAAGGAGGTCGGCCTGCTGATCGCCCTTGGCGCCATGCTCGGCAAGCTCCTGGCGGACTCCGGCGGGGCCAACCGGGTGGTGGACACACTCCTTGCCAAGGCCAGCGGCAACCGCGTGGTCTGGTCCATCACGCTCGTCGCTGTGATCATCGGACTGCCGATGTTCTTCGAAATCGGCCTGGTGCTGCTGCTGCCGGTGATCGTCCTGGTCACGCAGCGCTCCAGGATGCCGCTCATGCGCGTCGCGATCCCGGCCCTCGCCGGGCTGTCGGTGCTGCACGGCCTCGTGCCGCCGCACCCGGGTCCCCTGATCGCGATCAGCGCCGTCAAAGCGGACCTCGGCACCACACTCGCGCTCGGGCTCCTGGTCGCGATCCCCACCGTCATCATCTGCGGGCCGCTGTTCTCCCGGCTCGCCGCCAGATGGGTTCCCGTGGGCGCCCCCGCCGTCGCGGGCGGCATCGACACCGAGCACGGGGCCGACCTGGAAGGCGTCAAGCGCCAGCCCAGCTTCCTGGTGACACTGCTGACCATCATCTTCCCCGTGGTGCTGATGCTGCTCAAGGCCGTCGTGGACATCATCTGGCCCGACGCCAAAACGGCGCCGTGGATCCGGGTCTTCTTCGACTTCGTCGGCCAGCCCCTGGTGGCAATGACCCTGGCCGTGCTCCTGGCCATCGGAACCTTCGGCTACGCTGTCGGCTTCACCGGCAACAAGATCACCGCCAAGATCGGCGCGAGCCTCGGCCCGATTGCCGCGATCCTGCTGATCGTCGGCGCCGGCGGCGGCTTCAAGCAGACCCTCATCGGCGCCGGAGTCGGCGACGCGGTCAAGAAGTGGGCCGAGGGCGCCAACATGTCCGTGCTAGTCCTCGGCTTCCTCGTGGCGGTCGCGCTCCGCCTGGCGACCGGCTCTGCCACCGTGGCCACCGTGACGGCGGCCGGCATCGTTGCCCCGCTGGCCAGCTCGCTGTCCCCGACCCATGCGGCGCTGCTGGCCCTCGCGATCGGCGCCGGCTCGCTCTTCCTTTCGCACGTCAACGACGCCGGCTTCTGGCTGGTGAAGGAACTCTTCGGCCTCAGCGTTGGCCAGACGTTCAAGACCTGGTCCGTGATGGAAACGCTGATCTCCGTGGTGGGGTTCGGCTTCGTGATGCTGCTCTCGCTGGTCATCTAGCGGCGCACGGACAACACCACACCGGCACAACAAAGCCGCGCCGGGCCCCAGATGGGGTCCGGCGCGGCTTTGTTGTTGTTTGGTCCTAGGCGCCCAGCGGGGCCGAGGCCACGGTCGGCATCGTGGGTGTCTTCGAGCCGCCCGCCGGCTCTACGGTGATGCCCAGGGCGGCGGCGGACCCGATGCCCGTGACCACAGCCGGCTTGGACAGCGCTTCGGCGTCCATCAGGCCCTTGGAGACCGGAGCCGAACCGTCCTTGGGGATCAGCCACATCTGGTAGACCTTGCCCGAAGGCGGGGCCGGCACGCCGTTCATCTTCACCACCGCGGCGTCCTTCGAGGACGAGAGCGTGAGCGAGGCCGTGCCGCCGCCGACCACGTCGATCGTCGCCTTGCGCACATCGCCGGCCTGCATCACCTGGTTAAGCGGGTCGTTCTGGTTGGCGACATACGCGCCCACGCCGACTCCGCCCACGGCGATCGCGGCTGCCGCCGCGACGCCGATCAGCCAGTTGCGGGTGCCCTGCGGCCGCCGCCGCTCCTCCCGGCGTTTGCGGGCGGCACCGAGTTCGTCGGTGACCGGAAGTTCGGCGTTGTCCCGGACCGGCCGGGCCACCACCGGGGCCACGGCGGGGGAGGGCTGCCCGCCGGCGGCAGTTCCCGCACCTTGTGCGGGAAGGGCAGAGACGATGCGGTCGAAGAGCCCGGCCGGCGGTTCCTCCTCCGCGCTGAAGCTCATGGCCAGGGTCTCGCGTGCCTGCCGGACGCGTTGTTCGAACTCGGTGCGCTCCGCCGGCGGGGCGTCGGCGAGGTAGCGGTCGACGGCGTCGCGTTCGGCGTCGTCGAGGGCGTGCAGCGCGTAAACCTCGGCGAGGTCGACGGCGCGGCCGGAGCTGAGGTCGCCGGCGATGTCGGCGGAGAAGCCGCCGGGCGTGCCGGCGCTGTCCTGGTGATTCATGTCGTTCATCTCAACTCACCCCCAAGCAGGTCTTCAGGCGGATTAGTCCGTCGCGGATGCGGGACTTGATGGTGGGAACGGCCGCGTTGAGTTTCTCGGCGACTTCCCGGTAGGTCAGCCCGCCGTAGTAGGCGAGCCGGACGGATTCCTGCTGTGTGTCGGTCAGTGTGTCCAGGCAGCGAACCACCGCTTCGGCTTCGAGACGGCTGCCGACCTCATCGGAAACGGAGTCGTGGTCGATCTCCTGGCTGCTGGCGCCGTACTTGGACTCCCGGTCGGTGGACGACTGCGACGAGCGGACTTTGTCCACGGCCCGGCGGTGTGAAATCGTCATCAGCCAGGCGAGCGGGCTGCCGACGTCGGCGTTGAACTTCGCCGCGTTCTGCCAGACCTGGAGGAAGACCTCCTGGGTGGTGTCCTCGCTCAGCTCCGGGTCGATCAGGACCCGGCGGGCCATGCCAAAAACGCGGCGCGAGGTGAGCTGGTAGAACTCGGCGAAAGCGGCCTGGTCCCCGTGGGCGATCTGCCCGAGCAGAGCTGACAGCCGGCGGTTCAGGTCGGCTGGGGCGCTGGGGGGAGCGGCGGCCTCGGGGTTCGGGGCATTCGGAGTGTCCATCGCCTTCAAGCATAAGGCGCCAGCCGCGGAACGCGGGCCAGGACGGGCTTCGACAGCGCCGTGGTTGCCCGCAGCCTGGGGGGCCGGGCGTCTATCCACCTGCATTGTGCTCACCTGCCGTTCCTCGCTCCCTTCGACGTTTAGCCTGGATGGTCTCTCAGAAGGCATTCGGAGCGGCGGCGGACCCGGATGGGCCGGACTTCGGGTTGGTTCGCAGGAGGAACTTCCCGCCCGTGCCGGTCGGCGGCGCTGCTAGAGCTTCGCTCCCGCGAAGCCGTGCTGGCGCCAGGCCTCGTAGACGGCGATCGAGGCCGCATTGGCCAGGTTCAGCGAGCGCAGCGCCGGCAGCATCGGCAGCCGGACGCGGGAGGTCACATGCGGGTCGTGCTTCAGTTCCTCGGAGAGGCCCACGGATTCCCGGCCGAACATCAGCACGTCGCCGGGCAGGTAGCCGATGTCCGTGTAGGAGGTTTCGCCGTCGGAGGTGAACGCAAAAACGCGCTCCGGTGCCAGCGCCTCCCAGGCGGCATCGATGTCCGGGTGCACGGTGACGACGGCGAGGTCGTGGTAGTCCAGGCCGGCGCGGCGGAGCTTGGCATCGGAAAAATCAAAACCCAGCGGCTCCACGAGGTGCAGCTCTGCCCCCGTGATGGCGGCCAGCCGGATGGCGTTGCCGGTATTGCCGGGAATTTCGGGGCTGTGGAAGAGGATGCGGAACACGCTTCCATCCTAGCGAGCGGTCCGGGACGCTAGTGCATTCCGCGCAGCAGCCGGGCGAGCACCGGAACGTTCACCGTGTTCGGGGCCGGCCCGGAACTGAGGAACTGCTTGAGGCCGCGGGCCAGCCCGGCGGCGTTGACGACCTGCACAATCTCGTGGCTGTCGCCCCGATCCCGGGGGCGTCCGTGCCGGTCGATCACCGGTTCGTGCAGGTTGCCATCGGTGCTGTGGACAACCGTCCAGCCGGTGACGTTGAGTTCGGGGAAGATGTCCTGCATCCTGCGCACCACGTGCGCCAGCTGCGGCGGGGCAATGGAACGGCCGCCGTGGTTCAGGGTGCTGCCGTTCCAGGCGTAGGCGCCCGGCGGCAGGAGCATCGAACCGATGACGGCCAGCCGGTAGCCGGAGAGCAGGACATGGTCAATGTGGCTGTTGTCCGCCGGGGACTGCAGTCCGTTGACCAGGCGGGCGGCCGGTATGGCCGGCAGGATCTGCCGGGTGATCAGCTGGACCGTCCGCATTTCGCGCTGGATGCGTGCCTCCGCGCCGAAGAGTCCGCGTTTGCGGGGCATGCCGTGGACCTGCTGCCGGGCCACCGGCTCCGGGATCAGCGGCACCTCGCCGCTCGCGGCCACCTCCTCGAAAGAGGGCACGTAGACCGGGGCGTCCGCGGCGGTGTTCCGGGGCGTGTTGGGCCGCCGGACATGCGCGGAGGCCCGGCTCCCGGCCGCGGGCGCGTCGAAGTGCGCCCCTTCCTCGGCCGGGGCCGTCCGGCTGGAAAACGCGGTGCCGCTGCCGTAGGAGCGGTCGTAGTCGGCGCGGCGCTTGGCATCGATGAGGGTCTCGTAGGCCAGGGTCACCCGGCGGAAGGTAGCGGCGTCGCCGCCGTGGTCGGGGTGCGCCGTGCGGGCGGCCTTGCGGTAGGCCACCTTGATGTCCTTGTCCGTCGCCGTGACAGGGATCCTGAGGACCTGGTAATGCGAGCTGCTGCCCTGCGTCAAGCAAGAATCCTTTGCGTCTGTGGAGCGGGTCCGGCCTGGACCTCCGGCGTGGCCAGTTTAACCGGCTGGGTGAATAACGAGCGCGCAGCCGTGGATGGTTCCCGGCGGCTGGCATAATTCAGGCCATGAAGATCGCCCTGGCCGTCAATCCGCGCGCCTCCTTTGGCCGCGGCCGGCATGCAGGCCGCGAAGCGGCGGATTACTTCCGCGCGGCCGGCGCGCAGGTCCAGTTGTTGTGCGAGGACAGTTACGAGCTGCTGTCCCGGGCCGTGGACAAGGCGCTGGCCGACGGGGTGGACGCGCTGGTGGTGGCCGGCGGCGACGGCATGGTGCACCTTGGCGTGAATGCGCTCGCCGGATCAGGCGCCGCCTTCGGCGCGACCGCCCTGGGCATCATCCCGAGCGGCACGGGAAACGACATGGCCCGCGCGCTTGGGCTGCCGCGGCACAACGTCCCCGCGGCGGCCGCCCGGGTCCTCGCAGCGCTGCCCGCGGGCGGCCGGGTGATCGACGCCGGCCGGGTGCGCGCTGGCGGCCGGACACACTGGTTTGCCGGCGTCGTGTCCGCTGGCTTCGATGCAGCCGTCAACGAGCGCGCCAACGCCTGGCGGTGGCCGCGGGGCCGCGCCCGGTACAACCTGGCCATGCTGCGCGAACTGGCCACCTTCGGCGCCATTGAGTACACCGTGACGGCCGACGGCGAACGCTGGCAGCAGGGGGCCATGCTGATTTCGGTGGCCAACGGGCAGTCAATCGGCGGCGGCATGAACGTTGTGCCCGACGCCGCGCTCGACGACGGATACCTCGACCTGTTCATCGTCCGGCCGCTGTCCCGCGCGGGATTCCTGGCGGTATTCCCCAAGGTGTTCTCCGGCAAGCACGTGGGCCACCCGGCCGTGGAGATCCGCAGGGTCCGGCGGGTCGAACTGGAGGCGCACGGCGTCGTCGCTTATGCGGACGGCGAGCGGATCGGGCCGTTGCCGCTGACCATCGACGTCGTCCCCGGGGCCCTCCGGGTGCTGGCATAGGCACGGCAGTGGCAAAGGCTGAACCCGGGCCGGACTGGCCGCGCCGTGCCGGCGCGCTGCTGGCGCTGGCGGCCCTGCTGGCCGGCTGCAGCGTGGGCGTTCCTGATCCCTCGGCACCGAAACCGGTCAGCAGCGCCGCCGGCCCCGCCACCCCGACCGTCACCCCCGGCCACGACGCCGAAGCCGTGGCGGCACGGGACCTGCCGTTCACTGCCGGGGACAGCCTCGCCGCCGGGGTGCCGGTCCAGTTGTCCGACGGGTTGCGCGGCGCCCCCGGCTGGACGCCCGGCAGGCAGGACGTGGCCGGCGCCAGCGAGTACCTGAAGGCCGACGGCTGCCTGGCCTCGGCCAAGGTCCGGGTCAACCAGTGGCCGCTCGTTGTCCCGGGCGATGACAAGGCGTCCACGGAAGCGCTGTTCCACTACCTCGACCCGAGCATCCTGCCGTCCTACCTCACGAAAGACACGCTGCGCTGGGGCGGCGAAGCGGACAAGCCGGGTCCCCGGGTGGAGGTGCTCGTGCTCGAAGGCGGCGACAAAGCCGGATCCCGGGCGGCCGCCAGCTACGCCAGGCTTTTCGCCAAGGCCGGCTCGTCCATCTACGTCTCCGTCTCCTGCCCGGACCGGGCCGCCCTCGCTTCTGCCCGCGCCGACGTCGCCGCCCGGTTGGCCGTGCTGCCGCCGTCGTCCTGACCCCTGCAACGGCGGTCCAGGGCGGACAGCCCAGGGCGGAGAGCCCGACGACGGCAGCCGAGGCTACCGGCCCCTGACCGGTGAGAGCCGGTTCAGGGCAAGCGCCCCGACCAGCAGGCCGAAATCACGAAGCGCCACGTCGAAGTAGCTGCCCAGGACCAGCAGGTTGATGATGATGCCCAGCAGCCAGACGGCGACGAGCAGCGACCCGAAGCGGGGCCGGAGGGCGACCGCGAGGCCGGCAACAATTTCCACGACGCCGACGATGTACATCAACGTTTGCGCCGGCAGGGGGACCACCGACGTCGCTACCGGGGCGAGGTACATCGTCCAGTGGGTGAGCAGGTTGGTGAACTTGTCCAGGCCGAAAATGATCGGCGCCACCGTGAAAACCGTGCGCAGCAGCAGGTAGGCCTGCCGCTGGGCGCCGGCCGCGACGGTCGGGGCGGGTGCTGCCAGTGTTGTTGAAGATTTCATCATGAACTCCTTCTAAAAATGGATATATTGATTTTAGAATGGAAGAGCAGGTTAAGCAATGAATCTTGTTTTTAGAGCTAGGGTGAATTCATGAACCCCTTTTCGTGGAGCGGCAGGCTGGCCGCCGTGGCCTCCCTCGGCGATGAGAGCCGCCGGCGCCTCTTCCGCTTCGTCGCCGCCGCGGAAGACGCGGTCAGCCGCGACGATGCGGCCGGGTCGCTGGGGCTGGCACGCAGCACGGCGTCCTTCCATCTGGACCGCCTGGTCCGCGACGGCCTGCTGGCGGTGGAGTTCCGGAAGGTCGGCGGCAAGGAGGGCCCGGGCTCGGGCCGTCCGGCCAAGCTCTACCGCGCCGCCGTGCAGGAGGTCTCGGCGTCGGTCCCGGAGCGCAGCTACGACCTGGCCGCCGAACTGCTGGTGACCGCCATTGAACAATCCGCGGCCGACGGCGGATCCGCCCGGGACGCGCTGCTGCAGGCCGCCCGGACGCGCGGGGTGGCCGCGGGGGAGTCCTCCGGCGGGGGTGATTTTGGCGCGCTGCTCGCCGAGGAGGGCTACCTTCCCGCGGACGACGGCGCCGGCGGGCTGGTGCTGCTCAACTGTCCCTTCC
>Ga0164306_10000398_pt1 | contig 17564 bp, 20 predicted proteins | sample Whisoiple_242_MG_FD_110213 | JGI IMG/M metagenome (GOLD analysis project Ga0164306, IMG submission 110213) | Soil microbial communities amended with fresh organic matter from upstate New York, USA - Whitman soil sample_242_MG | ecosystem: Environmental > Terrestrial > Soil > Unclassified >... | reverse complement strand
TTCGCGACATATGCCGATCCGATTGTGCACCTCGGCCCGCTCGGCAGCGGACAGCTCGCCAAGATCTTGAACAACCTGTTGTTCACCGCCAACCTGGGCAGCGCCGCCAGCGCGCTGGAACTGGGTGAAGCCCTTGGTATTCCGCGTGAGAAGCTCGGCGAGGTCGTCACCCGCGGTTCGGCCAACAGCAAGGCGTTGTCCAGCATCGCCGCGTTCGGCGGCCGGACAGACCAACTCGCGTCCATAGCCGGTGCGCTCCTGCAGAAGGACGTCCGGCACGCCGCGAGCATCGCCGATGCCGCGTCGGCGCCCCAGGGTGCGGTCTTCGACGCCGCCGATGCCGCGCTGATCGCGCTGCAACATCCGCGATGACACGGGTCGGATTCATTGGCACCGGCCGAATGGGCGCCCCGATGGTGGGTCGTCTGGTAAACGCCGGTCATGAGGTCCGAGCGTTGAGCCGTACGCCCGAGAAGGCCTCAGCCGTAGAGCATTTGGGCGCCTCTGTGGTGAACGATCCGGTGGCCGTCGCCGAGGGCGCCGACGCCGTGATCGTCTGCGTGTTCACCGACGACCAGGTGCGCGAGGTCTGCCTCGCCGACGGCCTGGTCGCCGCCATGTCCCCTGACGCGGTGCTCGTGGTGCACACCACGGGCAGCCCGCGCACCGCCCAGTCGATCGCCGCCCTCGGGGTCGACGTGGTCGATGCTCCGGTGAGCGGGGGTCCACACGATGTTGCGGCTGGCCGGGTGACGCTGTTCGTCGGCGGCGAAGACGACGCGGTGAAGCGGGTGCGTCCGCTGCTGAGTTCCTACGGTGACCCGGTCCTGCATGTCGGCCGCGCAGGCACGGGTCAGCTGGTGAAGCTGATCAACAACGCCCTCTTCGCCGCGCAGATCGGACTGGTCGCCGAGGGGGTACGGCTCGGCGGTCTGCTCGGCGTCGCGGAACCCACCCTGCTCGAGGCGCTCATGCACGGCAGCGCGGCCAGCCGCGCGCTGGGCAATATCGGGCGGGCGGGGTCGACGAGAGCCTTCATCGACTCCGTCGGCGACTTCATCGGCAAAGATGTCGCGCTGGTCCGCGCAACGGTCGCCGAACTGGGCGGCGACCTCGGACCGCTTTCCGAAATTGTCGAGACGGCGCTTCACCGATGAGACACATTTCCTGAATGCCTCATTCTCTTTTGGGGAAACGCCATTACCGCTAGGGTTACAGGCCAAAGGCCATACGTAACGAACAATGATCCGTTCTTACAGCTCAGGAGCATTTGATGACCCAGGCGAAGGTCGTATTCGACCCGTTTTCGCAGGACTTCTTCGACGGAGCCTACGAGACGTATCGCCGGATGCGCGACGAGGCGCCGGTCTATTACAGCGAGGAGCACGACTTTTACGCGCTGACCCGGCACGAAGACGTCGCACCCGCCTTCAAGGACTTCGAGACCTACTCGTCGCGCTTCGGTGTGGATCTTTCGTCGGTGAGGAGCGGCGTGCCGACGGCCACGGGGATGAAGATGATCATCTTCATGGACCCGCCCGAGCACCGCAACATGCGCAGCCTGATGAACAAGGTGTTCACTCCCCGCGCCATCCAGGCGCAGAAGCAGATGGTGACCGCCAAGGTCGAGAAGTACATCAGCCGCCTCGATCCGGACGGGTTCGATGCCGTTCAGGAGTTCACGGCGCCGTTTCCCGTCGAGGTCATCACCACGATGCTCGGTGTTCCTGACGACCAGGCCCAGCAGGTCCGACATTGGATCGATGACGGGTTGCATCGCGAGGTCGGCCAGGTCGAGGTCGGCGAGAAGGGAATGCAGGCGAACATCGACAACGCGATGTTCTACCTCGAACTGGTGCAGAAGCGGCGAGCGCAGCCCCAAGACGACCTCTTCACCAAGCTGATCGAAGCCGACCTCGAGCGGGAGGACGGCGGACTCGAGAAGCTCGAGGACCTCGACATCGCCGCGTTCGCATCGCTTCTCGGCGGCGCGGGTGCCGAGACGGTCACGAAACTCGTCGGCAATGCGGTGTACGTGTTCGCACAGAACCCTGATCAGTGGCGCAAGTTGCAGGAGGACCGCAGTAGGATCCCCGCCGCAGTCGAGGAGCTATTGCGTTACGAGGCGCCATCGCAGTACAACGTGCGCCGAAACATGAAAGACGTTCACCTGCACGGCACCACGATTCCCGAGGGCAGCCCGGTCTTTCTGATCGGCGGTGCGGCCAACCGAGACGAACGCGCTTGGACAAACCCGGACACGTTCGACATCGACCGTGACCGCACGGAGGCGACGAACCTCGGCCTGGGCTACGGCATCCACAGCTGCCTCGGCGCGGCACTGGCACGCCTGGAAAGCACTATCGCGTTGGAGAAACTGCTCGACTTCATGCCGCGCTACGAGGTCGACTTCGACAAGTGCAAACGCGTCCAGATGCAGAATGTGGTCGGCTGGAAGCACGTTCCCGTAAAGGTTCTCACATGACCAAGAAAATCGAAGTCGACTTCGGCCTGTGTGAAAGCAACGGGGTATGCATGGGCATCATCCCCGAGGTGTTCGACCTCGACGACCAGGACTATCTGCACGTGTTGCAGGAGGACGTAACCCCGGAGAACGAAAAGCAGATCTTAGAAGCGGTCCGCCAGTGTCCCCGGCAGGCGATCTCGATCCGCGAAGAGTGACGTCCGCATACACCGCGCTCGAAGCCGATAAGGAGATCCATTGACCACGTCCCAGCTCGTCTTCGACCCATTCTCCGAGGAGTTCTTCAACGGGCCGTGGGAGATTTACCGGCGCATGCGGGACGAGGCGCCGGTGTACTACAACTCAGAGCACGACTTCTACGCGCTGTCGCGCCACGAGGATGTCGCGGCGGCCTACAAGGACTTCGCGACGTACTCGTCGGCGTACGGTCTCGACCTTGCGACGGTGCGATCCGAGGAACCCTTCGCCGCCAAGATGATCATTCTCATGGACCCGCCCGAGCACCGGCAGATGCGCAGCCTGGTCAACAAGGTGTTCACCCCACGGGCCATCGAGGCGATGCGTCCGATGGTGACCGACACCATCGACCGCTACCTGGCCAAGGTCGACCGCACGCGCTTCGACGTCGTGCAGGACTTCTCGGCGTTCTTTCCCGTCGAGGTGATCACCCAGATGCTGGGCGTGCCGGAGGAGTACCGCCAGCAGGTCCGCGAGTGGGTGGACACCTCATTGCACCGGGAACCCGGTCAGATCGACATGTCCGAGAAGGGCATGCAGGCCATCGGGGAAGCGATGGCGTTGTACTACAAGCTCATTCAGGAGCGTCGTGCGAACCCCTGCGATGACATGTTCAGCCGGCTCGTCGCCGCCGAGATCGAGCGTGAGGACGGCGGGATGGAGTCGCTGGACGACTTCGAGATCGCTGGATTCGCAACGCTTCTTGGCGGTGCGGGAGCCGAGACCGTCACCAAGCTGGTGGGTACTGCGGCGGTGACGTTCGCGCGCTTCCCCGAGCAATGGCAAAGATTGCTCGACGACCGCAGCCTCATTCCCGCCGCGGTGGAGGAACTGCTGCGCTACGAGCCGCCGGTGCACTACAACGTGCGACGGTCGATGCGCGAGGTGGATCTGCACGGAGTGACCATTCCCGAGGGCAAGCCCGTGTTCCTGCTGCAGGCTTCGGCGCACCGCGATCCCGAGGCGTTCAGCGACCCCGACGCGTTCGACATCGACCGCAACCGCACAGAGGCGCAGAACCTCGGCTTCGGCTACGGAGTGCACAGCTGTCTCGGCGCGGCGCTCGCCCGGATGGAGACGGCGATCGCGTTGGAGCGGCTGCTCGACTGCCTACCGCGCTACGAGGTGCTGTGGGACGACTGCCGGCGGGTGGCCATGCAGAACGTCGCGGGCTGGTCACACGTGCCTGTGCGCGTACCTGATTGACCCCGTACCTCGACCAAGCGTGCGGTCAGCCCAGGCCGTGCAGGATGGCCCCGTGGCAGTCGGCGGCCGCTTGCCGGAGCTTCACCGCTTCCTGGTAGGCGTCGGAGTGGTACCACTCATGGGCGGCTTCGGGCGATTCGAACTCGAGCAGAACGGTCTGGGTGCCGTGCCACTCACCCTCAAGCACCTCGGCGTTCTGGTCGAACGCCAGGATCGTCGCACCCGCCATCGCCTTGCCTGCCAGCTTGGCGTATTCGGTCATTCCTTCGGGATCCTTGACGTCCTCGGTGATGACTATGTAGCCCTTTGACACTGAAAACTCCTCATGTAGTTGTCGGCACCGCCGACCTGCTCTAGTCGATCTCGCGGATGGCTCGTTCGGGACAGTTCGCGATCGCGTCGCGGGCTGAAGATTCGAGCTCGGGGGGCACCTCTTCGGGATCGGCGACCGCCCATCCGTCCTCGTTCAGGTCGAACACTTCCGGGCACATCGTCAAGCACATGCCGTGGCCCGCGCACCGATCTTCGTCGACGGTCACCTTCATCGCCGATCACCGTCCACCACATCGAATTCCAGGTGCAGAGTCGTCAGCCCACGCAGGATGTACGTCGGAATGTATTGATAGCGGCGCTGTCCCGGCGGACCGTGGTGCGCCTCGCTGATGCGGATATCGGTGGTCCTGTCCAGTAGCCGCTCGAGGCCGACGCGAGTCTCGGCACGGGCCAGTGGTGCGCCGGGGCAGCTGTGAATTCCGCGGCCGAATGCAAGGTGCTGGCGCGCGTTCTTGCGCTCCGGGTCGAACGTGTCGGGGTCTTCGAACCGGCGCGGATCGCGATTGGCGGCGCCGTTGACCACCATCACCGTGCAGCCGGCGGCCAACGCTTCCTCCCCGACGGTGGTCGGTGTCCGCGACAGCCGGAAGTCACCCTTGACCGGGCTCTCGATGCGAAGGCACTCCTCGATGAAGTTCGGCAGCAGGCTGCGATCTTCGCGCAGCCTGCGCTGGATGTCGGGCTGGTCGCCCATCACCTTCAGCGCGGTGCTCAGCAGCCGGACGGTGGTCTCCTGGCCCGCTGAGAAGACGTTGGTGGCCACCCGCACGACGTCGCCGACCTCCGGCATCGTGCCGTCGGGGAACGTGGCGGTCGCCAGACCCGTCAGCACATCGTCACGAGGTTCGCGACGCCGATCCTCGACGTAGGTCGCGAAAACTTCGTAGAGATACTCGAGCGGGGTCTTGGCCAGCGTTTTGTCGGCGTTGCCAAGGCCGCTGCCGTGCGTCCCTCGTGCGAGGCGTTCGAGCAGTTCCGGGCGGTCCTCCTCGGGCACACCGAGCAGATCGGCGATGATGCGCAACGTGAAGGGACCTGCGAAGTCGCTGATGAACTCGCCCTCGCCGGGTGCAAGGAAGTCGTCGAGGATGTCGTCGGCGAGCTGCCACATCGCGTCCTCGTTCTCCTTGAGGCGCTTGGGTGTGATCAGCCGCATCAACAGGGCGCGATGGTTCGTGTGCGTCGGAGGGTCGAGCGTCGGTAGCTGATCGCTGAACGGGATCTCATCGCGGTGCTTCACGATCACCTCGGTGACGTCGTCCCCTTCCAGCGGTACCGGAAAGCCGGGGAACGGCCCGGTCACCGAGACGCACGACGAGAAGGTCTCCGCGTCGTTGTAGACGTCGACGGCCTCTTGCCAGCCGGTCACCATCGTGACGCCGTAGTGCTCCTCGCGGCTGACCGGGCACTTATTGCGAAGTGCCTCGTAGAACGGGTACGGATCATCCGTCAGCCGCTTGTCCCGAAAGAAGTCGACCGAAGTGAGGTCCTCCGCCATTGCTACTCCATGATCTCTGATGAAGAGAACCTGATTCTCATCTATGGGTATTAGATTTCCACAGTGCCCCGCCGCCGTCAACGAGGGTCTTTATTGAATCGGCTCATCGCCCAGGACCGTAGTGCGCAGCATCTCCCGCGGTGATTCGCGGTCATACGGTGCCGCCCGGTGCAGGACCCCGTTGTTGTCCCAGATCACCGTGTCGCCAACCGACCAACTGTGGCTGTACACCAGATCCGACTGGGTGGCGCGGTCGAGCAGATCTGCGAGCAGCGCCCTGCCCTCGTCGAGGCCCATTCCGACGACGTAATCCGCCGATGCGCCGAGCACCAGCGACTTGCGGCCGCTGCGGTGCGTCCACACCAGGGGATGCTCGTGGGTGGGGCGGGACCGCCATTTCGCCACCAACTCCGGCGACGGATCAGGATGAACCCGACGCTGCGACGCCTCCAGCGAGTGCATCACCCGCAGTGCACCGAACCGCTCCTTCTCGTCCTCGCTGAACGCCTCGTAGGCGGCATAAGAGTTCGCGAACTCCGTCTCACCGCCGCGGTCGGCCACCTGCTTGGCCGACAGCACGGTCGCCTTCTGCGGGCATTCGCCGTTGGTCGGTGTGCAGCCGTCGATGTGCCAGTCGAAGGTGGCACGCAGGTAATCCGCCGACGCGTTCTTCGACTTGTCCAGCGTCACCGGGTAAATGCCCGCGACCGGATGGTGGCCGTCGGACGAATGGTCGATTTCGCCGAGCCTGCGGCAGAACGCCACCTGCGCGTCCGGCCCAAGGCCGAGCCCTGGAAACACCAGCACACCATTGTCCTCGAGCGCATCCAGGATGGCGGTGCCCAGCGCTTCGTCGGTGGCCAGCACGTCGGAATCCAGGTCCGTCACCTCGGCACCCACCGATGCGGTGAGCTTGTTGATCGTCAGCAGACTCATGGCGTCTCCTCAGTCCTCACGGCACCGGCGCGCTGACGCGGTGCATGACGGCATCGGCGGAGTCGGCGGGTTTCTGGGTGCCGAAGACCTCGACGGCCATCGACACCATGATCATCGAATAGACGAGGTGAAGAAGATTCAGCGCATCGTCCGGCACATCGTCGAGCGGAAACTTGTCGCAGTAGTCGATCGCCTCTTCGAAGCGAGGCGTGAACGCGTCGTAGAACTCGCGGATCTCCGGCATGGAAGTGGCCAACCGGGTTGCCCAACGTTCGGGTTCGGTTGCCAGACACCATTTCTCAGCGAACTTCTCATACTCGGCGAAAGCACTTGGCAGGCGGGACTCGGCCATCGTCACACCCCCACCGGGCTACGCTCGGCCTTGTACTCGTCGACCCAGTCCACGGCGACCTTGTGCAGATGGCGCACCAGGATCTCCTGATCGCTGAGCGGGAAATCGTCGACGACGCCGTACTCCAGCGCCGCCTGCGTACCGCCGAGCATGCCTGCGTCCTGCAGCGCGAACTCCTTCAGGACCACCGAGGCGACCTCGTGTTCAATGCGCTCACGCACGGAGCGTGCAGGGTAAAACGCGTTGTAGGCCTCGAACTTGTGGGTGTTGTGCGACGTCGGCCAGTAGCGGTACAGCAGATACCAGCCGTGATAGATCAGGATCTCCAGGTTGGGAAATATCTGGAAATTGGTGATCCCCCACGGTTCGATCCCGCCAGGATTCAAGCCGGCCGACTGGTGCGTCTCCGGCGTACGCCACGGCCCGACGAGTCCGCTGCGCGTGACCCTTTCGACCGGATACATGTATTCGGGCGCGAGCAACCAGCGTCTGGTACCCGCGGTCGAGACCAGGCGGTGCGGCCCATCGATCTGGAAGTGCCCGCATTCAAACGTTGCGTTGGGCTGGCGCACCTCGGTGGGCACCTGCTGCGAATGCAGCGACGGCACGTGGTAGTACTCCTGGAACGCATCGGCGAAGATCTTCCAGTTGCTGTTGTTCTGCGCGGCGAACTCGTAGCGCTCCGTCATCATCTCGAACGGATAGTCGTCGAGCGCGGTGATCATCGGTCCGAGGAATTCGCGCAGCGTCCACCTCGGTTCAGGATCGAAGTTGATGAAGATGAACCCGTTCCAGATATCGCACTGCACCGGCTTCAACCCGTACTGCGTGGTGTCCAGGCCGAAGAACTCCCCCTCCTGCTGTACGTACGACAGATCGCCCTTGAGGTCGTAACGCCACCCGTGGTACTTGCAGGTGAACTGACGGCAGGTGCCTTTTACCTCTTCGTTCGGAAAGTCGTTCCAGACCAACTTGTTTCCGCGGTGGCGGCAGATGTTGTAGAACGCGCGGATCTGCTGATCCTTGCCCTTCACGACGATCACAGATGTTCTGGCGGCATCGATCTCCTTGGTGAGGTAGCTACCGACGCGCGGCAATTCCTCGACGCGGGCGACGTTGAGCCAGGCCCGTTTGAAGACGGCCTCACGTTCGAGCTCATAGAACTCGGGCGAGGTCGAATCGCGGAACGAAACCGGTCCGGTCCCGAGTTCCGGATAATGTTGGGTCCAGCTGCCCTCCGCCGGTTTAGGCCATTTCTGCATGCGAACCTCCCTGTGCTGTGCGCGAACTCGTGATCATCACATCACCGACCCGCCGTTGACGCCGAGTGTCTGCCCAGTGATGAAACCGGCCTCCTCGGAACACAGGAAGCCGACCGCGGCGGCGATATCGTCGCCGGTACCGAGATGTCCGAGCGGAACACTGGCCGCCATCTGCTCATTGGAGGGCAGATGGCCGGACGCCTGTCCCGCGTGCTGCATCGGCGTCTCGATGGCCGACGGCGGAATGTTGTTCACCGTGATGCCCGCCGGACCGTATTCGCGGGCAAGCGATCTGGTCAGCGAAAGCAGTGCGCCCTTCGACGCGGCGTAATGCGCCATGCCCGGTGAACCACGCTGGGCGCTGGACGAGGAGATCATCACGATGCGCCCCCACCCGGCCTCCAGCATGTCGGGCACCGCGACCTGACAGCAGTGGAAGGTCCCCGTAAGGTTCACGTCGATCAGACGCTGCCAGGCTTGCACGCTGATGTCGGTGAACGGCGCCCAGTCCACCGCACCCGCGCTGGTGACCAAAATGTGCACCGGTCCGAGTTCGGTGCGCACCTTTGCGAACGCTTCCTCCACGGCGGCGCGGTCGCTGACGTCGGCGGCCACCCCGAGCGCCGTGACGCCTTCTGCGCGCAGCTCCTCCGCGACCCGTTGGGCCGCATCGCCGTTCAGGTCGAGCACGGCCACCTTGTGCCCACGCCTGCCGAGCTCGCGGCAGGTCGCTTCGCCCATCCCGGATGCGCCTCCGGTCACCACCGCGACGCGGTTCACGCTAGACCGTCCCATTCTCTCTCGTCTCTATTCGTAGATCACGTGGACTGATCGGCTGGTAGGTAGGGATTGGCACGTCAGCACCCATCCGTCGGCCACTTCGCCGTCATCCAGCGCATCGTTGTTGAGCATTCTGGCGCTACCGGAGACAATGCGCGCCATACACGTTCCGCACGAACCGGTCTCGCATGACGACGGTGCCCGCAGGCCTGCGATGCGCGCCGTCTGTAGCAACGTGTTGCCCGCCCGGTAGCCGGCGGTGGTGGTCGTGTGATCGAGTTCGATCACGACTTCTTCCGTCTGACCCGAACTATCGGTGACATCGGCAGGAGCCGGCTCGACCGAGAAGCGTTCGAGGTGAACGCGTTCCCGCGGGATGCCGGACTCGAGAACCGTGGCCTCGACTGTGTCCATGAAGGGGCCCGGACCGCAGATGTAGAAGTCCGCCGCGTCGGTGCCGGCGACGAAGGACTCGACCACCGGGGGCGTCACCACGCCACTGTCATCGTCGATGTGGTGCACCACCACCAGACGGTCGGCGTGCTCGTCGGCCAACCGGGACAGCGCTTCGGCGAAGATCACCGAATCGCGACTGCGGTTGGCGTAGAGCAACCGAATTCGCCGCGACGAACTGACCAATGCGGTGCGCACCAGCGACATGATCGGAGTGATCCCGCTGCCACCCGCGAACGCCACGATCTCGTCGGTGGTGTCGCGCAGACAGAACCGTCCCTCCGGCGGTGCGGCGTGAATCTCGATGCCCTCGGAGACCGTGTCGTTGAGCCAGTTCGACACCAGGCCGCCCGGGTCCCGCTTGACAGTGATCTGCAGGTCGTCCTCGAGCGGTGCCGAAGACATCGAATAACAACGGCGGAGGTCCTGACCGTCCACGGTCACGCGCAGCGTCAGGAATTGACCGGCCTGATAGCGATACCGAGCCGAGCAGCGCTCCGGCACGTCCAGCACAAGAGAAACGGCGTCCGACGTCTCGCGTACGACTCGCTTGACGCGCAGCGGCGCGAAGCCGTCGGCTCCACTGTTGTCAGCCATCGACCTCAATATATCAAGTACTTGTCATTAATCTCAAGTACTTAATACCACCTAGGAGTCGATGTGGTCTTCGAACAGCTCGTGACCGGTGCCCTGCTCGACAACGCGCGCCAACAGCTCACGAAGGGTTTTCTGCTCGGCCTTGGTCAACACGCCGAAGACCTTGTCGTGCGCGGAGATCGCATCGCTGACGACGGCTTCAGCCACCTTGCGGCCCTGGTCGGTGAGGAACGCCTGCAGAATTCGACCGTGTTGAGGATCCTGCTTGCGCTCCACGAGCCCGCGTCGTTCCAGAGCGGTCAGCGCGAGTTGCACTCCTTGCGGTGTGATCAGCATCCGCCTCGCCAAGGCCGCCCCTGACAGCCCGGGTTCGGCCGACAACTGGCGCAGCACACCGATCTGCGCCGTGCTCACCCCGTGCTCGCTCACCGCGTCGTTGACCGTCGTCAAGGAGAAGTACCAGGCCTGCTTGAGCAGCCACAGGATGTTGTCGGTTTGTTCCACGCTCGCTCCTCTCGGTCTTGGCGCTAGCGCTTGTAGACGACGCCGTCTTTCATCACGAACCGCACGTCCAGTGTGACGGCGATGTCGCGCGACGGGTCGTCGGGCACCGCGACGATGTCGGCGAGGTACCCCGGCGCGATGCGCCCGAGTTCGTCGTCGGCCTCGATGAGCTCGGCACTGGTGATGGTCGCCGCCCGCAGCGCCTGCATGGGTGTCATGCCACGCGACACCAGAGCGCACAGCTCCTTTGCGTTCTGCCCGTGCGGGATCGCGGGCGCGTCCGTGCCGCAGGCGATTCGGACCCCGGCATCGATGGCCTTCGGAAGCATGGCCTGAGCCTGCGGGAACACCACTTCGGCCTTCTTGCGCAGCTCCGGAGCGATGCGGTCGATCGCCATCGCCTCAGTCAGGTAAGTGGTAGATACCAGGAACGTGCCGGTGTCGGCCATCAGTTTGATGGTGTCGTCGGTGGCAAGGAATCCGTGTTCGATGCAGTCGATCCCGGCCCGGATGCACGCGCGAATAGCGCTGTCCCCCACAGCATGCGCGGCCACCCGGACCCCGGCGCGGTGCGCCTCGTCGGCGATCGCGGCGAACTCGTCGTCGGAGTACTGCTGCGCGCCCGGCGCGGTGCTGTGCGACATCACACCGCCCGAGGCGGACACCTTGATCAGCTTGGCGCCATGCCGGACCTGATAGCGCACGCACGCCCTAACCTCGTCGACGCCGTTGGCGATGCCCTCGGCGACCGACAGCGGCATGATGCCAGGAGCGAGGCGCTGGAACACAGTCGGATCGAGGTGTCCGCCGTAGGGCGTCACAGCGTGCCCCGCCGGGTAGATCCGTGGCCCGATGTGCCAGCCCGCCTCGATCGCACGCTGCAACGCGACATCGAGGAGGTAGCCACCCGTTTTGACCATCAACCCGAGATTGCGCACCGTGGTGAAGCCGGCTTCCAGCGTCGTGCGGGCATTGACCGCGCCGCGCAATGTTCGGTACGCGGGATCGTCCTGTACACCATGCATCGGACTCGGCAGTCCTTCAGGACCGCCTGGTCCGCCGATCAGCAGGTTGAGTTCCATGTCCATCAAACCGGGCAGCAGCGTTACGTCGCCCAGATCGATGTCGTGGTCCGGATTCTGCGGAAGCTCAACGGGATTGACCGCGGAGATCCGGTTGCCGTCGATCACCACCACGGCCGGTGAGCGCACCTCGCCGGCCGCCACGTCGGCCCACCGCGCGGCACGAAGGAGGGTTACCGGACCGGTCACGGCACAGGTTCTGACACGCAGTCCAGCGTGGTGGCGCCCGTGTCGGGCACCTTCGGTTGCTTCCAGCACTCAACCGGAAAGGATGCCTGGATCATCGAATAGAGGAGGCGCATCAGATTGAGCACATCCTCGGGCATGTCGTCCAGTGTGAACTTGTCGCAGTAGGCAATTGCCTCCTCGGCACGCGCGGTGATCGCGTCGTAGAAGGCCTGGATCTCGTGCATGGAACTGGCCAACCTCTTGGCGTACCGTTCGGCCTCGGTGGCCAGACACCAGTCCGAGAACAACTCGAGGTCGGCGAACTCGGGCGGCAGTTTCGCCGTCGACTCGGCAGTCGTCATCTCACACCCCCGCGGTCTTGCGTCGGTAGTCCGCCACCCAAGCCGCGGTCTCGGTGTGCAGATGCCGGATGAGCACCTCCTGGTCGCAGAGCAGGAAGTTGTCCAGCACCCGCGACTCGACCATCGTCTGCGTCGCCTCCAGCGTGTTGGCGTCCTGCAGCCCGTACTCCTTGAAGGACACCGCGGCGAGTTCCTGCGCGATGCGCTCCCGAGGCGTTCTCGGCTGCGGGAAATACACCGTGCCCTCGAAGATGTGGGTGTTGAACGACGTCGGCCAATAGTGATAGGTCAGATACCAGCCCTGTCCCCAGAACAGGATCACGAAGTTCGGGAACAGCTGAAACGAGTCGAGCCCCCACGGATCGCATTTCGCAGGGTTCAGCCCCGCTGGCATCTCGCCGAGATCCGGTTTGTCCCATGGCCCGAACAACCCGCTCTGGCAGATGTCCTCGATCGGCTTGCGCATCTCGTCGGCCATCTCCCAGGCCCGGATACCCGACGTGCTCACCAACCGGTGCGGCCCTTCGATGCGATAGTGCGGAGCCTCGAAGCCCGCCTCGGCCGCAGCCTTCGAATATGCCGTCGGGGACTGGTTCGCGTGCAACACAGGTGCGTGGTAGAACTCCTGGAACGCGTCCATGTAGAGCTTCCAGTTGGCCTTCACTTCCGACCGGTAATGGAACGCCGAGGTCATCTTGTCGAACGGATAGCCCTCGAGATCGGTGATCATCGGCCCCAGAAAATCGCGCAGGCTCTGCTCGGGCTCATCGGCGAAGTTGACGAAGATGAAGCCTTCCCACACCTCGCAGTGCACTGGCACCAGGCCATAGCGGCTCTTGTCGAGGTCGAAGAACTCCCCCTCCTGCTGGACGTACGTGAGGTTGCCGTCGAGGTCGTAGCGCCAGGCGTGGTACTTGCACGTGAACTGGCGGCACACACCGCTGGTTTCCTCCAGCGGCATGTCGTTCCACACCAGCTTGTTGCCGCGGTGCCTGCAGATGTTGTGGTACGCCTTGACTTCACCGTTGGTGGTGCGCACCACGATGATGGAGGTGTTGACGACCTTGAGTTCCTTGGTGAAATAACTGCCCTTGCGTGGAATCCGTTCGACACGACCGACATTCAGCCACGCACGACGGAACACGGCCTTGCGCTCGACTTCGTAGAACTCCGGGTCCACCGAGTCCTCGTAGGACACTGGACCGGTTCCCAGCTGCGGGTAATGCTCAGTCCAGCTGCCTTCCGGCGGCTTGGGAAATCGAGGCATCGTCGTCTCCTGTCGACTGTCATCGCTGCCGCGCCGCCGACCCACGAAGCGTCCGGCAGCCCGACGGTATATGCTTCACGCGACAATCGCAAGTAGTTGATATTGACCCGTGTCGGGTGCAGAGGGAGTCGAAGTCGTGACCACACTGGAAACCCGCGAACCGAACTTCGCGCGCCCGGTCGCACCGCATCGTGGCCGCATCTACCTCGGTGTCGGACTGCTCACCGGAGTCGTGTTCCTCGGGATGACGATCGGCGTTCAATTCGGTCTGATCGCCCCAAACCTCACCTCGGACGTGATCGCCAACCTGCTCTTCGGCGTGCCGGTGATCCTGGTGCCACTCGTCATCCTGTGGGACGCGCAAGGCGAAAATCGAACCCGGCTCGACAAGGCGGCGGAGCTGACGCTGTTCTACCTGCCGTACACGGCGTGCAGTCAGATCGGCTACGAGTTGATGTTCCTCGTCGGCCACCCGCTCGGCTGGTGGACCCCGACGACAGATCCCGGCTGGAAATGGCTGTGGTGGCAGTACGCACTGGCCGACACCCGCTACGTCAGCGGCAACCCGTGGATCTTCGCGCTGGAAGTGGTCGGAGTGATCACCGGAGTCGTCGTATTCCTCACCTGGACCAGGCTGGTCAAGGTCGACCTGCCCACGGAATCGCGGATCCGTTGCCTCTGGGTCGCCTTCGCCGGGTGCGCGGTGTTGATGAGCAGCACCGCGGTGTACTTCCTTGCCGAGGTGGGCGCCGGCTTCGACAACATCGGCCAAGGCGCATACGGCCTCGGTTTCAAGTTCATCGCCGAGAACATCCCGTTCATGGTGCTGCCCCCGCTGGTGCTGTACGCGATTCACCTGCAGATCGATTACCTGACGCGGCGCGCAGGAGCGCAGCCGGTCCGCGCCTTGCCGTCGAGCAGGTGAAGGTCAGGGCATCTTCACTGCCGACACGTACATCTCGAGCATTGCCTGGTACATATCGACATCGTCGAGGTGACTGCCCAGTTCGACGGCGTCGGTGGTGGCGATGATGATGTGGGCGAACGTCGCCGCAGGGATCAACAGGGTCGCGCCGATATTCTCGATACCCGCGACGATGTAGCGGGCGAGCTGGTCGACGACCTCGGATCGCTTGGCGGCCACGCGATCCCGCGCCTCCGGGTTGCGCAATAGGTAGAGGTTGAACTCGATGCCCAGTGCGGCATGCTCGGCGCCGCGGTCACGGCTCAGCTGGCGCCACCGCTCACCGATGTCTTCGAGCTCGCGTGCCCCGATGTGGTCGGACGACGACATCACCTCGGCGAAATTGTCGAAGTACCGACGCCAGTACCGGTCGCTCGCGGCCAAGAAGAGCTCCTCCTTGGTGGCGAAGTACTTGTAGATCGCACCTTTTGAGTAGCCGGCCGCCTTGGCGATGTCGTCGAGAGTCGCTGAGATGAAACCCCTTTCGGCGAACACCTGCTCTGCGGCATCCAGCAGCAGTGAGCGCGTGCGTTCGAGGCGTCGCTCGCGCGTCCAGGGCTCGACCATGCCCCCATCTTGCCACATATTTTGACCCCTTGGTCATCGAGATACCGGCTGGTATATTTTCGGCGCATCGGCCACTTCGAGGGGAGCTCTGAGGTTCATGGGATCGACAAGTGCGCAGGAGACGGTGTCGTGAGCGATCTGTCGAGCAGGAAGAGGCCTGTTCTCACCGAGTCGCTCAGCGACGCGGCACTCGGTGCGCAGCCTCAGAAGAAGATCACGCCGGTGAGAGTGTGGGCGGCAGTCGGCGGCGTGATCCTGGCGTTCCAGCTGTATGTGTGGATCCGCTGGATCAGCGGGCCCAACTTCGAGCGGGTTCCCGCAGGCCCGACCGACCCGCCGATGTTCATGAAGGCGATCCTCTTCACGTGGACAGCCGTAATCGTGGTTGGGCTCCCAATTGCCATCTGGTGGTTCCTCATTCGGCCGTGGCGCCGAGAGCGGCGGATCACCCTCGACGGCATGCTCTTCGTGTCCTGCGGGCTGCTGTGGTTTCAGGACCCACTGCTGAACTACTTCAACACGTGGAGCACATACAACACCTGGATGTGGAATATGGGCTCGTGGGTCCAGGACATTCCGGGTTGGGTGTCGTTCGGGGAACCGGGCGCCATGATGGCCGAGCCCATTCTGATGAACGCTCCCGGCTACTTCTTCGTCCTGCTGTGCACAATGCTGGGCTGCTGGGTTATGCGCTTGGCCAAGAAGCGGTTCCCCAACATCAACACCCTCGGACTGATCGGGGTTGTGATTGCGTGGACCTTCTTCTTCGATTTCGTCATCGAGGGTCTGTTCCTCATGCCGATGGGGCTGTTCACCTATCCGGGCGCCATCCAGGCGTTGTCGGTCAACGCGGGCACCTATTACCAGTGGCCGCTCTATGAAGGGCTGATGTGGGGCGGAGTCCAGGCCGGCCTGTGCTGCATGCGCTACTTCACCGACGACCGTGGCCGCACCTTTGTCGAGCGCGGGCTCGACCAGGTCCGAGGCGGATTAGTCACACAGCAGCTGACCCGCTTCCTGGCGATCTTCGCCGCGTGCAGCGCATTCTTCTTCATCTTCTACAACATTCCGGCACAGTTCTTTGCCATGCACCAGGATCCGTGGCCGGCCGACATCTTGAAGCGCTCGTACTTCTTGATGGGCATCTGCGGTGAGGACACGGATCGGCCGTGTCCCGACCCTGCGCTGCCGATGCCGCTGACCAATTCCGGCTACATCAACCACAACGGTGAGCTCGTCTTCCCCGAGGGCGTGAAGCTTCCCGTGAACGTTCCACTGGAGCGAGGAAAGTAGATGCTGAACAGTACTTCTGCGGTGGTCACACCTGTTTCGGACGCGCCGTTCTACCGTGCGGTGGGCGACGAGGTGGAGGTCTTCCGCGCGGCGGCCCGCCGGGGGCTGCCGGTTCTCCTGAAGGGGCCAACTGGTTGCGGGAAAACAAGATTCGTGGAGGCGATGGCCCACCAGCTGGGCCGCGAGCTGATAACCGTTGCGGGCCACGAGGATATGACGTCGGCGGATCTGGTCGGCCGATTCCTGCTGAAGGGCGGTGAGACGGTCTGGGTGGACGGACCGCTGACCCGCGCGGTGCGCGAGGGCGCAATCTTTTATCTGGACGAGGTGGTGGAGGCCCGTCAGGACACCACCGTTGTCATCCATCCGCTCGCCGATCACCGCCGTGAGCTGCCCGTCGACCGGCTCGGCACGACACTGCATGCGGCCCCCGAATTCCAGTTGGTGATCTCCTACAACCCCGGATACCAGAGCGTGCTGAAGAACCTCAAAGAGTCGACGCGCCAGCGCTTCATCGCCATCGAAATGGGCTATCCGTCGCCCGACGTCGAGACCGAGGTGGTTGCCTACGAAGCCGGGATCGATATCGAAACCGCGCGTTCTCTGGTCAAGCTCGCGTACGCCATCCGGAACTTGGACGGCTCACCGTTGCGCGAAGTGTCCTCCACTCGCTTGTTGATTCTCGCAGGCGGTCTTGTGGCCGAAGGGCTGAACCTGCGCAGCGCCGTCCACGCGGCCGTCGTTCAAGTGCTCTCCGACGATGCCGATGTCATTCGCGCACTCGATGAACTCGTCAATACGGTCCTGCCTCAGACGTGACTGACGCTGCCCAGGGAAACCCTGACCGGTTCCGGTTCCTCGCCACCTACGTCGCAGGCAGGTCCGTCGATGTCGCCGAAGCGCCTGCCGGTGAGCCCGCGCACACGGACGGCCGGGTCATCTTCGTCTCGGCAGGTCGTTCCGTCGAGGGGCAGCGTCGCGAGATGCTGGTCCAGGCGGCACTTCTCGGTGCGGGCAGCCTTGATCCGCGATTGGTGAAGGGACTGCGGGCGCGGGCCACGACGGCGCGCCGCTACCTGGCACTGGAAGGTCATCGGGTGCTCGCCGAACTCGGGCGGCAGATTTCACTCGATGCCGCGCTGCTTCCCGACGGACAGCCGAGCACCGCGACCCCCGACGAGTCGCTGGACGTGGCCAAGACTCGAGTCAAGGTTGCCG
>Ga0164306_10000397_pt1 | contig 17566 bp, 13 predicted proteins | sample Whisoiple_242_MG_FD_110213 | JGI IMG/M metagenome (GOLD analysis project Ga0164306, IMG submission 110213) | Soil microbial communities amended with fresh organic matter from upstate New York, USA - Whitman soil sample_242_MG | ecosystem: Environmental > Terrestrial > Soil > Unclassified >... | reverse complement strand
GCCAGGTCGATGCCGAGGTCCTTGGCGAGCTTGCGCACCGGCGGGGTGGCCAGCGGCGCATGCTCGGCCGGAGCCGCGGCCGACGCCGGCGCAGGCTCGACGACGGCGTGCTGCGGACCGGCCGTGGAAATCCCGACGTCGGCGGGTCTTCCGTTGCCGCGTCGCGGTCGCCGAGCAGTAGACGCGCCCGCGGACACATAACCGACCAACGTGGCGATCCGGCCGTCGGCAGTCACCTCGCCGATCTTCGCGCCCTCGCCATTCGTGGTGGTACCCGAACCCTCGTCATCGGTCGACCCGTTCGCCGGGGCGGCGGCGGGTTCGGATGATGCGGCCGGCGGCGAGCTGTCGGGCAGATCGCCGGCACCGGGGTCGGTGTCGACGCTGATGATCGGCGTTCCGACCTCGACGGTGACGCCGGGTTCGACGAGCAGCGCGTGCACCCGGCCGGCGAACGGTGACGGGAGCTCGACCGCCGCCTTCGCGGTCTCGATCTCCACCAGCACCTGGTTCACGGTGACGGTGTCACCGACCGCGACCCGCCAGCCGAGCACCTCCGCCTCGGTCAATCCCTCGCCGACGTCGGGCATCGAGAAGACCTGCAGTCGAGTGCCTGTCGATGTTCCGGTCATGGTCACGACTCCTTCGGCCCGGAATGGATTTCCGGGTGACCGGGCGCGCCTACCACGCCATCACCCGGTCGACGGCGTCGAGGACTTTGTCCAGATCCGGCAGGTACTCGTCCTCCAGCCGGCTCGGTGGGTAGGGGGTGTCGAAACCCGCGACCCGCACGACGGGCGCCGCCAACGAGTAGAACGCCTCCTCGGTGACCCGGGCGGCGATGTTGGAGGTGATCGACGATTCCAGCGGCGCCTCGGACACCACCACCATTCGGCCGGTTCGACGAACGGATTCCACAACGGGATCGAGATCGAGCGGCGACAGGGTCCGCAGATCGATGATCTCCAGTGATCGACCCTCGGTCGCCGCCGCGTCCGCAGCGGCCATCAACACCGGCATGCTCGGTCCGTACGAGACGACCGTGACATCGGTGCCGGGCCGGCGCAGCACGCTGCTGAAGCAGCGCGGCGGGCGCTCGCCCGATGATGCGGCGTTCAGCTCGGGGTCGAGAGTGCCCTTCTCCCAATAACGACGCTTCGGTTCGAAGAAGACCACCGGGTCCTCGCAGGCGATGGCGGCGCGCAGCATGTCGTAGGCGTCCTGCGGATTGGAGCAGGCGACGACGCGAAGCCCACCGATGTGGCAGAAGAACGACTCCGGCGATTCCGCGTGATGCTCGACGGCGCCGATGCCGCCCCCGAACGGGATTCGGATCACCATCGGCATCGACCAGGCACCCTGCGTCCGGTAGGTGATCTTGGCGACCTGCGAGATGATCTGGTCGAAGCCGGGGAAAACGAAGCCGTCGAACTGGATCTCGGTCACCGGACGGTAGCCGCGCATCGCCAGACCCACTGCGGTGCCGATGATCCCGGATTCGGCCAGCGGGGTGTCCAGCACCCGGTTGTCACCGAAGTCCTTCTGCAGGCCGTCGGTGACCCGGAAGACGCCACCCAGCCGGCCGACGTCCTCGCCCATCACGATGACCTTCGGGTCGTCCTCCATCGCCGACCGCAGACCGGTGTTCAGTGCCTTGGCCAGGGTGGTCGTGATCGGGGCCATCACCGACCACCGTCCTGCTCGGCGAAGCCGGCCAGGTATTCCAGGTGGCCGGCCAGCTGCTGCTCGAGCTGGTGGTGCGGCTCGGTGTAGACATTGGCGAAGATGCGTTCCGGTGGCGGCTTCGGCATGCCGATGCAGTGGGCCCGGAATCTGGCCGCCAACTCGTCCGCCTCGCCGGCGACCTGCTCGAAGAACTCCTGATCCGCCAGACCCTGCCGGGACAGGTGCGCCTTGACCCGCTGGATCGGGTCCAGCAACTTCCAGTGTTCTTCCTCGGCCGCCATCCGGTAGCGGGTCGGGTCGTCGGACGTGGTGTGCGCATCCATCCGGTAGGTGAAGGCCTCGATCATCACCGGGCCGTTGCCGGAGCGGCACTCCTCGAGCGCCCACCGGGTCACCGCGAGGCAGGCCAGCACGTCATTGCCGTCGACCCGAACGCCGGGGAAGCCGTACCCGGTCGACCTTTCCCACAGCGGCACGCGCGACTGTTTGGCCACCGGCTCGGAAATCGCCCACTGGTTGTTCTGGCAATAGAAGACGATCGGCGCATCGAAGGCGGCGGCGAACACCATGCCCTCGTGCACGTCGCCCTGACTGGTCGCTCCGTCACCGAAGAAGGCAATGGTCGCTTCATCCGACGTCACCGCGTCCTCGGAACCCGGCGCCGACCCGATCACTCCGTCGAACCGCTGACCCATCGCATACCCGGTGGCATTGAGCACCTGATTGCCGATGACGATCGTGTAGCTGTTGAACCTGGTGGCCTTCGGATCCCAGCCGCACTGGTCGGTACCGCGGAAGATGCCGAGCAACTGAGTGGGATCGACGCCGCGGCACCAGGCGACGCCGTGCTCGCGGTAGGACGGGAACGCCATGTCGGCAGGTCGCATCGCGCGACCGGCACCGATCTGCGCGGCCTCCTGGCCGAGCAACGGCACCCAGATGCTGAGTTGGCCCTGGCGCTGCAGGGCATTGCCCTCGCGATCGAACCGGCGCACCAGCACCATGTCCCGGTACAGGCCGCGCAGCAGGTCCGCCGTCACCTCGATCGGGAAGTCGTCGTTGCCGGTCAGCGTCCCCTCCGGCGACAGCAGCTGGATCAGATCCTCGCCATGGCTGGTCGCCCTGAGCCCGGCGATCACCTCGGACGGAGTGGGCCGTCCGCGCAGCCCGGCGGCGCCGCGGGCGGCGGCCTCGCCGGCCGTGGTCGGAAGGTAGGGATCTGACGGCTGGACTGGTGGGCCTGCCATGCGAACTCCTCACTCGGTCGGACCCGATCCCAGGATCGCCGGGATTCGGCACCGGCGATCGACGGGTGCGCATCGGCTGCCCGTTGGCCGTCGGCGGTGACGGTGGTTGCCCACGCAAACCAGGTGATGGATCGCACCACGGTGATCGACGTCGACTACCCCCGATAGTGGCACGAAGCGTCCTGCTTCTCGACTTCCGCCACGTCCGACAGTTGGACGGTCGACGGTCGGGACCTGCGGCGTTACCGTGCCGGGGCGGCGCCGGCAGGTGCGGCATACGATCAGGTCGCTGCCGCCGGAAGCTGGTCCGGCCGGACACACTCCCGGAGGTCTGTCGTGGAATTGGAGCACCGGTTCGAAGTCCCGGTCGGCGTCGAGAAGGCCTGGACAGCCTTGCTGGACATGGAGCAGGTCGGGCCGTGCTTCCCGGGGGCGATCCTGGACCACGTCGACGGTGACGAGTTCAGCGGTTCGGTGAAGATCAAGCTGGGGCCGATCCGGATGACCTACAAGGGTTCGGCGAAGATCGTCGAGAAGGACCCGGTCGCCCACAAGGCCCGGATCGAGGCGACCGGCAATGCCGGGGGCTCCACTTCGACGGCGGCGATGATGGTCACCGCCACCGCGACCGCGCTCGCGCCCAACCGCACGGCCGTCGATTTGGTGACCACCCTCTCGCTCACCGGTCGGCCCGCCCAGTTCGGCCGCGGTGTCATGGTCGATGTCGGGAACAAGCTGATCGGGCAGTTCGCCGACTGTGTCTCGAACAAGCTCGGCGGGCACACGGCAGGCGGTGCCGAGCTGATCGACGTGGTGAATCCGGATGAGGTCGCCGCGGAGTACGTCGCGCCGGCCCCGGTGACGGTCGCCGTCGCCACCGGGCCGGCCGGCGCCCAGGCCGCCCCCGCCGAGCTGAACCTGTTGTCGGCGACCGCCACGCCGATCCTCAAGCGGGTGGTGCCGATCCTGGCCGGCATCGTCGCCTTGTTCCTGGTCAGCAAGCTGTTCCGCAGGCACCCGAAGGACACTGTCGATACCGATACCACTGCCGAAGACGACGACTGACGCACCGCCTGTCGGGTGCGGGAGGTCGCTCTCGGCTAGGAACCGCCGCCGTTCTTCCTGGCGACCTTGACCGCGTACATCGCGGCGTCGGCCCGGTCCAGCAGGTCGGCGACGTCGATCGTCGGTGACGCGGGATCGGCGAAGGCGGTGCCGATGCTGGCCGACAGACCGGCCTCCGCGAGGTGGAACTGCACTCTGGCGACCAACGCATCCGGACCGGGTCCGGCGACCAGCACGGCGAACTCGTCACCGCCCACCCTGGCGATGGTGTCGACCGGCCGGAAGGCGCGGCGCAACACGTCGGCCACCGAACGGATGAGCGCATCGCCGGCGGCGTGCCCGTGGGCGTCGTTCACCGATTTCAACCCGTCGACGTCGACGTAGACCACCGCCAGGTGATGGGTCCTGGTTCGGCCGGTGGCCTCGAGTTCGCGAGCCACCTCCATCAGCCCGCGTTGGTTGGCCAGCCCGGTGAGCTCGTCGGTGGTGGCCAACCGGTGCACCTCCAGCCTGGCATGCTCGAACCGCCGGACCGTTCGCGTCCTGGCGACGTTGAGCACGATGGCGAGCGCATTGGCCTTGAGCATCTGCGCGGCGAAGATCGCCGGCGGAACCGGGATCCCGTACGCCGCCGCACACAGGATCCAGGCCACGTCCAGTGCCAGGATCACGACGGTCGCCCAGAACCAGTCGTGCAACAGCGCGCCGACCCCGACGATCACCAGCAGCATGCCCACCGCAGGGTAGGTGATCTGGGTGCCGATGATGTAGAAGAGCGGATTGAGGCCGACCAGCGCGGCCACCGCGATCCCGAACGGCAGCGATCGGGTTCGGATCCAGCCGCCCCGCCCGCCGTGCAAGAGCAGGAAGCCGATCGCCAGCACACCCGAGGTGATCGCGGCCAGCAGGGATGACCCCCAGGCGCCGGGGGTGCTGTCGAACATGAACTGCGCGATCGCGACCAGGGCGAACATGATCGAGCCGACGCCGCAGAACGGCCCGATCGCATCGGCGATGATCACCGCCTTGTCGGTGCGCGTGGCCTCACGTCGGTACCGCGAACCGCGGTATTCCGCCGGAGCCGGCAGGACGACCGGAGCCGTCACGGCATCAGCCGGCGGCACATCGGGCAATGGAACGGGCCTCGTCGCGTCCTTGAACCCGCTCAGGCCGGCGTCGATCGGCCGGCTGTCCGGATGGCGTGGACCGGCGCCGTTCTTCGGGGCGCCACTGACGTCGGCACCGTCGGTCTCCGTGGTCGACACGACCTGACCAACCCCCCAACCCAGCCATCTGGTCCTGCACCCGGGCGGCCGAACCGGATCCCACCCGCGACCCGATCCGACCACCTTCGGCGGATGTGTTGATGACAAGGTAATCACGAATCGTCCGAACAACCCGCGCTAGCGAGTTCGTCAGGCCCACCCAGCGGCACGCCGACCCTCGCCAGGGTCGGCGCGGGCGCGATCAGTCGAGTCCGAGCCGCAGCTTGAGGCCGTCGAGCTCGTCGCGCAGTGAGGTCGGCACACTGTCGCCGATCTTCGCGAACCATTCCTCGATCAGTGGGATCTCGGCCGCCCATTCCTGCGGATCGACGTCCAGAGCGGCGGTGACCTGCTCGGCGGTCATCTGCAGGCCGTCGACGTCCAACGCCCCGGCATCGGGCACCGCACCGACCGGTGTCTCGACCGCCCCGACCTCACCCTCGAGGCGCTGCACGATCCACTTGAGCACCCGCGAGTTCTCGCCGAACCCCGGCCAGAGGAATCCGCCGTCGGAGTCCCGGCGGAACCAGTTGACGTAGAAGATCTGCGGCAGCTTGCTCGCGTCGGCGCCCTTGCCCACATCGATCCAATGGGCGAAGTAGTCACCCGCGTTGTAGCCGATGAACGGCAGCATGGCCATCGGGTCCCGGCGGACCACGCCGACCGCACCGGTGGCGGCGGCGGTCGTCTCGCTGGAGAGGGTGGCCCCCATGAACACCCCGTGCTGCCAGTCCCTGGACTGGGTCACCAACGGAATGGTGGTCTTCCGCCGGCCACCGAACAGGATCGCCGAGATCGGCACGCCCTGCGGCTCGGCGAAGTACTCGTCGGCCAGGATCGGGCACTGGGTGATGGGGGTGCAGAACCGGGAGTTCGGGTGGCTCGACGGTTCGCCCGCCGAGTCCAACCGATTGCCCTGCCCATCCAGACCGCTCGGGGTCCAGTCGCGGCCCTTCCAGTCGGTGAGGTGGGCCGGCGGCTCGTCCGTCATGCCCTCCCACCAGATGTCGCCGTCGTCGGTGAGCGCGACATTGGTGAACACCGAGTTGCCCTGCGCGATGGTGCGCATCGCATTGGGGTTGGTCTTCCAGCCGGTCCCCGGCGCCACACCGAACAGGCCGTACTCGGGGTTGACCGCGTAGAGCCGACCGTCCTTGCCGAAGGTCATCCAGGCGATGTCATCGCCGAGCGTCTCGACGGTCCAACCGGGAATCGTCGGCTCCAGCATGGCGAGATTCGTCTTGCCGCAGGCGCTGGGGAAGGCGGCAGCGATGTAGTGCACCTTCTGCTCGGGCGAGGTGATCTTCAGGATCAGCATGTGCTCGGCCAGCCAACCCTCGTCCCTCGCCATCACCGAGGCGATCCGGAGCGAATAACACTTCTTGCCCAGCAACGCATTTCCGCCGTAGCCGGACCCGAACGACCAGATCATCCGCTCCTCGGGGAACTGCACGATGTACTTCGTGTCGTTGCACGGCCAGGCGACGTCCTGCTGACCGGGCGTCAACGGGGCGCCCACCGAGTGCAGCGCCTTCACCCACGGCAGCCCGCTGTTGATCAGCTCGAGGGCGCGGGATCCCATCCTGGTCATCACCCGCATAGAGGCGACAACGTATTCGGAGTCGGTGATCTCGACGCCGAGCTTGGGAGTCGCCGCATCGTAGGGACCCATGCAGAACGGCACGACATACATGGTGCGGCCGCGCATCGAGCCGGTGTAGAGGCCGGTCATGATCGCCTTCATCGCGGATGGTTCCATCCAGTTGTTGGTGGCGCCGGCGTCAGCCGGATCCACCGAACAGATGAAGGTCCTATCCTCGACCCGAGCTACGTCGGTCGGGTCGGAAGCGGTGTAGAAGGAGTTCTCCTTCGCCGTCAGCCGGGTGAAAGTACCCGCTGCCACCAGGTCGTCGGTCAGCCGAACCCATTCCTCGTCGGAGCCGTCGGTGAAGACCACCCGATCGGGCTGCGCCAGCTCGGCCACCTCGAGTACCCAGGACAACAGTGCCGGGGCGGTTCCCGATGGCGCGCCGATGATCCGAATGCCGTGGGCCTGGGCGGGTGCGTCGGAGTCCGGGGTGGCCTTGGGGGTCGTGACGGGCGGGTCGATGACCGAAGTCACATGCATCAGCTCCTGGGATCGATGGCGGGGACCCGGAGCAACCGACGCGGTTCGCCCGGGAAGAAGTGGTCGGCACCCCGTTGTGCCGTGTCGATTCCGGCGACACTAGTCAGCAATATGCGATTGCAGGCGGTGAATTGGATGTAGTCCACGCCACAGAATCGAGAAAGTACCCGTTTGGGGACTGTGGTTTTCACCACGAATGTTTGATCTTGTGTGTTGTCGGTGGGTGTTGCGCGAAGATGCCGTCAGCTGCGCACTTCTCGTTGGTGTCGATCTTGGACGGGTTTTCGTCACCCCTGCGAGAATTCTGCTTGTCGGTTCCATGGTGATCCACCGGCGAGATGGGCGGGCAATTCCTGGAATCTGACCAAGGGTTATTGCGATTGCGTTTGCGTCCTATGTGACAACGTCTTATGTCATGACAATAAGGCATATCCGCCGGGCGCTCGGCGACGGGTTCTGACACGCTCACGGTGAGAGCGCGCGACGGCAGTTGCCGAGTCGGCGGGAGGAAAGGGGGCAGCGCCATGTGTCGACTGTTCGGACTGCATGCCGGGGCAGAACCCGTCACGGCCACGTTCTGGTTGCTGGATGCGCCGGACAGCCTGCGCGAGCAGAGTCACCGGGAGCCGGACGGTGCGGGTATCGGGGCGTTCGGCCCGGACGGGCTACCGGTACTGGACAAACAACCGATCGCGGCGTACACCGACAACGAGTTCAGCAGGGAGGCCACGGTCGCCCGCAGCCGGACCTTCGTCGCCCACGTCCGCTACGCCAGCACCGGCGCGCACACCGTTGCCAACACCCACCCGTTCACCCAGGACGGCCGGTTGTTCGCCCACAACGGCACTTTCGGCGGCCTCGACATCGTCGACGCCCGGTTGACGGAGCTGGGGGTTGCCGATCTTGTGCTGGGTCAGACCGATAGCGAGCGGATGTTCGCGCTCATCACCGCGCACGCCAGGAGCAACGGCGGGGATGTCGGTGCCGCCATCGCCGAGGCGGTCTCCTGGATTGCCGCCACCGTGCCGGTTTTCGCGCTGAACCTCATCGTCGCGACTCCCGACGAGCTGTGGGCGCTGCGCTACCCGGCGACCCACGGGCTGTATGTGCTGGACCGCACCCAGTCACCGAAGCCGCTCGAGGTGCGCACCGCGCGGATCCGCGCCAAGTCCGACGACCTGCGCGACGCTCCTGCGCTGGTGATCGCCAGCGAACCGATGGACGGCGAAATCGGTTGGCGCGAGCTGGATCCCGGCGAACTGGTGCACGTCGACGCCGACTTGAACGTCGACTCGAGCCGACCGCTGCCGGACCCTCCCGCACATCCGCTGACCCTCGCTGACCTTTCACCGACCGCCGCCGCGTCCCAGGGGGCGGGCGCCCAACAGACGACCTGACGCCGCATCGGCGTTCCGGCGCTACTGCGCCTTCGAGACCGACGACATGTTGAAGCCCTCGACCACTATCGGCGGCATCGCGGAGCGGGTGAACCAGTCACTCCACTCGCGGGACAGCGCCGGCTCTGTGCGGCCGACGTCGGACGCCTGCTTGAGCAGGTCGAGCGGCGACATGTTGAACCGGAAATTGTTGACCGCACCGGCGATCTCGCCGTTCTCGATGAGGAAGACGCCGTCCCGGGTCAGGCCGGTCAGCAGCAGCGTCATCGGGTCGACGTCCCGCAGATACCACTGCGACGTCACCAGCAGCCCACGTCGGACACCCGCCACCAGATCGTCGATCCCGCGGTCCTGATCGCCACCGGTCAGGACCAGATTGTCGCAGGAGGGCGTGAACGGTTCGTGGTACTCGGCGGCGGATCCGCGGGTGTGCAGCAGGTTCGCGATGACCCCGTCGGCGAGGATGTCGACCCGGCCGATCGACGCGCCGTTGTCGAACACCGACACCTCGTCACCGGAGTGCGCGGTCACCAGGAACGGCGCCGCCTCGAGCCCGGCGGCCCGCGGATCGCTGAAGAGGGTGAACGGTCGGTCGGTCAACCGCTCACCGAGCCTGGTTCCGCCGCCCGGCGCCGAGAACGCGGAGCGACCCTCGTGAGCCGGCCTCGCGCCCGCACTCCATGCCAGGTAGATCAGGAAGTCGGCAACCGCGGTCGGCGGCAGCACGGTGTCGTAACGCCCCGGCGGGAGATCGATCGAGCGGCGTGCCCAGTCCAGTCGACCGGCCAGGGTGGCATCGACCGCGGCGACGTCCACTCCCACGAAGTCCGCCGTCGACAGCCCGGCCCACGCAGAGCGGGAGAGGTCCGCGGACTTGGCGTTCACCTCGAGCAGTCCGGTGGGCTGCACCCAGCGCAGTCGGAGACCGGTGGAGGACCCCAGGTAGGTGGTGGTCACCTCGTGCCGGGCGAATCCGTACAGGATCCGGTCACCGGACCTGGCGGCATCGAACCCGTTCGCCAGCGAGCCGAGCAGTTCGCCGAAGACGTCGAAAGTGGTTGACACCGCGGGCTCGTCGAAGTCTCGGTCGCCGCCGGAGGTGGGCGTCATCAGCGGCTGCTCGTCCTGCGCCCGTCCGGCCCGGGCCGCCGCATCTGCAGCCCGCTGCGCCGCCTGGACGACCTCGGCAACCGACTGCACCGAGTCCGCCGACGCCGCCGAGGCGGCAACGGTACCGGCCGCGCCGCCACTGAACGCCACCACGAACCACGACAGTGTTCGGGCGAGGCCATTGGTGGTGACCGTGTTGTTGGCCCAGCGGACATTGGCCTCGGTGCCCGACTGCACCACGACGATGCAACCCTCCGCGGAGGCGGCCGACAGTGCTGCGTCGATGATCTGCTGCGGTTCGAGCACACCACCCTGACTCACGCCGCGATCATTCATGCCGCACCCTCCGCAACGGTGTTCAGCACCGAGATGCCACGGAAGCGAGCCGACGGGCACCCGTGGGACACCGCAGCGACCTGACCCGGCTGACCTTTGCCGCAATTGAAGGCTCCACCGAGCAGGTAGGTCTGCGGCCCGCCGACGGCGTCCATTGCGCCCCAGAAGTCGGTCGTGGTCGCCTGGTACGCAACATCTTTGACCTGGCCGGCGAGCTCGCCGTTGCGGATCCGGTAGAACCGCTGCCCGGTGAACTGGAAGTTGTAGCGCTGCATGTCGATCGACCACGACTTGTCACCGACGACGTAGATGCCGTCCTGCACGCCGCTGATCAGGTCGGCCGTGCTGCCGCCGTCGGGATCGGGTTGTAGGGAGACGTTCGCCATTCGCTGGATCGGGATGTGCGCGGGCGAGTCGGCGTGCGCGCAGCCGTTCGAGCGATCCAGCCCCAGCTTGCGGGCGAACACCCGGTCGAGCTGATACCCGGTGAGGATGCCGCGGCCGATCAGTTCCCAGGACTGCCCGGCGACACCGTCGTCGTCGTAGCCGATGGTCGCCAAGCCGTGCGGCACCGTCCGATCGCCGGTCACGGTCATCACCTCGGAGCCGTAGACCAACGAGCCCAGTTGATCCGGGGTGGCGAAAGACGTTCCGGCGTAGGCCGCCTCATAGCCGATGGCCCGGTCGTACTCGGTGGCGTGGCCGATCGACTCGTGAATGGTGAGCCAGAGGTTGGTCGGGTCGATGACCAGGTCGTACCGGCCCGCCTCGATGCTGGGTGACTTCACCTTTTCCGCCAGCGACGCCGCGATCACCCCGATCTCGCCGTCGAAATCCCAGGTGCCGTCGGTCAGGTACTCGTAGCCGCGACCGACCGGTGGGGTGAGGCTGGACATGGTCTGGAACTCACCAGTGTCGGAGTCGACGGCGGTGGCAGTGAGCGTCGGCTGCAGCCGGACGCGCTGTTGGGTGGTCGTGGTGCCCGCGGTGTCGGCGTAGAACTTGTTCTCCTTCACCTCGAACAGCCCCGCCATGGTGTGCGCCACCCCGTCGGAGGCCAACAACCGTTCGGACCGGTCGAGCAGCAGCGCGATCTTGTCCTGGGCCGCGACGGCGAACGGGTCGATGTGGTACTCGCTGATCCACGTGGCGTCCCGGTAGATCGGCTCGTCGGCCCGCTCGACCCGTTCGGCGACCACACCGGCCAGTGCCCTGGCCACGGCCACCGCCTGCCGAGCGGTCGCGGCCGCCTCGTCGGCGGTGGCGACGACGGACGACGCGAATCCCCACGAACCGTCGACGATGACCCGCACCGCGTATCCGGTGGAGATCGCATCGGTGGCCGACTGCAGCAAGGTGTCGCGGATGGTCAGATCGGCGGACATCAGTCGTTCGAAACGGAAGTCGGCGTACGACGCACCCGCCGCGGTCGCCGCGCCGAGCGCGGCGTCGGCGAGATTGCGCAGCGGGAGATCGGCGAAGGCCGGATCGACGTTGTGGCGCCGGCCAGTGGTCGGTGGTGTCGTCGTCGGTGGCACCCGGTCAGCCTACGAGGCGATCAGTTCAGCGCCGCGACGCCGGCGTTCAGGCTGGTCGCGTAGAGCACCCAGGCCAGGTACGGCACCAGCAGGGTGCCGGCGATCCGGTGCTTGCGGTAGAACGCGACGACCGTGCAAGCGAGCACGACGTCCAGTCCGACGATGACGGCCAGCCCCCACCACAATTGCTCGGCGCCGAAGAACAGCGGCGTCCAGATGGCGTTCAACACCAGCTGTACCGCGTAGAGGGACAGCGCGACACGGGCGTCCCGCCATCCCCAGCGTCGCCAGACCAACCAGGCCGCAACGGCCATCGCGGTGTACAGCACGGTCCACACCGGGCCGAACAGCCAGTTCGGTGGCGTCCACGGCGGCTTCTCGGCAACGAGGTACCAGCCGTCGACTCCACTGCTGCTGGCCAGGCCGCCGACGTAGGCCACCAGGAACGAGGCGGCCAGCAATCCGGCGAGGACGAGCCACTGCCGACCGGTCCCCGCGTACCGGTCGGTTCTGCTTCCGGGGCGTGTGTCGAGCGTCGTCATGCTCTCGATGGTAAGCAGGCTGAGCAATTTGTCGAACCGCGTTTCGGTGCCTCGAAACGGGGTACCGCGCCGCATCGCGCTGGACGGAGTCGGTTTACTGGGGGAAAGATCCACCGCGAACAGGGGAGAACGCGTTGATCGAAGTGATCGGTCTGACCAAGCAGTACGGAAGCACGACAGCCGTCGACGATCTGTCGTTCACAGTGACACCAGGGACCGTCACCGGCTTCCTCGGCCCGAACGGTGCCGGCAAGTCGACCACGATGCGGATGATTCTCGGCCTCGACAACCCGACCCGGGGCAAGGCGTTGATCTTCGGGGAGCCCTATGCCCACCTGTCAAAACCACTGACCAAGGTCGGGTCGCTGCTCGACGCGAACTGGATCCATCCGAACCGGTCCGCCCGATCACATCTGCGCTTCATGGCCGCCTCGAACAAGATCGGCGTCAAGCGGGTCGACGAAGTGTTGGACATCGTCGGGTTGAGCAGTGTGGCGACCAAGGCCGCTGGAAAGTTCTCGCTGGGCATGAAGCAGCGGCTGGGATTAGCCGGCGCACTGCTCGGCGACCCGCAGGTGCTGCTCTTCGACGAACCGGTGAACGGGCTCGACCCGGAGGGCATCTACTGGATCCGCACCTTCATGAAGAACCTGGCCACCCAGGGCAGAACGGTGCTCGTCTCGTCCCACCTGCTCTCGGAGATGGCGCTGACCGCCGATCACCTGATCGTCATCGGCCGCGGCAAGCTGATCGCGAACTCCTCGACCGCGGACTTCATCGCTCGTTCCACCCGCACCTCGGTCCGGGTCCGGTCGCCCCAACTGGCAGAGCTGCGCACCGCGCTGACCGAGGCCGGCCTTGTCGTCACCGATCTGGACGGTGCGCTCGAGGTGACCGAGGCCCCGATCGAGCGGATCGGCGACATCGCCGGCAACGCGGGCCTGACGCTGCACGAACTGTCGGCCCAGGCGGGATCGCTCGAAGAGGCCTTCATCCAGCTGACCGGAGATTCGCTGGAGTACGGCACCTCACGCGCCGGTGCCGTCCCGGCACCCGGTCCCAACCAGGGCTATCCGCCCCCCGGATATGGTGCGCCGCAGGGCTATCCAGCACCGGGCTTTGCACCACCTCAGGGTCATCCGGCCCCCCAGGGCTACCCGGCCGCGCAGGGTTACCCGCCGGCGATCGGCGCCCCACCCGGCGGGTACCAGAATCCCGGCTCCCCTACCCCTTCGCCGTCCACCGGAGGTGACCCGCGATGACATTGATCAATGTCGAACGGATCAAGCTGTTCTCCACCCGCTCGCCGTACTGGTGCCTGATCGCGATCGTGGTTGCCGCGCTGGGTTTCGCGACGCTGTTCGGACTGATCGAGAGCGGCCGGGCGGCGATCACCTACCTGGTGCTGCGCGGCACCAGTCTGGGAATGAGCATCTTCATGGTGCTGGCGGCACTGTCGATCACCACCGAGTACCGGTTCGGCACCATCCGAAACACCTTCCTGGCCGCCCCCCGGAGGCCGACGGTGCTGCTGGCCAAGACCGTACTGATCGCGGTGCTCGGTCTGGTCGTCGGCACGATCGTTGCGCTGGCCGCGTTCTACCTGGCCAAGGGTTTGGCGCAGTCGCCGTTGGTGCCGATGGAACTGAACTCCGGTGACGACTGGCGTCAGGTGCTCGGCTACGGCCCGCTGTTCGCCATCGCCGGGATCATCGCGGTCGCGGTCGGCGCCATCGTCCGGCAGTCAGCGGGTGCGGTGGCGATCCTGCTGCTCTGGCCGCTGTTGATCGAGAGTCTGTTCACCCTGATCCCGACCGTCGGCGAGAAGGTCGGGCCGTGGCTGCCGTTCGCCGCGGCGGACAAGTGGGTCGCGCCGTCCAGCAGCATCAGCGACCTGTTCCAGAGCAGCAACACCGGGCCGACCCCGATTCAGGGGCTGCTGGTGTTCGCCGGCTGGGCCCTGGTGCTGTGGCTGGTCGCGCTGGTCCTGCTGCAGCGCCGGGATGCCTGACCACGCTGATCGGGACAATCGCGGTTCACAACAACTGCGTCTCGGATTCGGTACCGAGGCCCCGACACCCGTACCCTCCCCGCTATGCCGGACTCACGGATCCGCACGGTGGTCCCGGGTGACGGGCTGCCTCCGCACTTTCGCCGGGTGGTCAGTTTCCATCCTCGTGGCGGCCGGCTGAACGCTGTGCAGCGCAAGGCGTTCGAAACACACGCCGACGAGTGGTACCTGGAGGCGGCCGAGCTCGAAGGGCCGCTCGACCCGGCGGCGTTGTTCGACCGCCACGCCGGCCTGGTGCTGGAGATCGGGTCCGGCATGGGTGAGTCGACGGTGGCGATGGCGGTGGCCCGTCCGGAGATCAACCTGCTGGCGGTCGAGGTCTACAAGCCGGGCGTCGCGCAAACCCTGCACCACCTCAATCGCGCCGGCGTGGACAACGTCCGGGTGATGCGCGGCGACGGGGTGCAGGTGCTGACCGAACTGGTCGCACCGGGCACCCTCGCCGAGGTGTGGCTGTTCTTCCCCGATCCCTGGCCGAAGACGCGCCACTTCAAGCGGCGCCTCGTCACCCCCGAGTTCGCGGCCCTGGTCGCCTCGAGGTTGTGCCGCGGCGGCGTCTTCCGGCTGGCCACGGACTGGGCGCCCTACGCGGAGCGGATGCTCGCCGCCTGCACGGCCACCAAGGGCCTGCGCAACGTGCACGCCGGCTGGGCGCCGCGACCGGAGTTCCGGCCGCGGACCCGGTTCGAACGACGCGGTCTTGCGGCAGGGCACGAAATCTTCGATCTCGAGTTCACCCGCCGCTGATCGCGCCGGGATCAGCCAAGGTCGACGATCGCCGCCACCGGCCCGCCGCCGTCCGGGCCCTGGTGGGCCGCCGACACCGACACGAACACCGCCGGATCGCCTGTCACCGACGCCGCGACGCCGCCGACACACGCCTTGATCTGGCGATGCCAGTGCACATCCGAGTCGTCGAGCATGGCGTTGCGTCGACCGCGCACCTCACCGTCCTGCGAGACCTCGCACTTGAGGAAGACGTTGACCAGGCGGCCGTCCAGGTCGGCAGTGCGTGGCCGCTCCGGCAGATCGAGGCCGGCCTGATTGATGGCGTCCCAGATGCCGTCGGCGTCCAGCGCGTCCTTCATCACCGAGTGACCGATGCGGTACCGACCGCCGACCCCGCGGGCGTTGCCGACGACGACGACCTGCGCCTGGTCCAGCTCGACCCCGGAGGAGCAGGAGGCGACCGCCGAGTAGAGCGACCGGTCGTGCATGACATCGGCATCGGTCGGCATCTCGATCTCACCGAGCGCCACCGCCACGCCGAGGGCGGTGCAGCCGTTCGACAGGTCCATCGACTCGTGGGTGTGCTCGGTCCACACGGTCTTGCCGCGGTCCTTGGCGTCCCGGATGGTGTTGATCGTCAACAGCGGCGTCTTGGTCTGGACGTAGTGCACGTCGGCGGCATCGGTGATGCCGGCGCGCTCCATGGCGATTCGCACCGCGTCGGCCACCTTGCTGATCATCGCCACCCGGCCGATGTCCTCGGGTAGCAGCACCGCACTCATCGCGAATCCCACCGTCAGCCGCGGCTCGTCCGTCGGCTCGACCGAACCCGGCGGCAGCGTGGCGAACACCGTCGCGTGCGGGGAGAGCACGCCGTCAGTGCCGCCCGACCAGACGATCGGGATCTGTTTCACCTGCTCGACGCTGCGGCTGCCCATGGCGACGATCACCTCACGGAACGCGCGGTCGGCGATGATCCGGGTGTAGTCGTTGACCCCGCCGTTGCCCTCGGTCTTGCCGATCACCGCGACGATCCGATCCGCTTCCAGCACGCCGTCGTCGATCAGCGTCGCCAACTCGCTCGCATCGGAAACCGAGTGCAGCGGGATCTTGCGGACCTCGATGGCGTCTGGCACGGGGAACTCCTTCTCGTCGCGGGTACGACGACCGTACCGACCCGCAGCGCGCTCAGTTCTCGACCCGGTGCCTGCGCATCGTCACCGGGCCGAACACCCCGACCAACACCGCACAGGACAGGAACACCCAGCCGAGCTGGCCGCGGTCACCTCACCGTGCATCGGCCCTGGACCCCGGTCACCAGCAGGGTGATCAGGGACGTGAGTTCGCTCACGAATGGCCGGGTGAAATGGTCGCCAATAACTTCCGGTCGTTTCCGCGGGCGCCATTCATTGACTACTTCTTTACCTCGGCCGGCCACTCGAACGGGCCCGGTCGCACGCGAAATTCGTTGCGGAACAGCACATCAACAACAGGCGCCGGCTCAAAGCCACGCCGATCTGACCGGCCTCGGTATGATCTGGATCTCACTGGAGCAACCGGGTGAAGGCCGCCGGGAGATCCGTCGACAAACTGTAAAGAAATGGTCAAAACTGTATCGGTAAAATGATCTTTTCTGCCACAATCATTTCGTGACCAAAGCCGATCAACCGACAGTGACCTCCATGCGGGTGGTCCGCTGGTGGGATTCACTGCCCCGGGCGACCCGCATCGTGATGGTTGCGCTCCCGGTGACCATGGCGGCACTGGCCGCCTGGGCCTTCGGCGAGGTGGTGGGCCAACATCATCACCAGTTCGACCTGCGGCTCTACTACGACGCCATCAATTACTGGCAGTCCGGTCACGACCTGTACTCCTACGCCCAGCCCGACCCGGTGAACGTCTCGCTCGGGTTCACCTATCCGCCGCTGGCTGCCCTCCTGATGTCGCCGATGGCGCTGCTCTCGTACCCGGTCGTGCTGGTCATCTCGCTGGCCGCGATCATCGCCGCCGCGGGCGCCTTCGTCTTCCTGGTGTTGCGGGAACGGATCCGGCTGCCCAGGCCTCTGCTGTTCGGACTTGCCGGCGTCTGCACCGCGGCGGCGTTCACCCTGGAACCCTTCCGGCAGACCCTGTCCTTCGGGCAGATCAACATCTACCTCGGCCTGCTTGTCCTGGTCGACCTGCTCGTGCTGGGGCGCCGCGGCAGCAAGTGGACCGGCGTCGGGATCGGCCTGGCCACCGCGATCAAGTTGACGCCCGGCATCTTCATCATCTACCTGCTCGTCGTCGGTAGGTGGCGGGCGGCCATCACCGCGATCGGGACCGTCGTCGGGGTCAACCTGCTCAGCGCACTGGTCGCACCCACCGAGACCTGGAAGTACTTCACCTCGCTGATGTGGGAGACCTCCCGGGTCGGCTTCCTGGACACCACCACCAATCAATCGATCAACGG
>Ga0164306_10000395_pt1 | contig 17617 bp, 20 predicted proteins | sample Whisoiple_242_MG_FD_110213 | JGI IMG/M metagenome (GOLD analysis project Ga0164306, IMG submission 110213) | Soil microbial communities amended with fresh organic matter from upstate New York, USA - Whitman soil sample_242_MG | ecosystem: Environmental > Terrestrial > Soil > Unclassified >... | reverse complement strand
GGACCACTCGAAATCGTCGAGAGATCCGAAGTTCTGAAAGCCAGTATTGACGTTCAAATTTGTGTGCAACAGTTCAGCGATCGTGCCGACTGCGCCCTCAACAAAGAACGCGCGATCGGTCGCGTAGATCGTGCCCGAACCCACATGCTCCAGGTACAGCCGTCCGAGGTAGCCGTGAGCCATCCCCCGCGAGAATTGAATGTGCACGTACGCGCACGCGGCATCATTCGGCGGATCACCCGGAGTCTCGGGGTCGTACGATCCGCGCGCGCCCAGTCCGGCGGCTTGCAATTCGGCCCATAGAAAATTGTGGTGCCGTGCTGGCTCAAGCGTGACGGATTCAAGGTAAAATGCTCCGCGCTGGCTGCTGATGCTCGAGCTGCCCTCAATCCCATCAGCGTTGATCTCGACGTGACTGAGCACCATCTGATCTGCGTAGGTGATCGACTTTCCGCCGAACAGCGGCCGGTAGTGGTTGCTCGTGAGCTGCACCGTGGGGTAGCCGATATCGATCAGGTCGGCCGCGCTCAGGCTAGGCGAAAATGACTTGCAGGTGATCGTGTCATCTGTGTTGTCGATGACGATCGACCGCTGTCCTGAGTTGATGCTGAGATCCAACCCGTCCAAGTCCGCATCGGGGCCATAGAGCACCATTCCGCGCAGTGAGCCGGGCGTGAGTGTCGCGTCCACGGTGATCCACTGGATCGCGTAGTCGTCGCCTGCCGGCGTCGGTGCAGGGCTCACTGCGCTCACGACTTCGAGCCCCGAAGCTACGAGCTGACGCTGTGACATGGGCGACTGAATGACCGTCCGCCCCGCTCCCCGTCGCTGATTCTCCCAGCCGTCCATCGCGTAGATGCCGGCGGTCATGATGTTGATCGTGACATCTCCGTCGCCATTTCCGACGCGTGAGCGCGCTTCGATCATTGAAGCGATCGCCGTCTCTTCCGTCAGCCCGTCGTTGGAGTCGTCGCCATCCAAGGAGACGTAGAGAGTGGGGGGGGCTTCACCGCCTGAACTTTCCGCAATCTCGTCTACCGCGGCCTGCATTGTGGTCGCAGAGAGACCGCTCTCGGCGTTGTCGTACGAAACATCCGCCGCGTCGCGCAGGAGCAGTCCGTCAAGATAGGTTCTGGTTTCGGGGATAGGCATTAGAGTCGCTTTGAGAGTTGCTCAACCGTGACGAGTGGCGTCATTACCGTGCCAAAGGTCTTGATGGTTGTGATGTTTTTGAGAGACAACCGTACATTTGTTGTCGGGCTAGTTACCTCAAATAGGTATTCTCCCTTTATAACGGTGTAAAATGAATCATTGTCCGAGTATCTGTAAGCGACCCAGTCGCGCAGAGTGGTGGCGCCTACCGTAGGGTCAGTTGATGAGTCATGCCGGACAAGGCGAATCGGCATGCTCTCGATGACTGAATCACCCGGAGTAGTAGCCATCGCCTCGATCGAAACCCGCCACCATCCTCGGCAATCACCCCCGGTACCTAGCGAGATGTAGTCGCCATTTCCTGCGCCAGAATGGGAACCCTTTCCAACCGGAGTCCGCGTCGGAGACGATGTCGCTTCCTCGACCGTGAATGTTAGCCAGTCGTTAACACTGTACGTCGTAACGCCAACCAAAAACCTACCGAATCCGCTACCGACCGCGCCCTCAAGGGCATCAATGTTTTCCTCGGCCAGAGCCACCGCATCGGCAATCGCCGCGGTGTTGGTGTTGACCGTCTCGACAACGAGCGAGTCAACTCCGTCCTGTGGCAGGTCGAGAGATGCGGGCAACGGTGCAGGCGTGGGGGTGTATGGTGTGCTCATGGTTGGATCACAATCCGGAGAGGTACAAAGCGCCGTCACTAGGGCGGCTCGCAGGAATGTTGAAATCGCCATCAGGCATAGGGTAACCAGGCGGCAATGACGGGTCAAATGGTCCGCCTGCGCCCCAAGGCGATGATGTCTCATTTGGGTCGGCGATGATGAGCCCGCCGCCGAATCCGAGCCACGGACCAAGGGCGGAACCGGCGGCTCGGAAAGCTCTCACCACGTCGTACAGATCGCGGATCCAGCTTACTTCCTCCTCACTAGTTCCCCAGTACCATCCGGGCGCCCCCCATAGACCTGGCGGGTCGTCGCCCCATTTGGGGATTGTGAACCCTAAGCGGTAGACAATGAGCCAAAACCTCGCCTGTTTTCCGTAGCCCAGTGAGTCGCCGTCCCAGTCCCAATTGCTCGGGGAAGCGCGCACTTTTGATAGTCCCGTCTCGTCAATTGTCCACCAGTCGGCGAACTGAGTCACATCGCTCGCGTTGCCGTCGTAGCCATTGACGACGTAACGGATTCTCACTGTGCTCCCGTCGTTAAGTAGCGCCCAAAGCTGCCGGAGCAGTGTTGGTGCATTGCCGGCAAGTCTCCACGTCGCAATGTATTGCCGCAGTCGTACGGCGTATGCGTCGTCTGTCTCGGTTCGTCCGCGAAAAATCCCTCGATCGCGTCCAAGCGCAGCAAGGCCATTTGCGTCCGTGTAGTCCGGGAAGCGCTGCAAAATTCCGAGACGAAACCACTCGGCGATTCCATCGCGCTGGACCCCTTGCGAGTAGAGGTATCGCGCGTCACTCACGAGCCACGACGGCGCTAGAGCAAGGATCCCTTCTCGGTACGGAGTCCCAAGATCTGGATCGGCGAATTCAATCGGCGGTTGCTCTGCCATAGCTCAATCCCATGCGTAGCTCGTCGAGCTGACTACAGGGACCTCCGTGGTGGCAAGCGGCACATCTGCCGCAGGGGATGTGATGACGGCATTGACCACGCTTGGGCCGGCTGCGACGCGAATCACTGTGATAAGCGTGGAGAGGTACACTCCGCGGAAGCTCGCCGCGTCGTCGCCTCCGACTCCGATGGTCGAGAAATACTCGGCAATTGCAGCGGTGACACGCGCCTCAATCGTCGCCTGTAGCTCGGTAGCGGTTGGCGAACGAGTTAGCGTGACGGCAATGGTAATGCCGTTCAGCGTCGCGCTCTGCACGATCGCAGTGAAGCCGGTCGGTACGCAATTGAGGTCAACCGTGCTTTGGATCAACTCCACGTCCGAAGGAATGACCTCTCCGTCTGCATCGGCGACGACAAGGCGCACTGTTGCGTTCGTCTCGATTCGCCGAGTCCGCGTGACGCCTACATTTGTTCCATCGGGGCGCACGGTGGACTTTGCAAAATAGTCGTAGGCCGATGCTGGCCCATTCGGCGATGCGCGACCGCGAGAGTCGCGGCACCGCTGCTTCAGCGCAGGATCAAGCTCCTCGTCTTGCCCGAGTAGTGTCGCGTCAAAAACTGGCGTGACTCCGTCGAGTGTTGTGATGAGACTAAGCGTGTCCGTGCTCACCAAATTGCCGGCAGTTCCGGGCGAGTCGGCGACGAAGTCGAGAACAAGAGTCCCACTTGCTGTGAGAGTGCCGCCGCTTGCGCTTGTGTACGTTGCGCCCGTCGTCTCATTGAGTACGCGCACGTCGCCTGGATCTAGCGTGTACGGCACGGCTCCTGCGTTATTCAAGCGAATGTTGCCCGTGGCCGCACTGGACAGGATCTTGTCCACGTCAAACACTTGCTTGGCGAGTAGCGTGAGCCAGTCGCCATCTGCGTAGTCAAGCAATCCGCCGCGCGCGATTGGCGTGATTGACGTGGAGAAACCGGCAAGGTTTGTCGCGTCGATGTAGATGATTTCACGAGCGGCTGAGCCCTCTTGCCAGGCAGTCACCGGAAGCTCGAGATCTTCCGCGACATCAAGCGTTGCCTGGACGATCTGCTCGACAGGAACTGACTGCATCAAGTCTTCAAATGTCAGCGTCATGCGGCCTCCGATGTGCGCAAAAGTTCAACGGTGAGCGAGCTAACCGCGAGCGTGAGCGCGAATGGGCCGCGAGCCCCAACACCGTTGACGGCTACAGCGATGCTGCGCGGTCCGGTGATTGTCACTCGCACGTCGACCGAGAGAACTCGCGGGTCGTCCTGGATTGCCGCAATCGACGAAGCTCTCACCAAGTGCATGAGCCTATCCTGAGACTCGAAATCCCCGGACATGTACTCACGCAAATCAACGGTCACGGCGAACGGCGCGGAGAGTAATCCACCGCGCCTCGTGATGAGTCGGCGGAGAATCACCTGACGCATCAGCTCCTCTCCGGTCACCTCGCGCATGGTCGTGTCCAGACTGATCCCGCACGAGATGTCGCGTCCATAGTCAGTGGTCACGATGCCCCCTTGATGGTGGCTGAGCCGCCGGTGATGGTGCCAACGATGATTGCAGATGTCGTAACGGTGCCGGTCGTTAGACTTGCCACTGGAGCCCCCGCCGCGAACCCGTCTGGTGTGATTTGGATTTGGTGCCCCTGGAGCGCGATCGGAGTAGTCCCGCCGAGCAAGTCAGCACGAAGGACCGACGACGGAGACGTGCCAAAATCGGCGACAAATGGCCGAGTAGCATCAAGACTCTCGTACCTCACAAGCACCTCAGTGCCAGGGGCAATGTCGAGACGGATGCCAGGAACGCGCATGCGCACCCCCTCCAATGCCGGCTGATCGCTCTCCAGTGGGCGCAAATTCAACGTCTGCTGACCCCAATTGCAAGAGACGACAGTGTACCGGTACGCGCCAGCGTACGGGAATTGCTGGAGCACGGCGCCGACTGCGCGCGCGAATGACTCGGCGAGCCTGCCCATCATTGCAACCACACCTCACCTCTCAACTCAGTCGACATCACGTGCCAAATCACCGTATCGATAACGCGAGCCGAGTCCAGTGTTGGGTGACTCAACGTGCGACCCGGGCGAATGGGTGACAGCTCATCAGCTGCAATCGTGGCCACGCCGGCGAACCCGTCGCAGCTCATCACGTCCAGAGGCGTCGAGATGGTACCGGTAGAGCGCGCTCCCACCTGAGTCACGCCCGCATCGTCGACCCACCAGCTTGTCCCACTTGGTAGCAGGGCGAACACCTGGGATGCGGCTCCGCGCCGTCGTGAATACCACGACCCAACCGACTGCGCCGGAATGGCCCCCAGCGCCTCGCCAGCGTCGCGAGCCGCGTCCTGTAGGATGGGGGCCAGCTGGAGACCGGCTGGCGATTTGTAGCCCCGCGGAGCCACCGCCTTGCCCCATTTCCCAGCTCCACCGACCACGCGCACTCGAGTGTTGCCGGCGTGCTCGATGGACCGAAAAACGGTCCCGCTCAAAGTCATATCGCCAATCACGAGAGAGCATCGTCCGGACGGCGCATCCTCCGCTGCGGCAATCTCCATGTCAGCAATCCACGCCCCGTAGAGCGGGAGGGTGAGCCGCGCTGACGCGCACTGGAGACCGTTCAGCGTCGCGCTCATACGGGCCGCCTAGCGAGCGCGAGTTGCCCTTGGATTTGCCGCTGAGTCTCGGTCTGCGGGGTTGGCTGTCCGAGCCGTGTAGTTGCCCCCTCAGGCGTCTTGGGGAGGATGATTTTTGCCGGCCTGTATTCGTGCCACTTGCACTTGATGGACCATCCAGCACGCGAGTTTCCGGACAAGCTCCCGATCTGCACAGGCACCAGCTTGGTCACGTCATTTGCCGCTAGCGCCGGGTGGTATACTTCCACCGGCTTCACCGCGAATTTGCGCGCATCAAGCGTCCAAATCGGCAGGTAGTTTTTGAAAAAGTCCTCGACCTGTGGCTCTTCCCAGAATTTGAACGTGCCCTGAATGTCGAGCGTTGGTCGCCATCCGCGATAGGTCATGATCGCGCCCTGAGCAGCTGGAGCGTCGCGCACGTCCCATTTGTAGAGTCGATGCCCAGCATCGTCGCTGAGCACGAATGTACCTGGGTGCGACTTTCCAGCAGCAATGAGCACGTCCCAGGCGCCGGGCTGAATCAGCGGAGACTCGGTAAACTGCGGCATTTACGCCACCGCCTCCGTCCCGAGAGTGAGTCCCAATTGCTCGAATACATCAGCGAGAACGCGCGGCAATTCCGTGCGCAGTTGCTCCGCGTTGCTCGCCCCGTTGATCACGATAGAGCCTTCGGCAAACGTGATCGTTGCGTTCGATGCGCGAGAGTTGTTTGTGATTGAAGACGCAGTGGCGGCTGGCGTGGCGTAGCTCTGTCCAGCGCGCATTGCGTCAAGGTTCTCGCGACCGATCCGCTTCGTTGCGTCGGCCGGCATCACGTATTCTTGTCCGTGAACCACGCCGGCTACATCACTGCGCCCCGCGTCTCCGGTGTACCCACCAGCGGAAAACCCAGCCAATGCAGCCGCGCCGCTTGACGACGGGCCAACCTTACCTCCAGCGCTGAAAATAGACTTGACCGTTTCCCAAGCCTTCGAGGCGGCATCAGTGACCCACTTGAAGGCGTCAGAAAACGCTGCTTTGATTTGGTCGCCAATGTATCCCCAATCGATGTTGGACGCGGTCTCCCATGTCCACATCATGAGCTTTGCGAACCCAGCAACAGCAACACCGAGAGCAACCCACGGGCCAACAGCCAAGAGCACGGACGCAGCAAACGAGGCCATTGCCGTAGCCGCTGACCAGATCGCCGGCGTAAGCATCGCGAGCGCTCCAATCATGATCGGCACGGCGTTCTGCTCGACAAAGTCAGCAAGCTCTGCAAAGCGTCGACGGATCGGATACAGCCCGTTGTAGGCCTTGAGCCCAGCCAAAATCACCTCATCCACGAACGCTTGAATCTTGGGCACAGCGCCTTCGATTGCTTCGCCGGTCGACTTGAAAATCATCTGCATGATCTCCTGGAGAGCTTGTCCGGTCACTGTCGACTCGTCGAACATGTGCCCCAGTTGATCGAATGCGCGAGCGATTGGACCGAGATCCATGCGCGCAAACAGCCCACCGATGCGGTCACGCATGCGCTGGAGAGCCGCGCCAAGCGTGTAGAATTTCTTCTCGGCGAGCGGACCCAGCTTCTCGTCGATTGTGGCGTTTAGCGCATCTAGCCCTGCGGCAACGGATACGCGTCCGTGCATGAGCGCGGTCGCCGCTTCTTGGACACCGCGGCCAGTTTGCTTCGCAAGAGTCTTGGCCAGGTCCGCATATGTGAGCCCAGCTTGGCGCAACTCGTCGCGCGATACGCTGAACCCGGCCTGTGCCCACCCCATAGACCGCGCACGCTCTGCACGTTCCATGATACCCTGAATGGCTTGACCAGCGCCCTTGCGAGCAGCCTCGGCCTTTCCGACTGACTCTACTGCTCTCACCATCGCATCACCGGACACTACGCCGGACTTAGCCATCGCGTCGGCCACATCCAGCGCGCGATCCTGCGAGATAGCTACGCGCTTGGTCACGTCCACGATCACGTCGTAGGTGTGCTCAGCTGCCTTCTGCGAGCGAAACAGCGTTTCCAGCATGTTGACGTTGTCGAGCTTCTTTTCGCTCATCTCCGAGCCCACCTGGATGAGCTTGCCAAGCGCAGCCGTTGCAACTCCCGCGGCAATCGCGATTGCTCCGATTCCCGCCGCCGCTGCGAGCCCGACAGGACCAAGCTTGGTCAACACGTCACCCAATGGACCGGCGCGATTGGCGAGCCCCTCAAGCGCCTTCGTGAGCCCCTCTTGCTTCTCGGTCACCACGTCGAGACCTTGCTGACCGTAGCCGACCATCGTCTGCGTGAGCCCGGCGACTTTGTCCCGCTGGCTCTTGATTGCCGCGTCAAGCTGCTTGGCCGTCGCGATGTCCACGACGCTCGCCTTGTTGAGCGCGCGCATCTGCTTTTCCATCACAGCAAGCGCGTTCTCGTCCTTGCGCAACTGCTTCTCCAGCTTCGCCAAGGCGTCGGCGTCTTGCGTGGCCGTGTCCTTGACGTTGCTGGAAATCCCAATGCGAAAATTCACGCGCCCCCCTTGGGAGGCGAAGTGATGAACGCCTTGATTAGACCGTGCATTTCAGCGGTGTGACGCGCTGCGCACTCTGCCTCGTCGGTATCCTCGCCCAGAAATAGCGAGTGGTAGCAGCGACCAGCGAAAACGAGGTCACTCTCCAACCGCTGCATCATTTTCCCAGTGCGTCGATATCCAATCCGCAAGCTCTGGCGAATGCGAGAGATGACGATCCGATGGCCATCGGCCACAAGTCGAAGTGCTCCTTGAGTTCGTCCACCGACGGATACACGCAGCACGTGAGCATGAGTCGCTCTGACTCCGCGGTCTTGTCTGCTCCTGGTCGAGCGCTCAAGTCCTGAAAGCGCTTGTTTTCCGCTCGATTCGGAGGGCGAAACGCGAAGACCTTTTTTCGGATCTCGATTGCAATGACCTCGCGTTGGCACTTCGACTCCAGCTCAGCCCGTACACCAGGCGGTAAGATGTCCTCACTCAATTCTTCAATTTGCTCCACTCGATTCTCCCTTCAAAACCGGCTCAGAGATTGAGCCGCTGAACGATACCGCTTGCAGCGCCAGCGACCCCGCCGATGCTAAAGCTTGGCTGGTTCGGCATCGGGTTGACGCCATTGAACAGCATTCCAAGCGGGACCAGCGTGCACTTGCGTGTGATTGGGTCACCGCTCTGTTTCTGCGCGCCAGCGCTGACCTTAGAAATGCGCGCGCGCTGAATCGTGTCGATGATAACCGGAACTCCGGCTGCTGTGTAGCCCTCGTCGGAATAGCTCACTTTCACATCGAAAACCGATGTGAAAAACGCTGGACCAAGCGCAGCTTGCACTTGATGGAATTCGGCCAAAAGAAGCTCAATGTCTGCTGTGTAGCTACCGACGCCGGTCGTTGTCGCGATAGGCAACGGCCCTCCGGCGTAGACCACGCCAGGCTCCAAAGTCGCCTCGTAATTGATGGACGTGACACCGGCAATCGCAAGCCCGGCAATCTCCCAGGAGATGCTTGACCAGCTGTGGCGCACGCCGTTGATGAGCGGAAATGGAAGCGAAAATGCCATGTTTTTCTCCTATCAGGCAGTGGCGGCCAGGGTGGTGACGAACGCGATCGTGATCGCAAATTCCTTGGGATAAAATTTCGGAACGAAACGCACGGTCACGTTTACGGTTCGACCGGTCGGGGTGCGATCCACCGAGGTAGCGAGCGCCGAAACGCTCTTGCCGGTGATGAGCGGAAGTAGAGCTTGGTCGTTGCCCTGCTCCCATCCCTTGGCTTCCGACTCCAGGATTTTCCCAGTGGTCGGATCGAGAAACGTGTCACGCGACAGCTTCTGAGTGAAGTAGATGTTTGTGAGTCGCGCTGCTTCGTCTGCAATGCGACCGTACTGGAGCAGGTCGTAGTCGGACGTCGGCCCGCTGAGCACGTTGGGATTCGTGACGTAGTAGCCAGGCAGACCCGGGAAGCTTCGAATCGTGAGGAATCGATGCTGATTCAGCAGCGGATTGAAATCCTCATCATGTACGAATTTGCCAGGCGCCGGGGTGCCGAGCAGAGCGGGACCGCCAGCGAGAGCGGCAATCGGACCGTCCTCAACGGCTGCCAAATCGCGATGCACAGCCACCTGAGCAGCGCGAATGATCGCTGGCCACCCAACGGAGCGCCACAGGTTCGCCTTCGTGAGCGGATCGCGCACGCCGATGTACCCAGCGGCTACCGTCACGAGGTCGGAGCTAGATGCAACAAAGTCAGTCGCCAAGTCCGCAGCCCATTCCGCCTCGGTGTCAGCTCCAGATACATCCTCGCTCTCCATGATCACACGAACGAAGCGCTTCTTGGCGACGATCGCGGCAACCTCGGCTGCGATGGTGGCCACATCCGAAGCGTCGAAGGCGCCAGTAACGTAGATGAGCGAGTAGCTCTCAATGCTGTTTTTTAGCGCCTCCAGCGCGGTCACGACATTTGCCGCGCTGAGTGTGGGAGCTGGAACGTTGAGCGTGTACGTTGTTCCGGCCACCAATTCTTCGGTGCCGGTTCCGTCGTCGAAAGTGAATGTGAGCCCCGTGGTAGTGGCAAGCGTGGACACTACACCAGAAATCGGGACAGAGATTTCTTTGCTCGTTGTGCGCCCACCGTCGAGTGAGATCGTCACCGCTCCGGTGAGGTCAACACCAACGGTTCCGCTCCGGGTCGTCGTCACAACAATGTCGTAGCGATCGAAAGGCGATCCGGTCACCGTCATCGTGCTTGTGCCTGCGCCGGTCTTTGTGACAGAGCCAGGAGTCGCGGCGGTGTGAGTGGCCTTTGTTAGCACGACATTTCCGCCGCCCTCAATGAGAGCCGCTGCAAGCGATGCTGCCGGACCGTAACCGAACCCGCTCACCACATTTGCCGGTGAGCCGCCGATCGCGCGAGGGGTGGCAGCTGTGCCAGCTGATGTTGGGCCAACGATTGCAATTACATTCGCCGGGCTCGGCGAAACGTTGCCAAGTCCATTGTTTGGGAAACTGAATGAGGTGTTGGGGATGGGTGCGACCATGAGATTTCCTCTCCGCTATTCCGCGGCTTCCTCGATTTCGAAATTGACAAGAGTCGTGTCCGCTTCCGCGGAGAGCGCCCCGTTGATGTTGATGTCAGCGCCAAGTCGCTCTGGGGTCCACGTGAGTCCCGTGGGGAATTTGGTGTCGACGATGGGACACGCGATCCCAAGCGTGAGCTTGTATTGGAGCCCTCGGCGCACGTGGATCGCCTTGCCGCCGACGTATTCGCCGCCGGCAATCGTGTGCACACCCAGCGCGATTCCGTGAATGCACGCGAGTACGCAATTGATGAGAGCATCCATGATGCGATAGTCCGCATCGACCGGATCTGCCTCTGTCTCTGGAGACGCGCAGCCGGCCCACAAATAGGCGTCGCACACGGTGTCGCGAGTCATGAGCGCGCGCGGATTCAGACGCTCGCCAGAGTACGTGACAGCATCGCGCGGTCCGTATTGGTCGCTGGTAGGCACGAGTACCACGCGCAGATAGTCCGCGTGGTCAGAGAGGTATTGCTCACCCACCCACACGCTTGCCGGACACTCGCGAGCAGCGAGCGCTGTTCGAAGACCTTCGGCCACATCAGAGAGTCCCACGCGTGACCTCCTTCATCGATACCGTGACAGCTCGCTCAATGGCGCGATTCCAGGTCGCAGGCAGTTGGTTCTCAGGGAGAAAACGCCGCTTTGGCTCATTGACTGTGCCGCCCTGCGCGAAGGCCAAGCCCTCGTCGGGTGATTCGATTGCGATGCCAGCGCCAGGCAGAGCACGCACGCTGATGGCGCGCTTTCCAGCTCCGGTGAGACGAAGCAGAGGATGCTTTCCCCATCGTCGCACGGTGGACGAAGCGTGCGCTTCCCACTTGTGCCCGTATGGGTCAGTGTTCGCGCTGAATGACTTGTCAATCTCGCGCTTGATTTCCTTGGCCGCAAGTGCCGATGCACGTGAGGGCACTTCAGCGAGCTTGCGCATCGCGCGCACAGTCGCTTGGAGCCGTCCCCAATCACCAGTCAGAGGCATCTCAAAGCCCTCCGTCATTTGGCCCAAGTGGGGCATAGCCAGGCGCGTAACCGCGCGATGGCGACGTGATGACCTGCGGCTCATCGTAGCCAGGGGAAGCTTGTGAGACGTCAAGCAACGCCTGCCCGTTGGCGATGCGCTTAAGGAGTCCGATCGCGTCCTCGTAGCCCATTCGGATAACAGCGTCTCCAGCGGTATTCGGATCGAAGCCACGGCGCCGCATGAGCTGCCAGCACGCGATCTGCACGACGGCGTCAACGAGAGCTGGGTCATATGGAGCAGTGAGTGGAAGCTTGTACCGATCGCGCAAGTAGGTGTCAGCGATACGCGACGCGCGCTCGAGCGCGGAACTCTGGACAATGTTGTCCAGGCCGGAGATTGCTCCCGGCGGAAGTCCCGCGTTTTCGAGATCGTTGAGCGTCGCATATGCAGCCAAATTTCACCTCAGAATGCACCGTAAGAAGCGGCGCTCGTTGCGGCCAGTGACAGCCACCACACGGTTTCAGATGCGGCGCCGCGTGAGTCGATGCCCCAAATGAATTGATTGTTCATGAACACGTTCGGATCCGTGGGAGCCACAAGCGCGGTCATCTTCACCGGTTGGCGTTGGTAGAACGCAAACGGCTTGATTCCGCGCGAAGTGTCGAGCAAGAACCACATGCCGTTGGTTCCGCTGTCGTCAGCGAGTGAGCGCAACCAGGGGTTCACGAGAACCTTGATTCCGCGAGACTTCAGGGTGTTTTCCTGAGGAGCCGCGACGTTGCTCTCGATGCCTGAACGCCACTGAGTCATGATGATTTGCTCAGCTCGCGTGCGCAGCTGGGGAGGAACCATCAGCACGTTTGGCGTGGTGCCCATGGGCGCGCCGTCTACGCCGACCCATGACTCCATGACCGAAATTGCTTTCGCCACGTTGTCCCAGGTGAGGGCAGTTGATGCCAAAAAGTTGCTCTGGGTGGCAGGGGCTCCAACCGGTGCAATGCCATCGACGCCAGCCAAGATTGGATGCGCCGCCGAGTAGTTCGGCACACCGTCGTAGCCGTTCACGCTCGCTGCTTGGCTGATGATGTACTGAGCAATGAGACCGTCAGGCCACTTCGCTCCGGCCTCGCCAACCATCGGTATGGTACCGCTCATGAAGAGACCAACTAGGTCGTCCTCTACGTCGTAGCGCGGCAAACTCACCGTGTCCTCGTAGGGCTCGGCGAGAATGGTACGGCTGCGCGCGATGATGTTATTGATCACGCGTGGGCCGAGCCACTTTCGCATCTGCGGAATGCGATCGATGAATGCTTGCGTCATCTCTCGCGTTCCCATGGGGAGCGTGGTGGAGATTTCCGGGTAAATGACCGGCGTTTTGGTAAGCGCCGATTGGAAGTTCTGCGAGACATCGCGGAACAGAAGATCGAGATTTGCTGCTGTGATTTCCATGGTCGTGAATGTCTCCGCGTTACGGGCCGGTGGGTCCAGTGGGTCCGGTTGGGCCAGTGGGGCCAATGCCGCCAACGAGTCCGGCGGGAGTTGCGCCAACGTGAACCCATGCTCCACCGTCAGTGTCGAGCCCGAGGAATTGACCAGCGATGCTCTTGCCGGTGCCGGTCTTGCACACCGTTTCGTCGTCGGTCACGTAACAAACCTTGAGCACCTCTGCGACCGTTAGCAGATCGTCAGATTGGTTGTTTAGCTTGAACGTTCCGCGCTGAACAGTCAGAGACTGTGCACCGTTGCTACCGCTGTTCGTGTAGCGATCGGCGGGTCGCAAATGAGGTTGCTCACCGATCACACCAACCGCGGTCAGCGTGGTTGCCGTTGCTCCGGGGACCAGATACCCGCCAGCGTTCAGGCAAGCGAGTCCGCCAACAAACAGAGTCGTCGACGTGGCCTGTGGAAGGTAAATCGAATCAACGTAGGTGTGATCCATGCGGCGCGGCGTATTGCGCGCAGTTGTGAGGGCCATTAGACGACCGCCTTTCGGGTGCCGAAGTCGTAGACGACTTGGTTGACTTGGGACTTAGGGAGCTTGCTAAGCTCGCGGACTTGAGCGAGCGACTTGCCGCTTGCCTTCATGTACGCGCGCTCTGATTCGGTTGCCGGAGATTCGGTCTCACCCTCTGGCTCCTTGCCGGCAGTGGGGACCTTGCCTGCGGGATTGATTTTACCGACTGGAACAATCGGGCCCAACTTCATCAACCGCTCACTGTAGCGAGCGAAAGCCCTGGGGCTCATCTTGATGGCGGCTGCCTTGTCAGCTGGAACAATATATCCACGCGCAACCAGGGCGCCGATCTCGGCTGCCTGTGCGGCTGCCTTGTCCTCGGCGGTCTCCTCGTCATCGTCCTTGGAGTGAGGCTCGTCGTCTCCGGCGTCCTCTTTCTCGGACTCCTCTTCCTCGCCTTCCTCGTTTTTCGCCTTGAGCTTTTCGTTTTCAGCCTTCAGGGCCGCGAGTTCAGCACGCAGCGCCTTTGCTTCTTCTTCGTCCATTTTGTTTTCCTTTGCTGCGGCCTGTGAGGCCCGAGTCTTCAGCGCGTCAGGTGTGCGCCTGTACTTGTCGAGTTGCGCAACGGCGCGAAGTTCGATCTTCGCTTCCGCGTCCTCGATCTCATCGACGAAACCAAGCTTCTTTGCCTCGTCGGCGTTAAGCCACGTTTCCTCGTCCATCATCTTCGCGATCTTGTCGCGAGCGAGACCAGTTCTCGCCTCGTAGATATCGAGCAGGTCATCACGCATCTTGTCGAGCAAGTCAGCTCCCTTGCGCAGGTCTCCACTCTCGCCGGCAGTAGCTAGCGATGGGTTGTGAATCATCACGTAGGCGCCTTGTGCGATCGTGCGATGGTCTCCGGCCTGCAAAATCACCGAGCCCATCGATGCGGCAAGACCAGTCACGCGGACCGTCACTTTGCCGTCGTGCTTCCGGATCGCGTGATAGATTGCAACACCCTCGGTGATTGCGCCGCCCTCTGAATTGAGGTCGATGGTAAGATCACCCTTGCCGAGCACGGCGAGCGCGTCTCGCACGTGAGCGCACGTGGCTTTCTTTTCGCCAATTACCCCGTCAATCGCCACGCACCGAGATAGCTTTCCCGGTGCAGAATTGACCGGCTGGATAGGGTCGCGTGACTGACGCTGAGTGGTGCCGGGGAGAACAGCGACGCCAGTCGCGCGACTCTTTTGCCCGTTGGGCCTACCTCGACCGCGCTTGCTCATGATCCGAGCAACCCCAGGAGCGATGCGCCGCCACCAACCGCGGTAACAAGTTTGATCGGGCAGCGGAAGCAACTTCCGACGACGCCGCCAACCGTAACAACGTCACCTGATTTGGTCGTGACGGTCGCTGTACCAGCGGCAGTGAACCAGAGCCCAACCGTGCCCTCTCGCACCGGATCTGGTCCGGCGGTGATGGCGTAGGCGTTGGAGAATTCACGTACGATCATTGGTGCTGTGACAATAAATGTCCTAGCGCCCTAACGTGCACGGAATCATTTTCCGCGCAACAGAAATCGTCCAGAGGCCTATTTCGCCGGGTAAATCTGCACTGTCGCTTCAGGATCCACCCAAGCCGCTTGGATGTTCGTCAGGTCGCGACATTCCGCACAACTCTCTACATGCTCAGGATGTCCATGCAGGGTGCGCCGCTGCTTTGCCCATGGATCCAACTCTGCACCTCGGATCATGATCGGCTGAGGGAGAGTGCGACAGGTGAACCAGGGGGTCATTGCTCTTCGTCGGTCTCCACTTTGCTCCCCCCTCCGTCACTCGGCTCCGGCTCGCCAACGCTGAGCAGTGGAATCGAGAACCGCTCGCAATACTTAAACAGGTCGAGCTTGAGGCCCTCTTCGCGCGCCTGCTTGGCCACGGTCATCGCAAATTGCTGTGACTGTGCGAGCGCTAACACATCGGCTTTGTCTGGCGCCTCTAGGCGGAATCGCGGGCAAGCGGCTTCGGCATCGTCGCCAAAATTGAACCGCAAAAACAGCCGGAACACATGCGAGACTGATGCGCACAACTTGCGAGCGTCCGAGTCCGCGTAGCCTGAGTCCTCGTCCGCATGCACCTGTGCCGCTGCATACGATCCGCCCTGCACCTCGCTTGTGAGATTCGTACCGCGGATCACCTGCTGGATTTCGCGGTCGCAATGGTCGAGTAGACCGGGGAACGCTTCCCATGCGCGGTCCTTGGCTTCGAGTAGCTCCAAGAGCCACGATGCTCCGTCAGGCCCAGTCTGCTGGGGGAGCATAATGGTCGTTGCGGTCCCCATCGTAGCTACCTGATTCATCATTCGTTGCTTGTCAGCTGCGCCAGCTTGAGCAGGCGGCTTGAGCAGCTTCAGCGGCTGTCCATGCTGCTCACTGAAGCGAGCCCAATCTCGAAGCGCGTACTGACGAACGGCCCAATTTGGAGCCACTGATCGCACTGCGCCACGAAGCCACCCACGATACTCGCCCCACGGCGTCATCAGCCACCATTTCGGGTCGCCGTGTGTGACCGGAATAACCCCTTCCTCGGTCACTGCCATGTATGTGCGATCTACGATGTGATACCACGTGTAAAATTGATGCCACGGAACAAGCACAGGAAACCAGAGGTACTCTGGGCACCACGCGGGCAAACCACACACGCGTCGCATTTCCCAGCGGATCTCGCAGAGGTTCCAGCCGCTCATGACGCACCACGTCCATACCTGGTCCATCAACTCATCGTGGAGGATGTCGCCCCAGAGCCGCTTGCAAAGCTCGGCGTATCGTCCACCGCGATCTGACGGCGCTGCGTCGACGTGAGGGTGGCGCATCGTGATCCCCTTGAGCCGACCGTTCAGCGCGGTCTGCACCCGACCGTCGCCGATCGTCGACTCGATCAATAGCGCCGATGATTGGAACATACCCATCTGGTGCTGATCGAGCGCGCTGCGGATTTGAGGCACAGCCCAATGAGCGAGCGCGGAAAGCGGCAGGTCCTTGTAGTCGTGAGCCGGTGGAGCGGCCACCCCAACGCCATCGCCCCGCTTCTCCATCGATTCCCCACGCGTCAGCATCAGCTCACCATCACGTGGAGCAGGCAGCGCGAGCACGTTTTGCGGTGGAGTTTTTGGCCTAAAAAAATCAAATACGCCCATTGTCGAATCCCGTGGTCAGTTGATTGACCCGTGTGGGCCTATCCAGTCAGCGTGTGGTTTTGGCGCAACAGAGGCAAGTCGCTCAATGAAATCCCAGTCTGCTCCGGCCCCAACGAACATCGCATCGTACACGGCCGACAGCGCGTCAACTTGGTCATCATGGCGATCTGAGCCGGTAAATCCCTGCACCTCGGCCACGAAATCTCGCACCCACGGCTGCCCAGCGCGCACCCGAATGCGCCCCGTGTTCCATCCGGCCGCAGTTGGCAACGCCCTGGTTTTCTTGTCGCTGACCGCCCTCCGACCGAACGCCGGAACGCCGCCAACCTGCAACAGGTCGATGTTAGGCTGCTCGGTCGCTGCAATGTATCCGGTGACGAACTGCGCCCCCCAGTGCTCACACATCGCTCCTACGCGCGCGCGGAACTCGGCCTCTTGGCACTTCACGCGCAGCACGTCGAGCACCACGAACAATCCACCACTCTCGCCCACGACCACCGCAGCCGAGTAGTCAGACGACTTGGCTGTTGTGTACGCGAAGTCCACGCCGATCCCGATGCGCATCAGCGTAGGCAACGAATCGGTAAAAACCGCGTCGCCAAAGATGCGCTCACCGGGCGCGCGCGGGTTTCCACCGTACAGCGAACACCAGTCGTAACCAGTTTCGCCGCCAAGCTCGGCTCGAATTTCTTGCAGGCGGTCTAGTGACCATCGATCGGGCCAGTAGCTACGTTCCTCCGCCCCCTCGTCAATGATCGCCGGGATAACATACTCCTCCCATCCGCCCTCATTGCTTAGACGTCCAATGTGATCGTCAGCATGGTACCGCGTACCACAGACAATCACCGAGCCCTCGGGCTCCATGCGCGTCAACGCATCGGCCTTGATCCAATCGTATACCTTGTCGCGCATCGCGACGGATTCAGCCTCATCACGACCACTCAACAGGTCGTCGAGCACAAGCAATTCGAAGCCTTCACCAACAATGGACCCTCCCGGCGAGGTAGCCCAGAGCCCGCCTTCGCCGACGCCAGTCCGCCAGTCTTTCTTGGCGCGCGACTCGGCATTGATTGGCACACCAGCGTCGCGAGACAGTGACCG
>Ga0164306_10000394_pt1 | contig 17640 bp, 15 predicted proteins | sample Whisoiple_242_MG_FD_110213 | JGI IMG/M metagenome (GOLD analysis project Ga0164306, IMG submission 110213) | Soil microbial communities amended with fresh organic matter from upstate New York, USA - Whitman soil sample_242_MG | ecosystem: Environmental > Terrestrial > Soil > Unclassified >... | reverse complement strand
GGCGGCGAGCAGCTTCCAGCCCTCGGCGGCCAACTCGCATACCTCGTCGAAGAGTTGACCGATACCGTCGGCGCCCATCACACGCAGCGTCATCCACAGCTTGAGGGCGTCGAAGCGGCGGGTGGTCTGAAGGGACTTGTCGACCTGGTTGGGGATGCGTTCCTGCACCATGCGGCGCGGCTTGAGGTACTCCGCGTGGTACGTGGCGTGGCGCAGGGTCGAGGCGTCCCGCACCAGTACGGCGGACGAACTCACCGGCTGGAAGAAGGACTTGTGGTAGTCCACGGTGACGGAGTCGGCGCGATCGATGCCGTCGAGCAGCTCCCGCCGGGTGGGAGAGGCGAGCAGACCGCAGCCGTAGGCGGCGTCGACGTGCATCCACGTGGCGTGACGGTCGCAGAGCGCGGCGATCTCGGGCAGCGGGTCGATGGAGCCGAAGTCCGTGGTTCCGGCGGTGGCGACGACGGCCATCGGCACGGCGCCCTCGGCCGCGCAGCGTTCGAGGGCCGCGGCCAGCGCGACGGTCTGCATGCGTTTATCGCGGTCCACGGGGACGGACACGACGGCGTCCGGGCCGAGGCCGAGGAGTTTGGCCGACTTCTGGACGCTGAAGTGGCTGCACTCGGAGGTCAGGATACGCAGTCTGCCGAACTCCTCCGGACGGAGCTTCGCCTCCTCGCGTGCCAGCAGCAGCGCGTGCAGGTTGGACTGTGTGCCGCCGCTGGTGAAGACGCCGTCCGCGGCCGGCCCGAGACCGATGCGGTCCGCCGTCCAGTCGATCAGCCGGCGCTCGATCAGCGTGCCGCCGGCGCTCTGGTCCCAGGTGTCCAGCGAGGAGTTGACGGCGGAGAGCACCGCCTCGCCGACCACCGCGGGGATGACCACGGGGCAGTTGAGGTGCGCGAGGTAGCGGGGGTGGTGGAAGTACACGGCGTCGCGGAGATAGACCTCGCCGAGCTCGTCCAGCGCGGCGGCGGTGTCGCCGAGCGGGCGGTCCAGATCGATGGCGTCGATGACGGGGCCGAGCCCGTCGGCGTCCATACCGCTGAACGGGCGCTCGACGGAGGCGAATCGGGCCGCGACCTGTTCGACTCCCGCGGTGACGGAGCGACGGTAGTCCTCCGCCGTCGTGCGGTTGAGCAGGTGGGAACGCATGAGGGGGGCCTCCCGGGTGGGGACGTCGTCGCGGCCCTCCGGGCAGAAGGAAGGGGGACGAGGGCGCGACGATTAAGTTAGGTAAGCCTAACTTAACGATTCTCGCGCCCTCGTCCCCCTGGGGGTCCGTCACAGGAACCCCACAAGACACGCAGGGGTGTTACGCGGCGGCCCGCGCCGCCTGCTCGATCCATACGTACGGGGTGCCGTCGGGCAGTTCCTCGGCGCGCACGGCGTCCACGGCGGAGGGGGCGCCTTCCTTCCGCACCAGCCAGGTGATCCGTACGTCTGCCTCGGTGCGGATGTCCAGGCGGTCCGGGGTGTGCGGAACCTCCAGCCGGGCGCGGGCCCTGGTGCCGGCCGGCAGCCACTCCAGTGCCGCCGACGCGGCGGTCAGCGCCGTCTCGTCGGCGCAGATCAGGACGTGGCCGGTGTCCCGCGGCGGCTGGAAGCGGACACCGTTGTTCGTCTCGCCGGTGGGGCCCAGGACGGTGAGCCGCTGCCCCGGTACGGCGGCCTCGGTCCGGCCCGGAGACGCTCCGGGCCGGACCCGGGGGTCAGCCGACCTTCTTGGCCTTCTCGATGGCTTCGGCGAGGGCGTCGAGGATCGGAGCGCACTTGTCGTAGGAGTAGATGGGCTCCGTCGTGCGCGGGATGACCTGACCGGCCTTCACGGCGGGCAGCTTCGCCCAGGTCGGCTTGGAGGTCAGGGCGTCGGGCTGCAGGGCCGAGGAGCGGTTGTCCATCATGATGATGTCCGCGTCGTACTTGTCGACGTTCTCCCAGCTCAGCTCCTCGAAGAAGCCGGCCTCGTTGACCTTCGGCTCGACGAACTGCACGCCGAGCTCCTGGAAGTACAGGGTGTCCGCGGACGTCTTGGCGAGCGAGACGTAGAACAGGTCCTGGCTGGCCGAGCCCACCAGGACCTTGATGTTCGGCTGGGACTTGGCGGCGGCGCGCAGGCGGGCCGCGGCCTTCTCGAAGGCGGCCTTGGCGTCGGTGACCTTCTTGGCCTTGACGTCGGCGCCGAGGGAGGCGGCGAGGTCCTCGTGGCGCTGGATCGCCTTCGGGACGGTGGTCTGCGCGGCCCACAGGGCGACGCTCGGGGCCAGCTCGAGGATCTTGTCCTTGGACTGGTCCGGCACGTACCAGAGGGCGTCCTTCTCCCACATGGCGGTGACGAGGAGTTCCGGCGCGAGCCCCGCGTACTTCTCGACGTTGAACTCGCCCCAGACGTTGCCGAGTACCTCGACCTTGCTGATGTCGAGGTCGCCGGCCTGCACGTCGGCCTTGCCGTCCGTCGTCCTCGTCGGGCCGAAGACGCCCTTCACCTCGACGCCGTAGTCGTGGAGCGCGGCGGCGACACCGATGAACGCGACGATGTTCTTCGGCGTGGACTCGGCCTCGGCCGTCTGCCCGCGGTCGTCCTTGAAGGACCAGGGGCCGGATTTCTCCGCACCCGAACCCGAGGTGGAGCCCTTCTCGTCGCTGTCGCCGCATGCCGCGAGGACGGCACCGAGACCGACGGCGCCACCGACGGCCAGCAGGCCGCGGCGGGAGAGTGAGCTGGTCCGGAGGACGGTCATGAGTGTGTCTGCTTTCGTACGCGCCGCAGGGCGCCCGCTGACGATTCGAGGGAAGGCTAGCCTAACCTCACATATGGCGGGCGAGGGGGGCAAGGGGGAGCGGCTGTTCCGTTGCCCACGCACGCGCGAGCCTCCCTCCCCGGCCGGGGAGGGAGGCTCGCGAGATGCCCGGTCAGCCGCAGGCCGGCTGAGGGCGCGGGTCCGTGCGTCAGGCGTCCATGCCCAGCTCCCGGGCGATCAGCATCCGCTGCACCTCGCTCGTGCCCTCGCCGATCTCCAGGATCTTGGAGTCGCGCCACATCCGGGCCACCGGGTACTCGTTCATGAAGCCGTACCCGCCGTGGATCGGTGTCGCTTCCCGGGCGTTGTCCACCGCCACCGTCGACGAGTACAGCTTGGCGATGGCCGCCTCCTTCTTGAACGGCTCACCCGCGACGAGCCGTGAGGCCGCGTCACGCCAGCCGATCCGGGCCATGTGCGCCCGGGTCTCCATGTCCGCGATCTTGAACTGGATGGCCTGGTTGGCGCCGATCGGCTTCCCGAAGGCGTGCCGTTCCTTCGCGTACTTCAGCGACTCGTCGACACAGCCCTGCGCCAGGCCCGTCGACAGTGCCGAGATGGCGATCCGGCCCTCGTCCAGGATCCGCAGGAACTGCGCGTATCCGCGGCCCTCCTCGCCGAGCAGGTTCGCCGCCGGGACGCGGACGTCGGAGAAGGACAGCTCACGGGTGTCCGAGGCGTTCCAGCCGACCTTGGAGTACGGGGCGGCCACCGTGAAGCCGGGGGTGCCGGACGGGACGATGATCGCGGAGATGCGCGGGGCGCCGTTCTCCTTGCGGCCGGTGACCGCCGTGACCGTCACCAGTTCCGTGATGTCCGTACCGGAGTTGGTGATGAAGCACTTGGAACCGTTGATCACCCACTCTCCGGCGGCCTCGTCCAGGACGGCCGTCGTCCGTGTGCCGCCCGCGTCCGAGCCGCCGTCCGGTTCCGTCAGCCCGAACGCGCCCAGCGCCTCTCCCGCGCAGAGCTTCGGCAGCCACTGCCGCTTCTGCTCCTCCGTGCCGAACCGGAAGACGGGCATGGCGCCGAGCGAGACACCGGCCTCCAGGGTGATCGCGACGGACGAGTCGACCCGGGCCAGCTCCTCCAGGGCGATCCCGAGGGCGAGGTAGTCGCCGCCCATGCCGCCGTACTCCTCCGGGAACGGCAGGCCGAACAGGCCCATCCGGCCCATCTCCCGCACGATCTCGTAGGGGAACTCGTGGCGTTCGTAGAAGTCGCCGATCTTCGGGGCGATCACATCGTGTGCGAACTCCTCGACGGTGCGGCGCAGTTCCTCGTGCTCGGCGGTCAGCCGGTGGTCAAGGGACATGGGTGCTTCACTCCTTGTGGGACAGCGCGCGGACGGTACGGGACGGGCTCGGACGGCCCAGTTGTTCGGCCATCCACACGCTTGTGGCGGTGAGTACGCCGAGATCGACCCCGGTGTGGACACCGAGGCCGTCGAGCATCCACACGAGATCCTCGGTGGCGAGATTGCCGGTCGCGCTCTTCGCGTACGGGCAGCCGCCGAGGCCGCCCGCGGAGGCGTCCACCGTCGTCACCCCGTGCTGGAGCGCGGCCAGGGTGTTGGAGAGCGCCTGACCGTACGTGTCGTGGAAGTGCACCCCGACGGTGCCGGTGGCCACACCCGCGTCGTTCAGCCCGGAGAGCAGTTCCCGCACATGGCCCGGGGTGGCGACGCCGATCGTGTCGCCGAGGGAGAGCTCGTCGCAGCCGAGGTCCATCAGTGCCTTCGCGACCCGGACGACCTGCGGGACGGGAACCGCGCCCTCCCACGGATCGCCGAAGCACATCGACAGATAGCCGCGCACGTGCACCCCGGCGTCCTTGGCCCGGGCCACCACCGGCTCGAACATCGCGAGGGACCCGTCCACCGTGCGGTTGAGGTTGCGCGCGGCGAACGTCTCCGTGGCCGAGCCGAACACGGCGATCCGGCGGGCACCGAGCGCGAGCGCCCGGTCCAGGCCGTGTTCGTTCGGCACGAGGACGGGGAGTGCCACGTCCCCGACATCGGCGATCTCGCCCAGCATCGGGAACAGCTGCTCCGCGTCGGCCAGTTGGGGCACCCACTTCGGGTGCACGAAGCTGGTCGCCTCGATCGTGGAGAGTCCCGCCTCCGCGAGCCGGCGGACGAACTCCGCCTTCACCTCGGTGGGCACGACGGACTTCTCGTTCTGCAGTCCGTCGCGGGCGCCGACCTCGTGGATACGGACCCGGTCCGGGAGCCCCCGCGCGGGCACCGTCATGGGCAGTCCGGTGTCGGTCACGATTCCTCCCTCGGGGCCACCACGGCCAGGATCTGGTCCATGGAGACCGTGGCACCGGCGCTGACGTCCAGCTCGGTGACCGTCCCGGCGTGCGGGGCGGAGATGACGTGCTCCATCTTCATCGCCTCGACGACCAGCAGGCTCTGCCCGGCCGCGACCTCGTCCCCGACGGCCACCTTCACCACCGTGACGGTCCCGGGCATGGGCGCGGCGAGCGTGTCCGCGCCGGAACGGCCCGCGCCGCCGAGGGACGCCTCGACCGGGTCGTGGTCCTGGACGTGCCAGGTGTCGCCGTCCCGTCCGAGCCAGACCCCCTCCGGGGACGACGCCCGGCTGAACGTGTGCGTCAGACCGTCGAGTTCGATCACGACGCGCGCCCCGGCCGCCTCCACGAGCCGGGCCCTCTCCGCGCCGGGCAGCGACGGAACCGGCCCGCACGCGTCCGCCGGCTCCTCCCGGTCGCCGGCGTGACCGAACGTCAGCGAGGCCGATCCCGCCGTCGCCGTACGCAGTCCCACGCGCACCGGGTCGTGGCCCGGCACACGGAAGTGGTGGAAGGTCTCCGCGGGGGTACCGCCCAGCCGCCAGCCGCTCGGCACCGAGAACGGGTCCACCCAGCCGGACGCGGGCTCGGGGGACGGCTGCCGCAGCAGCGCCGCCACCGCGTACACCTCCTCCGGCACCCCGTCCGGCACCAGGCCGTCCGCCTCGCGCTCCACGAGACCGGTGTCCAGATCGCCCGCGGCCACCGCCGGATGGGCCAGCAGCCGCCGCAGGAAGCCCGCGTTCGTCGGAACGCCCAGCACCACGGTGTCCGCGAGCGCCGCACGCAGCCGGCGCAGCGCCGTCGGCCGGTCCGGGCCGTACGCGATGACCTTCGAGAGCATCGGGTCGTAGGTGCTCCCGACCGGCACGCCCTCGCTGAGCCCCGAGTCCGTCCGCAGCCCGCCGCCCTGCGGCTCGTGCAGGGCGAGCACCGTGCCTCCGGACGGGAGGAAGCCGCGAGCCGGGTCCTCCGCGCAGACCCGGGCCTCCACGGCGTGCCCGGTGAGGGTGATGTCGGCCTGCGCGTACGGCAGCCGGACACCGGAGGCGACCCGCAGCTGCCACTCCACCAGGTCGAGGCCGGTGATCAGCTCGGTGACCGGGTGCTCGACCTGGAGGCGGGTGTTCATCTCCATGAAGTAGTACGAGGAGGGGTCGTTGCCCGGGACGATGAACTCGACCGTCCCCGCCCCGACGTAGCCGCAGGACCGCGCCGCCTGCACGGCCGCCTCGCCCATCGCGGCCCGGGTCTCCTCGTCGAGCAGGACCGAGGGAGCCTCCTCGATGATCTTCTGGTGGCGGCGCTGCAGGGAGCACTCGCGCTCGCCGAGGTGGACCACGTTGCCGTGTCCGTCGGCCAGGACCTGGATCTCGATGTGGCGCGGCCGGTCGATCCACCGCTCCACGAGGAGCGTGTCGTCGCCGAAGGAGGCACGCGCCTCGCGCCGGGCCGCAGCGATCTCGTCGGCCAGCAGCGCCTCCTCGCGCACCAGCCGCATGCCCTTCCCGCCGCCGCCCGCCGACGGCTTCAGGAGCACGGGCATCCCGATCTCCCGCGCCGCGGCACCCAGCCGGGCGTCGCTGAGCCCGCTCCCGGAGGAGCCGGGCACCACCGGGACGCCGGCCGCGGCGACGGTCTCCTTGGCGCGGATCTTGTCGCCCATCAGCGAGATCGCCGGAGCGGGCGGGCCGATGAAGACCAGCCCCGCCTCCGCGCAGGCCCGCGCGAAGCCCGCGTTCTCGGCGAGGAAGCCGTATCCCGGGTGGACGGCCTCGGCGCCCGTGCGGCGGGCGGCGTCCAGCAGCCGCTCCACCGACAGGTAGCTCTCCGCGGCGGGCGCGGGCCCGATGCGTACCGCCGTGTCCGCCTCCCGGACGTGCCGGGCGTCCGCGTCGGCGTCGCTGAAGACGGCGACCGACCGCACGCCGAGCTCGCGCAGCGTCCGGATGACCCGGACCGCGATCTCGCCACGGTTGGCGACCAGAACAGTGCTGAACATGGAAGTCCTCACATCACATCCGGAAGACGCCGAAACTGGGCTCACCCAGCGGGGCGTTGGCACACGCGGTCAGGGCGAGCCCCAGCACCTGCCGGGTCTCCGTCGGGTCGATCACACCGTCGTCCCAGAGCCGGGCGGTGGCGTAGTAGGCGTTGCCCTGCTGCTCGTACTGCGCGCGGACCGGATCCTTGAAGGCCTCCTCGTCCTCGGCCGGCCACTCCTCGCCGCGGCCCTCGATCTGGTCCCGCTTGACGGTGGCCAGCACGGACGCGGCCTGCTCGCCGCCCATCACCGAGATCTTGGCGTTCGGCCACATCCACAGGAACCGCGGCGAGTAGGCCCGGCCGCACATGGAGTAGTTCCCCGCGCCGTACGACCCGCCGACGACGACCGTCAGCTTCGGCACCCGCGTGCACGCCACGGCCGTCACCATCTTGGCGCCGTGCTTGGCGATGCCCCCGGCCTCGTAGTCCCGGCCGACCATGAAGCCGGAGATGTTCTGGAGGAACACCAGGGGGATGCCGCGCTGGTCGCACAGCTCGATGAAGTGGGCGCCCTTCTGGGCGGACTCCGAGAACAGGATCCCGTTGTTGGCCACGATGCCGACGGGGTGGCCGTGGATGCGGGCGAAGCCGGTGATCAGCGTCTGGCCGTACTCCGCCTTGAACTCCTGGAAGCGCGAGCCGTCCACCACCCGGGCGATGACCTCCCGCACGTCGTAGGGCGTACGCGAGTCGACGGGCACCGCGCCGTACAGCCCGGCCGGATCGGCCTTCGGCTCCTCGGCGGGCTCCACCGACCAGGGGAGCGGACCGCGCTCCGGGAGGGTCGCGACGATGTTCCGCACGATCCGCAGCGCGTGGGCGTCGTCCTCGGCGAGATGGTCGGTGACCCCGGACGTGCGCGCGTGCACCTCGCCGCCGCCCAGCTCCTCCGCCGTCACGACCTCACCGGTGGCCGCCTTCACGAGCGGTGGCCCGCCCAGGAAGATCGTGCCCTGGTTCCGGACGATGACCGCCTCGTCGCTCATGGCCGGGACGTACGCCCCGCCCGCCGTGCACGAGCCCAGCACCGCCGCGATCTGCGGGATGCCGGCCCCGGACATCCGGGCCTGGTTGTAGAAGATCCGGCCGAAGTGCTCCCGGTCGGGGAACACCTCGTCCTGCATCGGGAGGAACGCGCCCCCCGAGTCCACCAGGTAGACGCACGGCAGCCGGTTCTCCAGGGCCACCTCCTGCGCGCGCAGGTGCTTCTTCACCGTCATCGGGTAGTACGTGCCGCCCTTGACGGTCGCGTCGTTGGCGACGATCACGCACTCGCGGCCACTGACCCGCCCGATCCCGGCGATCACCCCGGCCGCCGGGGCCGCTCCGCCGTACAGCCCCTCGGCCGCGAGAGGCGCCAGCTCCAGGAAGGGCGAGCCCGGATCGAGCAGCGTGTCCACCCGCTCCCGGGGCAGCAGCTTGCCGCGTGCCACATGCCGGGCGCGGGCCTTCTCACCCCCGCCGAGCCGTGCCGTGGCGAGCCGCGTGCGCAGCTCCTCGGCGAGCGCGTGATGCGCCGCTTCGTTGGCCTGCCAGGCCTCCGAGGCGGGATCTGCCGCGCTCACCAGGACCGGTGCCTGCTGCATCCTGTCGAGCCCCCTTGCCCGTACCGCAGTAGTCCGATGAGAGTTAATGAACGTTAACGAACGCTGCTCAGGTTAACGAGCGCTAACCCGCCTGTCTAGAATGAATCCTCATGAGCACCCATGCCGCCGCCCGTGTCGCGGCTCCCACCCGCCGCGAGCAGATCCTCAGGGAGGCGGCCCGCCTCTTCGCCGAGCGCGGCTTCCACGGTGTCGGGGTCGACGAGATAGGGGCCGCGGTGGGTATCAGCGGCCCCGGCCTCTACCGCCACTTCCCCGGCAAGGACGCGATGCTCGCCGAGCTGCTCGTCGGCATCAGCGAGCGCCTGCTGGCCGGCGGCAGGCTGCGTGTCAGCGAGGACGGCGCCTCCCGCGGCGGCTCCCCGGACGCCCTCCTGGACGCCCTCATCGAGGGCCACATCGACTTCGCGCTGGACGACCGCCCGCTGATCACCCTCCACGACCGCGAGCTGGACCGCCTGCGCGACACCGACCGCAAGCGCGTACGCCAGCTCCAGCGGCAGTACGTCGAGGTCTGGGTCGACGTCGTACGCGCCCTCTACCCGGCGCTCGCGGAGAACGAGGCCAGGGTCACCGTCCACGCGGTGTTCGGCCTGCTGAACTCCACCCCCCACCTGACCCGCCCCGAGGCCCTTCCTGACCGCACGGCCACCGCCGCCCTGCTGCACCGCCTCGCGCGCGGCGCCTTCGAGGCGGCGTCCTCGTAGGCGGTGTCCGCACACCCCCGCCGTCACCCGGACGGGGGCACGCCGATCCCGCCCGTCGGGACACCGGGCACACACCGCGTCCCCGACGGCACAATGGGTGCATGCCGATACCCAGCCGCGCTGCCCTCGTCGAGCACCTCGTCCGCACCCGCATCGCGGGCGACGTCGCCACCCCCCGCGACAACAACCTCTCCCACTACCGCCAGCTCGCCAACGGCAACCGCCACTTCTGGCTGGGGCTGGAGCTCGGCGACCGCTGGCGCGACGAGCAGGACGTGCTGGCCGTGATGGCCGAGAGGTGCGGGGTCAACGACGACCCCGAGCACCGCCAGGGGCAGGACACCATCGACCCGGAGCTGACGGTCGACGCCCTCGACCGGATGGCGGCGCGGCTCCGCAAGGCGGCCGCGGCCGGGGAGCGGGTGCTGCTCGCGACCGGTCACCCCGGTGGGCTGCTCGACGTGCACCGGCAGACCGCGAACGCCCTGCGGGAGGCCGGATGCGAGATCGTACGGATCCCGGGCGGCCTGATGGCGGACGAGGGCATGGTCTTCCAGTTCGCCGACGTGGCCGTCCTGGAGCGTGGCGCGACCCTCTGGCACACGCACTCGCCGGTCCCGATGGCCGCCATCCTCGACGGCCTGGAGCGCGAGGGCCGGCCGCGCCCCGACCTGGTCGTGGCCGACCACGGCTGGGCCGGCTGCGCCGGGCAGCGCGGCATCGACTCGATCGGCTACGCGGACTGCAACGATCCCGCACTCTTCCTGGGCGAGGCGGAGGGCACCCTCCAGGTCACCGTGCCCCTGGACGACCACGTCGCCGACCCGCGCTACTACGACCCGATGACCGACTACCTGCTGGACGCGGCCGGGCTGCTCCCCTCCGTCGAACGGGCCTGACGCGGGTTCACCGCCGCGGCCGCCGGTTCACCGCGGGGAGCGGGGGCGGTTCTCCTCGCGCCAGTCCCGGGGCGAAACGCCGTAGGCCTTCCTGAAGACCTTGCTGAAGTGGGTCGCGTCCACGAAACCCCAGCTCCGCCCGACCGCCGCTATGGTCCGGGACCGCCCCTGGGGGCCGGCCAGTTCCCGCTTGCACTCCTCGAGGCGGTGCGAGCGGATCCAGTCCCCGAGGGAGATGCCCGACCGGGCCAGCACGGTGTAGAGGTGACGCACCGAGATGTCGTGCGCGGCGGCGATCCGCGCGGCGGACAGGTCGCTGTCGGCCAGGTGCGCCCGCATGTACCGCCTGATCCGCAGGCTCAGCGTGGCCTCCATGGGCGCCCTGGCCAGGTCCTGGCTTCCGAGCTGGGTCGCCACGACGGCACGCACGAGTTCGATGCTGGGTTCCGCGACGGCGTCCGCGTGCGGACCGCTGCGCAGCCCCGCGCTGACGACCAGCTGGGAGAAGTACGTGGAGGCGAGGCCTGCCACGGGATTGCCGGGACCGAGGGTGACCGCGGTCACGTCCCGGAGGGCCCGCTCGGGCAGCGCGAGCGCGGCGCGGGGGAACCGGACGAAGTGATGGTCCACCCCCTCGTCGAACAGGAGCGTGTAGGGGGAGACCGTGTCGTAGAGCGCAAGGTCCCCCGGCCTCAGCAGGGCCTGACGGCCGTTCTGCACCACCATGCTGGTGCCCGACACCTGAAGACCCAGGAAGACGGCCGGTTCCTCGTCCTCCCGTGCCAGGCGAGGGGTCCGCCGTATGGTCATCGAGGTCGCCCGTGCCGAGCAGATCCCCAGAGGGCCCGCGGTGTCCAGCCCGATGTGAGCCGCGAGGTCGTCGGGCGGCAGGTGGTGGTCGATGTCGATCCGCACGAGGGATTCCCACACCGCGTGCCGGATCGTCTCCTCACGGTCCCGGGCCGGGATGTCCGCGGTGTCCAGGACCTGGCTCATGATCCACCCCCTGGAAGCGCACGATCCGGGCAGCAGGATGACAGGGTTCCGCCGCCCCGCGCAACGCAGTCGGGGGATCCCCGGGCCGGTACACCGTGCTCGGCCGGGCACACGCCGACGACGGGCGGTGGTGCGACCGTCCCGTCGAGCGCGCGCGAGCGACACAGTTCCGTGCACGGCTGACACAGTGCGCACCCCCTGTCCGCCCTAAGGTCTGTCGGGCAGGCCGCGACCGGACCGGAGGGGTCCGGACCGCGGCGGTCGTGGCTGCCCCCGGCGGGGGCGGGGAGCAGCTCACGACGCGGCTCCGCTCCACCGGTCACGGGGGTGTGGAGCGCAGCCGCGTCGGGACCCGCGACGGTCAGCCCCGTCGCGGGCGCAGGCGTACGGGGACGGAGCGGTGGCCGTTGCTGATCAGCGAGGCCACCGGCCCCGTGTCCCCTTCCCCGGGGGCGAGCGCGGCATCGGGGAAACGGTCGAAGAAGGCCTCCAGTGCGATCTCCGCCTCCATCCTGGCCAGCGCCGCGCCCAGGCAGAAGTGGATCCCGTGGCCGAAGGCCAGGTGCTCCTTCGTGATCCGGGTGACGTCGAAGGCGTGCGGGTCCCGGTGCCAGCCGGGATGGCGGTTGGCCGCGGCGTAGGAGGCGAGGATCGCCTCTCCCTTCGCGATGGTCCGCCCGTCCGGCAGCTCGATGTCGGTCACGGCGAACCGCAGGGGAAGGTGCTTCACCGGCGGGGAGTGACGCAGCGTCTCCTCCACCACGTCCGTCCACGACGCACGGCCCTCACGGACATGGGCGAGCTGCTCCGGGTCCGTGAGCAGGCGCGTCACGGCCTGGTCGATCAGGTTCACGGTCGTCTCGTAACCGGCGTTGATCATCAGGAGGAGCGTGTCGCGCAGCTCCTCCTCGGCGAGGCCCCGGCCGTCGGCGTCCTCCTCGCCCAGCGCGATCAGCACGGACGCCATGTCCTCACCCGGGTCGGCACGCTTGGAGGCGATGAGCGCGTCGAGCATGGCGTACAGCTGCTCGGTGTTGGCCGCGGCCTCCTCGGGGGTGAGCGTGGTCGAGAAGACGTCGTTGACCAGGGAGCGGAACTCGTTGCCCCGGTCGTCGGGGACGCCCAGCAGTCGGCCGATGACCGCGATGGGCAGCGGATAGGCCAACCGGTCGCGCAGATCGGTGACTTCACCGTCGGGGGTGGCCTCCAGGGCGTCCAGGAGCTGTTCCACGATGCCTTCGACGGTCGGCCTCATGGCCGCGACGCGCCGCGCGCTGAACGCGGGCGCGACGGTGCGCCGCAGACGGCGGTGGTCGCCCCCGTAGGCGGTGAACATGTTCGTGGCGGCGACCCACAGGGCCAGCGGCCACGTCCGGACGGCCTCGTCGAAACCGGGCCAGTGCCGGCGTCCGTCCTTGGACACCTCAGGGCTGGTCAGCAGTTGCTTGAGCAGAACCGGGTCGCTCACCGACCACGCCTCCACCCCGAGGATGTCGATGCGTGCGGCGGGACCCTGGGCGCGTAAGAGCTCGTGCTCGGCGTCCGCGTCGCGGGCTGCCGGGTCGAGGACGATGAGGGCGGGATGCTGGGGCACGGACGGTTCTCCTCGGTAGGGAAAGAGATCGCCACGGTTCTACCCCTCGTGGCGGGCGCGGACCCCGCCTCTCGTGGCACCCTCGCAGTCCCGCGCACGCCCGGGCCGCCCGCGCCCGGATCAGCCGCCCTGGTCCGCCGCCGCCCGCTGTGCGCGCCCCGGCGTCGGGTCCAGGTACACCCGCTGGATCGACGGGTAGCGCTCCCGCAGCTGCTGCTCCGCCTCCTCGCACGCCCATTCGATCTGCGCGGCCGTCGACGCGTCCCGGAAGTCGACCTTCGCGGCGACCAGCAGCTCCGCGGGGCCCTGGATCAGCGTGGTCAGCTCCAGCACCTCGACGACGTGCGGCACGGACAGCAGCTCCTCACGCACCCCGGCCCGCATGTCCGGCGGGAACGGCCGGCCGATCAGCAGCTGGGCGTTGGACCGGCACAGCACCCACGCCACGTACACCAGCAGGAGGCCGATGAGGACCGAGGCGACGCCGTCCCACACCGCGGAACCGGACAGCTGCCCGCCGAGCAGACCGCCGGCCGCCAGCAGCAGCCCCGCCAGGGCCGCCGAGTCCTCCATCACCACGGCCTTGACCGCGGTGTCGGGGGTCCGGCGCAGATAGCGCGGGGCGGGCATCCGGAGCCGCGCGGCCTCCCCGCGCACCTGTCGCACCCCCGTGCGCAGCGAGAAGCCCTCCAGCAGGAACGCCACCGCGAGCACGACGTACGACACGAGCGGATCGCCCAGCTCCTCACCCTTCAGCAGGGTGTGGATGCCGTCGTACAGGGAGAACACCGCGCCCCCGACGAACGTGGCGACGGCGGCGAGCATCGCCCAGACGTACCTCTCGGGGCCGTAGCCGAGCGGGTGGTCCTCGTCGGGCGGCTTCTCGCTGCGCTTCAGCGCGGTGAGGAGCATCAGCTCGGTGACGGTGTCGGCGACCGAGTGCGCGGCCTCCGACAGCATCGCGCTCGAACCGCTGATCAGGCCCGCCACCAGCTTCGCCGCCGCGATACCGAGATTGGCGGCCGCCGCGACGACGACGGTGGACGTGGACTCGCCGCCCTCGGTCTGCTCGTCACCCATGGTGGGCAGTATGTCCGAATGTGCGGCCTCAGTCCCTCGGGACGCGGACCAGGCCCTCCTGGATGACCGTGATGGCCAGCTTGCCGTCCGCCGTCCAGATCCGGGCCTGCCCGAGACCACGCCCGCCGGACGCGGACGGCGACTCCTGGTCGTAGAGCAGCCACTCGTCGGCCCGGAAGGGCCGGTGGAACCACATCGCGTGGTCGAGGCTGGCGCCCACCACGTCGCCGACCGCCCAGCCGCCGCGCCCGTGGGCGAGCAGCACGGAGTCGAGCAGCGTCATGTCGGAGACGTACGTCGCCATGCAGACGTGCAGCAGCGGATCGTCCGCCAGCTTGCCGTTGGTCCGGAACCAGACCTGGGAGCGCGGCTCGCGGGGTTCGCCGGCCGTGGCGAACGGCGGCGCGTCGACGTACCGCAGGTCGACGGCCGCCCGGGCCTCCAGCAACCGGTCCACGATGCGCGGGTCGCTGAAGCGGTGCGCGTGGCGGGGCAGCAGCTCCGCCGCCGTCGGCAGCGTCTCCGGGTCCGGCGCCGAGGGCATGACCGCCTGGTGGTCCATGCCCTCCTCGTGGGCCTGGAACGACGCCGAGAGGTGGAAGATCGGCTTCCCGTGCTGGACGGCGACCACCCGGCGGGTGGTGAAGGACCGCCCGTCCCGGATCCGGTCCACGCTGTAGACGATCGGCGCGCCCGGGTCCCCGGGGCGCAGGAAGTACGCGTGCAGGGAGTGGGCGCCCCGGTCCTCGGGAACCGTGCGTCCGGCGGCCACCAGGGCCTGTGCCGCGTCCTGGCCGCCGAAGACGCGGGGCACGACCGCCGAGCGGCTCGTGCCCCGGAAGATGTCCTGCTCGATCCGCTCGAGGTCGAGCAGATCGAGCAGGGATTCAAGTGCTGCGCTCATGGAGGAGAAACGTAGCCGCTCTCAGAGACCCATGGACTTGGCGATGATCGACTTCATGACCTCGCTGGTGCCGCCGTAGATGCGGTTGACCCGGTTGTCCGTGTACAGGCGGGCGATCGGGTACTCGTTCATGAAGCCGTAGCCACCGTGCAGCTGGAGGCAGCGGTCGATCACGCGGTGCGCGACCTCGGTGCAGAACAGCTTCGCCGACGCGGCCTCGGCGGGGGTGAGCTCGCCGGCGTCCAGGGCCTCGATCGCGCGGTCGCAGACGGCCTCGGCCGCGTCGACCTCGGCCTTGCAGGCGGCCAGTTCGAACTTGGTGTTCTGGAAGGACGCGACGGTCTTGCCGAACACGGTGCGGTCCTGCGTGTACTGCTGGGCGAACCGCACGGCGGCCTTCGCCTGCGCGTACGCGCCGACGGCGATGCCCAGGCGCTCCTGGGGGAGGTTCTGGCCGAGGTAGGAGAAGCCCTTGTTCTCCTCGCCCAGCAGGTCGTCGACGGGCACCTTGACGTCCACGAAGGCCAGTTCGGCGGTGTCGGAGACCTTGAGGCCCAGCTTGTCGAGCTTGCGGCCGACCGAGTAGCCCTCGGACTTGGTGTCGACCACCAGGAGCGAGATGCCGTGGCGGCGGTCGTCGGCCTTGGGGGCGTCCGTGCGGGCGCAGACGATGACCTTGTCGGCGTGTACGCCACCGGTGATGAAGGTCTTGGCGCCGTTGAGGACGTAGTGCGTGCCGTCCTCGGAGAGCTTGGCGGTCGTCTTCATGCCGGCCAGGTCCGAGCCGGTGCCCGGCTCGGTCATGGCTATCGCGTACATGGACTTGCCCGAGACGAAGTCCGGCAGCCAGCGCTTCTTCTGCTCCTCGGTGGCGTACGCCTTGAGGTACGGCAGGCAGAGCAGGACGTGCACGCCGGAGCCGCCGAAGGAGATGCCCGCGCGGGCGGTCTCCTCGTACAGGACCGCCTCGAACTTGAAGGACTCCTCGCCGGCGCCGCCGTACTCCTCGGGCACCTCGATGCCGAAGATGCCCAGCTCGGCGAGCTTGTAGTAGAAGTCGCGAGGCGCCTGGCCCGCCGCGAACCACTCGTCGTAGACGGGGACGACCTCGGCCTCGATGAAGGCGCGGATGGTCTCCCGGAACGCCTCGTGGTCCTCGTTGTAAACCGTACGGCGCACGGGGTGCCTCCTGGTGTCAGCTTCGGCTTCGGTCGCAGTGGCTAAGCGCTTGCTCAGTCCTGGTCAAAAGTTACCCGGCGGTCACGGCGGCTGTCCAGGGTGATGCGCAGCACGCCCGCCTCCCGCGCGGGACGCCGGTGGCGGTCGGTCGCGGAGCGTGGCCGCCGCGAGCGCTGCGTACGTCTCGATGGCGAGGGGCGGCGGGCGGGCGCACAGTGAAATGAGAGCCGGTGAGGACGCGAGCAGCCTCGCCGCACCGATCCACTGTGAGGCAGTCATGGCTGAGTTCGAGACCTCGGGCGGGAGTTCGGGTGAGAAGACGCGCGGCAGGACCACCATCGCGGACGGCGTGGTGGCCACCATCGCCGGAATCGCCATCCGCGAGACCGAGGGAGTGCACTCGGTGGGCCGCGGAGCGTCCAAGGCGATAGGCGCGGTGGCGGGACGCGTGGGCGGATCCTCCGGCGGAGGACGCGGCGTGAAGGTGGAGGTGGGGGAGAAGCAGACCGCGGTCGACGTCGACATCGAGGTCGAGTACGGCATTCCGATCCACGAACTCGCCGACAGGGTCAGGACCCATGTGACCGACGCGGTGGAGACGATGACGGGCCTGGAGGTCGTCGAGATCAACATCAACGTCTTCGACGTCCACATCCCCGGCGACGACGACGAGGACGACGAGGACAGCGGACGGTCCTCCGCACGCGTGCAGTGACGGCGCCCCCGCCCTGGCACCCGCCCCACTGTCAGTGGCGTGGTGCACCATCGGTTCCGTGGATCACCGCACGGGCGTGATCCGACGGACCGACGGCAGGGCGGGGCATGACGATCAGCGACCGGCGCATGGCGGAGTACGCGTTCCTCGACGGGCTGTACCGGGACCCCTACTTCCCGGACCACGTCGTCGACCGGGGCAAGGCCGTGCTGGTCCGGCTCTGCGCACGGATAGAGGCGGAACGCCCGGCCGACCTGACCGCGCTGTACGTGCTCACGCACGCGGCGACCGAGGAGTTCAACGCCCTGGAAGCCGAGTTCGAGGCGGCGGGCAGCGACATCGAGACGGTCGCCCGTGAGGAGATAGCCGAGGACTTCTGGGCGATCGCCATGGCCTACGGCTTCACCGGGGCGGACGTGGAGGAGCTCATCGCGACCCGGGACTGGTGACCGCGGCGGCCTCGTGCCGGGGTCATGGCCGGGTCGCCGTCACCGTGAACCGGGCTTCCCGGGTGCGGTGCGACGACGGGCCTGTGCCGATCGCGAACTCACCCGGCTCCACGGCCCATTCACCGGCGTAGGTGAACGAGGCCAGGGTGCCCGCCTCCACGGGGAACGTGACCTCGGTGCTCTCGCCGGGTGCCAGCTCCACCTGGACGAAGCCGCGCAGTTCGCGCGTCCGCGGCCACGTGGTGCCGCCGCGCACCCGGCGCACGTAGAGCTGCACGGTCTCCCGCACCGGGCGGGCGCCGGTGTTGGACTCCCGCGCCCCGCAGCTGACGGGCGCGCGGGAGTCGTCC
>Ga0164306_10000393_pt1 | contig 17662 bp, 13 predicted proteins | sample Whisoiple_242_MG_FD_110213 | JGI IMG/M metagenome (GOLD analysis project Ga0164306, IMG submission 110213) | Soil microbial communities amended with fresh organic matter from upstate New York, USA - Whitman soil sample_242_MG | ecosystem: Environmental > Terrestrial > Soil > Unclassified >... | reverse complement strand
TTCCCGCCTGAGCCGTTGGCCAGCATCGGAATCCAAGCGACCAGATGGTCACTCAACCGCGCCGACCACTCGGCCGGCCGGCGCAATCTGTTGCTCCGCGCGCTCGATGCACTCGGGCTGGGCTTCGATTCCTGAGCGGGCGTGCATGGCGTTTCAATTGGCGCGATCCGAACCGCCCACACGCCCAACCAAGGTCAGTAAGCTCACCGCGACGGGGGTTCGGGGAAAAGACGTCTGGCCGATACGGCGGGATGTCGCCTTCAGAAAGGGGCAATCACGTGACTGACAGGCTCGCCATAGGCGAGAAGCTTGAACGTGGGCAATCTCTGACGTCGAAGAACGGGGCCTACAACCTCACCCTGCAGGACGACGGCAATTTGGTGCTGTATTCGGGGAGCGATGCGGTGTGGTCGACCGGCACCAATGGTCAGGACGCCGAGCGCCTCGAGGTGCAGAAAGACGGCAACGTCGTGCTCTACACGTCGGACAAGCCCATCTGGCACACCGACACCAAGGGCGCCAAGGATGTGCGGCTGATCCTGCAGGACGACCGCAACGTCGTGGTGTACGGATTCGACGGCGTCGCATGGGCGTCGGGCACCAACACCGATGAGGCGCCGTCGGCGCCGCCGCCACCGACGATTGGTGACGCCGCGGCACCCGAGTCGTCGCCCGAAGTCGCACCCGCCGCTGTCGAAGAGCCGCTGCCGCCCGCCGAGGCTCCGGCCCCGCCGCCGCCGCCTCCTCCTCCGCCACCACCGCCCCCGCCACCCGCGCCTCGCACCCACACAGTGGTTTCCGGCGACACGTTGTGGGCCATCGCGGAGCGCTTCTACGGCGACGGCAGCAAGTATCAGCGGATCGCCGACGCCAGCGGGATCAGCAACCCCGACCTGATTCATCCCGGACAGGTGCTGACCATTCCGTAGCTGACGACAATGCGGGCAGCCCGGGCGCAATAGCCCGGGCTGCCTTGCTGTGTGCCCGGGCGCCGGTAGGGTAGAGGCCCACTGACCCCAACGAATCGGAGATGACGTTGCGCCGACAATGGTTGCGCTCGCTGGTTGTGGCGGCGGTCGCGCCGATCTTTGCGCTTTCCATGCCTGCGGCGCCGGCACATGCCACTCCCGGCGTCCTGGTCTACCCAGGAATGGAGATCCACCAGGGTTCCAACGTGTGCACACTGGGATTCGTCGATCCGGGCGCACGCACCGCGTTCACCGCGGGTCACTGCCGCGGTGAGGGCCCGGTGGTGGACAGGGTGGGCAACCCGATCGGCGCCCTGGCGGTGTTTCGGGACAACACCCCCGACGGGGCCACGGTGGCCACCGATCACATGATCTCCGACTGGGAGGCCATCACCCTGGCGCCAGACGTCGAGATCAACGACGTCCTGCCCGGTGGACGCGTCCTGGTCTCCGATGGGGGCATCGTGCCCACACCCGGCCTCGGCGTCTGTCACTTCGGTGTGATCACCGGAGAGAGTTGCGGCACCATCGAATCCGTCAACAACGGCTGGTTCACGATGGCCAACGGCGTGGTCAGCCAGAAGGGTGACTCCGGCGGCCCGGTCTACGTCGTCACACCCGACGGCCGCGCGGCGATCGTCGGGATGTTCAACAGCACCTGGGGTAATTACCCGGCGGCGGTGTCCTGGGAGACCGCCAGCCAGCAGGCGCGCGAGGACGTCGTGCAGTCCGCCTCGGGGATCATCGCACCCGGCTGAAACGGGTTTGATTAAAGCTTGACTTATATAAGTGTGAGCTTTTAATGTCGGATTGTGCACGCATTCGACGTACTGGGTGATCCGGTCCGCAGGCGTATTCTCGAACTCCTTGCAGATGGCGAATTGACGGCGGGCGCCATCGGGGCGACCATCCAGGGCGAGTTCGACATCAGCCAGCCCGCGGTATCCCAACACTTGAAAGTGTTGCGGGACAACGGGTTCACCTCGGTGCGCCCGGATGGCCAGCGTCGGCTCTATGCCGTCGACGGGCAGGCGTTGCGCGACGTGGATGACTGGCTCGCCGGGTTCCGTCGGTTCTGGACGCCACACCTCGATGCACTTGGCACCGAAGTCGCGCGCGGGAAGCGACAAAAACGTAGGAGCACACCATGATCGACGTCGATAAGCAGATCAACGCCGTGCGGCGCACTGTGGGAGGCCGGACGCTGGAGGCGGGTGAGGCCCGTGTCGTCACGATCAGCCAGTCATACGCCACCGATGCGGCAGATCTCTGGGACGCCTGCACCGACATCGACCGCATCCGGCGGTGGTTCCTGCCGATCACCGGCGACCTTCGCGTCGGCGGCCACTATGCGCTCGAGGGCAATGCTCATGGGACGATCCTGACCTGCGACCCGCCGCGCGTATTCACCGCGACATGGGAATACGGGGGCGACGTCAGCTGGATCGAGGTACGGATCGCCGCCGACGGGCCAGACCGGTCACGGTTCGAGCTGGCACACATCTCGTACGTCGACGACCGCTGGGAGCAGTTCGGGCCGGGCGCGGTCGGGATGGGCTACGACGGCGCACTGGTCGGTCTGGCCATCCATCTGTCGACCGGCGAGGCGGTCGACCCATCGACTGGTCAGGAGTGGATGGCGTCCAACGACGGCCGCCGGTTCATGACGCGTTCCGGTGAAGCCTGGTACCACGCCAACGTGGCCGCTGGGGCCGACCTGGCATGGGCAAAGGCCGCCGCAGATCGCTGCGTGGCGGCCTACCTGGGAGAAAACTAGAACACGTTCTAGCCAGCGGGGCACGGCGGCGATATCCTCGTTTCGATGCTTGCCCAGACACCTGTCCAGATCGCGTGGGTGACGACGGATCTCACCGCCACCGAAGAGGCCCTGACCACGTTGTTGGGCGCCAAGAAGTGGATACGAGTGCCGTCCGTGCACTTCGGCCCCGACTCGTGCACGTACCGGGGGCGACCGGCCGATTTCGTCGCCAGCATCTCGTTCAGTTACGCCGGCGACACCCAGCTCGAGCTGATTTCCCCGGTGTCGGGCGAGAGCGTCTACACCGAGTTCCTCGACCGGGCAGGCCCAGGACTGCACCACATCTGTGTGGAGGCCGACGACGTCGACGCGGCGGTCGGCACGGCAGAGGTGCTGCAGCGCGGCGTCATGCCGGGCGGCATGGAGTTCGCCTACGTCACCGCGGAGGCGGCCGGAGTGCCCTATATCGAGATCGCGCACATCCCGTCCGAGATCCGGGCGTTCTTCGACTACGTGAAGCAGGAGCAGCAGCAGTGAGTACTGAGATCCCGGATACCGTCGACGCCGCCGATGTGACGAGTTGGTCCGACGAGGTCGACGTCGTCGTGATCGGCTTCGGCATCTCGGGCGGGTCCGCTGCTGTCGCCGCCGCCGCCGACGGGGCGCGGGTTCTGGTGCTGGAGAAGGCCGCTGCCGCCGGTGGCACGAGCGCGATGGCCGGTGGCCACTTCTACCTCGGCGGCGGCACCGCCGTGCAGAAGGCAACGGGTCACGACGACAGCCCCGAAGAGATGTACTCCTACCTGGTCGCCGTGTCCCCCGAGCCGGACCACGAGAAGATCCGGGCTTACTGCGACGGCAGCGTCGAGCACTTCAACTGGTTGGAGGAGTTGGGTTTTCAGTTCGAGCGCAGCTTCTACCCCGGCAAGATCGTCGTGCCACCCGGCACCGAAGGGCTGTCCTACACGGGCAACGAGAAGGTCTTTCCGTTCACCGAGAAAGCCAAGCCCGCGCCGCGCGGCCATTCGGTTCCCGTGCCCGGCGAGCTCGGCGGTGCCGCCATGGTCATCGATCTACTGGTGAAGCGCGCCGACGAACTCGGCGTGCAGATCCGATACGAGACCGGCGCCACGAACCTGATCGTGGAGGACGCGGCCGTGGTCGGTGTGCGCTGGAAGCACTTCACCGAAACCGGTGCGATCAAAGCCAAGTCGGTCATCGTCGCAGCGGGCGGGTTCGCGATGAACCCGGAGATGGTCGCCGAGCACACCCCTGCGCTGGGTCAGAAGCGGCGCACGAAGCATCACGGCGTGGTGGAGCCTTACATCCTCGGCAGCCCGAACGACGACGGCCTCGGCATCCGGATGGGTGTGTCGGCGGGCGGCGTCGCGACGAACCTGGATCAGATGTTCATCACCGCCGCGGCCTACCCACCGGAGATCCTGCTCACCGGGATCATCGTGAACAAGGACGGAAAGCGGTTCGTCACCGAGGACTCCTACCATTCGCGCACCTCGGCCTTCGTGCTCGAGCAGCCCGACCAGATCGCTTACCTCATCGTCGACGAGGACCACATGCAGATGCCGGAGATGCCGCTGATCAAGTTCATCGACGGGTGGGAGACCGTCGATGAGATGGAAGCCGCGCTGGAGATCCCGAAAGGCAACCTGGTCGAGACCCTCGACCGGTACAACGAATACGCGGCGCACGGCCAGGATCCCGACTTCCACAAACAACCGGAATACATTGCCCCGCAGACGAAAGGACCGTGGGCGGCGTTCGACCTGTCGCTGGGCCGGGCGATGTATTCGGGTTTCACCATGGGCGGGCTGGCCGTTACCGTCGACGGCGAGGTGCTGGGTGAGGACGGCGCCGTGATTCCCGGTCTGTACGCCGCGGGCGCCTGCGCGTCCAACATCGCCCAGGACGGCAAGGGCTACTCCAGCGGCACCCAGTTGGGCGAGGGCTCGTTCTTCGGCCGCCGCGCAGGCCGCCACGCGGCCCGGCGCTAGACCGGTTCGAGCCGCCAGGCGCCGTCGCCGAGTAGCTCCAACCGGCGCTCGTGGTGCTGGTCGAGCGTCGGGCGGTGGCTCACGCTGACCACGATGCAGTCCGGCAGCCGCTCGCGCAGCGCGCGGTATAGCGCGAACTCCTGGCCTTCGTCGATCGCCGAGGTCGCCTCGTCGAGGAAGACCGCCTTCGGTTTCGCCAGCAGCACACGCGCGAACGCGACGCGCTGCTGCTCACCCGGCGACAGCACCTTTGCCCAGTCGTTCACCTCGTCCAGCCTGCCGCCCAAATGCCCGAGGGCGACCGTTTCGAGCACCGACCGGATCTCCTCGTCGGAATACCCGCCTTCCTCCGCGGGGTAGGAGAGCGCCCTGCGAAGACTCCCCAACGGCATGTAAGGCAGCTGCGACAGGAACATGGTGTCGTCCTCAGGACGGTGCAGAGTTCCCGACGTGAACGGCCACAGCTGCGCCAGGCTGCGCAGCAGGGTGGTCTTACCGCTGCCCGATGTACCGGAGATCACCAACGACTGGCCCGCGTCGAGCCGCACATCGATCGGGTCGATCAGCCGTACTCCGGCTGGCGTTCGGACCTCGACCTTGTCCAGCTGGATCGAGCCGTCGGTGCTCGGCTCCGCGGTCAAAGACGGTAGCTCCCTTGCCTCTTCGTTGGCGACGACCAGGCCGTGCAGGCGGATGATGGCGGCCCGGTAGCCGGCGAACGCGTCGTAGACCGAACGGAAGAACGACAGAGAACCCTGCAGCTGGTTGAAGGCGCTCGCCGACTGCGTGACGTCGCCGAACTGAATCTGACCGGCGAACAGCCGCGGCGCCTGGATGATCATCGGCAGCGGGTCGACCACCTCGTTCATCGATCTGTTCCATCCGAGGAAGGCGATACCGCGCCGAACGAAAGCCCGGTAGTTGGCGATGATGGCGGCGAACCTGGTCATCAGCTCGCGTCGTTCGGCGCCCTTCCCGCGATAGAAGCCGATCGCCTCGCCTGCGTCGCGCAACCGCACAAGCGCATACCGGAATGCGGCGTTGGTCGCCTCGTTGCGGAAGGAAAGCCGGATCAGCGGGCGACCGATCCAGAACGCCACCACGGTGGTGAGGAAAACATAGAGCAGGGCGATCCAGAACAACGCCCTCGGGATCGTCAGACCGAAGATGGGCAGCGGGCCCGACAGACTCCACAGGATCGGGGTGAACTCGACCACCGACACGATCGCGAAGACCGTTCCGAACACCAGGGTCTGGGCCGTGCTGACGTTGAAGGTGTTGGTTTCCGGTCCGGTCCCGGTGGTGAATATGTCGATGTCCTGCTGAATGCGCTGGTCCGCATTGTCGATGGGCGTCTCGATGAACCGCGATCGGTAGTACGCGTCACCGTCGAGCCAGTCCTTCGTCAGCCGGTGAGTCAGCCACACCCGCCATCTGATGATGAAGCGCTGCATCAGATAGGTGTCGAGCAGCGTGCGGCCGACCTTGGCCACGATCAGGGCGGCGAGTATCAGTATCGCAACCCAGAAACCATGTATTGCAGCATCTTTCGCTTCGCCTTGGCCTTCGAAGGCCGCTTGCATGGCGGAGAATTGGTCGTTGGACTGATAGGTGAGCAGCACCACGAGCCGGACGTCGATCATCACCAACGCCAGCAGCACGCCAAGGAGCGCCCACACCGGGAGGCTCGCCCGGCCCTTGAAGTAATCACCGGTGACACGCCAGAACTGCCTGCCCCACGTGGTGTAGCGGGCGAGCAGACCCAACACCACCACCATGCCGATCGCGGCCAACACCCATGCTTTGGCCACCCACAGCGCGGACCCGACCAGCTCGTCGCCCCAATCAAGGGACGGCGTGAACGTTTCCATCCCGGGAAGCTACCGCGGCATGGTCACACCGGAGCGGGTTCGGTCTCCTCACCCTGCACCCGGCCGAACCGCCACTCTCCTTCACCGAGCAACTCGAGCTCGTGCGTGTGGTGCTGCTCGACCGTCTTGCGGTGGCTGACGCTGACCAGAATGGTGTCCGGCAGCTCGGTCCGAACCAGGTTGTAGACGACGAACTCCAGACCTTCGTCGAGCGCCGACGTGGACTCGTCGAGGAATATCGCCTTCGGTTTGGTCAACAGCACGCGGGCGAAAGCGATGCGCTGTTGCTCGCCGGGGGAGAGCACCTTGGCCCAGTCCTGGACTTCGTCGAGCCGATCGACGAGATGCGGTAGCGCCACCTTCTCCAACGTGCGTCGCAGCGTCTGGTCGTCGATGTCGCCCTCTTCGTTGGGATAGCTCACGACACCGCGCAGATTGCCAAGCGGAACGTAGGGCATCTGCGACAGGAACATCGTCTCGTTCGGCCCGCATGGCCGCGTCAGCGTGCCCGACGTGTACGGCCACAGCTCGGCAAGGCTACGCAGCAGTGTGGTTTTGCCCACGCCCGACGCACCGGTGACCACCATGGTGTCGCCGACTTCTAGTCGCAGGTCGAGTGGGCTGACGAGTTGCTTCCCATCGGGGGTGCGGACCTCGATATCCGTGAGCTGAACCGTGCCGTCGACGCACGGCGTGGTGGTGATCTCGGGCAGCGCCCTGCCTTCTTCGTTGGCGGTCATCAGACCGTCGAGCCGGATGATCGCCGCGCGATAGCTGGCGAACGAATCGTAGGCATTCCGGAAGAACGAGAGGCCCTGCTCGATGTTGCCGAATGCCGACGCCGACTGCGACATGGCGCCCAGCGGTATCTCGCCGGCGAAGAACCGGGGGAATTGGAACAGGTACGGCGGGACGACGATGATCTGGCTCATCGAGAGGTTCCAGCCGTAGAAGCCCATCAGCCGGTTGACGTACCGCTTGTAGTTGGCGACGATCGGCGCGAAGAGTTTGCGCAGGCCGGTCCGCTCGGCCAATTCGCCGCGGTAGAACGCCACCGCCTCCGACGCATCGCGCAGCCGCACCAATGCGTACCGGAATGCCGCGTTGGTCTTCTCGTTCCGGAAGGACAGCCAGATGATCGGCCTGCCGATCCAGAACGCGAATGCCGACGCGAAGAGTACATAGGCAATCAGGATCACGAACATGCCTTTGGGCAGGTTGACGTTCACGATCGGCAGCGTGAGCGTGCCCGACAGTTTCCACAGAATCGCGGTGAACGAAATCATCGAGGCGATGGCATCGACCGAGCCGAACAACAGCGTGGCGGTGGACGTGTTGTTCGGTGTGTTGGGAAGTCCGCCGACGCCCGCCGTGAAGATGTCGACGTCGTATTGGATCCGTTGATCGGGGTTGTCGATCGTGTCGTCGATGAACCGGCCGCGGTAGTAGGCCTTGCCGTCGAGCCAGTCACCGGTGAGTCGGTCGGTCAGCCAGGCACGCCAGGCCAGCATGAACCGCTGCGCCATGAACAGGTCCAGCATGATCCGCGCGACGTGAAGGGTGGCAAGAGCCGAGAAGACGATCATCGACAGGAAGAAGCCGTCCCTGCCGGAGTTCTTGATGGTGTCGTCGTCGCTGCCGAGGCCGGACGCGACCACCTGGAAGCTCGTCATCATGTCGCTGCCCTGGTAGGTGAAGAGCACCGAGAGCCGAACGCCGATCATCACCGACAGCAGGATCGCCCCGAGCCAAATCCAGACCTTGACGCTCTCCGGGCCCCTGAAGTAGTCGCCGGTGATGCGCCAGAACTGTCTGCCCCACACGGTGTACTTGGCGAGCAGGACGCAGATCAGCAGCGTGGCAATCGCCGCGATTACCCACGCCTTGGCGACCCACTGCAGCGACGCCAACAGCTCATTGCCCCAGTCCAGGGTGGGCTCGAACATTCCCTCTTCCACCCCGGCAACGTACCCCGACAAGCTTGAGCCAGCGTTGCAGACGCCTCAACTTCGCGTGCCGAGCGGCTCCAGCCGCCACTCGCCGCGACCGATCAGCTCCAGATGGCGCGCGTGGAAGCGCTCCACCGTCGCGCGATGGCTCACGCTGACGAGAATCATCTCCGGCCGCTCGGCGCGAATGAGCTCGTAGAGCGTCAGCTCGAGGCCCTCGTCCAGCGCCGAGGTCGACTCGTCGAGAAACACCGCCCGCGGCTTGGTCAGCAGGATCCGGGCGAAGGCGATCCGCTGCTGCTCGCCGACCGAGAGCACCTTGCCCCAGTCACCGATGTCGTTGAGCCGGATTGCCAGTTGAGGGAGGGCGACCTTGATCAGGGCCTGCTGGATCTCCCGGTCGTCGACGGCGCCCTCCTCGTTCGGATACGACGCGACGGCGCGGAGGTCGCCGAGCGGCAGATACGGCAGCTGAGGCACGAACATCGCCGCCTGCCTGCCTGCCGGGAGCCGCACGCTGCCCGAGACGAACGGCCAAAGGCCCGCGAGGCTCTGCAGCAGAACGGTCTTGCCGATCCCGGACGGACCGCTGACCAGCAGCGTGTCACCCGGGTCGAGGCGGAAGTCAAGGGCCCGAAGCAGATTCGCGCCGTCGGGGGTACGCACTTCGACACCCTCGACCGCCAAGGTGCCGTCGGTGGTGATTGCCGTCGTCACCTGGCTGAACGTGCGGGCACGCTTATTCTCCTCGACGAGCCCGTCGAGGCGGATCACCGCGGCGCGGTAGCTCGCGAACTCGTCGTAGGCCTCCCGGAAGAACGACAGCGCGTTGTGGATCGTCACGAACGCGGTCGCCGACTGGATGACGTCGCCGAACGAGATCTCGCGTGCGAAAAGCCGCGGCGCCTGCACCACGTATGGCAACGGGTTGATCGCCTGGCTCACCGTCAGGTTCCAGCCGGTGAACCGCACCATGCGGTTGAGCCAGTTGCCGTAGTTCGACATCACCTCGGAGAGTCGACCGCCCAGCAGTCGGCGTTCGGTATTCTCGCCGCGGTACAAACCGATGGCGGCGCTCGCATCCCGCACCCGAACCAGCGCGTAGCGGAAGCCTGCGTTTCGAAGCTCGTTGAGATAGCTCAACCGGATCAGCGGCCTGCCGATGACGAAGGCGATGACGGTGGCCGCCAGCACGTAGCCGATGACGATCCAGAACAGCGCCCGCGGGAGAGTGATCCCCCCCAGCGTCAGCGCGCCCGACAGTCGCCAGAGGATCGATCCGAACGCGATCACCGACAGCACGGCGGCCACCGCGCCGAACAACAAGGTGTGTCCCGACCCGTATGCCGGGTTGTTGGGCTGCCCACCGACTCCGGTGGTGAAGATGTCGATGTCCTGCTGGATGCGCTGGTCGGGATTGTCGTTGGGGTTGCGGAAGAATTGCCTGCGGTAGTAGGCGAAGTCGCCGAGCCAGTCGTCAATCAGCCTGCCGCTCAGCCAGATTCGCCACCGCATGATGAACCGCTGCATCAGGTACATGTCGGCCAGGCTGAGGATGACGTGCACTACCGCGAGGACGAGGAAGATGCCGATGGTCACCCAGAAGGCGTGGATGCCCGAATCGGTGACGTCGCCTTCGCCCGTTGCGATCCCCTGCAGCGCAACCTGCAGCGAGGTGAAGACGTCGTTGGTGTAGTAGCTGATCAAGACGGTGATGCGGACCGCGACGATCGTCGAGACCAGCAGGGCCGCCAGCATGGCCCACACCACCCGGCTCTGCCTGCCCGTGAAGTACGGCCCGGTGACGCGCCAGAACTGGCGGCCCCATTCGGTCGCCCGTCCGATCAGGATGAGAACGACGATCAGGCACGGCGCTGTGATCGCGAATGCCACCAGCACCCATATCGTGGAGTTGAGGAGCTCATGGCTCCAGTCGATCGACGACCTGAAGGTGCCGGTGTTCACACTGCGACACCTCCCTCCAGCCGGAGCCGGCCTGCGGCGAAGCTACCGCAGGTCCGGCGTCGCCGTGGTCGACACGCCTGCGCCGAACGCCGGCACAGGCGGGCGACCAGCTCGTCGGCGTCGACGCCCGATCCGGTGAATGTGAGGTAGCCGTCGGGTCGCACGACGTACGTACTGCGGGGTCGCGGACCATTCCTTCGAAACTTCGAGGGTACGAGGTTGCACGCCAACGGCTTTGGTGTACTGCGGTGGGTCAATAACGGGGTCGACGATCCGGAGGCCGACGCCTCGGCGGCCCAGTTCGGTGGCCGCCGTCCGCCGACCGGGCCTGCGCCTGCGATCGGCACGTCGGTGTGGACCACGAGGGTGATTATGCTGCGGCCATGAGCATCGATGCGGCATCGGCACACAAGATCGGCGCCGGACACCTGATCGCCCGCCGGCTGCGCGCCAGCGGTATCGACACGATCTTCACCCTCTCCGGTGGGCACCTGTTCTCCATCTACGACGGATGCCGTGCCGAGGGCGTGCGGCTGATCGACACCAGACACGAGCAGACCGCCGCCTTCGCGGCCGAGGGCTGGTCGAAGGTCACCCGGGTACCCGGAGTTGCCGCGCTGACCGCCGGACCTGGGGTGACCAACGGGATGAGCGCCATGGGCGCCGCCCAGCAGAACCAGTCACCGCTGATCGTGCTCGGCGGCCGGGCACCGGCGCTGCGCTGGGGTCAGGGTTCGCTTCAGGAGATCGACCATGTGCCGTTCGTCGCGCCGCTGACCCGGTGCGCGGCCACCGCGCCGTCGGCAGGCGCAGTCGGCGGGCTCATCGACGACGCGCTGCGCGCGGCCATGGGTTTCGGCGGCTCGCCGACCGGTGTCGCCTTCGTCGACTTTCCGATGGATCACGTTTTCGGTGAGGCCGACGATGCGGGCGATCCCGGTGCGCTCGCGGCGCGGCCGGACCCGGTGCACGCCGACGGGGAGGCGCTGGCCGTTGCGGCGGGTCTGCTCGCCGGCGCCCACCGTCCGGTGATCATGGCGGGCACCAATGTGTGGTGGGGTCATGCCGAGCAGGCACTGCTGTCGCTGGCCGAGACGTTGCGCATTCCGGTGCTGATGAACGGGATGGCCCGCGGAACGGTACCGGCAGACCATGAGCTGGCGTTCTCGCGGGCGCGGTCAAAGGCGTTGAAGGAGGCCGACGTTGCGCTGGTCGTCGGCGTTCCGATGGATTTCCGGCTCGGCTTCGGCGGTGTCTTCGGAGAACAGACCCGCCTGATCGTCGCCGATCGTGTCCTGCCCGAGCGGCCGCATCCACGAGACGTCGCCGCCGAGCTGTACGGAGACCTCTCCGCGACGTTGTCTGCGCTTGCCGGCGAGCGGGGCACAGACCACGAGAGCTGGATCGCCGACCTGAGGACCGTGGAATCCGCGAGCCGTGCCGCCGAGGAAGCCGAACTGACCGATGACCGCAGCCCGTTGCATCCGATGCGGGTGTATGCCGAGCTGAAGCCGCTGCTGGACCGCGACGCGATTGTGGTGATCGACGCCGGTGACTTCGGTTCCTACGCGGGCCGCGTCATCGACAGCTATGTGCCGGGCGCGTGGTTGGACAGCGGACCGTTCGGCTGTCTTGGCTCGGGTCCCGGCTACGCGCTGGCGGCCAAGCTGGCCCGACCCGACAGGCAGGTGGTGTTGCTGCAGGGCGACGGCGCGTTCGGGTTCAGCGGTATGGAGTGGGACACGTTGGTACGCCACGGCGTTCACGTCGTCTCGGTGATCGGCAACAACGGAATCTGGGCGCTGGAGAAGCACCCGATGGAAATGCTCTACGGATACTCGGTGGTGGCCGAACTGCGCCCCGGTACCCGCTACGACGAGGTGGTCACCGCGCTCGGCGGGCACGGTGAGCTGGTGTCGGCACCTGCCGAGCTGCGGCCCGCGCTCGAGCGGGCCTTTTCGTGTGGCGTGCCCGCAGTGGTCAACACGCTCACCGACCCGCAGGTCGCCTACCCGCGCCGGTCGAACCTCGCCTGACCTCGCCCCGCGAGCGTGCGTGTCTGCACGCGACACGCCGCATATTCCTGTGCAACTGTGCACGCTCGCGGTGTAAATCGCTCGACGCCATCCGGGGTCGGTGACCATGCTGGACTGCGTGGAGGTCCAAATACACGAGTCGGCAGGGGAGTTCCGCGCGATCGCGGAGCCGCTGTATCGCCGCGACCCGGTGACCAACACCATCGAGCTGACCCTGCTGCGCGCGGACAGGTTCGGCGACGACGCACTTCTGCTTTCCGTGTGGGAGGACGGCACGGCGGTCGGGGCCGCACTGCAGACACCGCCATATCCTTTGGCGTGCAATGGAATACCGATCGAAGTGCATGCTGTCGTCGCGACCGAACTCGCACGCACCCGTCCTGGCCTGACCGGGGTCCGCGGCAAGCGCGACATTGCGCTCGCCTTCGCCGACGCGTGGCACGCCGCCACCGGGTTCGCCGGCACCGTCACAACGGAAGAACGGCTTTACCGGTTGGGCATGTTGCAACCGCCGGCCGGAGTCTGCGGTGCGCACCGCGGAGCCGCCGATGCCGACCAGGCACTGCTCGTCGACTGGGTGGAGGAGTTCTTCGTCGAGACGTTCAGCCACCAGCGCGACGACACCGCGGGCCGCCGGTTCATCGACAACGCGAACGCCGTCGGCGACTGTTTCGTGCTCTGGAACGACCACGGCTCTCCGGTGAGCATGGCGATGCTGCGGGCACCATCGGCAGGCGTCTCGCGTATCGGTCCGGTCTTCACTCCGCCGGGCTCGCGCGGACACGGTTACGGCTCTGCGGTGACGGCCGCGGCGGCGCAGCTGGCGCGCGATGCCGGCGTCGATGACGTCGTGCTGTTCGCGGATCTGGCCAACCCGACGTCCAACGCCATCTATCAGCGCATCGGCTTCGACGCCGTCGCAGACTCGGTCAGGGTCGAGTTCGAGGTAGCCGGCTGACGCGGTGTCGGCGGACCCGTCATTGGCCGCCGCGTACCGTAGCTCTCGTGGCGAGAACGAAAACCCGCACCTCAGGTGGTGCCAGCAACCGATTCTGGAAACTGCTCGGCGCGAGCACAGACAGGGATCAGGCCCGGTCGTTGGGGCAGGTGAGTGCTGCCGAGGAGTTCGAAGGAAAGGCTGCCGACCTCGACGAGGAGCAGCTGAAGAAGGCCACCGAGCTGCTGAACCTCAAAAACCTTGCCGAGTCGAAGGACATTCCTCAGTTCCTTGCGATCGCGCGCGAAGCATCCGAGCGCACGACCGGGTTGCGGCCGTTCGACGTTCAGTTGCTCGGCGCACTGCGGATGCTGGCGGGCGATGTCATCGAGATGGCCACCGGCGAGGGCAAGACGTTGTCCGGCGCGATCGCCGCCGCCGGCTACGCGCTCGCGGGTCGGCACGTCCACGTCGTCACCATCAACGACTACCTGGCCAAGCGCGATGCCGAATGGATGGGCCCGCTGCTCGAGGCGTTGGGGCTGACCGTCGGCTGGGTCACCGCGGACTCCACAGCAGACGAACGGCGCGCTGCGTACAAGAGCGACATCACGTATGCCTCCATCAACGAGATCGGCTTCGACGTGCTGCGCGACCAGCTGGTCACCGACGTCGCCGACCTGGTGTCGCCGAACCCCGACGTAGCACTCATCGACGAAGCCGATTCGGTGCTGGTCGACGAGGCGCTGGTCCCGTTGGTGCTCGCGGGCACCTCGCATCGGGAGCTGCCGAAGCTCGAAATCATCCGGCTGGTCGGCGAATTGGTCGCAGGCGACGACTACGACACCGATTCCGACAGCCGCAACGTTCACCTCACCGAGACCGGCGCACAGAAGGTCGAGGCCAAACTCGGCAATATCGACCTGTACTCGGAGGAACACGTCGGCACCACACTGACCGAGGTGAACGTCGCCCTGCACGCGCACGTTCTGCTGCACCGGGACGTGCACTACATCGTCCGCGACGACGCCGTGCACCTGATCAACGCGAGCCGCGGCCGCATCGCTCAACTGCAGCGCTGGCCCGACGGGCTGCAAGCCGCCGTCGAAGCCAAAGAGGGGATCGAGACAACCGAGACCGGCGAGGTCCTCGACACCATCACGGTGCAGGCACTGGTCAATCGGTATCCCACGGTCTGCGGCATGACGGGCACCGCGCTGGCCGCGGGCGAGCAGCTGCGTCAGTTCTACAAGCTCGGCGTTTCGCCGATACCGCCGAATGCCCCCAACATCCGCGAGGACGAGGCGGACCGCGTCTACATCACCGCCGCCGCCAGAACCGACGGCGTCGTCGAGCACATCATCGAAACCCACAAGACCAAGCAACCGATCCTGGTCGGCACCCGCGACGTCGCCGAATCCGAGGAGTTGCACGAGCGGCTGGTCAAGGCGGGCGTGCCCGCCGTTGTGCTGAACGCCAAGAACGACGAGGAGGAAGCACGGGTCATCGCCGAGGCGGGCAAGCTCGGCGTCGTCACGGTGTCCACCCAGATGGCGGGGCGCGGCACCGACATCCGGCTGGGCGGCTCCGACGAGGTCGACCACGACGAGGTCGCCGAGCTCGGCGGGCTGCACGTCATCGGCACCGGCCGGCACAGCACCGAACGGCTGGACAACCAGCTGCGCGGGCGCGCGGGCCGTCAGGGCGATCCGGGTTCGTCGGTGTTCTTCTCCAGCTGGGAAGACGACGTGGTGAGGGCGCACCTCGAGCCGGAGAAGTTCAACAAGTTGCCGACCGAAACCGACGACAACGGCCTCGTCATCAACAAGAAGGCCGCGGGCCTGCTCGACCACGCGCAGCGCGTCGCCGAAGGCCGGCTGCTGTCGGTGCACGCCAACACCTGGCAGTTCAACGAGCTGATCGCACAGCAGCGGGCCATTCTGGTCGAACGTCGTAATACGTTGCTGCGCACCCCGACTGCACGTGAAGAACTCGAGAAGAAGTCCCCTGACCGCTACCAGAAGCTGGCCGAGGATCTCAGCGAGGAACAGCTGGAACGGATCTGCAGGCAGATCATGCTCTACCACCTGGACCGCGGGTGGGCCGATCACCTCGGCTACCTCGCCGATATCCGCGAAAGCATTCACCTGCGGGCGCTCGGGCACCAGAAGCCGATCGACGAATTCCACCGGATGGCCGTCGACGCGTTCGCCTCGTTGGCCGCCGACGCGATCGAGGCCGCACAGCAGACGTTCGAAACCGCGAACGTGCTGGAGGACGAGCAGGGACTCGACCTGTCCAAGCTGGCCCGGCCGACCTCGACATGGACGTACATGGTTCACGACAACCCGCTGTCGGATGACTCCATGTCGGCGCTGAGCATGCCGGGGATAACGCGCTAGGTTTACCCCATGAAGCGCGCTGCGGGGGAGCGTGATCGCGTGGTGACGGTGCCCAACGCGCTGTCGGTGCTGCGCCTCCTGCTGGTTCCGGTGTTCCTCTATCTGTTGCTGGTCGCCCACGCCAACGGCTGGGCCGTGGCCGTGCTGATGTTCAGCGGCTTCTCGGACTGGGCCGACGGCAAGATCGCGCGGATGGTCGACAACCAGTCGTCGCGGCTCGGTGAACTTCTCGACCCCGCAGTCGACCGCATCTACATGTTGACGGTGCCGCTCGCGTTCGGTTTCGCAGGCATTGTGCCCTGGTGGATCGTGATCACCCTGATCGGCCGCGATGCGATCCTGGCGGCCACCCTGCCGTTGCTGCGCACTCGGGGCCTGACCGCGTTGCCGGTCACCTACATCGGCAAGGGTGCGACGTTCGCGCTCATGTCGGGATTCCCGTTGATCCTGCTCGGGCAGTGGGATGCGCTCTGGAGCCGCGTGATCCTGGCGTGCGGGTGGGCGTTCGTGATCTGGGGGCTCGCGCTCTACCTGTGGTCTGCCGTGCTCTACCTCGTGCAGGTGGCGATGGTGATGCGTCAGATGCCGAGGGCGTACTCGCGTGAGTGACGGTGAAGAGCGGCGTGCACTCGGTGGTTACGATCCCGATGCCGGACGCAACATGCACCGGGCGAACGCGCCGACGCTGATCCCCGTGCCATCGCTGCTGCGATCGCTGCTGTCCGAGCACCTCGACCCCGGTTACGCGGCGGCGGCTGCGCAGCGCAGCGCGGGCGCGCAACCCAGGAGCCGGCTGGTCGCCGCGAGCTGGCAGGTGCTGGCGGCGCTGGCGATCGCGACCGTGTTCGCTTTCGCGGTCGCGCAGGCACAGGCCACCGCGCCAGGTGTGCGCGAGAGCCAGCAGGTGCTTTCGGGCAGTGTGCGGTCCGCCCAGGAGGCGACGAACTCGGCGGCCACCCGGCGGAATGCGCTGGCAGGAGAGCTCGACGCCGAACGACGCAGCCGCCTCGAGGGCGATGAGCGCGGCAGACAGTTGCTCGGCAGCCTCGACGGCGCCAACTTCTCGGCGGCGGCCACCGCGGTCACCGGTCCAGGGCTGACGGTGACACTCACCGATCCCGGCGCCTCGAAGGATCTCAGCGACGTGTCGAAGGAACGCGTCGAGGGGAGCCGTCAAGTCATCCTCGATCGGGACTTGCAGTTGGTGGTCAACTCGCTGTGGGCCAGTGGCGCCGAGGCGATCTCGGTCGGCGGCGTGCGCATCGGACCCAACGTGACCATCCGGCAGGCGGGCGGCGGCATCCTGGTCGACAATCAGCCGATCGCCAGCCCCTACGCGATTCTGGCCGTCGGCCCACCGCACAATATGGCCGATGCGTTCGACCGCAGCCCCGGTCTGCAGCGGCTGCGCCTTCTGGAGGCCAGCTACGGCGTCGTGGTCACCGTCAGTGCAGGCGACGACGTGAGGTTGCCCGCCGGTTCGGTGCGAGATGTCAACTTCGCCAAGGAAATCGGGGACAGATGATCTGAATCGCCGCGCCTGTCATCGGTATCGTGCTCGGCCTGGTTTTCCATCCCAGCGTGCCCGAGTTCGTCGAACCCTATTTGCCGATCGCTGTCGTCGCCGCGCTGGACGCGGTGTTCGGCGGGCTGCGGGCATATCTGGAACGGATCTTCGATTCGAAGGTCTTCGTGGTGTCGTTCGTGTTCAACGTCCTCGTCGCCGCCCTCATCGTCTATGTGGGCGACCAACTCGGCGTCGG
>Ga0164306_10000391_pt1 | contig 17671 bp, 16 predicted proteins | sample Whisoiple_242_MG_FD_110213 | JGI IMG/M metagenome (GOLD analysis project Ga0164306, IMG submission 110213) | Soil microbial communities amended with fresh organic matter from upstate New York, USA - Whitman soil sample_242_MG | ecosystem: Environmental > Terrestrial > Soil > Unclassified >... | reverse complement strand
TCCCGCCGCTCAACCTCATCGGCGACTATGGCGGCGGCTCGCTTTATCTCGCTATCGGCATTCTTGCCGGCGTTATAAATGCGCGGACCAGCGGCCGTGGCGACGTTGTCGATGCGGCGATGGTCGACGGCGCCGCGTCATTGATGACGATTTTCTACAGCCTGAAGGCGGGCGGGCGCTGGCACTGCGAACGCGGCGACAACATGCTCGACGGCGGCGCCCCATGGTACGATACGTACGAAACGCGCGACGGACTTTATCTCGCCATCGGCGCGATTGAGGCGAAGTTCTTTCGGGAACTGGCGCAGCGTATCGGTCTCAGTGCAGAAGACATGAAACGCCAGCACGATCGCGAATACTGGCCCGCGCTGCGCGCCAAGATGACGGCGATCTTCAAGACGCGTGCGCGCGCCGAGTGGTGCGCGCTGCTGGAAGGGACGGACTCCTGCGTGACGCCTGTGCTGACGATGGACGAAGCGCCGGATCATCTCCACATGGCTGCACGAAACGCGTTCGATCGCTCGGGCGGCGCTCCGCGCCCGAATGCTGCGCCGCGTTTCCGCGAAGCCGGCAGCGCTGAGCTCGATGGCACACACGAACCCAGCAGCGATGCGGATGCGATTTTGCGCAAATGCGGCTTGCAAACTGAGCAAATCGGCGCACTGCGTGAGGCTCGGATCGTCGGCTGAAATTATCATTTGTTAATCAGTCTGCGCGCGAATGCAGCTTGAATTATCATAAGTTAAAGCGCGCCTCTTCTAGCTCGAACTGGACCGGAACCTTTGTAGATGCTGCCCGTTTCGGGATCGGCAGCACCTTGGATATCTATCGGTATTCAATGGCAAATCTGCTTCGAATAGAAACAATCCGGATGAGGTGGGATGCAGCGCGCTGAATTGGAGGATTCACGGCGGGGCGGCAGCGCTCCGTCTCGGCCAGATTGCCTGCGACGGCGGCTCGGAATTAGCAAATGTCATAGATCTCGCCTGGCGGCGCCATGAGTGAGACCATTCTCATCACCGGCGGCGCGGGTTTCATCGGCCGCCAGGTGGTCAGGGAGGCGCTGCAACGCGGCAATCGCGTTCGCGTCCTCGATTCTTTTGTCGAACAAGTTCACGGCCGCACACCCGCCAAGCACGATATTTGGAACGACGCCGAGCTTCTCGTCGGCGATGTCCGCGATGCCGGTCTTCTTTCGCGCGCGCTTGCACGGGTCGACAGTGTTATCCATCTCGCCGCCGAGGTCGGTGTCGGCCAAAGCATGTATGAGATCGAGCGCTATGTCGGCGGCAACGATCTTGCCACCGCCGCTTTGTTCCAGGCGCTGATCGATCGTCCGGTGCGCCGCGTCGTGACTGCCTCCTCGATGAGCATTTACGGCGAAGGCCTGTACCGCACCGAAAACGGCGACGTGGTTGAAGACGCGGAACGCGGTATGCGCCGCGCCGGGCAATCCTACGATCCGCTTGATCGCAATGGCCGCCCCCTCTTCGCGGTGCCGACGCCGGAATGGAAGCGCCCGGCGCTCACATCGGTCTATGCGCTGACCAAATATGTGCAGGAGCGGCTGACGCTCACCGTCGCGCCGGCTTACGGAATCGAAGCCGCGGCGCTGCGGCTCTTCAACGTCTATGGCCCGGGCCAGGCGCTCTCCAATCCATATACCGGCGTGCTCGCGATCTTTGCCTCGCGGCTGCTCAACGGCGAACGTCCGATGGTATTCGAGGATGGCCAGCAGCGGCGCGATTTCGTGCATGTGAAGGACGTCGCGCGCGCCTTCCTGATCGCGCTCGAGCATCCGGGTGCCGTGGGCAATGTGTTGAATATCGGCAGCGGCCACTCGCGGACTGTCGAAGACATAGCAATCGGTTTGGCGCAAGCGATGGATCGCGAGCACTTGCTGCCCGAGATCACCGGCAAATTGCGTGCCGGCGATATCAGGCACTGCTTCGCCGCCGTCGGCAAAGCCGAGCAGGAGATCGCCTTTGTCGCGAAAGAGGATTTTTCCGCGGGACTCGCCGAACTCGCGGAATGGGTCGCAGAGCAGGACGCCGACGATCGAGTAGATCAGGCCCACCGCGAACTCGAAGCAAGAGGACTTGTCGCGTGACCGCGGCCGCGCCATCGCTTCTATCCACGCGCCCCGTTCTCGTCACCGGCGGCGCCGGATTCATCGGCGTCAACCTCGCCGACCGGCTGGCACGCGAAGGCTATTCCGTGTTGATTTTCGACTCGCTCGCGCGGCCGGGCGTCGAGGACAATCTCGAATGGCTGAAGAGTAGTCACGCCGACAAAATTTCGTTCGCTTGTTGCGATGTGAGAGATCGGACGGCGGTAAGTGAAGCGGTCCGCGATTGCCGGGCCGTTTTCCATTTTGCGGCGCAAGTTGCCGTGACGACGAGCCTCGTCGAGCCGCGCTTCGATTTCGACGTGAATGTCGGCGGCACGATTTCCTTGTTGGAATCGCTGCGCCTCAATAATCCGCGCGCGCCGCTGATCTTTGCGAGCACCAATAAAGTCTACGGCAATTTGAGCGACGTCGAGCTCGCACGCGAGGATGACCGCTACCTGCCGCAGGACGCACGCCTGCGCCGCCACGGTGTCGACGAATGTAGGCCGCTCGATTTCCACACACCCTATGGCTGCTCCAAGGGTGCGGCGGACCAATACGTTATCGATTATGGCCGCAGTTTCGGCCTGCTGACCGGGGTCATGCGCATGAGCTGCATCTACGGCCCGCACCAGATGGGCACGGAAGATCAGGGCTGGGTGGCGCATTTCGTCTATCGTGCGCTCGCTAGCGAGCCGATCACCATTTATGGCGACGGCTGTCAGGTGCGCGACGTGCTGCATGTCTTTGACGCGGTTGAGGCCTATCTCACGGCTTGGCGGAATATCGGGCATGTCGCCGGGCGCGCCTTCAATCTCGGCGGCGGCCCTAATAATGCGGTCAGCCTCAAACAGATTCTGCGCTTTATCGAATCGCGGCTCGGCCGGCGGGTCGATATCGAGCTTTCGGATTGGCGCGCCGGCGATCAGCGCTACTACGTCAGCGATACGCGCGCGGTCAGGAATGGGCTGAAACTTCCCGTGCCAAAACATTGGGAGGACGGCGTTACCGACCTGATCGCCTGGATATCCGAACGGAAAACAAATGTGCGCAGAGGCGTGCGACCCGCAGTATCGTCGAAAGCGGCGAGCGTAACGCCCAGAGGTGCGCGGCAGGTCACAACCCATGCCTGACATCCGTCTCCTGATAACGGCAGATGCCGCCGGCGGCGTCTGGACCTATGCTCTGGAAATGGCGCGCGCGCTGAGTGCGTACGATGTTGCAACGACGCTCGCCGTACTGGGAAATGCGCCGAGCGAATCGGAGCTCAGTCAGGCGCGATCAATTTCCGGGCTGGATATCGAACTCACGAACCTGCCGCTCGACTGGACGGCGGCGAATGCGTCCGAAGTGGCGGATGCCGGCGACAAAATCGCGGATTTGGCTCGGCGGCTTAATGTCGATCTTGTGCAGCTGAACGCACCCGCGCTTGCCGCAAGTGCGGCATTTCCGGCGCCGACCATCGGTGTCTTTCATTCTTGCGTCGCGACCTGGTGGGAGCCGGTTCACGGCAACGTCGCTCTACCGCCCGACCTCGCCTGGCGGGCCAAGCTTACCCGAGCCGGATTGAGCCGTGTCGATGTCGCGGTCGCGCCGTCGCAGGCGCTAGCGCGGCAAGCACAGCGGATTTACGCGCTGCCGCACATGCCGATCGTCATTCACAACGGACGCTCGAAGCCCGGGCTGGCGCGCCATGGCGCGCGCGACATTCCCGTCCTGACCGCCGGCCGATTGTGGGACGAAGGCAAGAATGTCGCGGCACTTGATCGCGCCGCCGAGCACCTTCCTTTCAAGATTTGCGCGGCCGGTCCGCTTACAGGACCGAACGGCGCGAGCGTTGAGTTCGATCGGCTCGATTGGCTCGGCATCCTCGATGCCGCTGGGCTGCAAGATATGATGGCGCGGACCGCGGTGTTCGTCTCACCTGCGCTTTACGAGCCGTTCGGGCTCGCGGTGCTCGAAGCGGCGCAGGCAGGTTGCGCTCTCGTTCTTTCCGACATCCCGACGTTCCGCGAATTGTGGGACGGCGCGGCTTTGTTTGTCGCCCCCGGTGATCTGCGCGCGCTTGCTGATGGCCTGACACGCCTGATCGAAGACGCCGCACTGCGGGCGCGGTTTGCCGATGCCGCGGAGTGGCGCGCCGGGCAATATACGATGGAGAAATCAGCGGAAAAACTCGTCGCGCTCATGCGTTCGCTTCTCGCCGAACCGCAGCAGCGCGCGTCATGAAATTCGTCTATTTCACGCACTCGCTCGCCTCGTGCTGGAACCACGGCAATGCGCATTTCTTGCGCGGCGTGATCCGCGAGTTGATCGCTGCCGGACATGACGTCGCGGTTTACGAGCCGGAAAGCAGCTGGAGCCTCAGCAATCTTTTGGCCGATGCCGGTGAGCAAGCGCTCGCCGCATACAAAGCGGCCTATCCCGAGCTGACCTCGCAAACCTATTCACGCGACATCGAGCTCGCGAGTGTAACGGCCGCCGCGGACGTGATCATCGTGCACGAATGGAACGACGAGTGGCTCGTCACCGCGCTCGGGTCGCTGCGCAAAGCGCGTGGCCGGTTTCAGCTCCTCTTCCATGACACGCACCACCGTGCCGTCAGCGACCCCGCAACGATGCGCTCATACGATCTCAGCGGCTATGACGGCGTCCTCGCCTTCGGCGAGGTGCTCGCTGACGTCTACCGCAAATGGGGCTGGGGCAATCGCGTCTTCACCTGGCACGAAGCGGCCGACATCAGGCATTTCCATCCCGTGGCGCGCGAAGGCGTGCGCGAGGGACTTGTCTGGATCGGCAATTGGGGCGACGACGAGCGCTCGGCCGAATTGCAGCAGTTTTTATTCGAGCCCGCGCGCGCCGCCGGCTTGCGGCTCGACATTTATGGCGTGCGCTATCCCGCAGACGCGCTCGACCTGATCCGTGCTGCCGGCGCGCATTATTGCGGTTTTTTGCCGAATGCGCGCGTCCCCGAACTATTCGCGCGGCACATCGCAACGGTGCACGTCCCGCGGCGGTTTTACTTCACCGCGCTGCCGGGCATTCCAACCATTCGCGTCTTCGAGGCGCTCGCCTGCGGCATCCCTTTGATCTGCTCGCCTTGGGAGGATCGCGAAAATCTGTTCCGACCGGGCCGCGATTATCTCGTTGCGCACGACCGCGCAGAAATGACGCGGCATTTGCGCGCGCTGGCGCGCGATCCGGAGCTGCGTCAAGAGCTTGCCGCCAACGGCCTGGCGACCATCCGTGCGCGCCACACCTGCGCACATCGCATGCAAGAACTCCTGGCGATCGTCGCCCGTCTCAAAGGTGCACGTGAGCTGGAGGCGGTCGCATGAAAATCGCCTTTTACGGCTCGAGCCTCGTCTCATCATACTGGAACGGCGCCGCAACCTATTACCGCGGCATCATCCGCGATCTCGCGCGACGCGGCTACGACATCACCTTTTATGAACCCGATGCTTACGAGCGACAGTCGCATCGCGACATCGAGCCGCCGGAATGGTGCCGCGTTATCGTCTACCCGGCAACCATCGACGCCATGAAGGACGTGGTTGCACGTGCCGCGGACGCCGACACCGTCGTCAAGGCGAGTGGCGTCGGCGTGTTCGATCACGAATTGCTCGAAGGCGTAATAGATGCGGCGCGCCCCGATGCGATGCGCATCTTCTGGGATGTCGACGCGGCGGCCACAGTGTCCGAGCTGCGTGAGCATCCGGATCATCCCCTACATGCAGTGCTGCCCGATCTCGACGCGGTACTGACCTATGGCGGCGGGCCCCCTATCGTCGCCGCCTACGAATCGTTGGGCGCGCGCGCGTGCAGACCGATCTACAACGCCCTCGATCCCGACACGCATTGTCCCGTGCTGCCGAGCGACAAATTCAAATGCGATCTCGCGTTCCTCGCCAATCGCCTGCCCGATCGCGAGCGCCGCGTCGAGGAGTTCTTCCTAAGTGCCGCGGAGCAACTGCCCGGTCGCTCGTTCCTGCTCGGCGGTGCCGGCTGGGAAGACAAGGCGAAGCCGGCAAACGTGCGCTATATCGGGCATGTCTCGACGCGCGATCACAACGCATTCAACGCAACGCCTCTCGCGGTCTTGAACGTCGCGCGCGACAGCATGGCGAGCCTCGGCTACTCGCCGGCAACGCGCGTATTCGAGGCGGCCGGCGCCGCGGCGTGTATCGTCACCGATGCCTGGGAAGGTGTGGAATTGTTTCTGCAGCCGGGTCGAGAGATTCTCGTGGCGCGCGACGGCAAGGATGTCGCGGCCTTAGTCGGCGAGCTGACGCCGGGTCGCGCGGCGGAGATCGGCAAACGCGCCCTCGCGCGCATCTTACGTCAGCACACGTATGCGCACCGCGGCGCGGAGGTGGATGCGTTCTTCCGCACGTTGCGCGGCGCCAACCGCGCGCGGGAGAGCGGGCGGTTCAAACGAGCGGCGGCGGAGGGCGTGTTTTGAGACTGGTTGTCTTTGGTCTCACTCTATCTTCCTCGTGGGGCAACGGCCACGCGACGACCTATCGTGCGCTCTTGAAGGCGTTTGCGGCGCGCGGCCATGACGTGACGTTTTTTGAACGCGATGAATCCTGGTATGCCGATAATCGCGATCTCGGCGAGCCCGATTTCTGCCGGCTGATTCTATACAAGGGTCTGAACGACCTCGCCCGCTTCGGAAAGCGCATAGATCAGGCCGACGCGATCGTCGTCGGCTCCTTTGTGCGCGATGGCATCCCACTCGCCAAAAAGCTCTGCGCCCGCCGCGACAGTGTGACCGCCTTCTACGACATCGATACGCCTGTGACGATGGCGAAGCTCACACGCGGTGAATGCGACTACATCTCCGCGGACGTGATGCCGCAGTTCGATGTTTATTTCTCGTTCACCGGCGGGCCGTTTCTGAAATGGATCGAAAACCGCTACCGCGTCAAGCGGGCGGTGCCGCTCTATTGCTCGGTTGATGAAATGCTGTATCGGCCGATTTCCGCCAAACCAAAATGGGACTTGAGCTATATCGGCACTTACAGTCCCGACCGCCAGCCCACATTGGCCCGGCTGCTGATCGACACGGCGCGCAAACGGCCGGGTATGAAATTCGCCGTTGCTGGCCCGCAATATCCCGATGGCATCGCCTGGCCGGACAATGTCGAGCGAATCGAGCACGTCGTGCCCGACGATCACCCGGCTTTCTACGCCGCCTCGCGCTTCACCCTCAACGTGACGCGCTGCGACATGATCGAGGCGGGCTATAGTCCGAGCGTGCGTCTGTTCGAGGCCGGCGCCTGCGGCTGCCCGGTTCTCTCCGACGCTTGGAACGGGCTCGAGACATTGTTCCGGCTCGGCCGCGAGATCGTCATCTGCGCCGATACCGCCGATGCGCTTGCGGCACTCGACATGCCAGAGGCGACGCGGTGCGGCGTCGCCAAGGCGGCGCGCGCACGCGTTCTTGCCGAGCATACGGGCGAGCATCGCGCGCGCGAGCTCGAGGCCTATTTTATTTCCGCCGGGACGCGGAGTTCCAACAGGCGGATAGAAGCGGAACTCAGGGAGAGCGTGGCGTGAGCAAGCGCAAGCTCAGGGTTGGCATTGTCGGCGTCGGCAATTGCGCGTCTTCCTTCGTGCAGGGGCTGAGCCACTACGCCGAGGCGCGCAGCAATGTGCCGGTTCCGGGCCTGATGAATGTGGAGCTCGGTGGCTATCACATCGGGGATATCGAGCTGAGTTCCGCCTTCGACATCAACAGGACGAAAGTCGGCAAAGATGTTGCCGAAGCAATTTTCGCCCTGCCGAACAATACGCATCGGTTCGCCGCACCGAGGCCGACTGGAATAAAGGTCGGCCGCGGCCCGACTCTCGACGGACTTGGCACATATTTGCGCGGGAGGGTCGAGGAATCCGACGCCCAGCCGATCAACGTACAGCGCGCCCTGCAGGAGAGCGAGACCGAGATTGTCGTCTCCTATCTTCCGGTCGGCTCGCAAAGGGCGACGGAATTTTATGCGGAGCAGGCGCTCGAAGCGGGATGCGCCTTCGTCAACTGCATCCCGGTATTTATTGCGTCGGAACCCAAATGGCGTACCCGTTTCGCCGAACGTCGGCTGCCGATCATCGGCGACGACATCAAGAGCCAGGTCGGTGCAACGATCGTTCATCGCGTGCTGGCGAATCTTTTCAAGACACGCGGCGTGCAGATCGATCGGACCTATCAGCTCAATGTCGGCGGCAATGCCGATTTTCTCAACATGCTCGAACGCAGCCGTCTCGAATCAAAGAAGATTTCCAAGACGCAGTCGGTCACCAGCCAGTTTGACATCCCAATCGCGCCGGAAAACATCCATGTCGGCCCCAGCGATTATGTACCGTGGCTCGAAGACCGCAAGCTCGCTTTCATCCGGCTTGAGGGCACGACATTTGGCGGCGTTCCACTTAATATCGAGCTGAAACTCGAAGTCTGGGATTCGCCGAATTCCGCCGGGGTGGTCATCGACGCGGTGCGTTGTGCCAAGATCGCGCTTGACCGCGGCATCGGCGGCGCGCTCACGGGGCCCTCGAGTTACTTCATGAAGTCGCCGCCGATCCAATTCAGCGATGATGAAGCGCGCATCCGGGTCGAGCGCTTCATCGACGGTGTCGATGAGGACGGGCGGTGAGCACGACGTTCCATTTGGCCCGCCACGGCGAGCACGATCAGGTCGATCGCACGCTCTGCGGGCGAATGCCGGGCGTGACGCTGAACGCTAGGGGCAAAGAGCAGGCACGCGCCGCCGGAAGACGGCTCACGGACTTGCGGCCGTTGCGCATTCTGACGAGCCCGCTCGAACGCGCACGGCAGACCGCCGACATTATCGGTGAGCAGACAGGCTGCCCGATCGAGAATGCTGAGGCACTGCAGGAGATCGATTGCGGCGAATGGACCGGCAAAGCCTTCGACGACCTGCATAGGGACCCGCGTTGGAAGGATTGGAATGAGGCGCGGTCCGTTACGCGCCCGCCCGGCGGCGAGATGATGATCGAAGTGCAGGCACGTGTCGTCAGCTACCTCGAACGATTGCGCCGCCTTTATCAGAGCGGGCGGCTCGTCCTCGTCAGCCATTCCGACGTGATCAAGGCAGCCATTCTCTTCCATCTCGGCATGTCGCTCGATCTCTTCTCCCGCATCGAGCTCGCGCCCGGATCGGTTTCGACGCTGATCGTGGGCGATTGGGGCGCCAAGCTCGTGTCGCTGAACGAGACCTCAACATGAAGATCGTCGTGTTCGGTCTGACGATTTCCTCGTCTTGGGGTAACGGACATGCAACGCTCTGGCGCGGCTTTGCACATGCCTGCGCGACGCGCGGCTATCGCTTCAAGTTTTTCGAGCGCGATACGCCATATTATGCGCTGAACCGTGATCCCTATCCGGAATATGGAGAGACCATTCTGTACGAGGATTGGGAAAGCATCCGCGGTGACGCCGCGCGCGCGTTGGTGGATGCCGATGTAGCGATAGTTTCGTCTTACTGCCCCGACGGCATTGCTGCAAGCGAGCTCGTTTGCGAGACGCCGCGTCCGGTGTCGGTGTTTTACGATCTCGACACTCCGGTAACTTTGGCGAAGCTCGCGCGTGGTGAGAGGACGACCTATATCGGACCGCGCAAGCTCGCAGATTTCGATCTTGTTCTGAGTTTTACCGGGGGACCCGTTCTCGAGGCGCTGCGCGATAAGCTCGATGCGAAGCGTGTGGCACCGCTCTATGGCCATGTCGACCCGGATCAGCATTACCGCACCGCGCCGCGCGATCAGTATGCCAGCGACTTCTCCTACCTCGGCACCTATGCCGCTGATCGGCAGAACGCACTGAATACTTTTTTCGTCGAGGCCGCACGCTTGCGGTCACAAGCCAAGTTCGTCATCGCCGGCGCGCAATACCCGCTCGATTTCCCCTGGACCGACAACATTTATTTCGTCCGCCACCTGCCGCCGTCTGAGCATTCGGCGTTCTTTTCCGCGTCGGCGCTGACGTTGAACATCACGCGCGCCGATATGGCGGCGAACGGCTGGTGTCCCTCCGGGCGCTTGTTCGAAGCGGCTGCGTGTGAGACGCCGATCGTATCGGACTGGTGGGACGGGCTCGATCATTTTCTTGCGCCTGAATCGGAAATACTCGTCGTAGGAACGACCGAAGATGCGCTTGCGGCGCTCGACCTCGACGATGCGACAAAGCGACGGATCGGACGCGCCGCCCGCGACCGCATTCTGGCGGAGCATACGAGCGCAATCCGTCTCGCCGAGTTCGAGCGGCATGTCGGCGCGGCGCGCTCGCCCTCGCCGCCGCGCCTTGTAGATGCGGAGAGCGCGTGATGTGGGGCATTGTTCCCGCCGCTGGGAAGGGAAGCCGCATCCAGCCGCTTGCCTTTTCGAAGGAGCTGCTTCCGGTCGGCAGCCGCCTTGATGGCGGGCTGGAACGACCATGCGCCGTCAGCGAATACCTTCTCGAGCGCATGGTGCTCGCCGGCGCCGATAAGATTTGCTTCGTCATCTCGCCCGGAAAATCCGACATCATGGAATATTTTGGCGCGAGCTATGCCGGCGCCGCGATTGCCTATGTCGTGCAGCCGCAAGCCGCGGGCTTGTGCGACGCGTTGTTTCGTGCGGCGCCGCTGGTCACGCCGGAAGAAAAGGTTGTCGTTGGACTACCCGACACGATCTGGTTTCCCGACCATGCCCTGCGCGAATTGCCCGACGATCGCCTAGCACTATTGCTGTTCCCGGTCGACAATCCGGAGGTGTTCGACGCCGTCTCGACCGAGCGCGACGGACGTGTCCAGGCGATCGAAGTAAAAGCCGCGCGGCCGCAATCGCATTGGATTTGGGGCGCGTTCAAGATGCCGGGGCACGTCCTTCACGCGCTGCACGCGCTGTGGAGAGCGCGTGCCGAGAAGGACGAATACTTTGGCACGCTGGTGAATGCATATCTCGCCGGCGGCGGCCGCGCGCAGGGCCTCAAGGCGGGAAGCGATTATGTCGACGTCGGCACGCTCGGGGGCTATCGCGCCGCCATTCAGCTGCTCGACCGGATGGGCGCGGATGCGGCGCCACGCGGGCGCGATTCCCGCTTTGTCGAAAAGCTCCTGGAAAATGCCGGAGCCGCACGGTGAGCACGCAAGTTCTGGATCGCGACCGGACGGGCGAGCGCATCAGAGCCCTCGGGCCGTGGTTCCACAACATGAATCTCAACGGCGTATGGACCGCGCCGGACCACCCGCTCGGCGATTATCCGGCCATCAAATGGCGGCGGTTCGCCCACGCGATTCCGGCCGATCTCTCCGGCAAGAGCGTGCTCGACATCGGTTGTAACGGCGGCTTCTACTCGATCGAGATGAAGCGGCGGGGCGCCCGGCGCGTCGTCGGCATCGATCACGACGCCGATTACCTTGCGCAGGCGCGCTTTGCCGCCGAGGTGCTGGCGCTCGACATCGACTTCCGGCAGTTGTCGGTGTTCGATGTCGCGCTTCTCGGCGAGCGCTTCGATGTCGTTATCTTTATGGGGGTGCTTTATCACCTGCGTCATCCGCTTCTCGCGCTCGATCTGATCCGCGCGCATGTCGCCGGTGACATCTTGATCTTCCAGTCGATGCAGCGCGGCAGCAAAGATATCGCTGAAATCGCCGAGGATTATCCGATCACCGAAAGCGGGATTTTCGATCGGCAGGATTATCCGAAACTGCACTTTATCGAGCATCGCTACGCGCATGATCCGACCAACTGGTTCGTCCCGAATCGTGCCGCCGCCGAAGCCATGCTGCGCAGCGCCGGCTTCGGGATCGAGCAACATCCGGAGGAGGAAGTTTATATCTGCCGCTGCGGCGTGCCGCCGCCGGATGCCGCCGTCTACCCGCCGCGGGGAGGCGCGCGATGATCGAAGCGGCGATGATCTGGAACGAGCCCAACAACAAATCGCATTGGGATCCGGAGATCGATCCCGGTTGGGAAAAGTTTGCCGAGATGACGCGGCTTGCCGCTCGGGCCATACATGAAGCCAATCCCGAAATCTCCAAGGTGCTCGGCGGCATGTCGCCGATCGATCCTTTGTTCGTGCAGAACCTTGCCGCCAAGGGCGCGCTCGACGACATTGATGTCGTCGCGGTGCATGGATTTCCGCTCGATTGGAATCTGTGGCCGTTGAAGGATTGGCCAAAAAAAATCGGTGAAATTCGCGCCGTCACCGACAAGCCGATCTGGGTGTCGGAGGTCGGCGTCTCGAGCTTCGGTGCAGAAGAAGTGCAGGATTGGGGTCTGGCGCGGACCGCCGAACTGCTTATCGACTGCGTGCCGCGCATCCACTGGTACTCGCTTTGCGATCTGCCGCAGGCTTGGGGCGCGACCACGCGGCACAAAGAAGCGGAAGGCTCCTCCTATTACCGGCATTTCCATATGGGCCTTTTGCGTGAGGATGGCTCGCAGAAGCCCGCTTTCGATACGTTCCGGCGCTTCACGCCGCAGCTCGGTCTGTGTCAGTGGTTCCATTTCGAGGACCCGCGCCTCGATTCCTCCGTCGCGCGGATGAAGGAGCTCGGCGTCACGTATCTGCGCACCGGCCTCTCCTGGGCCGACTCTTTCCGCCCCAGCGCGCTCGATTGGTTCGATCGCCAGATGGAAGCGCTTGCCAGTTTCGAGGTCACCGTCACCTTCTGCTTCACGCCGGAGCATCGTGGGATTGCGCCGCATCACACGAGCGCACCGCTCGTGCCGGAAGAATTCGCCGAATTCTGCGCGGCGATAATCTCGCGCTATGCGCGCCGGAGCCTGTCAGCGGCGGCGGAGTAGCCGCATGGCACTTGCTGTTCTGCAGGTCGCCTTTCCCTTCGCGCCGGTCGGGGCCGATGCCGTCGGCGGCGCCGAGCAGATTCTTTCGGCCTGCGACGCGGCCGTAGTGCGGGCGGGATACCGCTCGATTGTCGTTGCGTGCGAAGGCTCACGCACCTGCGGCGAGCTGGTCGCGGTGCCGCGCGTCTCGCGCGCCGACGATCCCCACGTTCGGGCGGCTGCGCATGACGCACACAGGGAAGCGATCGAGAATGCGATCGCCAAGTTTGGCGTCGATATCGTCCATTGTCATGGGATCGATTTCGACGCGTATCTTCCGGCGGAAGGGGTGAACGTGTTCGTCACCCTGCACCTTGATCCTCAGGCCTATTCGGTGCGCGGTCTAAACACCAAACGTGCCGGCACATTCTTCAATTGCGTTTCGCGCAGCCAGCATGCGCGCTGCGCCAAGGTGCGGAATCTGCTGCCACCGATCGCAAACGGCGTCGATGTCGATGAATTGCAGCCCGACCCGCAGACACGACGTGCTCATGCGCTTGTTCTCGCCCGCATCTGCCCGGAGAAGGGCATTCACCTCGCGATTGAATCGGCAAAGAAAGCGGAAGTCGATCTCATCATCGCCGGAGAGATTTTTCCCTATTCCGATCACCAGCGTTATTTCGCCGAGCACGTGCAGCCGCTTGTCGACGCTCGCCGCGTCTTCGTCGGGCCAGTGGGGTTTGCGGAAAAGCGGAAGCTGTTGCAATCGGCGCGCTGCCTGCTGGTTCCCTCGCTCATCGAGGAGACCAGTTCTCTTGTCGCAATGGAGGCGCTCGCCTGCGGAACACCGGTCGTTGCTTTCAGACGAGGTGCGCTACCCGAGATCGTCGAGGACCGCGTGACCGGTTTTCTAGTCGACAATGGGGATCAGATGGCTACTGCGATCGTCAATGTGAATTCGCTGAGCGCGGCCGATTGCGTCGGCACTGCATGCCGGCGGTTCAACGCTGCGTGTATGGCTCGCGAATATATCGACGTTTATGAGAAGCTCACCGAGGCTCAATTAGCCCGGCGACAAATGCGCCGCGCCGCGTCATGAGTGTAGAGGCGCAAACGATCGACACAGCCGAAGCGCTCAATGCGATCAGCGCGGCCTGGCGTGATTTATGGCGACGCGCACGCGCGGCGACCATTTTCCAACACCCTGATTGGCTCATCCCCTGGTGGCGGCATTTCGCGCCGGGAGAGCTCGCCTCCATCGCGCTCTGGCGCGGCGATAATCTCGTCGGCCTCGCGCCTCTCTATCGGGAGGAGGCGACCCGTCGTCTGCTGCCGCTCGGCATATCGCTCAGCGACTATCTCGATGTGCTGATCGCAAAAGAGGATAGCGCCTCCATCCTTCGCGAGATGGAGCGACGGATCGCGCAAATATCCTGCGCCAGCGAAATCTGCTTTCCGGATGTGGCACCGGATGCAATGGTCCTCCGCTTGGCAGCGAACGAACTGGTGGACAGCAAAAGCCCCGGCCAGCTCGCGCCCGAGCTTGCCCTCGGCGCCGCCGACAACCCGCTCAAAAATGTTCCCGCACATCAACGGCAAAATTTGCGCACGGCGGAAAATCGCGGGCGCAGGCGCGGATGCATGATCAGAGAGGTGAAACCGGAAGAATTAACGAGCTTCCTGCCGGCGCTCCTGCAGCTTCATTCCGCCCGCCGCCGCGAACTCGGCGATGCGGGTCTTGCCGATGACCCCCGTGTGCCTCCCTTCTTTGCGGACGCTTTTGGTAAGCTCTCCCATGCAGGCCTTCTGCGCGCCTATTCGCTGAGCTGCGAAGAGCGCTTCATCGGCGGCTATGTCGGTTTCCTGCACGCGGACCGCGCCTGCTATTATTTCGGCGGGTTCGATCCGGCATTCTCGTTCGAGAGTCCCGGCACGGTTCTGATCGGCCATGCGATGCGCCGCGCTGCCGCCGAAGGCGCACAAAAATTCGATTTCCTGCGCGGCGGCGAGCCCTACAAATACGCTTGGGGCGCGCGCGATCGCCAGCTTCTTTCGGTGACGCTCACGCGGCAGTTCAGCCATGCCGACCTCATCTCCTGATTGGCTCCGTGGATATCCCCAGTCATTGCGGGACACTCTGGACGCGGCGCTTCGCGGCACTCTTGCGCCCCCGATCGTTCTCACCCGGCTTTTTCTGGCGCTGCATGACACAGCCCGCATCTTATCGCTGTTGTCTGAAGTCGTATCGGACCGACGTGCTGCGGGAGATCGGGACGGCGCGCGAGGAATTGAGGCCGTTCACGCTCTCGCATTGCGCGACCCCACGGCGCTCGATGAGATGCGCCGTGTTCTCGCCATTCTGCACGGCGACTCGCAATCGCGTGAAGCAACAAATCCCTCCGCCATCGCGACTGCCTTCGATAAAGCGGCCGAGCTGTCGCCGGCCGCAAGCGTCGCGCTTTATTCGCTCGGCGATCCCGCCCTGCTCCAGAGCGCGACGCACGAACTCGTCGCTTTGCTGCGCGATCGCGAGCTGATCTCGCGTAGAACCCGGGTGCTCGAGATCGGCTGCGGTATCGGCCGCTTCGCGCAGGCGCTTGCGAGCGAGGTTACGTCTTTCATTGGAATTGACGTCTCATGCAACATGATTCGCCTCGCCGAGGAGCGCTGTGTCGGTCTGCCGAATGTCACGCTGTCGGTCACTTCCGGAAACGACCTTCGCGATTACCTCGGCGCGAGCTTCGATCTCGTTCTCGCCGTCGACTCGTTTCCGTACATCAACGCCGCAAGCTCCGGCCTCGCGGATATCCATATAAACGAATCCGCCCGGGTCCTCGTGCCTGGAGGAAGCCTCGCCATCTTCAATTTTTCCTACGAAGACGATTTCGACATGAGCCGCGACAGGCTGACGCGCCTTGCCGCTGCCGCGGGGCTCGACCTCGCCGCTGCGGAAGCGGCCCCGCTGCGCCGCTGGGATGGCAGCTTTTTCTATATGCGAAAGCAAGGCCGAGCTGCATAAATTGCCCTTGCCCGGCGCGGCCGCGCCGCTATGAACCTTGTTATCTCCAAGGACGAATTGATGACGGACGGCTCCGGCGAGGCCACAAGCCTCAGCCATAAAGAGATTCTCTCGATCATTTTTGGTCTTCTGCTGGCGATGCTGCTCGCCGCACTCGATCAGACGATCGTTGCGACGGCGATGCCGACGATCGGCCGCGATCTGCACGATCTCGAGCACCTTCCCTGGATCGTCACTGCCTATCTGCTGGCCTCGACTGCGGTGACGCCGCTCTACGGCAAACTCAGCGACATTCACGGCCGCCGCTCCGTCCTTCTCGCGGCGATCTCGACTTTTATTATCGGTTCCGTCGCCTGCGCTCTGGCGCCTTCGATGTTCATCCTGATTTGCGCCCGCGGGCTGCAGGGTATCGGCGGCGGCGGATTGATTTCCCTCGCGCAGACGATCATCGCCGATATCGTTTCGCCGCGAGAACGCGGGCGCTACCAGGTCTATATCGCAAGCGTCTTCATAACATCCAGCCTGAGCGGTCCGGTTCTCGGCGGCTTCTTCGCCGAGCATGTGCATTGGTCAGCGATCTTCTGGATCAACGTGCCGCTCGGCCTCGGTGCATTCGCCATGACGTATTCGAAACTGAAGCAACTGCCGCGCCATGAGCGGCCGCACCGGCTCGATATTATCGGCGCGGTTTTCCTGGTTTTCGCATCAACAAGTCTGCTGCTCGCGTTGAGCTGGGGCGGCGTGCATTACCCGTGGTTCTCCTGGCAGATTTTTGCATTGATTGCTTTGTCGATTGCGTTCTGGGCGGCCTTTTTCGTTCACACACAAATGGCCAGCGAGCCGCTGATCCCGATCAGTGTTCTGCACAATCAAGTCGTACGGACAGGAACGCTTTCGGCCAGTCTTGCCATGGGGACGTTCATCGGTCTGTCGATCTTTATGCCGATCTATTTCCAGGGCATCGTCAAACTGTCGGTCAGCGGTTCCGGACTGGCGCTGATCCCGTTGATGGCTGGAACTGTTGTCGGTGCGACGATATCGGGCCGCTCGATGACGCATATCTCGCATTACAAACGCCTGCCGCTCATCGCGCTGATCTTCTCGCTGAGCGCAACGGCGATGATGGCGTTCGCAGAGCGCTATCCGTTACCGCTCATCGAATTGCTGCTGGCTACGATCAGCATCGGCCTCGGCACAGTTCTCCCCGTTACGACCGTGGCGATCCAGAATGCCGTCCATCTGCATGAACTCGGCACGGCGACAGCGAGCATGAATTTCTTCCGTCAGCTGGGCGGCGCCTTCATCGTCGCGATTTTCGGCACGATCGTGCTGAACGGCGCCGGAATTTCCGGAACCGAGATGGCGCACGGCATCGTCGAGACGCCAGAACTCGTGAGCGCCTTCCGTGCGGTTTTCCTGACGGCAGCCGGCGGCGTGCTCGGTTGCCTGCTTTTCCTGATGCGGATGGAGGAAAAGCCGCTACAGGAGCGCCGCCCTGACCTTTTGGCCGAAACGGGGGCCGAGCTTACGCCGCAAGAAGAGTAAGCGCGCTCACGCGGCTTCGCTGCTCGGACCCGATCCGCCATCGTCCTGCAGCATTGGCGTAAGTGCGGCGCGCACGCGCTCGAATTCCTTTTCGAGCATTTTCATGCATTGCGCGCCGGAGGCGGCGATCTCCTGGGCATCGAGATCGCGCCACGCTAGGCACATGCGATAGACGTTCTGCGCGCCGACATTGGCGGCACAACTCCGCAATG
>Ga0164306_10000388_pt1 | contig 17711 bp, 16 predicted proteins | sample Whisoiple_242_MG_FD_110213 | JGI IMG/M metagenome (GOLD analysis project Ga0164306, IMG submission 110213) | Soil microbial communities amended with fresh organic matter from upstate New York, USA - Whitman soil sample_242_MG | ecosystem: Environmental > Terrestrial > Soil > Unclassified >... | reverse complement strand
GGCATCCCGCTGGTGTTCCTGCAGAACATCACCGGGTTCATGGTCGGCCGCAAGTACGAGAACGGCGGCATCGCCAAGGACGGAGCCAAACTGGTCACCGCGGTCGCCTGCTCCGTCGTGCCCAAGTTCACTGTCGTCATCGGCGGCTCCTTCGGCGCCGGCAACTACGGCATGTGCGGGCGCGCCTACGACCCACGATTCCTGTGGATGTGGCCGAACGCCCGGATCTCGGTGATGGGCGGCGAGCAGGCCGCCTCCGTGCTCGCCACCGTCCGCGGCTTCGACACCCCCGAGGAGGAAGAGGCGTTCAAGGTGCCGATCCGCGAGCAGTACGAGGCCCAAGGCTCGCCCTACTACTCCACCGCCCGGCTGTGGGACGACGGCATCATCGACCCGGCCGACACCCGCCGCGTTCTCGGCATGGGCCTGGCCGCTGCCGCGAACGCGCCCACCCCCGCGCCGTCCTACGGCGTCTTCCGGATGTGAGAGCGATGACATACCTGAACCCGCCCGCCCTGCCCGGCACCCTGCTCATCGCCAACCGCGGAGAGATCGCCCTACGCGTGATGCGTACGGCCCGCCGGATGGGCATCCGCACCGTCGCGATCTACACCGACCTGGACCGCGCCGCCCCGCACGTTTTGCCGGCCGACGAGGCCCACCGCGTGCCCAGCTACCTCGACATCGAGGCGGTCGTCAGAGCGGCCATTGAGGCCGGTGCCGACGCCATTCATCCCGGCTACGGCTTCCTGTCCGAGCGAGCGGCCTTCGCCCGAGCCGTCGAGGCGACCGGCATCAAACTGGTGGGGCCGTCCGCCGCGGTGATGGACGCGATGGGCCGCAAGGACGCCGCCCGCGAGATCGCAGTCGCCGCCGGGGTTCCCGTTGTGCCCCGCGGCGAGGGCGCCGGATTCCCGATCCTGGTGAAGGCGGCGGCCGGTGGCGGCGGTAAGGGCATGCGGACCGTCCGCGCCGCCGCCGAATACGACGAGGCCGTCGCCGCCGCCCGGCGCGAGGCGCGCTCCGCGTTCGGTGATGACACCATCCTCATCGAGAAATACGTCGAGCGCGGACGGCACATCGAAGTACAGATCATCGCCGATGCGCACGGCAACGTCGTGCACCTGTTCGAGCGGGACTGCTCGACCCAACGTCGCCATCAGAAGGTACTCGAGGAGGCCCCCGCGCCGACGATCACGCCGCAGGTTCGCGAGCGGGTCACGTCCAGCGCTGTCGCTCTTACCAAACACGTCGGATACGAGAACGCCGGCACTGTCGAGTTTCTCCTCGACGACGCCACCGGGGAGGCGTACTTCCTGGAGATGAACACCCGCCTGCAGGTCGAGCACCCGGTCACCGAGGCGATCACCGGCCTGGATCTGGTCGAGCTCCAGCTGCGTGTCGCGGCCGGGGAACACCTGCCGATCAGTCAGGCCGACGTCACGGTCACGGGTCATGCGATCGAGGCGCGGGTGTACGCCGAGGACTCCTTCCGGGGCTTCCTCCCGCAGGCCGGCACGGCAACCATCGTCCAGTGGCCACAAGGCGCCCGGGTCGACCATGCGCTCGAACCGGGGCAGGTCGTCAGCACCTCCTATGACCCGATGTTGGGCAAGGTCATCGTTCACGGCGCCGACCGGGAGGCAGCCCGCAGGGCCCTGGTCGACGCACTGGACCGCACCGCCATCCTCGGGCTGACCACCAACACCGGCTTCCTGCGTGCCCTGGCCGCGGGCGCCGAGTTCCGCGACGCCTCTATCGACACAGCCTGGTTGGACCGCAATGCTGTTGTCGAACCTGATCGTGACGTGCCCCGCGTTTTCGTCGCCTGGGTTGGCGCGCAGCTGGCCGCGACCAGCAATGACGCCATCACCGGACCTCACCCGTTCCAGGCCGATGGCTGGCGATCAGGTAGCGACCCGGCACCGACGATCGTCGAGCTGGACCGCCCGGTCGTCGTCGACCGGCACTGCGGCCGGGTCGACGACTTCGACGTCCGTGAGGTCGCCGCCCAAGGCAACCTGCTCACCCTGGAGATCGACGGCCGGCTGCTTTCGGCAGTCGTCAACGTGCAACCGCACGTCGCCGAGGTGGCCTACCGAGGGCAGCGGTTCGTGTTCGAGCGACCCGACGTGTTCGGTGACCACCCGGTCGCCGTCGGAGACGGCGTCGTCACCGCCCCCATGCCGGGCACGATCCTGGACGTCCGGTCCGCCGCCGGCGACCACGTCGAGGCCGGCCAGGTGCTGGTCGTCCTCGAGGCGATGAAGATGGAACTCTCGCTGAAGGCACCGCTCACCGGCACGGTCACCGGCCTCAGCACGTTCACCGGCGCGCAGGTCGCCCTCGGCACCGTGCTGTTCGAGGTGAAGAGCACCCAACAGCCGGACACTCCGGCCTGACCTCGACTGTCCGTATCGAGCCAACTCCTTGGAATGGAAGAGCAATGACGAAGATCGTGGTGGCGTGCAAGTACGTGCCGGATGCGACGGGTGACCGTTCGTTCAAGGGGGATGGAACGGTGGATCGGGAGGCCTTTGATGGCCTGCTGTCCGAACTGGACGAGTACGCCGTAGAGCAGGCACTGCAGATTGCCGAGTCCGGTGACGGGGAGATCACGGTGGTGACGGTTGGCCCGGCCGCCGCGGTGGCGGCACTCCGGAAGGCCCTGCAGATGGGTGTCGACGAGGCGGTTCATGTCGAGGATGACGCGATCGCCGGTTCGGATGTGTTCGCCACCTCCGCAGTGCTCGCTGCGGCGATTGGCAAGATGGGCGCCGACATCGTGCTGTTCGGGATGGCGTCCACTGACGGCGGCGGTGGGGTGGTGCCCACCCTGGTCGCAGACCGTCTCGGTCTGCCGGCATTGACCTATGCCTCGAAGGTGGAGGTCAATGGCTCGACGGTGCGGATCAGCCGGGACGGCGACACTGCGATTCAGCGGGTCGAGGCATCGATACCGGTCGTGGTCAGTGTGACGGATCAGACCGATGAGGCCCGGTACCCCAGTTTCAAAGGCATCATGGCCGCGAAAAAGAAGAAGGTGACGGTCTGGTCCTTGGACGATCTGGGCGTCGACGCCGACTCGGTCGGCTTGGAGCGCGCCCTGTCGTTGGTGGTGTCGGCGGATCGCCGGCCAGCGCGCAGCGCGGGGCAGATCGTGACCGACGACGGCGACGGCGGAGCCAAGCTCGTCGACTTCCTTGCCACCGCCAAGTTCGTCTGAGAAAGGGAATTTGTCATGACTGAGGTTTTGGTTCTGGTCACCGTCGACGGGGGAAGGGTTACCAGGTCCGCATTGGAGTTGCTGACCCTGGCCCGGCGTATTGGTGAGCCGTCCGCGGTTGTCTTCGGTTCCGATGTCGACACAGACGTTCTGTCCCGTCACGGCGCCGCAACGGTGTACACGTTCGAGAGTCCGGATTTTGCCGACTTCCTGGTGGTACCGAAAGCGGAAGCGCTGGCCGCCCTGGTCGCCGACCGGCAACCGGTTGCGATGTTGGTCACCTCTACCACCGAAGGAAAGGAAATCGCCGCCCTGGTCGCGCAGCGCGCGTCAGCCGGATTCGTGTACGACGCGGTCGATGTACTGCCGGGTCAACAGGAAACGAACACTGTGCAATCGGTGTTCGCCGGGAACTACACCGTCACCTCGGCTTTCGCCGGTGGCGTCCCGGCAGTGATCGCAGTCAAGCCCAACGCGACGACGCCCACGGAGGCGCCGGAACCGGGCACGGCGACCGTGCAGGCCGTGATTCATTTGGTGTCCGAGGCGGCCAAGCGCGCGCGAGTTACTTCGGTGGTGGTCAAGTCGTCCGGTTCGAGCCGGCCCGAGCTGGGGGAGGCAGCCATCGTCGTCTCAGGCGGCCGAGGCACCGGCGGCGACTTCTCTCAGGTCGAGGATTTCGCCGATGCGCTCGGAGCGGCAGTGGGCGCTTCCCGAGCAGCGGTCGATTCGGGCTGGTACCCGCACCAGTTCCAGGTCGGACAGACCGGCAAGACCGTGTCAGCGCAGCTGTACATCGCGGCAGGGATTTCCGGGGCAATCCAACACCGCGCCGGCATGCAGACCTCGAAGGTCATCGTGGCGATCAATAAGGATCCCGATGCGCCGATCTTCGACCTGGTCGACTTCGGGGTCGTAGGGGACCTCAAGGCGATCCTGCCGCAGGCCACCGCCACAGTCGTCGCACGCACAGGCTGACCCTCAAACACCGACCGTCGCTCTTGCTGCATCGTAAGAAAGACTGAGAGATGAGGACCGTTTCCATTGTTGCGGGCACTATCTCGCTTTGTATCACCGCCGCCGCGGTCATTCTTGCTGTGCGGGCGGTTCGGTCGATGTTGGCGGCGGTTCGGGGCGGGCGTCCGGCGGTCGGCCGTTCAGGCGATCGGGGCCTTCGGTGGCGGACCATGTTGGTCGAAACTGTCGGACACACACCCGGATGTTGCAGTGGCGCTGGATAGGGGTGATGCACTGGGCGGTGTTCGCGGGATTTATCTACCTGAGCACCGCGGTGCTCGCCGCTATTTCCACGTGTGGGTGCCCGCCTCCGCGCAGCCTCTGAGGGGGCACTTTGTTCTCTTCGAATGGGCCACCGACGTCTTACTGTGGTTGACCTGATCGCAATCCTTGGCCTGATCGGCTACCGGGCAGGCCAAGCACCCGCGGCGGCTAGATCGGCGCAGCCGGTTCTTCGGATCGACCTTCGGGCAGGCCTACTTCGTCGAGGCGATCATCTTCGGGGAGGCCCCCGCCGGGCTTCTGATCCGGGGCGCCGACTACGAGCTCGCGGATGCTGGTGTCGTTCATTTCCCGTTGACCGCATGGACCGGCGGCCGAACCGCGCGCGGTGAACGGGGCGGGATCTGGGCGGCGTCCGCCCGGTCCCTGCTCGGCCCGTATGACATCGCCATGCCACCCGGGTCACCGACGAAACGCTTTACGTCGGCAGACCCATTCAGGACCCGCGACCAGAAACTGGCAATTCATGGCCTTCAACAACACCGTCCGCGACGGGGGCTTCATCGGATCACTCATCGACCCGGCACCCCTGAGCTGGGACGGTGAAACCCTGCGAATAAACGGGTGCTGTCCACAACCGCAGCTCTTGATTGGGTGCGACTGCTGCAGCGGCAGTGTAACTATCAAGCAATTCAACAATGTTGGAGACCGATGGCGGTCTGGTCCGGGGCTTGCGACAACTATTTCGATCGAGCTCAAAGAGGAGCCCCATGCGCCCGCAGCAGTTCGAGCCGGAGGATGGGCTTTTGTACCCCGGCCTGTTTCTGATGGTTGACCAAACCCGCGGGTAAATTGTTCAACAGGTGCCGCTCTCCGCAAGCCGCCGAACGCTACCGTCGTCCTGGCCGCACTTCGAGTACACCGCTTACGGGATCTGCGTTTCTGCCTGAGTATTGATGTAGGACAACACATCTCCTCACCCGGTTCGGTTCAGAGAGAAGATGCGACCGGCCTCCATGGCTATGTGCAGCTCGCCGATCGTGACCGGGTCGGTGAGGCTGCGGCCGGTGAGTGCTTCGATGCGCCGGAGCCGGTACCGCACGGTGTTGCGGTGGACGTGCATGTCGTCACCCACTGCCGCAGCGGAGGCGCCGTGCGCGAACCACGACCGCAGGGTTGCCAGCAGCAGATCGCGGTCCGCCGGGGTCAAGGCCAGCAGGGGCCCGAGTACGGAACGAACCAGGGCGACCGATGCCTCCGGGGCACCGGCGAGCAGGGTCGCAACCGGATGCTGTTCGTAGCGGACCAGGTCGGTGCTTCCCGGGGTGGCTGACCGGCAGGCGATCTGGGCCTGTCGCATGGCCTGGGGGGTGGTGTCGAGGGCGGTGTATGGCTCGCTGACGCCGATCGTCGCCGCGGCCAGCGCAGCGAGTTCCGTGCAGACCCGTTCCACGCTCAACCGCGGAGGCAGGCAGAGGATCCCGGTTTGGTACTGGTCGTCAAGCCGCCAGACCGAAGAGATGTCGCGGTGCCGCAGGATCTGCTCCACCCGGGGCAGCGGTTCCGCGCCGGGTCCCCGCGTTTGGGCCGCAACGACGACATAGCTGCCCTGGCGGGGCAGCTGGAGCACAGCGACGGCGTCCTGGAGTTCGGCGGCGTCTCTGAGGTGGCCGTCCAGCAGACTGCTCAGCACGGCGGTCCTGACCTGGGTGTCGCGCCGCGCCTGCTCGGCAACGGTGTCGCGGAACGCCTCGCTCACTGTCTCGGAGTAGTCGTCGATGATCGCCCAGACGTCACCGGCGGCCTGCAGCAACGCCTCCTTGGACACGGAGCTGGTGTCGGCATGGCGCAGCAGCACCTCCCAGATGAACCGGCCACCGATGCGGTAGGCCCGCAATGTTGTCGGCAGCGGCATGCCCTGTTCGGCACGGCGCCGGCCGGTCAGCGCCGGCGCCTGAATATTGATCTCCGAGCTCCCGGCGAGCCGGGCGAAGACCAATGTCAGGTTCGCCCGGCAGGTTTCCTGCAGATCGTCCACGGTCACGATCCGGCCCTCCCGGTACACCGGGTCGACACTCCTGATCCGGTCCGCGAGTTCGGCGCCGAGTTCCTCCACCCGCAGCAGCAGGCTCGCGCTCAACGCCCGCACATGAGGATCGCCGCCTGGTGTCGGTTCGGTCATACCCGCCAGGCTAACGACCATTTGTCCGCCTGCACAAAACGATGCCCCGAATGCGTTGCACCGGGCCATCGACGTGATGTCAACCAGCAGAGACCATAAATCCACACCCGCAACGGGTGTTTAGATCTGTTCCTCATGACAATGGAGTCTGAAAGTGAACCTTGCCTCGATCCTGTCCACCAGCGCCCGGATCTACCCTGATCGGGCTGCCGTGCGACTCGGTGACGCGGTCACCACCTACACCGAACTCGATGAGCGCAGCGCATTGGTCGCCGGCCTGCTGAGCCGGCGCGGGCTGCGTCCCGGTGACCGGGTCGGGATCATGCTGCCCAACATCCCCGATTTCGCCGCCCTGTACTACGGGGTGCTGCGAGCCGGCGGTGTGGTGGTGCCGTTGAACCCCATGCTCAAGGCCCGGGAGGTCGCCTACTACCTGTCCGACTCCGGTGCTGCAGTGATGTTCGGGTCCGAGGCAAACACGCCCGAGGCCCGGGCCGGCGCCGACCGGGCCGGCGCGAACGTCATCACGGTAGGCGCGGACCTCGATGCTGAGCTGACCGGCGGTGCGGCGGTCCGCGGTGTGGTCGACCGGTCCGGTTCGGACACCGCGGTCGTCCTGTACACCTCGGGGACCACCGGGGCCCCGAAGGGCGCGGAACTCACCCACGACAACCTCGGCCGCAACGCGGAGGTGTTCGCCGGTTCTCTGCTGCACCTCACCGCTGACGACGTTGTCTTCGGCGGGCTGCCGCTGTTCCACTCCTTCGGGCAGACCTGCACTCTCAACAGTGCGGTCACCGCGGGCGCTTGCCTGACCCTGCTGCCCCGGTTCAACCCGGCTCAGGCGCTGCAGTTGATCGCCGATCACCGGGTCACGGTCTTCGCGGGAGTCCCGACGATGTACGGGGCACTGCTAGCCGTGCCGAACCGGGACAGCCTTGACCTGACCGCCCTGCGGGTCTGCATCTCCGGCGGCGCCTCCCTGCCCGTTGAGGTGCTGCGGTCCTTCGATGCCGCGTTCAACTGCACCGTGCTGGAGGGGTACGGGTTATCGGAGACCTCCCCGGTGGCCTCCTTCAACCACCCGCATCTGGAGCGCAAACCCGGATCGATCGGCACCCCCATCGATGGCGTGGAGATGCGCATCGTGGACGACAGCGGCAACCCCGTCACGCAGGGACAGGTCGGGGAAATCGCCATCCGCGGCCACAACATCATGAAGGGCTATTGGCAGCGGCCGGAGGAGACGGCGAAAGCGATCCCCGCAGGGTGGTTCTTGACCGGCGACATGGCCCGGGTCGACGAGGACGGCTACTACTTCATCGTCGACCGGAAAAAGGACCTCATCATCCGCGGCGGGTACAACGTCTACCCGCGGGAGATCGAGGAAGTTCTGTACGAGTTCCCGGGTGTCGCCGAAGCCGCCGTCATCGGGATCCCGGATGGCGCCATGGGTGAGGAGGTGGCCGCAGCGGTGACTCTCAAGCCGGGCGCGACGGTGACCGTCGACGAGCTGCGCGACTTCGTCAAGACCCAGGTGGCCGCCTATAAGTACCCGCGGCACCTGTGGTTCGTCGACGGGCTGCCCAAGGGCCCGACCGGCAAGATCCTCAAGCGGGACATCGTCGTGCCAGCCGCGCTGAGCCAGCGATGACCCCCGGCACCCCAACCGTAACCCGTCGGGTCAGCGCGAACGGGTCGGCGACAACAGAACCCCAACAGCGGTCGACACCGGTTGACCAGCCGAACCTCTCGCAACCAGTGCTGCGCGGCCGGGACGGCGCCGAGGACATCGCGGACCGGGCCGCCCCGTTCGATGCGCTGCTGGTCCAGGCGGCCCGTAGCCCGCTCCGCCGCTTCTTGCCCAATTCTTCCACCGTGAGGTTCGCCGCTGGCCTGGCCCGCCACCCCTTGGGCACCGGTCGGCGGCTCACCGACCTGATCGGTGAACTGAACCGGATCGGGACCGGTGATTCCGGCGTTGCACCGGACCGGCGGGACCGGCGTTTCACCGACACCGCCTGGTCGGAGAACCCGCTGTTGCGGCGGCTGTTGCAGCTGTATCTGGCCACCGGACGGACCGCGGATCAGCTGGTCGTGGACGCGCAGCTGGACCCGCGGGATCAGGAGCGGGTGCGGTTCCTGGTGGAGAACATCCAGCAGGCGCTGGCACCGAGCAATGTGCCGCTGCTGAACCCGGCATCAGCAAAGGCCGTGGTCGACACCGCGGGCTTGAGCCTGCTCCGGGGGGCCCGGAACCTGGTGCGGGACATGGCCAGTGCACCACGGGTCCCGCAGATGGTGGACGGCTCGTCCTTTGAGGTCGGCCGGAATGTCGCTGCCACAGCGGGTGCGGTGGTGCTGCGCACCGAGATCCTGGAACTGATCCAGTACCGGCCACTGACCGAGACGGTACGGGAAGTCCCCGTGCTGATTGTGCCGCCGACGATCAACAAGCACTACGCCATGGACCTGGCCCCGGGCCGGAGCCTGGTCGAATACCTCGTTCAGCAGGGTCAACAGGTGTTCATGATCTCCTGGCGGAACCCCGACGCCCGGCACGCCGACTGGGGGCTGGACACGTATGTGCAAGCGGTCCTGGACGCTTTGACGGCGGTCGAGCAGATCAGCGGCGCCGACCACACCGCCCTGGCCGGCGCGTGTTCGGGCGGCATCATCGCCAGCCTCGCCGCCGGCCACCTGGCCGCCACCGGGCAGGAATCCCGGCTGGCTGCCTTCACCCTGCTGGTCACCGTGCTGGACAACGCGCAGGCCGGTCTGACCGCCGCGCTGATCGACCCGTCCGTCGCGGCCGCCGCGAAGCTCGCCTCGAAGCGTCGCGGATACCTGGATGGCCGGGCCCTTGCCGAGGTGTTCGCCTGGCTCCGCCCGGGTGATCTGATCTGGAACTACTGGGTCAACAACTACCTGCTCGGGAAAAACCCACCGGCGTTCGACATCCTGTTCTGGAACGCCGATACCACCCGGATGCCAGCGCAACTGCACGCTGACTTTGTCGACTTCGCCATGGGCAACCAGATTATCAACTCCGGCGGGATCACCACGCTCGGCGTACCGATCGACCTGTCCCGGGTGCACACGGATTCCTACATCGTGGCCGGGATCACCGATCACATCACCCCGTGGCAGAACTGCTACCGCAGCACTCAGCTCCTCGACGGCGAGACCCGTTTTGTGTTGTCCACCAGCGGGCACATCGCTGCGCTGGTCAACCCGCCCACCAATCCCAAGGCGACTCATCGGGTCAACACCGGCACCCCCGCGGACGCCGAGGAATGGCTCGCCACCGCCGATACCCACCAGGGAAGTTGGTGGCCCGATTTCGCCGACTGGCTCAGCAAGCGCAGCGGACCCGACCGGACCGCACCTACCGAACTGGGCGGTCGCGGCCACCGGACACTCACCGAAGCCCCGGGCACCTACGTCTTCGAGAACTGAGGAGAACATCATGGACATCCACATCAAGTACAACGACATCGGCCGCTCACTGGGCACCGACTACTTCCGCATCGCCGACCAGCTCACCGAGCAGGAAATCGAGTATTGGCGCCGCACCAGGGATTTCGTCGACGACGAAGTGCTCCCGGTGATCGGCGACTACTGGGAGAGGGCCGAGATCCCCTGGCCCCTGATCAAGCGGCTCGGTGAGTTGGGAATCGTCGGCGAGGGCATCGAGGGGTACGGCTGCCCACCGATGAGCCCGCTGGCCGTCGGCCTGATCAACATGGAACTGAACCGGGGTGACGGCAGCCTGGGCACCTTCCTCGGGGTGCAGGCCGGCCTGGCGATGCGGTCGATCGCGATGCTGGGCTCGGAAGAGCAGAAGCAGCGGTGGCTGCCCGCGATGGCCCGGATGGAGAAGCTGGGTGCGTTCGCGCTCACCGAACCCCGGCACGGCTCGGACTCCGTCGCCCTCGAGACCTCCGCCCGCCGCGACGGGGACAGCTGGGTGATCAACGGGGCGAAGAAGTGGATCGGCAACGGGACCCTGGCCGACGTTGTGGTGCTGTGGGCCCGGGACGAGGCGGACGGCAAGGTCAAGGGGTTCCTCGTCGAGAAGAACAGCCCCGGGTACGAGGCGAAGCGGATCGACGGCAAGGTCTCGCTCCGCGCGATCTGGCAGGCCGAGATCACCCTGACCGACCTGCGGGTCCCGGACAGCAACCGGTTGCCCGGAGCCACCAGCTTCAAGGCCGCCGGTGCGGTCCTGGCCGGCACCCGGAACACGGTGGCCTGGGCAGCGCTTGGCCACGCCACCGCCGCCTACGAGATCGCCGCCGCCTACACCCGGCAGCGTGAACAGTTCGGCAAACCGCTGGTCAGCTTCCAGATCGTGCAGGAACGGCTGGTGAAGATGCTGGCCGAGGTCTGCTCGATGCAGCTGTACTGCCTGCAACTGGGCAAGCTGCAGAATGCGGGCACCTTGACCGACACCATCGCCGCGATCGCGAAGATGAACAACACCCGCAAGGCCCGACAGGTCATTGCCGAAGGTCGGGATCTGTTGGGCGGCAACGGTATTCTGCTGGAATACCACGTGATGCGGCACATGGCCGACATCGAGGCGCTGCACACCTACGAGGGCACCGAAACCATCCAGACACTGATCGTCGGAAGGGACATCACCGGTGTCGGAGCCTTCTCCTGAGGTCAGCACCCCGGACCAGGCGACACTGAGTTTCCTGGACGTCGACGGGGTCCGGCTGCGGGTCTCGGTCCGCGGGACCGGGACGCCGCTGCTGATTATCACCGGCATCGGCGCCAGCCTGGACCTGACCGTCCCGTTCGAACGCGAACTGACCGCGCTGGGCATCCAGGCCATCAGCTTCGACGCACCAGGCGTGGGGGAGTCCACCGCGTACGACTGGCCGCGGCGGATGCCCGGCATCGCACGAACGGTCGCCGGCCTGCTGGACGGGTTGGGGTACAACCAGGTTGATGTCCTGGGGGTTTCCCTCGGCGGGGTCATCGCCCAGCAGTTCGCTCACCAGTTTCCCGAGCGGGTCCGGCGGCTGGTGCTCTGCGCCACCGGACCCGGTGTGGTCGGACTGGGCGGCATCCCCGGCTCTCCCCGCGCGCTGATCGCCCTGACCAACCGGCGCCGGTACACCTCACCGGAGTACTACCGCCGGGTCGCCGGGTCGCTCTATGGCGGTCAGGCTCGCACCGATCCGGACGCGCTGCTGCACGGCTCGGTCGCCCGGTTCGCCCAGAGACCCAGTCTGCGTGGGTATCTCGGGCAGCTGTACGCGATCAGTTTCTGGACCGGGGTGCCCTGGCTGTGGCGGCTCCGGCAGCCAACGCTGGTCCTCACCGGCGACGACGACCCGATTATCCCGGTCCTGAACGGGAAGATACTGACCCGCTGCATTCCGGACGCCAGGCTGCACATCATGAAAGGCGGCGGCCACCTGTTCCTGCTGGAACGACCCGCCGAGACCGCAGAACTCGTCGCCGACTTTCTGCACGGGCCACGCGTCAGCCCGGTCGCTCCCACTGCCGACCGGCCAATCTGAAACCTGACATCACCAGGCGCAGCGGTACTCCGGATCCGTTGCTCCACTTTGACTTCGAGGGAACCCATGACTCACACCAACGTGCCCACCCCTGCGGGCCTGCTCGACTTGGTCGGCGCCCCACTTGGCGTGACGACCTGGCATGAGATCACCCAGCAGCGGGTCAACCTGTTCGCCGACGCCACCGATGACCACCAATGGATTCACACCGATCCTGCCCGGGCCGCGGCCGGCCCGTTCGGCACCACGATCGCGCACGGATACCTGACGCTGGCCCTGGCGCCCCTGCTGATCGCCGAGGCGGTTAGTGTCGACAATGTTGCCGCTGTGCTGAATTACGGGCTGAACAAGGTCCGCTTCCCGGCGCCCATGCCGGTGGGTGGTCGACTCCGCGGCACGGTCACCCTGCGCAACGCCCAACAGCGGCCCCACGGGGTGGAGGCAGTGTTCGACCTGGTCTGCGAACACGACGGCGCCACCCGGCCCGTCTGCGTCGCCGAAGTCGTCGTGCTGTACCGATGACCACCATCCCCGAGGACGGCCAGCTGGTTCGGATCGGTGGGCACCAGCTGCAGGTCCACATCCGTCCCGGCCACACCGGGACAACACCGTTGTTGCTATGCGGCGGCATCGGCACCAGCTATCAAGCACTCCAACCACTCGTCGATGCCATCGACTCGAGCATCGAAATCATCCGGGTCGACGTCCCCGGAGTCGGCGGATCCCCGCCGGCGCCGTTGCCCCTGGGGTTTCCGTACCTGGCGTGGTTGCTCGGGCAGCTACTCGATGACCTGGGCTACCGGCAGGTCGACGTCCTGGGCTATTCCTGGGGTGGTGGTCTGGCGCAGCAGTTCGCCGTGCAGCACCGGGACCGGTGCCGCCGGTTGGCCCTGATCAGCACCAGCACCGGGGTGGTGTCCGTCCCCGGTGCTCCACGAATTCCGGCCACCGTGCCGACCCTGCTGCAGTTCGTTGACCCCGACTCTGTCGTCGACCTGCTGTACGCCGGAAACGCCGCCGAGGTGCGGCAAATTCTTGCCGACACCGCGTTGTGTACGGGTGGGCCAGGTTTGCTGCATCAGCTCACCGCGGTCGCGATGTGGACCAGCCTGCTGTTCCTGCCGCTGATCGGGCAGGACGTGTTGATCATGAGCGGAGACGACGACCCGATCGTGCCCGTCCTGAACGCCCGGATCCTGGCCAGCCTCATCCCACAAGCCCGGCTACACGTGTTCACCGGTGGTCACAGCGAGATCATCATTCGTGCAGCCGATCTCGCACCAATCATCAACCGGTTCCTGATCGGCAGCAACCAGACCAGTTGACCCACCAGTTATCTCATCCAAGACGTCTTTAGCCATCGAACCCCCCAGTTCGCCGCATCATCAAGGAGCACACCGTGCCAGAAGCCGTCATCGTCGCCACCACCAGGTCACCCATCGGGCGAGCGTTCAAAGGATCCCTCAAGGACGTCCGCCCGGACGACCTGGCCGCAACAATCGTGCAGGCCGCGCTCGACCAGGTCCCCGAACTCGACCCATCCGACATCGACGATCTGATGCTGGGCTGCGGACTCCCGGGCGGGGAACAGGGATTCAACATGGGCAGGGTGGTGTCGGTACTGCTCGGCCTGGATCACCTACCGGGCACCACGATCACCCGGTATTGCGCGTCCTCGCTGCAGACCACCCGCATGGCAATGCACGCCATCAAGGCCGGTGAAGGCGACGTGTTCATCTCCGCTGGGGTGGAGACCGTATCCAGGTTCACCAAGGGCAGTTCCGATTCCCTCCCTGACACCCAGAACACGGTTTTCGCCGATGCGAAGACCAGGGGCGCTGCCGACGCCGAGAACGGCGCGGACTCGTGGTCCGATCCCCGGGATCTCGGGGAGCTGCCCGACGCGTACATCGACATGGGTCAGACCGCCGAAAACCTCGCCCTGCTCAAGGGTGTCACCCGCACCGAGATGGACGAGTTCGCCGCCCGCAGCCAGCACCTGACCGGAAAGGCAACCGCCGACGGGTTCTGGGAACGGGAGATCACCCCGATCACCCTGCCCGACGGAACGGTGGTCAGCACCGACGACTCACCGCGCCCGGGCACCACCCTGGAAGCACTCGCCGCGCTGAAACCGGCGTTCCGACCCGGCGGCCGGGTCACCGCCGGAAACGCCTGTCCACTCAACGACGGCGCCGCAGCCTTGATCGTCATGAGCGACACCAAGGCCCGCGACCTCGGCCTGACCCCACTGGCCCGGATCATATCCACTGGTGTCACCGGTCTATCCCCGGAGATCATGGGCTACGGCCCGGTCGCCGCCTCCCAACAGGCACTCGCCCGCGCCGGAATGAGCGTCAAAGACATCGATCTCGTCGAAATCAACGAGGCGTTTGCCGCGCAGGTGATCCCCAGCTACCGCGACCTGGCAATCGACCTGGACAAATTGAATGTGCACGGCGGCGCGCTCGCCGTCGGTCACCCCTTCGGGATGAGCGGCGCCCGGATCACCGGCACCCTCATCAACGGGCTCCGCAGCACCGACCGCACGCTCGGCCTGGAAACCATGTGCGTCGGCGGCGGAATGGGCATGGCCATGATCATCGAACGCCTCTCCTGACCACACCCGCACGGGTCGACCGACGCAAGTCCCATTGCCCGGGCGCATTCCCCGACCCCGACGTTGTCACCGAGGGTCTGCGCTGACTGGCTCGACCCCGACGCCCCACCGGACGAGCCGAGCTGCGGCTGGGCGTCCCAGACACCGGTGTCTGACAGTCGTGGCAGTACCGACTCGAAGGGCAGTCGGTTAGGGCGGTGCGGGTTATCGGCGTGGGCCCAACAATCGCCCTAACCGACACCTCAGTCCAGATCAGTGATGGCAACTGTCCGGCCTTGTTTGGCGCTTTCCCGGGCGGCGTCCAAGACCGCCAGGGTGCGGACTCCCTTGGCGGCCGGTACCGGCTGCGGTCCCTCACCCCCGGACTGCGGCCGCGAACTGCGTGTAAAAGTCCTGATAGCGGCCCTGAGCAGAGGGCACGCGCTGCTTGAATGGTCACGATTCTGGGTGTTCATGGCGGTGGCCGGCGGGTGATGAACGAGGCACCGCCGACCATGGTTAGAACCCCCGTCACACTGACGATCACACCCACGACAAGCACCGCTTGCGTCGTAATCAACCCGACGACGAGTAGCACCATCCCGATCAATACCGCCGAAGCAGCGGCGACGGTCCGTCGCAGCCAGACGGGAGCAATGGTCTGCCTGGCCGCGAACTTGGGGTCATCGTGGTGCAGGGCCCGCTCGATCTCGTCGAGCCGGCGTTGTCCGTCCTCGGAGAGTGGCATGGTTCCTTCTCCCGCCCAGACCCTACTAGACGGTTCCATGCTAAGTCGGCCGAGTTGGCCAGCCCGTTGTGTTGACGAAATCCGCTACCTGTGAAGGGATCTCAGGTGGTTGGACTGGTCTGGCAGCGCCACCGCGCGGGCAATTAAGCGCCAGAATAGCGGCACATAGACATCGGTGTCGGTGTGGTCCGCTGTACTGACAACCACCACCCCAAGCACCACCCGCGGGAGGAGTCCCATGATCACCACCACCGAGGCACCCACCTGGCTCCGCCGCTCCGACCAAGCCATCACCTGGACCCGCACCATGCTCCAACCCCACCGTGCTGTCGTGATCGACTGCGAGACAGCAGATCTGCCGGGGGCGATTAGTGGCAAGGTCGGATATTCGAAGGTGCTGAATACCAAGTCGTTGAGGATGCGCTAATTATGGAAAGCCGTGCTAGTCAGGCAGTTCCGGCCTATCCTTCGTTCGAAGAAGATCACAAAAGGTGTCCCGTCTGATGCACGATTCGTGCATCAGACGGGCTCTTTTCCGGGAAGCAAATCGAAGTCGCCGAGGGGTCAATGACGATCCCTCTAACTGCACGGTGCGCGATGAGCTGCGGCCGAAGCAGTGCGTCCACGGCGCGAGAGCCGCGGGAGCCCCAGCCAGGCGACATAGCGGCTGCCTGCATGGTCGGTGCACCAAGGGTTCCAGCTGATCGGCCCGGGTGAGTTGCTCGGGGGACCAAGGTACTCCCCGACGAACGTGCCGACCTGTTTTATCCTCTACTGCCTTGCTCCGGTCGGTGCCGCTTTGGGTCGACATATGTGCGCCCGCGTCGGCAGGTCAACGGAGAGCGACCACGATGCAAAGCACACAGAGGACGGCCGAGACAATGGGCATGACGGCCCGTTCGCTTGTGCTTTTAGAAGCCAGATTTAGTGCGATTGCTACGAGGAAGTAAGCGGCGACGACCCATATAGCAATTCCGAATCTGCTTGACGGAATGCCGTACGTTATGGTTTCGGCTCGCGCCAGGACGATGGTAGCGATAAGCGCGTAGATCAAAATCGAGACAAGGCTCCCCAGCCGGAGCGAAACTGGAAGCACCCGGTGTTGTCCGCCCCAAGCGAACCGACCCAGGGGAGCACCGAACACCAGTAAACCTTGGAACAACGCTAATGCGCCAAGCACAACGCATATCAAGACAACAGCAAAGGTGCTCATGGGACCTCGATTTTGATGGTGTTCGTGAAATAGTCCGGTTGCTGACCGGAATTCCGTGCTGCAATGAAGCATTCGATGGCCGGGTCAGGCGTTCACCTTGTCATCGTTTCCGCTAGCGGCCCGAAGCGCCCTGGTGACCTCATATCGGGCTGGCCACCTGTTGTTGCCGACAAGGCTTCAACTTATTGGTGGAAGGTGGTTCCGCTGACGATCGCTACAGCGATGATTGCGGCGGCGACGAAGTCGATGGTCATGCAGAACGGGGGCCACCACCGGGTGTTGGCAATGAAATGGCTGCGGTGCTGCCATAGGTCCTTCAACCCGTGGCCGATGAAGCCGATGACGATCAGCCACGCCGGCCCGGTGATGCTTGCCGCGGCGAGGACCACGAAGGAGCCTGCGACCGTGGTCTCGACGGCGATGACGACCGGGCGACCGTCGGCGACCGCGAAGCCGATGTACACCGCTGCGATCAGGGCGATGGACATGCCGTAGACGGTCGCCGGGTCGAGCCACCAGAAGCCGAGTGGCGCGGCGGCCTGGATGACGCCCCAGAGGACTCCGCAGATGATCGGTGCGCGGCCGTGGGCGAACAGTCTTTGCAGTGCAGAAAGTGTCACCGCCCCGGGAACGCCGTCCAAGTTCTCTTCCATGCTCATCCTTGGCCCTGGGGGCGTCGCTCCATCGGTGGTCTGCCCGGAGCCCGGCCGCAGAATAGGTAACGGTCGTGCACCGCCGTCCGAATGGTTGGCTCCTCCACCTGCTTGCTTGCCATCGGTGGTCGTCGCGGTCTTCGAGTCAGACCTCATAGTCGTGTCCCTTCTGAGGATGTTCCGCGTTGGAAGGGGGTGCTTCGTTGAGGGCGTGGTGGAAACCGATTGCAGCCCGCTCAGTTCAGGGGAGTGCCTGTCCGGGCGGCGTCGACAACCTGGGTGATGGCTTGACTGGAAACGGCGGCGGCGGCTTG
>Ga0164306_10000387_pt1 | contig 17712 bp, 16 predicted proteins | sample Whisoiple_242_MG_FD_110213 | JGI IMG/M metagenome (GOLD analysis project Ga0164306, IMG submission 110213) | Soil microbial communities amended with fresh organic matter from upstate New York, USA - Whitman soil sample_242_MG | ecosystem: Environmental > Terrestrial > Soil > Unclassified >... | reverse complement strand
GACCTGGGCGCCGGACATCTCGGTGAGGGAGGTGATCAGCGGCGCCATGCCGACGTTGCAGTGCAGGTCGGAGATCAGGAGCAGGGTGAGCGGCTCCGCCTCCTCGTCGGTGGACTCCGCGGGAGTCGGCGAGGGCGAGCCGCCCGGGCCGGCGGTGGCGGTGGCGCCCGGGGCGGCGCCGCCGCCGGCCGCGTCGCCCTGGCCGGCGTCCGCGCCCGCGCCGGCGTCCTCGTCCGCCGCCGCCTCGGCGTCCCGCCGGGTCTCCCAGTCGCCCCAGGCCGCGACGAGCGCGTCGTCGGCCTGGTCGTAGAACTCCTCGTTCTCCCGGAACGCCTTGACCACCAGGCCGCCGTAGGTGTCGACGATGCCGCCCAGCCGGCCGGTGATCCGCGCGCCCTCCAGCGGCGTCCCGTCGAACACGGCCGACGCGGTCTGCGAGACCGTCCGCTCCGCGGCGTCGCCCCGCTCGCTCGCCGTGACCAGCGTGCCGACGAGCACCACCGCCAGCCCGCCCGCCGTGAGCTGCGCCGTGTGCGGCGCGAGCCGGTCCACGAGCTCCTCCCGCCGCCCCGGGCCGAGGAGCCAGCGCCCCGCGAACCACAGCGCGACGAGCACGACGAGCGCGCCCAGCGTCCGCCACAGCGCGTTCGCGACGAGCGCCCGCGCCGCGTCCTCGATGGTGGCCTGCGGCCCGGTGAAGAACTGCAGGTACGAGTTCAGGTCCCCGGTGAGGGCCTGCAGGGTGTCGATGTCGTGCAGCGCGTCGACGTCGGCCGGGATCTCCTCGACCGTGACGCGCGCGCCGAGGCCGAGCGGCAGCGGCGAGTCGATCTGCAGCGTGCCGAACGGCCCCAGGTCGATCGTCACCGTCGCGTCCGTCGTGACGTCGTACCGGGCCTCGTGCGGGCCGAGGCTGGACTCCGCGGTCGCCGTCGTCACGCCGAACACCAGCGCGGCGAGCAGCGCGACGAGCGCGAGCAGGCCGTGCAGCAGCCACCGGCGGCGTCGGCCGGCGCGCGCGGGGCGGGCGGGACCGGCGGGTCGGGCGGGCGGCGCGGCCGCGGGGGTCTCGGGGGCGTCGTCGGGTGCGGGCATCCCGACGAGCGTAGACGGGACCGCGACGCGCCGTCCTGCGGTCCCCCCGGCACCCGCCCGGCCGTGCGGGCGGGACGGCGCTGTGCTAGTCCGGGACCATGACCAGCCCCGTCACCACGCCGGACGGCCCCCGCGCCCCGGCGGACGGCCACGCCGAGAGCACGCTCACCGTGGTCGTCGCCTTCGCCGCCAACGCGCTGATCGCCGTGGCCAAGACCGTGGCGGCGGTGCTCACCGGCGCCGCCTCCATGCTCGCCGAGGCGGCGCACTCCTGGGCCGACACCGGCAACGAGGTCTTCCTGCTCGTCGCGCAGCGCCGCGCGGCGCGGGCGCCGGACCGGGCGCACCCCCTGGGCTACGGGCGCGAGGTCTACGTGTGGTCGCTGTTCGCGGCGATCGGCCTGTTCGCGGTCGGCGCGGGCGTCTCCATCACGCACGGCGTCCAGGAGCTCGTGCACCCGGAGCCCGCGTCGTCCTACGTCGTCGCGTACGTCGTGCTCGGCGTCGCCTTCCTCCTGGAGGGGACGTCGTTCCTGCAGGCCTGGCGGCAGGCGCGCCGGGCGGCCGCGCGCCGGGACATGGACCTGTGGGACCACGTCCTCGCCACGTCCGACCCGACGGTCCGGGCGGTGTTCTTCGAGGACGCCGCGGCGCTGGTCGGCCTCGTCATCGCGGGCACGGGCATCGCGCTGCACCAGATCACCGGCTCGCCGGTCCCGGACGCGATCGGCTCGATCCTGGTCGGCGTGCTGCTGGCGGTCGTCGCCGTGCTCCTCATCGACCGGAACCGGCGGTTCCTGGTGGGGGAGACCGCCGACCCGGCGCTCCAGGGCGCGGCCGTGCGGGCGCTGCTCGGGATGCCCGAGGTGGCCCGGGTGACCCAGCTCCGGCTCGAGGTGGTCGGGGCGCGGCAGCTGTTCCTGGTCGGCGCCGTCGACCTGGCCGGCAACCTCGCCGAGGACGAGGCGTCGCACGTGCTCGCCTCGGTCGAGCGGCAGGTGACCGCGGTGCCGGGCGTCGTCGGGGCGGTGCTGTCGCTGTCCGAGCCGGAGGAGGCCGCGCTGACCCCGTGACGCCCCGCAGCACGCCCGCCGCACCCCACCCCCGGAGGACCCGCATGCCCCTCGCCCCCGCCGTCAGCCCGCGCACTCCCGTCGACCTGGGCCGGGGCCGGTCCGCTCGTCGCGCAGGGCGCGATCGTCCGCCGGCCGCGCGCGACCGCCCGGGCCGAGCGCCGGCAGACCGACCGGTCCGCCGGCGCGCTGCTGCGCGACCTGCGGCGGGAGCACGGCGGCGCGCCCGTGGTGCTCCGGCTGGGCCCGCGCCGCCTCGTGCTCCCGCTCGACGCCGGGGACGTGGGCGCGCTGCTCGCGGGGTCGCCGGAGCCGTTCAGCCCGGCCACCGTCGAGAAGCGCGCGGCGCTCGGCCGCTTCGAGCCCGACGGCGTGCTGATCTCGCCGACCGGGCGGCGGCCCGCCCGGCGGCTGCTCAACGAGCAGGCGCTCGACACCTCCGAACCGGTGCACCGGGACGCCGCCGCCCTGCTGGCGGCGGTGGACCGGGAGGCCGGCGCGCTGCTGGCGGAGGTGGACCGCGCCGGCGTCCTCGACTGGAAGACGTTCGCCCCGGCGTTCTGGCGCACCGTCCGGACCGTCGTGCTGGGGGAGTCCGCGCGGGACGACGACCGGATCACCGACGTGCTCGGGACGCTCCGCCGGGCCGCCAACTGGGCCTACCTGCACCCGCGCCGACCCCGGCTGCGCGCGGAGTTGGCGGACCGGCTGCACGCCTACGTCCGCCGCGCCGAGCCCGGGAGCCTGATCGCGCACGCCGCCGCCGCGCAGGCGGACCGGGGCGTCGACCCCGCCGGGCAGGTGCCGCAGTGGCTGTTCGCGTTCGACGCGGCCGGCGCCGCGGTGCTGCGCGCCCTCGCGGTCGCCGCCGCGCGCCCGGCGGTGCGGGACCGGCTGCGGGCCGAGGCCGCCGCGAGGGCCGCCCTGCAGCCGTACGCGCGGGCGGCGGTGCTCGAGTCGGTCCGGCTGTGGCCGACGACCCTGGTCGTGCTGCGGGACAGCACCGCGCCGACCACCTGGGGCGACCGCGAGCTCCCGGCGGGCACGAGCTTCGCCGTCGTGAGCGCGCACGTGCACCGCGACCCCGAGCGGCTCGACTTCGCCGACGCCTGGGCGCCGGAGGCGTGGCTGGACGGGCGGGCCGACGCGGACTGGGGCCTCGTCCCGTTCAGCGGCGGCCCCGTGTCCTGCCCGGGCCGGAACGTCGTCCTGCTCGTCGCCGGCCGGCTGCTGGCCCGGCTGGCGGAGGCCGACCTGGTGTTCCCCCGCGCCCGCCACCTCGCCACGGACCCGCTGCCGGCGACGTTCGACCACTACGGCGCGCGGTTCCGCACCGCCGCCCGGGCCCGGGCGGCGGCCTGACGCACCCGCCCGGGGTGCGCGCGCGGGTGAATCCCTGCGCCGTCCGGGCGTCGGCGCTGGTGGCTGCGTCACAGATCGCCGACATACGGACGAAACCTGTCGGTCGACAGGCGTAGGCTGTGGGCCGAGGGCGCGTCGCCCGCCGGGGCACGTCCCGGGCGGCCGCTCGACTGCCGACGACGGCCGCCTGCGAGCCGCAGCGCGGAGCGTTCGCCCGTCCCGCGCCCTCCGCGGCGACCGGCGACCCCGGGGACCGCGGTCCGTGACGCACCGCAACAGCCCAGGAGGGCCCTCGATGAACATGTCCATCGCCCGAGCCGGTCGTCGGACCACGCGCACCCTCAGCGTGGCCGCCGCCGCCGTCGCGACGGTCTCCCTGCTCGCCGCCTGTGCCTCCTCCGAGGGCAGCACGTCGGCGGGCTCGGCCTCCGACGACACCACCACCGCGTCGTCCGAGTCCCAGGACGTCCAGGTCATCGACCAGACCAACCTGCTGCTCGCGACCGCGCAGGAGACCCTCGAGGCCCGCGGCCTCGAGGTCCAGGCCGCCGACGCGTCGGGCCAGGGCCGCCCGATCGACGACCCGACCCAGTGGGTCGTCGTCACCCAGGACCCGACGTCGGGCTCGGTCGAGCGGGGCACCGAGGTCACCCTCACGGTCCGCATGACCACCGACCCGGTGGGCTGACCGGAATAAACGCTGGCGCCGCCGCGCTGGACGGGGTGAGACTCAGAGCTCCCGGTCCGCGCGGCGGTGCAGCATCCCGCCGCGGAGGGACCGGCCCGGACGCGGAGCACGCGCCCCTCGTGAGGGGTGGACGGACGCGGGACGGGTGGCTCGTCACCGACGGCCCTCAACGAGGCCGGGGCGGATCAGGTCGCGCGGGAGAAGGACAAGCGGGCGCGGCGGACGGTGGCGTACAGGTGCTGACCCGCCCGGGCGGGGCCACGGGCCCCGCCGGGCGCAGGGCCCGCCACGCGCGGGCCCTCAGACGTAGGGCGCCGCGAGCCGGCGCAGCTGGGCGGCGTACCCGCCGCCGAACAGCACGGCGTGCATGCCGACCGGGTACACCTGGTGCAGCGCGACGCGGTGCTGCCACCCGCGGCGCAGCGGGTGCACCTCCTGGTAGGCGTCGAGGACGTCGGTGAGGTGCGGGCAGCCGAACAGCGCGAGCATCGCGAGGTCGGACTCCCGGTGGCCACCGTGCGCCGCCGGGTCGATCAGCGTCGCACCGGTCGGCGTCCACAGCACGTTGCCCGACCAGAGGTCGCCGTGCAGCCGCGCGGGGGCCTCGTCGTCGTCCCAGTCGCCCGCGCGCAGCCGGTCCGCGAGCCGCCGCAGCAGCGCGACGTCGTCCGGCCCGAGCGCCCGGCGCCGCTCCGCCGCCGCGGCCAGCGGCTCGACCCGGCAGTCGGCGAGGAACGCGCCCCACCGCTCGTGGTCGCCCGCCGGCATCGGCAGCGGCTGGTCCAGCGGGCCGAAGAACCCGTCGCCCGACCACCCGTCCGGCGGGCTGCCGAACCGGCGCGCCCCGGCGTCGTGCGTGACGGCCAGCCCCCGGCCGAGGTCGCGGGCCGCGCGGCGGGACGGCGCGACCTCCGTCAGCGCGGCCAGGTCCAGGTGGTCCGCGCCCACGCCCAGCACCTCGACGACCGGCGCGCCTCCCCGCACCCGGAGCCAGCGCAGCCCCGCCGCCTCGCACGCGAAGAACCCCGGCGGCGCGCCCGCGCGGCGCTTCCGGTACGTGTCCATGCGGCCTCCTCCGCGCGGGGAGGGCGCGGGCGCGGTCCGGCTAGCCTGGCGTCCGTGCCCCCCGACGCTGAGCCGATCCTGCTGAGCGGGGCCCGCGCGCCGGGGGAGGCGCGCCGTGCCGGCGGGAGCGGCGTCCGGGGGCGGCCCGGTCCCGTGCTGCCCGCCGCCCTGCTCGCCGGCGCGGGCCGCACGCCCGAGGGCGCCGCGTGGCTCACCCGCCTGCCGGGGCTCGTCGACCGCGCGGTCGACCGCTGGGGCCTCGCGCTCGGCGAGCCGTTCCGATCCGGCTCGGCCTCCTGGTGCGCGCCCGCCCGCGACGCCGCCGGACGGGACCTGGTCCTCAAGGTGTCGTTCCCGCACGACGAGGCCCGGGACGAGGCGGCCGTGCTGCGCGCCTGGGGCGGGCGCGGGGCGGTCCCGCTGGTCGACGCGCACCCGGACGACTGGGCGCTGCTGCTCGGGCGCGCGCGGCCGGGCACGCCGATGCGCGCCGTCCGCACGCCGGTGGCGCGGCGGCTGGCCGAGGCGGCCGACGTGCTCCGCGCGCTGCACGCCGCGCCCGCGCCGGCGGGGCTGCCCGCGCTGGCGGACGTCGGGCCGCGGCTGGCGGACGTCGCGGCGGAGCGGGCCGGTCGGGCGGTGCACGCCGGGGTCCCGCTGGACCGGGGGCTGCTGCGGGCGGCGGAGGCGACGCTGCGCGGGGCGGGGGCCGGGGCCGGGGCCGTCGCCACGCTGCACGGCGACCTCAACCCGGGCAACCTGCTCCTGGCCGCGGGCACCGAGGACACCGCGGACGCCGCGGGCGTCGCGGGTGCCGGGGGAGCGCGCTGGGTCGCGCTCGACCCCAAGGCGCTGTCCGGCGACCCGGGCTACGACCTCTGGCCGCTGCTCGAGCAGGTCGCCGACCCGTGGCGCACCGGCGACCCCGTGCGGACCCTGCGGCAGCGGCTCGTCCTCGTCGCCGACCGTGCCGGCCTGGACGCCGCGGGCGCCGCGCGGTGGGCCGTCGCCCGCGGGACGGAGGCGGCGCTCTGGGCGTGGCAGCACGGCGGCGGCCGGCCCGCCGCGGCGCGGGAGGTCGACCGCGGCCTCGCCCGGGCGCGGGACTGGGCGCGCGTCGCGGACCGGCTGGCGGGCTGACCCTGCCCGCGCCGGCGCGCAGGAGCCGCGCGCCGCGGGCGACCGCGCGCGCCGGTGCCTACCCTGGCCCCGACGGACCGCGAGCGCGGCGACCCCGCCGGGCGGCCCGTCGCCGCAGGACCGACGTGCGCCCGACCGGCGCGCGCCGCGCCACGCCACGCCCCAGGAGGCTGCGATGAGGGTCGGGATCCCCGCCGAGGTCAAGAACCACGAGTACCGCGTCGCCATCACCCCCGCCGGGGTGCACCAGCTCGCCGCCGCCGGGCACGAGGTGCTGGTGCAGGCCGGCGCCGGGCGCGGCTCCGCGATCACCGACGAGCAGTACGCCGCCGCCGGCGCGACCGTCGTCGACGGGGCCGCCGCGGTCTGGGGCGGCGCCGACCTGGTGTGCAAGGTGAAGGAGCCGGTGCCGTCCGAGTACGGGTACCTGCGCGACGACCTGGTGCTGTTCACCTACCTGCACCTCGCCGCGGACCGCCGGCAGACCGACGCGCTGCTGGCCGCCGGCACCACCGCGATCGCCTACGAGACGGTCCAGCTGCCCGACCGCTCGCTGCCGCTGCTCGCCCCGATGAGCGAGGTGGCCGGCCGGCTCGCCGCGCAGGTCGGCGCGTACCACCTGATGCGCAGCGCGGGCGGCTCCGGCCGGCTGCTCGGCGGGGTCCCGGGCGTCGCGCCGGGGCGGGTGGTCGTGATCGGCGGCGGCGTGGCCGGGCAGCACGCCGCGGAGGTCGCGCTCGGGATGCGCGCCGACGTCACCGTGCTGGACGTGTCCGTCCCGCGGCTGCGCGAGCTGGACACCGCGTTCGGCGGCCGGGTGCGCACCCTCGCGTCGTCCGCGTACGCGGTCCGGGAGGCGGTCGCCGACGCGGACCTGGTCGTCGGGGCCGTGCTGGTGCCGGGGGCGCGCGCGCCGAAGCTCGTCACCGACGACATGGTCGCCGCGATGCGGCCGGGCTCGGTGCTGGTCGACGTGGCGGTCGACCAGGGGGGCTGCTTCGAGTCCAGCCGGCCGACCACGCACGACGACCCGACGTTCGCGGTGCACGACGCGGTGTTCTACTGCGTCGCCAACATGCCGGGCGCGGTGCCGGTCACCGCCACGCAGGCGCTGACCAACGCCACGCTGCCCTACCTCACCGCCCTCGCGGCGCGCGGCTGGCGGGAGGCGCTGGCGGCCGACCCGGCGCTGGCGGCGGGGCTCGCCACGCACGCCGGGCGGCTCTACCACGCGGGCGTCGGCGCGGCCCACGGGCTGCCGGTCGCCGATCCCGGGGTCGTGCTGGCGGCCTGACCAGCGGCGACGGACGAAATGCCGGGACCCGCGCCCGGCGTCCGTGGCAGGGTGGGCCGATGGAGATCTTCGAGCTGACGGACGGCGTCGTCGTCCTGCGCGCGCCGGGCCCCGCCGACGTCGACCGGATCGACGCGCTCTGCCAGGACCCGGCGATCCAGGAGTGGACGACCGTGCCGAGCCCGTACGCGCGGGCGGACGCCGAGTCCTTCGTGACCGGGTACGTCGCGGACGGCTGGGCGCGGGGCACCTCGTGCAACTGGGCCGTGCGCGACGCGGCGGACGACGCGCTGCTCGGCATGGTCGGGCTCGGGATGGAGGGCGCGGGCTCCGCCGAGATCGGCTACTGGCTGGCGCCCGAGGCCCGCGGCCGGGGCCTGATGTCCCGCGCCGTGGACCTCGTGCTCGACGCGGCGTTCGGCCGGCTGGACCTGGTCCGGGTGTCCTGGCGGGCCTACGTCGGCAACGGCCCCTCGCGCGCCGTCGCCGAGGGGGCCGGGTTCCGGGTCGAGGGGGAGCTGCGCCTGGGCGCCGTGCAGCGCGGCGTCCGCCGGGACGAGTGGCTCGGCAGCCTGCTCGCCACCGACGTCCGGCCCCGGCGTGTCGGCGAGCGCTCTCCGGCGGCTGCCTCGGGCAACGAGGGATGATGGCGGGCATGAGCACCCCCACCACCCTGGACGCGGACAACCCGTTCGCCGCCCCGTCCGCGCTGCCGTACGGCCTGCCCGACTTCGCCGCGATCCGCGAGGAGCACCACCGGCCCGCGCTGCTCGCCGGCATGGCGGAGCAGCGCGCCGAGGTCGAGGCCATCGCCGCCTCCGCCGACGCCCCGACCGTCGAGAACACCCTGGACGCGCTCGAGCGCTCCGGGCGCCTGCTGCACCGCGCGGCCATCGTGTTCTTCAACCAGTCGTCGGCCGACTCGACCCCCGGGCTCGAGGCGCTGGAGGAGGAGGTCGCGCCGCTGCTCGCCGCGCACAGCGACGCCATCTACCTGGACCGCCGGCTGTTCGCGCGCCTCGAGGCGCTGCGCGCCGCGGCCGAGGCCGGCGACCTGGAGCTCGCCCCGGACACCGCGTGGCTGCTGCACCGCCAGCACACCCAGTTCGTGCGGGCCGGCGTGCGGCTGGACGACGCCGCCCAGTCCCGGCTGCGCGAGCTGAACGCCGAGATCACCCGCCTCGAGACCGTGTTCGGCCGGCAGCTCCTCGCCGAGACCAACGACTCCGCGGTGCTCGTCACCGACGAGGCCGAGCTCGACGGCCTGCCCGAGGACGCGCGCGCGGCCGCCGCCGAGGCCGCCGCCCGCCGCGGGCACGAGGGCGCCTGGCTGATCGACCTGATCCTGCCGACCCAGCAGCCGGCGCTGGCCCAGCTCACCGACCGCGCGCTGCGCGAGCGGCTGCACACCGCGTCGGTCGCCCGCGGCGGCCGCGGGGGCGAGCACGACACCCGCGCCACGCTGCTGGCGCTCGCGCGCCTGCGGGCCGAGCGCGCCCGCCTGCTCGGGTACGAGCACCACGCCGCGTACATCGCCGAGGACGCCACGGCGAAGACCCCCGAGGCCGTCGCCGACATCCTCGGCCGGCTCGCGCCCGCCGCCGTCGCGAACGCCCGGGCCGAGGCCGCCGACCTGGCCGAGGCGCTGCGCCGCGACGTCCCCGGCGCGACCCTCGAGGCCTGGGACTGGGCGTACTACGCCGAGCAGGTCCGCAAGGAGCGCCGCTCGCTCGACGACTCCTCCCTGCGCCCGTACCTGGAGCTGGACCGCGTGCTCCACGACGGCGTGTTCCGCGCCGCCGGGGAGCTGTACGGCCTGACCTTCACCGAGCGCGCCGACCTGGTCGGCTACCACCCGGACGTCCGGGTGTTCGAGGTGACCGACGCCGACGGGACCGGCCTGGGCCTGTTCCTCGGCGACTACTGGACCCGCGATTCCAAGCGCGGCGGCGCGTGGATGAACAACCTGGTCGACCAGTCGACGCTGCTCGGCGAGGCGCCGGTCGTGGTGAACAACCTCAACATCCCGAAGCCGCCGGCCGGCCAGCCGACGCTGCTCACCTGGGACGAGGTCATCACGCTGTTCCACGAGTTCGGCCACGCGCTGCACGGCCTGTTCTCCGCGGTGCGGTACCCGTCGCAGTCCGGCACCGACGTGCCGCGCGACTTCGTCGAGTACCCCTCGCAGGTCAACGAGATGTGGGCCTGGGAGCCGGCGATCCTGCGCGCGTACGCGGTGCACCACGTCACCGGCGAGCCGATGCCGCAGGAGTGGGTGGACACCCTGATCGCCGCCCGGCAGGACGGCGAGGGCTTCGCCACGACCGAGTACCTGGCGGCGGCGCTGCTCGACCAGGCCTGGTACCGGCTGGCGCCCGAGGACGTGCCGACGGACGTCGAGCAGGTCGTGCCGTTCGAGGCCGCCGCGCTGGAGGCCGCCGGCATCGCGTTCGCGCCGGTGCCGCCGCGGTACCGCACGACGTACTTCAACCACGTGTTCGGCGGCGGCTACTCCGCCGGGTACTACTCGTACATCTGGTCCGAGGTCCTGGACGCGGACACGGTCACCTGGTTCGAGGAGAACGGCGGCCTGCGCCGGGAGAACGGCGACACGTTCCGGGCGAAGCTCCTCTCGCGCGGCGGCTCGGTCGACCCGATGCAGGCGTTCCGCGACCTGCGCGGCCGCGACCCGGAGATCGCCCCGCTGCTGGCCCGCCGGGGCCTGACCTCGGCCTGAGCGGCCCGCCTCCTGCCGCCGAGATAGGGCCTGCGCGCCGAGGGAGGACCGTCCCCGGCCCTATCTCGGCGTGACGGTCCTACCTCGGCGCGGGGTGCGGGCGGAGTGGACGCGCGGGCCGGGCGCGCCCGTGCGGCCGGTAGCGTGGGGGCATGACCGACGCACCCGCCGCCCCGCCCGCCGACCAGCACGACACCGCGGCGGCCGAGGGCGAGGTCGTGCGGATCGCGCAGGAGCTCATCCGGTTCGACACGTCGAACTACGGCGACGGCTCCGGCCCCGGCGAGCGCTCCGCCGCCGAGCACGTCATGGCCCTGCTGCACGAGGTCGGCCTCGACCCCGAGCTGATCGAGTCCGCCCCGGGCCGCGCGAACGTCGTGGTGCGCCTCGCGGGCGAGGACGGCAGCCGCCCGGCGCTGGTGCTGCACGGCCACACCGACGTCGTCCCCGCCGAGGCGAAGGACTGGAAGGTCGACCCGTTCGCCGGCGAGGAGTTCGACGGCATGGTCTGGGGCCGCGGCGCCGTGGACATGAAGGGCATGGACGCGATGATCCTGGCGGTCGTCCGCCAGATGGTCCGCGAGGGGCGCCGCCCGGCCCGGGACGTGGTCGTCGCCATGTTCGCCGACGAGGAGGCGGGTGGGAGGTACGGCGCGCGGCACCTCGTCGACCACCGCCCCGACCTGTTCGAGGGCGCCACCGAGGCCGTCTCCGAGGTCGGCGGGTTCTCCGTCGACGTGCAGGGCCGCCGCGCCTACCTGCTGCAGACCGCCGAGAAGGGCATCGCCTGGCTCCGGCTGGTGGCGGACGGCACCGCGGGCCACGGCTCGGCGGTCAACCCCGACAACGCCGTGACCGAGCTCGCCAGCGCGATCGCCCGGATCGGCGCCTACCAGTGGGACACCCGGCTCACCCCGACGGTGCTCGCGCTGCTCGAGGGCGTCGCCGACCTCACGGGCCTGCCGCTCGACGTCGACGACCCGCTGGCGATCGACCGGCTGATCGGCGCGCTCGGGCCGGCCCGGCGGTTCGTCGGGTCGTCGATCCGCACGCTGGCCAACCCGACCCAGCTGCACGCCGGCTACAAGACCAACGTCATCCCGGGCCGCGCCACCGCGACCGTCGACGTCCGGCCGCTGCCCGGCGACCACGAGGCGGTGCTGGCGAAGGTCCGCGAGCTCGCCGGCCCGCACGTGCGGGTGGAGCCCGAGCACCTGGACATCGGCCTGGAGGTCCCGGCCACCGGCTCGCTGGTCGACACGATGACCGACGTGCTGCGCGCGCAGGACCCGGGGGCCGTCGTCCTGCCGTACATGCTCTCGGCCGGCACGGACAACAAGTCGCTCGCCCGGCTCGGCATCGAGGGCTACGGCTTCGCGCCGCTGCGGCTGCCGGCCGACCTCGACTTCACCGCGCTGTTCCACGGCGTCGACGAGCGCGTCCCGGCGGACTCGCTCCGGTTCGGCGTCCGCGTGCTGGACGGGCTGCTGCGCGAGGCGTGACCCGCCCCGCGCCCGGCCCGTGGGACGCCGGCCGCCGTGGGAGCCACGACCTGAGGCGGCGAGCCCGCGGGGTTCCGGTCGTCAGTCGCCCAGCGCGCCGAGCGTGGACCGGACCCGGATGATCCGGCGCCGCAGCCACACCTTCCGCTCGCCGCCCGCGTAGAGGAGGGTGCGGGCCAGCTCCCAGCGGCCGTACTCCGCCTGCTCCGTGAGCAGGCGTCGGGCGTCGCCGCGGCTGGTCGTCCGGGGGATCGTGAGGACGCGGTACTCGTACTGCCGCGCCTGCTCCGGGCCGCCCGGGCGTCCCGAGCGCGTCGTGCCTGCCATGCCCACCGCCTTCCGATCGGGTCGTGGTGCCATTGTGCCTGGTGCGGCGCTACGGTCATCGCATGGCTATCGACCCGCGCGCGGCACTGGACCGCCTCATCGCAGCACTCGAGGCGCACTACACCGCCGTGTCCACCCGGCGGGGCGAGGACGACCCCGCCGTCGACGACGCGTACGACGTGCTCGCGGACGCGTTCGAGGTCTACGACGACGCGCTCGGCACCGTGCACGGGGAGGCCACGCCGTTCTACCTCGCGGAGGAGGACGACGAGGACGACGAGCACGAGGACGACGACGAGGACGACGACTACGACGCGGACGACCTGCCCGAGGAGTCCGACGAGGACGACGACGAGCACGACGGCGCGCTGCACGGCTGACGCCGGGCGGGCCGGCCCGGTGCGGCCGGTGCGCCCGCGCGCCGCGCGAGGCGTCAGCGCCGCTCGGGGTACCCGGTCGCCGGCGCGCTGACCTCGTCGAGCGCCCGCAGGATCTCCGGCGGCAGCTCGACGTCCTCCGCCGCGAGCGACGCGCGCAGCTGCGCGGGCGTCCGGGCGCCCACGACCGCCGAGGCGACCTGCGCGCGCACCCGGAGCCAGGCCAGCGCGACCTCGAGCGGCGCGCGGCCCAGCCCGTCGGCCGCGATGACCACCGCCTCGACGACCGCCGCCGCGACCGAGCCGAGGTACGGCTCCACGAACCCGGCCAGGTGCGGCGAGGCCGCACGGGAGTCCGCGGGCACGGTGCGCCGGTACTTGCCGGTGAGCACGCCGCGCCCGAGCGGCGACCAGGCGAGCACGCCGACGCCCAGGTCCGCCGCGGCCGGCAGCACCTCGCGCTCGATCCCGCGCTGCAGCAGCGAGTACTCCGCCTCGACCGCGGCCAGCCCCGGGTCGTCGCCGAGCAGCGTCGCGGCGCGCGCCACCTGCCAGCCCGCGTGGTTCGACAGCCCGACGTACCGGGCGCGGCCCGAGTCGACGGCCCGGCGCAGCGCGCTGACGGTCTCGGCCAGGGGCGTGCGCGGGTCGGGGGTCTGCACCAGGAACAGGTCGACGTGGTCGGTGCCGAGCCGGCGCAGGGAGGCGTCCAGGCCGTCCAGGAGCGCGCCGCGCGACGCGTCGACCACCCCGCCCTCCGGCGTGCGGCGGACGCCCGCCTTGGTGCAGAGCACGACCTCGTCGCGGGGGACCACCCGGCCGAGCAGCGACCCGAGCAGCTCCTCGGCGCCGCCGTCGGCGTACGACGCGGACGTGTCGACCAGCGTCCCGCCCGCCTCGGCGAAGTCGCGCAGCTGCTCGGCCGCGTCGTGCTCGTCGGTGTCCCTGCTCCAGGTCAGCGTCCCGAGTCCGAGGTGGGAGACCCGCAGGCCGGTCCGTCCGAGCTGGCGCTGTTCCATGCCGTGAGGGTATCCGTGCCGCCGGGTCGTCCGGGCACCCGGGTGACCAGCGGCTATCGTGGCGCCTCGTGGCAGCGCACCCGAGCACCCCGTCCCCGATCGGCACCGGCGCATGAGCGTCTGGGAGGCGATCGTCCTCGGCCTCGTCCAGGGGCTCACCGAGTTCCTGCCCGTGTCGTCCAGCGCGCACCTGCGGATCGTGGGCGAGCTGATCGGCTCCGGCGACCCGGGCGCGGCGTTCACGGCGATCACGCAGATCGGCACCGAGACCGCGGTCCTGCTGTACTTCCGGCGCGACATCGCGCGGATCTGCACCCACTGGTGGCGCGCGGTGCGCGGCGACCTCGGCGGCGACTGGCGGTCCCGCGTGGGCGCCCCCGTCGGCGGCACCCCGGACCGGGACGCGCAGATGGCCTGGTACATCGCGCTCGGCTCCGTGCCGATCGTCGTGCTCGGCCTGCTGTTCCAGGACGCGATCGAGGCGCCGTTCCGCAACCTGTGGCTGATCGTGCTGACCCTCACGGTGTTCGCGCTCGTCCTGGACTGGGCCGACCGGCGCAGCAGCAGCACCCGCGAGCTCACCGACCTGACCCCGCGGCACGCGCTGTACTTCGGGCTGGCGCAGGCGATGGCGCTCGTCCCGGGCGTCTCCCGCTCGGGCGGCACGATCACCGCCGGCCGCCTGATGGGCTACAGCCGGACGGCCGCGGCCCGGTACTCGTTCCTGCTCGCCATCCCGGCCGTGCTCGGCTCGGGGCTGTACCAGCTCGCCAAGAGCGTGGGCACCTTCGGAGAGGCCGGCACGCCCGGCGTCCTGCCGACGCTGATCGCGACGTTCATCGCGTTCGTCGTCGGGTACGTCGTGATCATCGGGTTCCTCAAGATCGTGTCGACGTACTCGTACCGGCCGTTCGTGATCTACCGGATCGGGCTCGCGGTCGTCGTCTCCCTGCTGCTGCTCACCGGCGTGCTGGACCCGCTCGCCGGGGCCTGACCCCGGGGCGCGCGGGCGCCGGGGGCGGCGTCACAGCCAGCCCGAGCGCTTGAACAGCCGGAACAGCAGCCCCGCGGCCGCGCCCATCAGGACGATCGACGCCGGGTACCCGAGCAGCCAGTGCAGCTCGGGCATGTGGTCGAAGTTCATCCCGTACACCCCGGCGATGAGCGTCGGCACGGCGATGATCGCCGCCCAGGCCGAGATCTTCCGCATGTCCTCGTTCTGCCGCACGGACACCCGGGACAGGTGCACGGACAGCATGTCGCCGAGCAGCGCGTCGTGGGCGTCGAGGTGGCGGTCGACCTTGGTCAGCACGGTGTCGAGCCGGCGCAGCCAGCGCATCGTGCGGGTCTCGCGCTGCGCGTCCTCCTGCTCCGCGACCAGGTCGGGGAACGCCGACAGCAGCGGCACCAGCGCGCGGCGCGCCTCGCCGATCTCCCGCTTGAGGTCGTAGACCACCTCGGCCGGGTCCTGCGCCTGCGGGCTGAACACGAGCTGCTCGACGTCGGCGACCGCCTCGCCGATGCCCATCTCGACGTCGCCGGCCCGCCGGACCAGCGCCATCAGCACCGCGGCGAACACGTGGCTCTCGCGGTCCTGCGGCAGGTGGTCGCCCTCGCCCAGGTGGTCCCGGACGTCGGCCAGCAGGGCGCCCGGCCCCTCCTCGGCGGTGATCGTGACCTCGTCCACCACGAGCGCCGCCCAGACGCCGGTCGTGACGTCGCGGGTGCTGCCGTCGTAGGCCAGCGTCGGGCTCACCAGGTAGCGGCCGCCGCCGGGCAGCCGGCGGAGCTGCGGGCGCCGCGGGTCGCCCGGGGCGGCGGGGCCGTGGTCGGCGACCGCGCGGTGCACCACCGACTCCGGGACGCCCGCCTGCCGCGCCGCGTCGGCCAGCAGGTCGAGCGAGTCGACGTGCACCCACGCCACCGGCGGCTCCGGTGCGGCCAGGAGGGCCAGCAGCCCGTCGGGGTCCGTCTCGGCCCAGCCGTCGCCCTGGTGCACCCACGCTCTCTCCACGGGGGCATTCTCCCGGCGCCGCCCGCGGCCCGGGCCACCGACGCGCCGCCGCGGGCGCGCGGTGACCCGGACGGGGGAGCGGTGGCGTCCGTCACCCCGGCCCGGCCGCGGGCCGCCCCGCCCCGCGCCGGCCGGTACGCTCGACGCCGTGCTCACCTGGCCCGCCCCGCAGATCCCGCAGCTCCCCGGCCAGGGAGGCCCGGTGCGCGTGCGCGACACCTCGACCGGCGACCTGGTCGTCGCCGCCCCGGGCCCGGACGCCACGGTGTACGTCTGCGGCATCACGCCGTACGACGCGACCCACATGGGCCACGCCGCCACGTACGTCGCCTTCGACCTGCTGGTCCGCGGCTGGCTCGACGAGGGCAAGCGCGTCCGCTACGCGTCGAACGTCACCGACGTCGACGACCCGCTGCTGGAGCGCGCCGAGGCCACCGGCGTCGACTGGCGCGAGCTCGCCGCGGATCAGACCGCGCTCTACCTCGAGGACATGACCGCCCTCGGCGTCGTGCCGCCGGACGTCTACACCGGCGCCGTCGAGGCCGTGCCGGACGTCGTGGCCGCCGTCGAGGCCATGCTGGCCGCCGGCACCGCCTACGTCGTCGGGGCGCCCGACGCGCACGGTGCGGGCGCCGGGGACGTCTACGCCGACCTGTCCGCGGACCCGGCGTTCGGCCAGGTCGCCCGCCTCGACCGCGCCGAGATGCTCGCGCTGTTCGGCGAGCGCGGCGGCGACCCGGCCCGGCCCGGCAAGCGCGACCCCCTCGACCCGCTGCTCTGGCGGTCCGCGCGGCCCGGCGAGCCGTCCTGGGACGGCAACGGGCTCGGCGCCGGCCGACCGGGCTGGCACATCGAGTGCGCGGTCATCGCGCGCGACGGGATCGGCCTGCCGTTCGACGTCCAGGGCGGCGGCTCCGACCTCCGGTTCCCGCACCACGAGATGAGCACCTCGCACGCCCGGCTGCTCGACGCCGGCGAGGGCGCCCGCACCCACGTGCACACCGGCATGGTCGGCCTGCACGGGCAGAAGATGAGCAAGTCGCTCGGCAACCTCGTGCTGGTCTCCCAACTGCGCGCGGACGGCGTCGACGCCATGGCCGTCCGGCTCGCCATCCTCGACCACCACTACGCGGCCGACTGGGAGTGGACCGACGAGGTCCTGCACGCCGCGCAGGCCCGGCTCGACCGGTGGCGCGCCGCCGTGTCCGGCAACGGCGGCCCCGCGTCGGCGGCCCTGCTCGCCGAGGTGCGCGCCGCCGTCGCCGACGACCTGGACGCTCCCCGTGCCCTGCGCGCCGTCGACGCCTGGGCCGACGCCTCGCTGGCCGGCGGTGCCGCGGCCGAGGTCGAGGAGGGTGCGCCGGGCGTGGTGGCCCGCGCCGTCAACGCGCTGCTGGGCGTGCGGCTCTAGCGGGTCCGCGCCCCCGCGGCGCCCGCGGGCGGCGGCCGGACGGCTACCCGCCGGTGAACATGCTGATCGCCAGCGGGGCGCCGGCCGCGTCGCACGCGTCGCCGAGGTCGGCGGCGGCCTGCGACCACGCGGGTGAGCCCACCCCGGTCGACTCCGCGAACGTCCCGGCGGGGATGGCCGGCGCGGCCGCCTGCAGCGCGCCGATCGCCGCCAGCACGTCGGTGCCGCCGCCGGAGGGCAGGCGGTCGAGCACGCGCGTCGCCAGCTTGTACCAGCCCTGCTGCTCCTGCGCCGCCATCCGGCCCTCGGCGAGGGCGACGTCCGCGTTCTCGACGATGGTCAGCACGTCGCCGAACGCGACGCAGGCGGCCGCGTCGTCCTCGGCCGCGTCCGCCGCCGCCGGTGCGGGCTGCTCGGCCGCGGTGCCCGCCGTGGCCCCGTCGCCGTCCCTCGCGTCCTCCCCGGGCCCGGGGCTGCACGCCCCCAGCAGGGCGGCGCCCAGCACCACCGTCGACAGCACGGCCAGGCGTCTCGTCCGCATGGGCGCAGGCTAGCGGGGTCGAGGGCCCCCGGGAGGGCGGATCGACGTCGGGGCGGGGCCGCGGCGG
>Ga0164306_10000385_pt1 | contig 17733 bp, 18 predicted proteins | sample Whisoiple_242_MG_FD_110213 | JGI IMG/M metagenome (GOLD analysis project Ga0164306, IMG submission 110213) | Soil microbial communities amended with fresh organic matter from upstate New York, USA - Whitman soil sample_242_MG | ecosystem: Environmental > Terrestrial > Soil > Unclassified >... | reverse complement strand
CGGGCGCGTGCCTCACCGTCAGCATCGGCGTCGCGGAGCGGCAGCCCGGCGAGCCGGTGGCCGACCTGCTCACCCGCACCGACGCGGCCCTGTACCGCGCCAAGGCGGCCGGGCGGGACCGGGTGCGGGTGGCCGACCCGGCGGTCTGAGCGGGGCCGGGCGTCGGCAGCGGCGCGCGCCCGCCGCCGCGCGCGCCCGCCGCCGCGCGCGCCCGCCGCCCGGGCGCCAGACTCCTGGGCATGGAGCAGCGCGACGTCGTGGTCACCGGCGCGGCCGGCCGGATCGGCACCTACCTGCGGACCGCCGACGGCGGCCTGCGGGCGCGCGGCTGGGGCCTCCGGCTCGTGGACGCCGACACCCCGGACGACCCGGTCCCCGCGCCGGACGAGCCGTTCGCCGCCGTCGATCTGACCGACGAGGGGGCCGTCGACCGCCTGGTCCCGGTGCTGGACGGCGCGGACGGGGTGGTGCACCTGGCCGGCATCCCCTCGGAGGACACCTGGACGCGGGTCCGCCGGGCGAACGTCGACGGCACGTACCGGGTCCTGGAGGCGGCGCGCCGCGCGGGCGTGCGGCGGGTGGTGCTGGCGAGCTCGAACCACGCGGTCGGGTACTACCCCACGGACCGGGAGGCCCGGGTGGACGGCCCCGCGCGGCCGGACTCGTTCTACGGGGTGTCCAAGGTCGCGGCCGAGGCGCTCGGCAGCCTGTACGCGGACAAGTACGGCGTGGAGGTGGTGGCGCTGCGGATCGGCCTGTGCGCCGACCGGCCGGCGACGACCTTCGACCTGGGCATCTGGCTCAGCCCCGGCGACGCGGTCCGGCTCGCGGACGCGGCGCTGCGCGGGCCGGTCGCCGGGCCGGTGGTGGCGTACGGCGTGTCGGCGAACACCCGCGCGTGGTGGGATCTGTCGACCGCGCGGGCGCTCGGGTACCGGCCGGAGGACGACGCGGAGCGGTACGCGGGCGAGGTCGAGCCGTACGACGGGCCGCCGGGGGTGCTGGGGCACGGGATGACCGCGGCGGACCCGCTCGCCTGACGCCGCTCGACGCCGCGCCCGTCCTGACGCCGAGCCGGCCCCGACGCCGCACCCGCCCTGACGCCGAGCCGGCCCCGACGCCGAGCCGGCCCCGACGCCGCACCCGCCCTGACGCCGAGCCGGCCCCGACGCCGCACCCGCCCGACGCCGGGCGTGTCCCGGCGCCGGGCGCGCCGCGCCGCGCGGTCCGCCCCCACGCGGCGCGCGACGGGCTCCGCCCGGGCGCGCAGGGGGTGGCGCGGCCGGCCGAGGATCAGCCGCGCCCGGCGGCCGCGCGCGCCGCGTCCTCCACCCGCGCCCGGTACGCGGCCCACGTGCCGTCGTCGTGGAACGGCAGGTTCGGGTCCTCCGGCCGGCTGCCCACCGCGCCGTCGATCGTCTCCCGCACGATGTCGGCGTGGCCCGCGTGCCGGGCCGTCTCCGCGATCATGTGCACCAGGATCCGGTGCAGCGTCACGTCGGCGCTCTCCGGCCGCCACCACGGCACCCGGCCCGGCGCGTCGAGCGGGAGCGCCTCGATCGTGGCGTCCGCGTGCGCCGCGGAGAAGGCGTGCAGCTCGCGCACCTGGTCCAGCGACTCCTCGGCGGTCAGCCACATGTCGGCGTTGGGCTCGGCGTCGTCGGCGAACCAGGGCAGCGGCCGGCCGTGCGGGCAGTCGAACACCTCGCCGAAGTAGTCCAGCTGGACGCTGGCGACGTGCTTGACCAGCCCGGCGACGTTGGTGCCCGTCGCGGTGAGCGGCCGGCGGGCGTCGTACTCGGACAGCCCGTCGAGCTTCGTCAGCAGCGAGTCGCGGCTCTCGCGCAGGTACCGGTGCAGCAGCGCCTTGTCATCCATGGGCCCAGTGTGCCGCCGGGGTCCGACACCCGCCGCGACCGCCCGGGCACCGTGGCGTCCCGGCTCTCACCCGGACGGCCCAGCGCGCGCGCCGCGCTCCGGGTGCGGCGCGGCCGGACCGATCCGAGACTGGCGTCGTGACCGACCGGCTGCTCCTGCTCCGCGCCCTCGCGGAGGCCGTGACGCTCTCGGGCCCGCGGCCCGGGGGCGGCGACCGCCCGTCCGCCGCGGAGCGGCTGTGCCGCGCGGCGGCGGACCTGCTCGGCGCGGCGGGCGCGGCGCTGACCTGCGCGCCCGCGGAGCCCGGCCGGTACACCGCGTGCGCCACCGACGAGGTGGCGGCGCGGCTCGCCGAGCTCGAGGACCTGGTCGGGGACGGCCCCGCGGCGCGCGCCGCCCGGCACGGCCGGACGGTCGGCACGGTGCTGGGCCCCGGCGCGCCCGCTCGGTCCGCCGACCTCGCGCCGGACGCCGCCGAGGTGCCGCCGGTGTTCGTGGTGCTCGCCGCCGACGTGCTCGCCGCCGAGGCGCCGGTCGCCATCCGGTCCTGGCCGGTGCGGGTGGCGGGACGGCCGGTGGCGGCGCTGACGGTGCACGGCCCGGCCGGGTGCGCCACGACCGAGGCCCGCGCGGACGGCCAGGTGCTGGCGGACGCGCTGGCTCCGGTGCTGGTCGGGCCGGCGGTGGCGGCGGCGCCCGCGCGCGAGCGCCGGGACCGGGCCGTCGGCATGCTGGTGGCCCAGACCGGCCTGGCGCCGGACGACGCGGCCGCGCTGCTGCAGGCCCGCGCCTGGGCGGAGGACGTCGCGGTGGCCGACCTGGAGGGCGCGGTGCTCGGGCGCACGACGTCGTTCGCGGACGGCGACGCGCCGGGCCCGCTGCCGGCCTGACCGCCGCGGGGCCCCGGCGCGCCGCGTCGCGGGCGGGCTGCGCGCGGGTGCGCCGCGGCGTCACCCGGCAGGGCTAATCGGCGGCGGATCCGCACGATTCCCGGACGAATCGGGCATCTCGACCCGGATCGGCGTGCCACCATGTGCCTGCGCGCCGTCCGCGCGCGACCGGCGACGGGGCTCGGCGAGGAGCCCCGCAGTGCTGCCCAGGGGGACGGACGATGGCTGAGGTGTGTGCGGTGTGGCCGGGCTCGGAGCCCGCGCGCAGCGTGCTGGCGCTCCTGGACGACCTCATCGGGCTGGTGACCGGCCGGACGGGGAGTGCCGCCGAGGGCGCGGTGCACGCCCACCGCCGCGGCGCGGACTGGCTGATCGCATCGACGGGGGAGCGCCTCACCCGCACCGGCGCGGCGGCCGACGGCGCGGGGCCGTGGCGCGCCGCCCTGGGCACCGGCGCCCCGGTGGTGCTGCCCGACCTGCGCGACGCCGACGGGCCGGTCGCCGAGCCGTGGCGGGCCGCCGCGCTCCGCGCCGGGTTCCGCGGCGTGCTCGCGCTGCCGGCCCCGCTCGCCCGGGGCGGCACCGCGGCGCTGACCCTGTACCTGGACGAGCCGGGCTCCTGGGAGCCGGAGGTGGTGCGCCGGGCCGGCGGCTTCGCGGGGGAGATGGCGTCGCTGATCGAGCTGCACAGCACGATCCCCGCGCGGGAGCCGGCGGTCAGCGAGGTCGAGGCCGCGCGACGGACCCGGGCCTCCGTGGACCACGCGGTCGGGGTCCTCATGGAGGTGCGCGGCTGCGACGAGGTCGAGGCGCGGCACGTGCTCGACGTGCTGGGCGCCTCGCAGGGCCGGACGCTCGAGGCGGTCGCCGCGTCGGTCGTGCGGCACGCCGTCCGCCCGGGCGGCCGCGGCGGGCTCGGCGGCGGCTCCGCGAAGGCGGCGCGCCGGGCCTGACCCGGGCGCCGCCGCGCGGCGCACCCGGGACCGTCGGCCCATCCCCGCCCGCGGGGGCGCCCCTAGCGTGGCCCGCACGGGCGGCGCAGGGTCGCGCCGGCCCGCCGCGGGAGCCAGGGGAGGCAGCCATGCGCGCGCACGTCGTGTACGAGAGCTTGTTCGGGAACAGCCACGCCGTCGCCGAGGCGGTGGCGGCCGGCCTGCGCGCCGCCGCTCCGGGCGCGGACGTCGAGGTGCTGAGCGTGCTCGCGGCGCCCGACGCGCTGCGCACCGACCTGGTCGTCGTCGGCGGCCCCACGCACGCCTTCTCGCTCAGCCGCCCGGAGACCCGGCGCAGCCGGCCCGACCACCTCGACGACCCGGAGGCCCGCCGCCGCGCGGAGGCCGAGCCGGGTGCCGACACCGGCCGCGGCGTGCGCGAGTGGCTGGAGGCGCTGGAGACCGCGGAGGGCACGCCGGCGGCGGCGTTCGACACCCGGGTCGACCGGCCGGTGCCCAAGCGGGCGTCGGCGGGCATGGTCAAGCGGCTGCGCCGCGCGGGGTGCCGGGTCGTGCTGCCGCCGGTGGGGTTCCACGTCGCCGGGATGCACGGCCCGCTGGTCGACGGCGAGGTCGAGCGCGCGTCGGCCTGGGCCCGCGAGGTGGCCCGGGCCGCGGGCCTCGCCGGGGTGCCCGACCCGGCCTGACCGCCGGCGGGCGCCGCGCCGCCGCCCGCGGACCACGGGTGCGCCCGCCGCCCGCGCGACCGCCGTCGGTGCCGCGCCGGCCCGGGTGCCGTCCCCGCCCCGGGCGGTGCCGCGCCGCGCGGCTAGGCTGCGACGGGACGGCCCGCGGACCCCGCGGGCGCGCGAGGGACGCGGGAGCGCAGCGGTGGCGGACGTGACGTCGACGGTGTTCTGGGTCAACGGGCACCTGGTGCCCGAGGCGGAGGCGACGACCTCGGCCCGGGACCACGGGTTCGTGGTGGGCGACGGGGTGTTCGAGGCGGTCAAGGTCGACCACGGCCGGATCTTCGCGCTGTCCCGGCACGTCGCCCGGATGGCCCGGTCCGCGGCGGGCATCGGCCTGCCCGGCTTCGACCCCGAGCTCGTCCGCCGTGCCGCGCACGAGGTCGTCGAGGCGAACGCGGACCTGCTCACCAGCGGGTACGACCTGCTGCGCGTGACGTTCACCGGCGGGCCGGGCGTCCTCGGCAGCGGGCGGGTGGACGGCCCGCCGACCCTGGTGCTCGGCCTCACCCCCGGGCACGACCCGGACCCGGAGACGGGCGTCATCACGGTGCCCTACCGCCGCAACGACGTCGGCGCGCTCACCGGGCTCAAGACGACCTCCTACGGGGAGAACGTGCTGGCGCTCGCCCAGGCCCGCGCGGCCGGCGCGAGCGAGGCGGTGTTCGCCAACACCCGCGGTCAGCTCTGCGAGGGCACCGGCACCAACGTGTTCGTCGTGCGGGACGGCGAGCTGCTGACCCCGCCGCTGTCCTCGGGCTGCCTGGCGGGGATCACCCGCGCGCTGGTGCTCGAGTGGCACGGCGCCCGCGAGGTCGACCTGCCCTACGACGCGCTCACCACGTCGGACGAGGTGTTCCTGACCTCGACCGCCCGCGACGTGCAGCCGGTGGTCGCCGTCGACGGCGCGCCGGTGGGCGGCGGGGCGCCGGGTCCCGTCACGCGGGAGGTCGCCCGGGTGTTCGCGGAGCGGCAGCGCGAGCACCTCGACCCCTGACCGGCCCGGCGGCGCGGGCCGGGGCCGGCCCCCGGCGCGGGCCGGGGCCGGCCGGCTCACACCCCGTGCAGCGTCGCGGCGAGCAGCACCGCGCGCGAGGCGATCGCCGGCAGCCGCACGTGCTCGGTCGCCGCGTGCGCCCCGCCGCCGCCCGGCCCGAAGCCGTCGAGCGTCGGCAGCCCCGCCGCCCCGGTGAGGTTCGTGTCCGCGGCGCCCGGCGCCGGCGCCCCCGTGACGTCCTGCCCCACCCGTCCGGCCGCCGCGGCCACCGCCGCGAGCAGCCCCGCCGACGCGGCGCCGGGCTCCCAGGCGGGGCGCCGGGACAGCACCTCGGCCCGCACGTCGGCTCCGGGCCGCACCGGCACCGGCTCGGTCAGGTGCGCCAGCACCGCCCGCTCGCTCGCCCGGCTGACGAACCGGAGGCCCAGGTCGGCCCGCGCGCGCTCGGCCACGACGTTCGTGCGGGTGCCGCCGGCGACGACGCCGACGTTCGCGAGGACCGACGGGTGGTCCGCGAGGAACCGCCGCGCCGCGAGCAGCTGGTCCAGCAGCTCCTCGGTCGCCGACACGCCGGCGTCCGGGTCGACCGCCGCGTGCGCGGCCAGCCCGGTGACGTGCAGCCGGAGCCGGGTCGACCCGCGCCGCGCGGTCTCCAGCCCGCCGTGCGCCCCGGGCGCCTCCAGCCCGAGCGCGTAGGCGGCGCCGCGCGCGGCGTCGCGGATCAGCGCGGCGGTCGCGGGGGAGCCGACCTCCTCGTCGGGCGTGACCAGCAACCGGACGGGCCGGTGCCCGAGCCCGGCCTCCCGGAGCAGGTCCGCCGCCGCCAGCGCGACGACGATCCCGCCCTTCATGTCGTACGTCCCCGGGCCGTGCAGCACGTCGCCGTCCCGCCGGACCGGCACCGCGCCGACCGCGTGCACCGTGTCGTGGTGCGCGAGCAGCAGCGCGGGGGCGTCGCCGGCGCGCGGCCCCCGGCCGGGCAGGTCGAGGACGACGGCGTCGCCGCTCGCGGGGTCGGTCGTCGGCACGCGCCCGCCGGCGAACCCGGCCGCCCGGGCGTCCGCCACCACGAGGTCCGCGAGGGCGTCGAGGGCCGCGGCCGCCCCGGTCGGGGTCTCCAGCCGGACGTACCGCTCCAGGCGCCCGGCGTCCGCAGGCAGCCGGCGCCGGGCGGCGTCCTCGAGCCCGGCCAGGGCCGCGCCGTCGCCCCTCATGCCCCCCGAACCTAGGCCCGCCGCCCGCGCCCCGCGCGCCGGGGGCTACGCGCGCCGGCCCGTGCGTGTACTCCGCCGGCACCCCGCCCGCTCGCGCCACGTCCGCCACCGCCTATCGAACGTGTCGAGCGCCTATGCGCGGGATAGGCGTTCGACACGTTTCGTGGGCACTCGGCGCGCGCGCCGCCGCGACGCCGGCGCGACCTCGGCGCGGCAAGCCGGCGCGGGCCGTGCGCGGCCGCCGCGTCAGGCCGGCGCGTCCGCCCGGAACCGCCGCAGCAGGCTCTGCGCCGCCTCGGCCACCAGGCCGTGGTCGTGCGTGACCGCGAACGCGAACTCGCGCTCGTCGTCCTCCGGCGACCCCACCGGCGCGCCCAGCGCGGCCGAGTGCCGCGAGCGCGGCCCGTCGATCTCGCGCCCGACCAGCGCCACCGACTCGTGCGCGCCGAGCACCACCACCGCCCACTCCCGGGCCAGCGGCTCCGCCGGGTCGAGCGACGCCCACCGCACGGCCGGCGGCAGCGCGGTCGGCAGGCCGGTGCCGAGCGCGCCCACGAACGGCAGCGCCTCGGCCAGCCGCGCGTAGCGGCGCGCCGACCGCCCGGTGAAGAACCGCTCGTCCTGGAAGGCGCCGAGGACTAGCGGCGGCACCCGGTGGGCGACCGCCGCGGCCTCGAGGGTGCGGGACAGCGGCAGCAGCAGGCGCTTGGGCGCGAGCCGGACCGCCCGCCGCGTGCCGATCACCTCGAACGGCGTCGCGGTGCCCCCGAGCGGGGCGTGCGGGCGCGGCAGGCGCCCCGCGTGCCGCTCGCCGGCGGGCAGCACCCGGTGCGGCCGCCCGAGGAACCAGCCCTGCCCGAGGTCGGCGCCGAGCACCAGCGCCCGGGTGAGGTCGTCCTGGGTCTCGATGCCCTCGGCGACGACCCGCGCCCCGGTGGCCTCGGCGCGCGCCCGGACGGCGCCCGCGACCGTGATGGTCTCCGGGTCCTCCAGGGTGCGGAGCAGCTGCAGGTCGAGCTTGATGATCTCCGGGGCGAGCAGGGGGATGAACGCCAGCGACTCCGGGACGGCGCCGACGTCGTCGAGCGCGATCGCGCACCCGGCGGCGCGCAGGCGGGCCGCGGCGTCGAGCATCCCGGCCGGGTCGAGGGCGAGCGCGCGCTCGGTGATCTCCACGACGACGCGCACCTGCGCGCTGCGCCGCGCGAGCGTCTCGAGCACCAGCGGCAGGTGCCGGGACAGCGTCCGCGGCTCGATGTTGAGGAACAGCGTGTGGGACGCGCCGCCGGACGCCGCCTCCGCGTCGGCGAGCGCGCGCGACATCGCGGCGCGCTCGAGCTCGCCCAGCAGGCCCGCCTCCTCGGCCGCGTCCAGCACCTCCAGGGGCGACCGCCACCCGGCGTCGGGCGGCGTGCGCAGCAGCGCCTCGCGGCCCAGCACGTCGCCCGTCGCGAGCTCGACCACCGGCTGGTACGCGCAGTGCACGCCGCCGGTGCGGAGCAGCTCCGGCACGGGCAGCCGGCCGGGGTGCTCCGGTGCGGACAGGAGGGTCACCCCGTCCTGATCGGCAGGCCCGCGCCGATGTTGAAGGTCCTGGTCGTCGGCGTGTGCGGCGGGGCGGGCGGTCGCGTTCCCGGTTAGCGTGGCCGCGGGCTCGAGGAACGCGGGGGAACGGCGTGGCGCGTCATCAGCAGGACCGGCGGGTGGGGGACCACCTCGTCGACCGCGGCCTGGTCACCAAGCCGACGCTGGACGCGGCGGAGCGGGTCGCGGCGGAGTCGGGCGCCTACATCGGCCAGGTGCTGATCGCGATCGGCGCGATCGACTCGGAGTCGCTGACCCGCGCGCTGGCGGACCTGTGGGGTCTGCCCTACGTGGTGCCGACCCGGATCACCGAGGCCCTGGACGCCGGGACCGCCGACGTCGGCCGGGTGCTCGCCGAGCAGTGGCTCCCGCTGGAGCGCCGCGGCGACGGCACGCTGGTCGTGGCGGTCGTCGACGAGCCGACGCCGGACCGCCGCGCGGCGATCGCGGCGGCGCTGGGCGAGGAGCCGTACCTGGTGCTCGCCGACCGGTGGGACTTCCAGCAGGCCGTGCTCGACCGGTACGGCGCCGACCTGCGCGAGCGCGCGAGCCTGGGCCTGTGGGGCCGGTCGCCCGCGCAGTCCGCCCGGACCGTGCTGGTGCCGTGGCAGCGGGTCGCGCTCGTCGTCGCGCTGGTGCTGGTGGTGCTCGCGGCGGTCCTGGACCCGCGCGCGGTCGTCGTCACGCTGTCGGTGGCGGTGGGCGTCGCGTTCCTGGTCGGCACCGGCTTCAAGTTCTGGGCGTCGCTGCGCGGCGCGCGGATGGAGCACGTGACGCGCACGGACCCCGCGGAGCTCGCGGCGCTGCCCGACTCCGAGCTGCCCCGGTACACGGTGCTGGTGCCCGTGTACAAGGAGGCGAACATCGTCGCCAACCTGATCGGCAACCTCGGGGCGCTGGACTACCCGGCGCACCTGCTCGAGGTGCTGATCCTGGTCGAGGAGGACGACGCCGAGACCCGCGCCGCCGCCGAGGCCGCGCACCCGCCGGCGCACTTCCGGTTCATCACCGTCCCCGCGGGCGCCCCGCAGACCAAGCCCAAGGCGTGCAACGTCGGCCTGGAGTTCGCGACCGGCGAGTACCTGGTGATCTACGACGCCGAGGACAAGCCGGAGCCCGACCAGCTGAAGAAGGCGGTGCTCGCGTTCCGGCAGGCCGGCGAGGAGCTGGTCTGCGTGCAGGCCGCGCTCAACTACTTCAACGCCGACGAGAACCCGCTCACCCGGATGTTCACGCTGGAGTACTCGTTCTGGTTCGACTACATGCTGCCCGGGCTGGAGTACGGCAGGCTCGCGATCCCGCTGGGCGGCACGTCGAACCACTTCCGGGTCAGCGGCCTGCGCCGGCTCGGCGGCTGGGACCCGTACAACGTCACCGAGGACGCGGACCTGGGCATCCGGGCGTCCGCCGAGGGGCTGCGGGTCGGGGTCATCGACTCGACGACGTACGAGGAGGCCAACACCTCGTACCCGAACTTCGTCCGGCAGCGGTCCCGGTGGATCAAGGGCTACATGCAGACGACGCTCGTGCACCTGCGGCAGCCGTTCCGGCTGGTGCAGGTGGCCGGGCTGCGGCAGACGCTGTCGTTCCTGTTCCTGGTCGGGGGCACGCCCGCGACGTTCCTCGCGGTCCCGCTGCTGTACGCGGTGTTCCTCGCGTCGCTGCTCCTCGACCCGCACCAGCTGGCGTTCCTGTTCCCCGGCTGGGTGCTCTGGCTGTCGCTGTTCAACCTCGGCGTCGGCAGCGCGCTGATGATCTACGTCTCGATGATGGGCGCCTTCAAGCGCCGCCGGTACGGCCTCGTGCTGTGGGGGCTGGCGAACCCGGCGTACTGGCTGCTGCACTCCGTCGCCGCGTACAAGGCGCTCTGGCAGCTCATCACGAAGCCGCACTACTGGGAGAAGACCGCACATGGCCTCACTGGCGTCGCCGCTGCCGCGCACGTCCCCGCGACGGTACGCGGCTGACACCTGGCCGGCCGGGCCCGCCGCGCGCTGGGGCCTGCGGGTCGCGCTGGCGCTGCCGTTCGTCGCGGTCGCGCTGCTGTCCCGGTCGGCGGGCTGGGTGCCCGCCGCGAACGAGGCGCTGGCCGACCGCGGCGCGCTGGTGCAGTGGGGCGACAGCGGGCTGTCCTGGATCGCGCAGGTGTTCCCGCCCCTGTCGGCGGCGCTGGCCTCGGTGCTCGGCGGCAGCACGCTGGCGATGAGCCTGCTCGCGGCCGCCGTGCTGGGCTTCACGCTGCAGCGGCTCGCCGCGGTGCTGGTGCGCGAGGGCCTGGGCCCGTGGGCGACGGCGGCCGTCGTCGGGACGCTCGTGCTCACGCCGCCGCTGTACTACCTCGCGTCGAACGACCTGGTGTCCCTGCTCGGCGTCGCCCTGCTGGTGCTGGCGCTCGACGGCATCGCCGCGTTCGTCGAGCAGCGGTCCACCGAGGCCGGCTTCCGCGCGGGGCTCGCGCTGGGGGTCGCCGTGATGCTCGATCCGGGCGCCTGGCTGTACGCGCTGACGCTCGCCGCCGTCGCGCCGTTCTTCGCGCGCCGCGCGGGCCGGTCGGGCTGGCGGGCGAACGAGGCGACCGTCGCGGTGCTGCTGTTCCCGGCGGTGGCCGCCGTCGGGTTCTGGCTCTACGCGTCCTGGTGGTTCTCGGCCGACCCGCTGGGCGGCATGGAGGCGGCGACGCCCGCCGGCTGGCTGCCGGGCGGCGCCGGCGCGTCGGCGGCCGACGCGCTGCGGCAGATCGCGCTGGCCCTGCTGGCCGCCCCGCTGGTGCTGGTCGCGTCGACGGTGCGCGCCGTCCGGGACCCGTGGTCGCTGATCGCGCCGGGCATCGCCCTCGTCGGGCTGTACCTCTCGCTGTGGCTCGGGCTGCGGGAGGCGGCCGGCCAGACCTGGATCGTGCTGACGGCGCTGTACGTGCTGCTGCTCGCGCCCCGGGACCCCGGGCCGCGGCGGCGGGTGGCGATCGTGGTGGCGTCCGTCGCGCAGCTCGCGATCGGCTGGCTGGTGGTGCTGACCTCGGGCGGGACGCTGGGGGACTGGGCGCGGGCGGTGCTCGGCGGCTGACGGGCCGCCGCCCGGGCTGGTGGCCCCCGCCCCGACGGGGTACAACCGAGGCATGACGACCCGCCCCCGTGACCTGACGTCCGACACCGCCGCCGACCACCGCGCCGAGGCGCTGCCGTCCGAGGCCGAGCTGCGCGCGACCGACGTGCGCTCCGGCGGCGACGCCTCGCGGGCGCCGCGCACCCTCCGGGACAGCGAGCTGCTCCCGGACGACGAGGCGATCGCGGCGTCGGACGACTGGGACGACCCCGAGCGGCTCTGACCCGCCCGGCCGGCCCGCGGGCCGGCCGCGCCCCGGCGCAGCACGAGGCCCCGGCCACCTCCCAGGTGACCGGGGCCTCGGCGATCCGGGGGCCGCGCGGGCGGGACCCGCGCGGCGCGCGGTGCCTCAGACGGAGGACGGGTCCTTCGCGGCGGCGCCGGCGTCCTTCGCGGACTCCTGCTCGCCCTCCGCCCCGGCGGTGCTGAGCTCGCCGCCCGCGTTCTCCAGGTGCGCCCGCACGAACCAGTGGAACAGCTCGAGCTCGTGCAGGTGGCCGACCAGCAGGTCGTTGGTGACCGTGTCGAGGTCCTCGGTCGCGGCCGCGGCCTCGCGGTGGTCGGTCACGACGCCGACGTACACCTCGTCGAGCGCGCCCAGGTGCTCGATCGCGCCGGCCCGGCCGATCGAGTAGTCGTCCCAGCTGCGGTCCTGGACCAGCGCGCCGGGGGTGCCCACCGGGGCCACGCCCAGGGTCGCGATGCGCTCCGCGATGGCGTCCACCATGGCGCGCACGGCGTCCACCTGCGGGTCGATCATCTCGTGCACCGCGATGAAGTGCGGGCCGGTGACGTTCCAGTGGATGTGCTTGAGCGTGAGCGCGAGGTCGTTGAGCGCGTTCAGGCGCTGCTGGAGGATCGCGGCGATCGTGCGGCCGTCCTCGACGCTCAGCGACGGGACGGTGTACTTCGGCAGCTCCGTGCGGCGAACCATCAGTCTCCTCCTTGCGGTCCTCGGCGCCCGACGGCGCCGGCTGGCTCCCACGCTGCCCCAAGGCCGGGGGTCGCGCAATCGCAGGTGAGGCGCGTGCGTCGCCCGCCGCCGCGCCCACGGGGACGAACCGGGTCAGACCTCCCAGGGGTCGGCCGCCGTGTCGTCCCGCCGGCCCCGGAGCACGGGCTGCCGGAGCCGGCCGGAGGGCGTGCGGGTCAGGTAGCGGACGTCGAGCAGCACCTCCGGCTCGACCCAGACCGTGCCGCGCGCGTCGACCGGCTCGAGCCGCTCCGCGAACGGCGACGTCGGCCGCTCCCGGGTCCGGAGCGCCGCCGTGAGGTCCCGCGCCAGGGCGCCCGCGAGGCCGCTGCCGGCGCGGCACAGGAACCGCAGGCCGCCGTCCGCGTCCGGCGCGCCGAGCAGCACCGCGCCGATCCGGCCGCTGCCGTTCGTCTCGGGCCGCCAGCCGCCGACCAGCGCGGTCCGGGTGGTGTGGTGCACCGCCTTGAGCCAGTCGCCGGAGCGGCGGCCCGGCTGGTACGTCGACGTCGCGCGCTTCGCGACCACGCCCTCCAGGCCCTGCGCGCGGGTGGCGGCCCAGATGACGTCCCCGTCCTCGTAGACCGGCGACAGCTGGACGTGCTCCGGCAGCGGCACGGTCTCCAGGGCGGCGCGGCGCTCGGCGAACGGCCGCCGGGTGAGGTCCTCGCCCGCGAGGACCGGCACGTCGAACACGAGGTAGCTGACCGGGACCCGGCGGGCGAGCGCCGCCGCGCGGGCGGGGTCCCGGACGTGCATCCGCTCCGCCAGGGCCGCGAACGACGGGACGCCGTCCCGCAGCGCGACCACCTCGCCGTCGAGGACCGTGCCCGGCGGCAGGTCGGCCAGGCCCGCGAGCTCGGGGTAGGCGGGCGCGGCGTCCCGGCCGTTGCGGCCGAGCATCCGGAGGCGGTCTCCCGTGGTGTCCGCGAGGATGCGGACACCGTCCCACTTCACCTCGAACCGCCAGCCCGGACCCGCGGGCAGGCGGCCCGGGACGGGCACAGGGGTGGCGAGCATGGGCTGCACGGGTCCATCCTGCCCACAGCACGCGGAGTCGTCGCGGGGGAGGACCCTGCGCCGGGGAGGGTGGTCACGATGCGCGCGATCTGGAAGGGCGCCGTCGCGTTCGGGCTGGTCAACGTGCCGGTCAAGCTCTACGCGGCCACGGGGGAGCACGAGGTGCCGCTGCACCAGGTGCACAAGAAGGACGGCGGCCGGATCCGGTACCGCAAGGTGTGCTCGATCGAGGACGAGCCGGTCGAGTACAGCGAGATCGCCAAGGGCTACGAGACCGACGACGGCCAGCTCGTGGTGCTCACCGACGAGGACTTGGACCAGCTCCCGCTCGCCACCGAGCGGGAGATCGAGGTGATCGAGTTCGTGCCCGCCGACCAGGTGGACCCGATCCTGCTCGCCAAGACGTACTACCTCGAGCCGGACCGCACGGCCGCCAAGCCGTACGCCCTGCTGCGCGAGGCGCTGACCAGCACGGACCGGATGGCGGTGGTCAAGGTCGCCCTGCGGCAGCGCGAGTCGATGGCCGTGCTGCGGGTCCGGGACGACGTGATCTGCCTCCAGACGCTGCTGTGGCCGGACGAGGTGCGCGAGGCCGACTTCCCGATCCTCGACCAGGACGTCACGGTCCGGCCGCAGGAGCTCGCGATGGCGTCGTCGCTGGTGGAGTCGCTGGCCGGCGACTTCGACCCGTCGGGGTTCGAGGACCGGTACCGCGCGGCGCTGGAGCAGGTCATCGAGGCGAAGGTGTCCTCGGGCCGCACGCAGGCCGTGCCGCAGGCCGAGGAGGTCGGCGAGGGCGGCCAGCCCGCCGGCGAGGTCGTGGACCTGCTGGCGGCGCTGCAGCGCAGCGTGGAGAAGGCGCGCGGGGGGTCCGCGTCGTCGAGGAAGGACGCCGACGCCCCCGCCGCCGACGACGCGAAGCCCGCGAAGAAGGCGCCGGCCCGCAAGACGTCGTCCCGTCCCAAGGCGGCGGACGCCGACGCCGAGGAGAAGCCGGCCCGGAAGTCGACCTCGACCCGGTCGCGGGCCACGAAGGCCGACGACGAGAAGCCGGCCGAGGGCAAGGCGGCCGACGAGAAGCCCGCGCGCACCCGGCGCAAGCGGGCGTCCTGACCCGTGGCGACCGCAGCCGGGTCCGGCGACGCCGCGTCCGTCCACGAGGCCGTCGTCGCCGCCCTCCGGCGCGCCGCGTTCCTGCTCGAGCGCGGCGGCGCCACCTCGTACCGGGCCGACGCGTTCCGGGCGGCCGTGCGGTCGCTCGAGCGCACCGGTCCCGACGAGGTCCGGGCGCGGCTGGCCGCGGGCACGCTGACCGACCTGCCCGGCGTCGGGGCCCGCACGGCCGAGGTGGCCGCCGACGCCGCGGCGGGCGGACCGGTGCCCTACCTGCTCGACCTGGAGCAGAGGTACCCGGCCGCGGAGGCCACGGGTGACGGCGCCGCACTCCGGGCCGCCCTGCGCGGGGACCTGCACGCGCACACCGAGGCCAGCGACGGGTCCACCACCGCCCAGGAGATGGTGCTGGCGGCGCTGGAGCTCGGGCACGAGTACCTCGCGATCACCGACCACTCGCCGCGGCTGACCGTGGCCAACGGCCTGTCGCCGGCGCGGCTGCGGGCGCAGATCGAGCAGATCGAGGCGCTCAACCGGGCGATCGCGCCGTTCCGGGTGCTCACCGGGATCGAGGTCGACGTCCTCGACGACGGGTCGATCGACCAGGAGCCCGAGCTGCTCGACCGGCTCGACGTCGTCGTGGCGTCGGTGCACTCCAAGCTCCGGATGGACGCCGCGTCGATGACCCGGCGGATGCGCGCGGCCGTCGCGAACCCCCGGGTCGACGTGCTGGGGCACTGCACCGGGCGGCAGCTCACCGGGAAGCGGCAGCGCCCGCCGAGCGAGTTCGACGCCGCCGCGGTGTTCGCCGACTGCGCCGAGCACGGGGTCGCCGTCGAGGTGAACTGCCGGCCCGACCGGCTGGACCCGCCGCACGCGCTGCTCGACGTCGCGGTGGACGCCGGCTGCCTGTTCACGATCGACACCGACGCGCACGCGCCGGGGCAGCTGTCGTGGCAGCCGGTGGGCTGCGACCGCGCCGCCGCGCACGGCATCGGGCCCGACCGGGTGCTCGACGCGTGGCCCCTGGACCGCCTCCTGGAGCACCTCGCGGGCCGGAAGGTCGCTGCCTGAGCGACACACCGCCCGCGTGGCGATGCGCGGAAGCGCGCTGCCTGCCGTTATGGTCGTCCGCGTCGGTCCGCCGGAAGCTGACGCCCCACGCAGGCGCCGAGTGGCCCGCGCACCCAGTTCGAACACATAGGAGCACATCCGTGAGCGTGAACCGCACCGAGCTCGTCCAGGCCATCGCCGCCAAGGCCGGGCTCACCAACACCGCCGCCGACGCGGCCCTCAAGGCCTTCCAGGAGGTCCTGGTCGAGCAGCTCAGCGCCGGCGAGTCCGTGACCATCCCGGGTCTGCTCGCGGTGTCCCGTGCCGACCGTGCCGCGCGCACCGGCATCAACCCGCAGACCGGCGAGAAGCTGGACATCCCGGCCGGCTTCCGCGTCAAGCTGACCGCCGGCAGCGCCCTCAAGCGCGCCGTCGCCAACTGAGCGACCCGCAGCACCGCACGCGAGCCGGGGACCCGTCGGGTCCCCGGCTCGCGGCGCGCCCGGGGAACGGATCACCCACCCGCGCGCGTTGAGTAGCATGGTCGGCCGTCCCGCCGAGGGACGCCCGGAGGAGGGAGCACGCACCGATGGCCGTCACGCAGCGCACCACGAAGCAGCGCACCGAGATCCTCGGTCTGCTGGACGACCTCGACGAGTTCCGCTCCGCCCAGCAGCTGCACGACCTGCTGCGGTCGCAGGGCTCCACGACGGGGCTCGCCACCGTGTACCGCGCCGTCCAGACGCTCGCCGACGCCGGCGAGGTCGACGTGCTGCGCTCGCCCGACGGCGAGGCCGTGTACCGCCGGTGCGTCCGGCGCAGCCACCACCACCACCTGGTCTGCCGCTCCTGCGGCAAGGCGGTCGAGATCGACGGCCCGGGGGCCGAGGCGTGGGCCGAGCAGGTGGGCGCCGCGCACGACTTCTCCGACGTCGAGCACACCATCGAGCTCCTCGGCACCTGCGCCGACTGCCGGGCGCGCCTGGCGGCCGAGGCGGCCGCGGCCCGCTGACCGGCGCACCTCCCGGGGTGGGGGAGGATGGGCGGGTGGACAGACTGCACGACCCCGCCCGGCACGACTTCGCCTCCGACAACTACGCGGGGGTGCACCCCGAGGTCCTCGCAGCCCTCGCCGCCGCCAACGACGGGCACGTCCCGGGCTACGGCGCCGACCCGTACACCGAGCACCTGCAGGACGTGCTCCGCGGCCACTTCGGCGCCGACGCCACCGCGTACCCGGTGTTCAACGGCACCGGCGCGAACGTGGTCGCCCTCCAGACCATGCTGCCGCGCTGGGGCGCCGTCATCTGCGCCGAGACCGCGCACATCAACACCGACGAGAACGCGGCCCCCGAGCGGGTCGGCGGCATCAAGCTGCTGACGGTCCCGACCCCGGACGGCAAGCTCACCCCCGACCTCGTCGACCGGCACGCCCACGGCTTCGGCGACCAGCACCGCGCCCAGCCCGGCGTCGTGTCGATCACCCAGGCGACCGAGCTCGGCACCGTCTACACGCCCGACGAGATCCTGGCGATCACCACGCACGCGCACGCCCTGGGCCTGCGGGTGCACCTGGACGGCTCCCGGCTCGGCAACGCCGCCGCGGCCCTGGACCTGCCGATGCGCGCGCTGACCACGGACGTCGGCGTCGACGTCGTGTCCCTCGGCGGCACCAAGAACGGCATCCTGTTCGGCGAGGCGGTCCTCGAGCTGACCCCCGGGTCGACGCCGGGGATCGCGTTCCAGCGCAAGGTCGACATGCAGCTCGCGTCCAAGATGCGGTTCCTGTCGGCGCAGCTCGTCGCGCTGTACGAGGGCGACCTGTGGCGGCGCTCCGCGCAGCACGCCAACGCGATGGCGCAGCGGCTGCGGGCCGGGGTCGAGGCCGTGCCGGGCGTGCGCGTCACGCAGGCGACCGACGCCAACGCCGTGTTCGCGGCCCTGCCGGCCGGCGTGGCCGACGCGCTGCGCGAGGTGCGGCGGTTCTACGACTGGAACCGGGCCACGGGCGAGGTGCGCTGGATGTGCGCGTTCGACACGACCGAGGCGGACGTGGACGCGTTCGTCGCGGCGGTCGCCGCCGCGGCGTCCCGCGCGGCCTGACCCCCTGCGGGTCCGCCTCCCGGCTCGGGCGCGAGATCGGTGCTTCGCGCCGAGATCGGTGGTTGCACGCACCGATCTCGCGCGGAACCACCGATCTCGGCGCAGGGGCGGGGCGCCGGCGCGCG
>Ga0164306_10000383_pt1 | contig 17766 bp, 16 predicted proteins | sample Whisoiple_242_MG_FD_110213 | JGI IMG/M metagenome (GOLD analysis project Ga0164306, IMG submission 110213) | Soil microbial communities amended with fresh organic matter from upstate New York, USA - Whitman soil sample_242_MG | ecosystem: Environmental > Terrestrial > Soil > Unclassified >... | reverse complement strand
TCCAGGGTCGGCTACCCGATGTTCATGAAGCCGTTCGACGGCGGCGCCTGGCGCGGGGTTTCCCGGGTCGATGACGTCGACGCGCTGCACAAGGCGTACAACGAGTCCGGTCAGATGCTGATGCACCTGCAGGCCGCAGCCGAGTACGACTCGTTCGCCCGGTCGCTGACCATCGGCCCGGAGACCAAGATCATGCGGTTCCGGCCGGAGCTGCCGATGCACGACCGCTACGAGGTGTCGCACAACTTCCTGCCGCCGGAGGCCGGCATGGAGATCCTGACGCTGTCCCGGACGATCAATGCGTTCTTCCGGTGGGAGTTCAACTCCTGCGAGTCGCTGGTCACCGGAACCAGCGTCCGGCCGATCGACTACGCCAACGCCTGCCCGGACATCGCGATCACCTCCCTGCACTACTACTTCCCGTGGGCGATCACCCAACTCGTTTCCTGGTCGGTGTTCTGCGCCGTGACCGGCCGAAAGCCGCAGGTGGACACCAACACCCGCGCGTGGTTCGACGTCGCGGACGATCCGGAGCTCAGCTGGGCGGACAAGCTCGGCCGTTATGCGCTGATGTCCGACCAGTACTTCGAGGCCGACACCTACCGGGAGTTCTGCTCGACCGCGCTGGCCTCGCTGCCGGAGATGGTCCACGAATGGGTCAGCTCGGCCGATTTCGATGCGCTGCTGGTCGACACCGTGCGGGCCACCTACCCGCCGCACGAACACGAGAAGTTCCTGGCCCACTTCCGCGGGTTGATCGGGTTGTGGGTGGCCGACCAGACCTGATCGCCCGAGAAAGGGCCGTTGTCACTGGCAGGTGGTGTCGTCCGCCGGTAGGTCGAGCGTGGTCAGGTAGGTCGTGCCGATGGTGTTGGCGCACTTGCTGCCGCCGAGGTAGGCGGTGTGGTTCGTGCCGTCCACGGTCAGCAGGGCGGCGCCGAGTGTTTCGGCGAGTTTGACCCCCGCCTCGTACGGGGTGGCGGGGTCGTGCGTCGTCGAGATGACCAGCACCCGGGGCAGCCCACTGGGTTGCGTCAGACTGCCGGCCTCCGCCGGCGTCGCCGGCCAGAAGGCGCACGGGTCGAGGACGCCGCGCGGCGGGTCACCTGTTGCCTGATACGGCGCCGCCTCGGCCAGTTTTGTCGCGAGCTCATCGACCTGGTCCGCCGGAACCGTCCTCGATCCGTCGATGCAGCCGATCGCAACGAAGGCGTCCAGCAGGTTGGAGTAGTGACCCTTGTCATCGCGTCCGTCGTAGGAATCGGCGATCCCCATCAGCGCCGCACCGTTCCCGTTCGCGAGGTCGGTGAGTGCACTGGACAGCGACTCCCATTGGCTGGCCGCGTACATCGCCTCATTGGTGCCGGTGACGGCGTCGCCGAAGCTGAGCACCCGGCCATCGGCCAGCGGTAGTGGCTTGTCCAGCAGCGGCCGGACCAGGGTCTGGAAGTTGGCAGTCGCCTTGGCCGGGTCGGTGCCCAGCGGGCAGCTCTCCTGGTCCGAGCACCACTGCGAGTAGTCGTCGAACGCCTGCTGGAAACCCGCTGTCTGGGCAACGTTCTCGGCGACCGGATCGGCGTTGGGATCGATCGCGCCGTCCAGGATCATCGCCCGGACGTTGTCCGGGAACTGCTCGGCATACGCGGTGCCGATTGCGGTGCCGTAGGACCAGCCGATGTACGTCAGCCGCTCGTCGCCGAGCACGGCCCGCAGCATGTCGAGATCCTTGGCGACATTCGCCGTTCCCACGTTGGCCAGGAACTCGGCGCCGTTCACCCCCTGCTCGGCGCCGGTCAGGGTGGCGCAGCCAAGGGCGAACTGCTTGGAGACGGCATTGGCCTGATCGACCTCGGCCTGGGTGCGCGTCCGGGCGACGAACTCGCGGGCGGCGTCGCGTTCGGCGTCGGTCTGGCATCTGATCTCCGGCACCGAAGAACCGACCCCGCGCGGGTCGAACCCGACGAGGTCGAACTTCTTGTTCAGGTCCGCGGCGACGCCATAGGCACCGATGACCCCGGCGTTCTCCACCCCCGAACCGCCCGGCCCACCGGGATTGGTGATCACCGACCCGATCCGCTGCGCGGTCTCGGTGGCCGGCTTACGCAGCACCTTCAGCGTGACCGTCGCACCGGTCGGGTCGTCGTAGGAAAGCGGAACCGTCAGATCCGCGCACTGCAGGGACGCCGACCGGTAGAACTTCAGGTCGTCGGAGGTCGCCAGCTTCGCGCACGACCCCCAGTCCAGTTCCTGCGAGTAGAACTCCTCAAGACCGGCCGGCACCGGTGCCGGGCTGACCGACGCGTCTGCAGCGCCGCCGCCGGATTGATCCACCGGCACCGCAGAGCCGGCAACCGTGCTCGAGCAGGCGGCCAACGCCGCGGCGGCCAGCAAGCAGACAAGGGCGCGCCGGGCAGTGAGGAGGCGAGGGTGGGACACCGTCCGATCATGCCATCGGCGGGCGGCGGCCCCGGTCAGCCCAATCGCCTGGTCGTCTGGTCTCTCAGCAGGTCGCGTCGGCGGCGAGCGGTTGCCCGCTGACCAGGAACGCCGTACCGACGTCATCGACGCAGGTGATCTCCTGCAGGTAGGCGCCACCGCTCATGGTGCCCGCGACGGTCAACAACGGGACACCCCACGCGGCAGCAAGCTCGACCCCGGACTGGTGCGGTGTTGCAATGTCGCCGACAGTGGAGATCACCAGGGTGGGCGGCAGGCCCGGGACTCCGGTCGCCAGAGTGTCGAGAGTTGTTTTCTCGGGCCAGGTATCGCAGGGACCAGGAAATGCCCGCTGCAATTCGCCGGAGTCCATGAACGGTGCGGTGCGGATGCCGTCGGCCACCACCTGCGCTGCTGCCTCACCGGTCAGGGGTGTCGGACCGTCGAGACACGGCGCGATCACGGCGGCGTCCAACGAGTCCCAGTACTGCCCGTTGAAGTATCCCCACTGGCGATCGGCAAGTCTCATCAGCGCATCGCCATCGCCGCGGTTCAGCGCGAACAGCGCGTTCGACAGATCCGGCCACTGCAGCTTGTCGCCGATGCCGACCAGGGTGCCCCCGAGCGCGTCGTCGTAGCCCAGAGTCCTGCCGTCGGGCAGCACCAACGGCGTCTCCAGTAGCGGTCTGACCAGGTCCTGGTACTCGACCACCGCCCGGGCCGGATCCTCCGTCAGCGGGCAGTAGGTCATCGTGATGCACGATCGGGCCCACTCGTCGAAGGCTTGCTGCGCGGCGGCGTACCAGGCGTGTTCGTCGGCGACCTGATCGATGCCCGGTGAGGCAACGCCGTCCAGGATCATTGCCCGCACCCGATCGGGGAACTTCTCGGCATACTCTCTTGCCACCCGGCTGCCGTAGGCCTGTCCGACGAGGGAGAGTTGGTCCTCCCCCAAAGCGGATCGGAGCACATCGAGATCGCGGGCAGCTTCCCTGGTTCCGATCAGTCCCAGGTAGGTCTGCACGTCCACCCCGTCGGGCGGGACGGTCTTCACGGCACATCCCTGGGAAATCGATGCCGCTTCCGCAGTGGCCGCGGCCAGCCCTGCATCGGTCGCGGTCCGCTGATCGGTGCGGCGCATTGCGGTGATCTCGTCATCTGTCAGGCAGTCGATCCTCGGCCCGGAGGCGCCCATCCCTCGTTGATCGAAACCCACCAGGTCGAACGATTCGTTCAGCTGCCTCTTGTCGGGCCCGGAGGCGAAGGCCACCATATCCGTGCCGAGATCCATGGCTCCCCTGGTCAGCGCCACCACACCGATTCGCGCACTGCCGGTCGCCTTCCTGCGCAGTACACCGAGCGAGAGAACCGGGGAGTCCGAGTCCGCGGCGTCGGAATAATCCACCGGCACCAAGAAGTGCGCACATTCCAGCGTTGCGTTCAGGTATGCGCTGCGCTGATATTCCTCGGCAACGAACTCGTCGCAGCTGGTCCAGGCAAGGGACTGCCCGTAGAAGCGCTCCAGATCAGCGGGGACGGCGCCGAGCGACTGCGCTTGCGGGCCGGCGGACAGCTCTGCCGACGTCGAGGACGCATCGGTGGTGGGAGTGCAAGCCGCGACCACCATCAGAAGCAGAGCTGTGGCCAGCGCTCGCATCACGGTCACCCGCATGGTCTAACTCTACCTAGTGATCCGATTGATGACAACTTGTCTGATTTCACCCAGCAGGATCTCTCGCTGACCAACACTGTTCGCAAGAGATCGCCGGACGATGTCGAGAACGTGGGACCCCGGTCGACGTGAGGGTGAGGACGGCCAACGGGGCCGTTCCACCGAGAAGGAGCTACCAATGCGATTCATGTGCTTGCTCAGGTCCGACGAGTCCGAGCCCTTCGGGCCGGCGCCCCAGGCGCTGTACGAGGCAATGGGTCGGTACGGACAGGAGGGCTTCCGTGACGGAACTCTCGTGGAGCAGGGCGGGCTGGGGTCCAGTTCGCAGGGCGCCATTGTGTCGTTGGTGAACGGCACCATCACGGCCGTGGACGGCCCGTTCGCCGAGGCCAAGGAACTGGTCGGCGGTTATGCGGTTGTCGAGGTGCGGTCCAGGGCCGAAGCGGTCGAGTTGGGCCGTCGGCTGCTGCAGATCCACAAGGACAACTGGCCCGGTTGGGAAGGCAGCTGCGAGATCCGGCCCATCTTCACCGGCGAGGGCGACACTCCCCCGGCCTGAGCCGACCGTCGTGGCGACCACGCTTTGCACGTCGGCCGGCCGGAGTGGTCTGATCGGTGATCATGACCGACCGGACCGCCTTCGCCGGCGACAGCAGTGCGGCCATCGAGGCCGTCTGGCGCCTGGAGTCGACGCGCCTCATGGCGGCCCTGGTGCGGATCGTTCGCGACGTCGGCCTGGCCGAGGATCTCGCGCAGGACGCGCTGGTGGCGGCGCTGGCGCAGTGGCCGGAGTCCGGCATTCCGTCGAACCCGGCGGCGTGGTTGATGACCACCGCGAAACGGCGCGCCATCGACCAGTTCCGGCGCAGCGAACGGCAGGACCGCAGCTACGCCGCCGTGCTGCGCGACCAAGGTGGTGAGGAATTCGTGCCCGATTTCGCCGCCGCCGTCGACCATGTCGAGGACGACGTGTTGCGGCTGATGTTCGTCTGCTGCCATCCGTCGCTCACCACCGATGCCCAGACGACCCTGACGCTCAAGCTGGTCGGCGGGCTGAGCACGAGGGAGATCGCGCGGTCGTTCCTCACCACCGAGGCCACCGTCGCGCAGCGGGTGGTCCGCGCAAAACGCACCCTGGCCGACGCCGGCGCCGCCCTCGAGGAGCCCGACCTCGCGGAGCGGTTTCAACGGCTGGCAGCTGTCATGTCCGTCGTCTATCTGCTCTTCAACGAGGGCTACTCGGCGACCGCCGGTGACGATTGGATGCGGCCGGCGCTCTGCGACGAGGCGTTGCGGCTCGGCCGGATCCTGGGCGCCCTGGTGCCGAAGGACTCCGAGGTGCACGGGTTGTCGGCGTTGATGGAACTGCAGTCCTCCCGCTTGCGGGCGCGCACCGGTCCCGACGGCGAGCCGGTCCTGCTGCTCGAGCAGGACCGCCGCAGGTGGGATCGGAACCATCTGCGGCGCGGGCTTGATGCGCTGGACCGCGCCGAAGCCCTTGCCGCAGGGGCACAGCCGGGCGTCGGCAGCTACACGTTGCAGGCGGCCATCGCTGCTTGCCATGCGCGCGCGAACAACGCTGCGGAGACCGATTGGGTCCGGATCGCCGCCCTCTACGAACAGCTCGCCAGGATCAGCGGGTCGGCGGTGGTCGAGGTGAATCGGGCGGTGGCGCTGGGGATGGCCTACGGCCCGGCCGCCGGACTGACCCTGGCCGACCAGCTCGTCGACCTTCCGGCGCTTCGCCACTACCACCTGCTGCCCAGCGTGCGGGCCGATCTGCTGGACAAGCTCGGCCGGCACGACGAGGCGCGGGCAGAGTTCGAACGGGCCGCGGCGATGACCAGGAACGATCGGGAGCGAGAACTGTTGCTCGACCGGGCCGGCCGGCTCGGCGGGGCGACGACGCCCTCGGGGTGAGCACGAGCCGTCAGCGGGTCCGGGACGGCAGCTGTTCCGGATCGACCTGCACGGACTGCACCTTGGCCCTTGCCTCGTGCAACGACAGCGCGGTCACGGCGCCGACCACCAGTGCTGCTCCGACCCATTGACCGATCGACAGGTGGGCGTCGAGGAACGCCACCCCCACCACGGCCGCGGTGAACGGGTAGGCGAGCTCGGCCAGGGTGGCCCTGGAAGCCGCCGTCCGGCGCAGTCCCACGTAGTACAACCACATCGCGAGCAGGCCCGGGATCAGCGCGATCCCGACCACCGAGACGGTGGACTGCAGATCGGGGACCCACAGCGGCGAACCTGTTGCCAGCACGATGATCAGCGCCGCCGGCAGCCCGAACCCGAAGCGCAGGGTGGTCAGCTCCACCGCTTCCAGGCGCGGCGCGACGTACCTGCCGAGGACGGTTCCGGCCGCCCACAGCACAGCAGCCCCGAACGCCAGCAACGCGACCGCAGCCTGATCGACGCCGATGTCCAGCGGATTCGGGAATGCCAGCAGCCAGGCGCCGATCAGCGCCGGGATCGCAAAGAACGCGAAGGACGGCCGCAACCGCTCGTGCAGCAGAATCGCGGCACCGACGATGGCGATCACCGGCTGGAACTTCTGGATCACCGCCGGGGTCACCGGGTCGCCGAACCGGAACGACAGGGTGAACAGCGTGGTCGCCACGGCCGATGCGCCCGCGCCGATCGCCACCACGGCGATCCTGCCCCCGAGGTCGAGCCTGCGGAAGGCGCGGATCGATCGCGGCACGAACGGCAACAGCACGAGCACCAGCACCGCGTGTTCGGCGAAAACGATCGTCGGGGCGGCGACCTGCACGGCCAGCGGCAGTCGGAGCAGTGCGTCCGTTCCCCAGAGTGCCGCGGCCAGGGCCACCACCCAGGTCAGATCACGGACTCTGGGCAGCGGGGGGCCGGAGGTTGCGCTGTTCACATGATCGTCAGCGCGCTCAGCGGTCCCGCCATTCCCGATCTTCGGCGTTCAGGCGTTCTTCCCGTTGGCGGATGATCTCGAGCGCATTGGCGGCCTCGTCCGCAGTGGCGAACGGCCCGAGCAGGTCCTTGGCCTTGCTCTCGCCCTCCCGCTCCACCTTGCCGGTGCCGATGTTGTAGTAGAAGGCCGTGTTCTGGCCGATCTCGTCTCCCATGCGGCCAGCGTGCCATCCCGTGCCGACAGCCGCTCAACCGACCGGTTCGACGACGAACTTGTTGCTCGCCGGATCCGCCGATCGCAGTCGCACGGTGATCACCGATCCCTCCACCAGCCCGTTCGGATCGCAGTGCGCCCGGACCGGCGGTTCGTGCAAAATGACGATCGCGCGGTCCCGCTCGCGCTCGATCTGGAGAACCGTTGCCTGGAACTCCTCCCCTTCCCGGCCGTGCAGGACGAACACCGACACCGCGCCGGCGCAGGCCTTGGACAGCTCCGACGCCTTGCGGTCGGCAGCGGCCATCGTCTTCGGCAGGTCCGGCAGAGCTGTTCTCACCCAGGTCGGTACCGGCTGACCGGCGTGCAAAGCCAGGCAGATCTCGGTGGCGAACCGGTCCGCCAGCCGGCGCAGCGGCGCCGTCACGTGGGCATAGGGCGCGCCGACTCCGCCGTGCTCGGTGCGCTTGGGCGGCTCCCCGTCGAACGGGGTGTAGCCGGCGCCGCGGAGCAGTCGCACGGCGTCCTCCAGGAACGCCGCTGCCTTGGGCTCCGCACCGTTCAGGCCGGCGATCACGTCACCGGGCGGCACCGACGCCGGCCACGGGATCCCCAGCACCGCAGTGGTTTTGCGCAGGGCAGCCACCTGCGCGTCGGTGGGTGACGGCAGCGTCCGCAGCAGCCCGATCCCGCCGTCGATCATGATCGCCGCTGCGCACATCCCGGTCAGCAGGCTGATCTCGGCGTTGTACTGCTCCACGTCCAGCACGGCCCGCAGCTCCAGCGTCCAGTACCCGTCGGGACCCTTGACGATCTCCGAATCCGGGATGTCCAGGCTGATCGCATGCCGCTGCCGGGACCGCTCCAGGCGCAACTTGCCGATCTCCGGGAGCAGCTCGATCGACGGGTGCAACCTGCCGGTGTCCGCGTCCACTTGCACGCCCGGATAGTTCAGCTGCGCCACCGAGGCGATCGCGGTCCGCCGCACGTCAACCTGGACCGGGTCGCCGCTGCTGTCCAGTCGGATGGTCCAGAGCACGGCCGGTCGTTGCCGGTCCGGTAGCAGGCTGGCCGCACCCTCGGACAATTCCACGGGGTGCAGCGGGGTATTGGTGTCCGGGCTGTACAGCGTGGCGCCGCGCCGCCAGGTTTCGGCTGCCAGCTCCCCGTCCGGCGGGACGAAGGAGGCGACGTCGGCGATCGCATAGTGCACCAGGTAGCCGTCACCGTCCCGGGCCAGGTGGACCGCCTGGTCCAGGTCCATCGATCCGACCGGATCGACGGTGACGAACGGGATGTCCTCGTCGGCAACCTCTTTCGGCAGTTGCGCCAATCCGACGGCGGCGACCTCCGTCGCCTCGGCCACAGCCGGCGCCGGATAGCTCGCCGGGATCCCCAACTCGTCCCGGATCGAGTCGAAGTCGATCGCGGCGGGCGGCGTGACGATCTTTCGGGTCGGCATCTTCCCAGGCTAAGAGTCGTTCCCGTACGGCGCAGCCGGGTATCGGGTGGTGTGCGACGATCGTCGGCGCCCGACCGGTCGTCGTTCCCGCTGTTTCGGTCTCGAGAAGGAGGACCTCTCCATGGCTCTGGTGCGCTGCGACTTCTTCTCCGACGTCCTGGGTCTGAGCACGTCGATGACCGTGATCCTGCCGCAGTCGACCACCGGGCAGATCGGCATGGCCGGAAGCGAATCCACCGGGCCGGCCCCGGTGCTGTACCTGTTGCACGGATTGAGCGACGACGACACCATCTGGCTGCGACGCACGTCGATCGAGCGGTACGTCGCCCCGCTGGGTCTGGCCGTCGTGATGCCGCAGGTGCACCGCAGCTTCTACACCGACGAGGCGCACGGCAACCGCTACTGGACGTTCCTGACCGAAGAACTCCCGGCGCTGGTCGAGAGCTTCTTCCGGTTGTCCCGGCGCCGGGAGGACACTTTCGTCGCCGGTTTGTCGATGGGTGGGTACGGCGCGTTGAAATGGGCATTGAGTCGACCGGATCGGTTCGCCGCGGCGGCCAGCCTTTCCGGTGCCGTCGACGTCGCGGGGATGAAGGCGCAGGGCGAGTGGCGCCCGGACCTGATGGACCAGGTGTTCGGTGCAGATCCGATCGCGGGTGGACCGAACGACCTGTTCCACCTGGTCGATGAGGTGGATCCGGCCGCCGCGCCGCCGCTCTGGTTGTCGTGCGGTACCGAGGACGTGCTGATCGATTCGCATCGCCGGCTGGTCGTGAAGATTCGATCGAAGGGGCTGACCCTCGAGGAGCGTTCCGGGCCTGGTGAACACGAGTGGGGACTCTGGGACCGCCAGATCCAGGACGTCCTCGCCTGGCTCCCCCTGCGCGCGGGGCGCGCCGGGCGTTAAGAGTGGGACGGGCGAGTCGTGCCCGATTCGTCCCCGATGGCTCTATCGCGGAAACGCTTTGCACCCCCGGGAGGCGGGCCGTGCGCGCCGATCCACCCAAGGGCTTCGGCGAACACGATGGGATGTCCGGTTCGTCCCCGATGGCTCTATCGCGGAAACGCCGCCGCGGGCGGCTCGGCACCGTGTATGCGCCGTCACGAAGATGGCAGGGTCAGCGGACGACGGCGAGCGGGACGGTTGCGTGGGCGAGCAGGCCGCGGCTGGTCGAGCCGAGGGACTGCTCGTCGGAGCTGCCGACCCCGCTGGCGCCCACGACCAACAGTGATGCACCCTGCTCGGCGGCGTAGTCGGCCAGCACGGTCGAGGGATGGCCGCGACGCACGGCCGGCTGGACCGTGACGCTCGGGTGTCGTTCGGCGCGGTCGGCCAGGGCCGCGGTGAGTTCCGCCAGCTGTTCGTCATCGGCCTGGTCGTGATCGACCTGCAGGTGGAACACCCGACGAAATCCTTGCACCGGGCTGTTGTTCCAGGCGTGCACCGCCTGCAGCGGGACCCCGCGACTGTGTGCCGCCTCGAAGGCGAAGTCGATCGCCGCTTCTGAACCGTCGGATCCATCCACCCCGACGACGACCGGCCCGGTCGACGGCACAGCGGCGGCGTCACCGCGGAGGACGACGACGGGACCCTTGCTCTGCTCGGCGGTGTAGGTTGCGACCGAACCGATCAGCGTCTCCAGCGACTGGTGTTTGGCCTGGCTGGCGATCACCGTCAGGCCAGCGTCGGCGGTCACCTCGAGCAGCGCGGTGGCGGCCGGCTCGCGCTCTTCGCGGGTCTGGATCGTGAGCTTCGGGTGGACCTTCCGCACCTCGTCGGAGGCGTCCGCCAGCAACTGGTCGGCGTCGATCTCCGCCTCCTCGTACGCCACCGACCCGGGCAGCGCCGCGTCCTTGGAGCCGTAGGCGTACAGCACGAACGCATACAGCAGCACCAGCCGGACGCCGCGCCGAGCAGCTTCGTCCCCTGCCCAGACAGCGGCCGCGGTGGACGTCGCCGAGCCGTCGATTCCGACGACGATGTCGGTCTTCCTGATGCCGCTCATGCTGTCCGCTCCCTGACGCACCCCGACCCGCGCCGACGCGCAGGTTCAGTCGGTGACCCTACCGAGCCGGGGGACGGGTCCTGCTACCCGTGGCCATTGGAGCCGGCAGGCGGGACGCGCGGCCCGCAGGACCGGGAGCCGGCGCTCAGCTACCTGGGGGTTCGGGACTCCGTCCGAGTGGGTCAGCGACCGTATCCCAACTCGGTTGCGGTTTGCCGTGCCCCGTCGTCCATCGGTACGGCGATGACCGCGGTGCCGTAGGCGCAGATTTCCGTCCAGGTGTCGCCGATGTCGGAGGTGTCGAATCGCATGCAGATGATCGCGTTGGCTCCGCGGGCCTTTGCCGAATCGAACAACCGCGTCATCGCCTCGTTGCGGCTCTCGGTCAGTTGTTTGGTCATCCCCTGCAGCTCGCCACCGAACATCGACTTGAACCCTGCCCCCATCTGCGCGAACGCGTTCCGGGAGCGAACCGTCAGGCCGAAAACCTCCCCACAGACGCGCTGAATCTGCCATCCGGCGATCTCGTTCGTGGTCACAACCAGCATGTTCCGCTACCCCTTGTTCCGGCTTGATCGTTACCGTCGGTCACAGTGTCGGGTACAGGACGCGACCGCGCCCGACGACTGCACGAAGTGGGGGGATGAGCCGGCCTGTAAGCCGGGTTCTGTTCCCGGGCGCCTTGCGGCGATCCCGTTCGGCGACCATCCATCTCGGCGTACCGTCGCCGGCACGCTCCAGCGGTCTACCCGCAGACTCGGGCGGGCAGCCCTCGAACGCCTGCGCACCACCGCCGCCCGAGGGCAACGGCAGCTTCTCGACCTTGCTCCAGGTGGGGTTTACCGAGCCATCCCGGTCACCCGGGATGCTGGTGGTCTCTTACACCACCGTTTCACCCTGACCGGCACACCCGAGGGTGACCGGCGGTCTGTTCTCTGTGGCACTGTCCCGCGGCTCGCGCCGGGTTGCCGTTGACAACCACCCTGCCCTGTGGAGCCCGGACTTTCCTCGACGGAGCCACCCCCGAGGAGGCAGATCCGACGCGGCCGCCCGGCCGACTCATCCGCCGATGATCTTACGGCCGTTGAAGTAGCGTGCTGCACCGTGACCTTCCGCGCGGCATCGGGATGACGCCGCTGCTGGCGACCGTGATCGGCGTCGCGCTGCTGTTGGCCGTGCTGGCGTTTGCCATCGCGCGTCCGCGAAATCTGCCGGAGGTTATCGCCGCGGTACCCGCCGCCGGCATCGCCCTCGCCCTTGGTTTGATCTCCCCGGCCGAGGCCGAGCAGAGCGTCATCGCGCTGGCGCCCACCATCGGCTTCCTGGCTGCTGTGCTCGTCATCGCCCATCTCGTCGAGGCCGACGGGGTGTTCCGTTGGCTGGGCGCCGTTCTCGCAGACCGTAGCCACGGGAACGCCAAGCGGTTGCTCACGCTGGTCTTCGTCGCGGCGTCGGTGACGACGGCGGTACTCAGCCTGGACGCGACCGTGGTGTTGTTGACGCCGGTGATCCTGACGACGGTGCGGCAACTCGGGGTCCGCGGCGCACCGCACGTCTACGCCACCGCGCACCTGTCGAACAGCGCGTCGCTGCTGCTGCCGGTGTCGAACCTGACGAACCTGTTGGCATTTCACGCCTCCGGTCTGACCTTCATCGGCTTCGCCGGGTTGATGACGGCGCCGTGGCTGCTGTGCATCGCCGTGGAGTACGTCGTCTTCCGGTGGTTCTTCCGGACCGATCTCGCCGTCCCGACCCGGGACGACGTGGCGCCGCCGGTTGAGCGCACCGAGGTGCGGGTGCCCCTGGTGTCGCTGCTGCTGCTGGGCCTGATCCTGCTCGGTCTGGTGATCGCTCCGACGTTCGGCCTGGAGCCGGTGGTGGTCGCCGCCGCCGGCGCCGTCGTGCTGGCGATCCGGGCGCTGATCCTGGGCCAGGTGCGGCCGCCGGCCATCCTGGCGGAGACCAACCCGCTGTTCCTGCTCTTCGTGGCGGCGCTGGGGGTGGTGGTCGATGCGGCGACCGGTCACGGGCTGCAGGACGCGCTGGCCGCCGTCCTGCCCACCGGTCAGTCCCTGCTCTCGCTGCTCGCCCTGACGGTGATCGCCGCCGTGCTGGCGAACCTGATCAACAACCTGCCGGCCACCCTGGTGCTGTTGGCAGCGCTCGGCACGAACCCGGCGGCCGGCGCCGTGCTGGCGATCCTGATCGGCGTCAACGTCGGGCCGAACCTGACCTACACGGGTTCCCTCGCGACGCTGCTGTGGCGAAGAGTGTTGCACGCCAAGGGGCATCGGCCCTCGCTGGGGCGATTCACCCTGTTGGGGTTGCTGACCGTGCCCGGCTGCCTGCTTTTCGGCACCCTTGCCCTGTGGGTCGGCTTACTCGCGTGATCGTCACGGACATGAGCCGGTTCAGGACGAGCCGGGACGCAGCAGGGCGATCACCTCGTCGTCCGGGGTCTGGGTGAAGTCGCGGTACCCCTGGTGGACCGCTCGGAACGGCTCCGGGAAGAGCGCGCAGACCACCTCGTCCACCTGCTCGCGGAGCATCTCGCAGGTCCGCTCCGCGGCGACCGGCACCGCCACCACCACCCGCGACGGCGACGACTGCCGGACGGCGGCGACCGCCGCCCGCATCGTCGAACCGGTGGCCAGGCCGTCGTCGACGATGATCACCACCTGGCCGGTCAGCCGTAGCGGTGCCCGGTCGCCGCGGTAGGCGGCGGCCCGCCTCCGGAGTTCGGCCAGCTCACGTCGCCGCACCTCGTCGAACCGGGCCTGCGTGACGTGCAGACCGGTGATCACCGGTTCGTTGCTGACCACCTGGATGACGTCGCCCACCGCGGCGATCGCGCCCATCGCCAGTTCCGGTTGGCCGGGTGCACCGAGCTTGCGGACGATCAGCACGTCGAGCACGGCGCCCAGCGCCCTTGCCACCTCGGCGGCCACCGGCACCCCGCCCCGCGGCAGTCCCAGCACCACGACATCCGTCCGGGCCGCATACCCGCCGAGCAGGGCCGCGACGGCCCGGCCGGCGGTCACCCGGTCGGCGAATCTGCCCTGATGGGTGTACAGGGACATGGCATCAGTCAAGTACCGGTCGACGGTTCCGGCAACCGGCTCAGCCCAGGAGATGGCCGGTTTCGTTGATCGCCCACACCATCACCGCGCCGTCGGCCTCCACGGTGAACCCGGACAGCGAGGCGGTGTCCACCCGCACCCGGTAGGCCACCGCGGGGTCGACGTTCAGCGCGGTGGTCAGGATCATCTTGCTGGGTGCGGCATGGGTGACCAGCACGACGGTGTGGCCGCGGTAGTCGGCCAGCACATCGGTCATCAGCGGCCGGATCCGCTGCCGGATCGCGGTGTACGACTCGCCGCCCGGCGGCGCGGCGTCGGGGTCGGAACGCCAGTCCGCGAACTCCGCCGGCCATCTCTCCTCGATCTCGGCCGCCCGAAACCCGGTCCACTCCCCCAACAATCCGTCGATCAACCGGTCGTCCACGACGACCGGCGCACCGAGCTCGGCCGCTATCGCCTGGGCGGTGTTCCGGCAGCGCCGCAGCGGCGAGGTGAGCACCGCGGTGGGCTCGAAGAACCTGATCCGCCCGGCAACGGCAGCCGCCTGCCGCCGACCCCGTGGTGTGAGCGGGACATCCTCGCGACCGGCGAACCTCGCCTGCGCGCCCCAGGTGGTCTCACCGTGCCGGACGACGATGAACCGGGTCGGTTCGCCGTCCCTGGGATGTGGCAGCGCCGCCGCCGGATCCTGCCAGGTCGGGGTGGTGTCTTCGGTGGTGTCGCCGGTGGTGTCCGACCCCACCGGCTCGTCGGGTTCCTCGGACCCGGCCGGCTCCCCCGGCGGCGAAATCTCTGTCGCCGACCAGGTTTCGCCCCGGCTCGCCGCGTCCATCGCTTCGTTGGCCAGCCGGTCTGCATGCGAATTCTCGGCGCGCGGCACCCATTCGAAGTCCACCCGGTCGAACTTGGCGACCAGTTCGGCGGCCCGTGCGGCAAGCGGTTTCATGGCCGCGTGCTTGACCTTCCACCGCCCGGACATCTGCTCGACCACCAGCTTGGAATCCATCCGGGCGGTCACCCGCGCCGCGCCGACCGCGAGCGCGGCCTCGAGCCCGGCGATCAACCCCGAGTACTCCGCGACGTTGTTGGTGGCGATGCCGACCGTGTCCGCCCGTTCCGCGAGCACCGTGCCGTCCACCGCGAACACCACCGCGCCGTACCCCGCCGGACCCGGGTTGCCCCTCGACCCGCCGTCGGCGTTGACGACGACGAGGTCGGGGCCGGGTTGCCGGGTCACGAACGGATCAGGATGGCGCCGCACTCGGTGCAGCGCACGACATCTTCGACACGGGCAGCCCAGATGTCACCGAGCGCGCTGCGGTCCAGATCCATCCGGCAGGCCTCACACCGCGACCCGTTCAACGACGCCGCCGCGACCCGGCCACGGGCGCGGATCTGCTCATACAGTGCGACCAGGTCGGCCGGCATCCCGCCGAGCAACTCCTTGCGCTCGGCGGCGAGCCGGGTCAGCTCGTCGTCGATGTCGGCGAATGCGGCATCGCGGCGCTGCTGGGCGCCCTCCAATTCGGCGCGGGCGATCGTCAGGTCCCGTTCGGTGGCGGCGAAGGCGGTGTCGGCAACCTCCCTGGCCTCCATCAGTTCCAGCGCCTCGTCCTCCAGGGTCGCCTGCCTGCGGGCCAGCGAGACGATCTCGTGCTGCATGTTCTCGAGGTCCTTCGCGGGCGCGACGCCGGCCGCGAGCCGGTCCGAATCCCGTTTCGCGCGGAGCCGCACCGCGTCGATCTCGTTGTCGAGCTTGCGGGCCGACCGGTCGAGGTCACCGATCTCGGTCTGGGCCAGCACCGCGGCGTTCCGCAGCTCGTCGACCGTGCTCGTGCCGGACGCGATGAGCGCGAGTTCGGGCAGCGACGTCCGGCGATGCGACGCGGCCGAGGCAGCCTGGTCGATGCGGGCAACGTCGAGCAGGCGACGCTGGACGAAGGGATCGGCTTTCGGGGCCACGGACCACCTTCCTGTTGCGTTCGTGTCGTCGAGACGCTACCCGACCCTCGCCCGGCGACGCACCGTCAGCCGCCGGGTGATGGCGCGTGCACCGTCCAGGGATCGGTCCGGATCGTCGACACGGTGACCGTCAGTTCCGGGAAGCGTGCGCTGATCATCGCAGCCGCCCGTTCTAGCCACGGAGATTCGCCGGCCCAGTGCGCGATGTCGACGACGGCCGGATGGCCGGCCATTGCGACGAATTCGGCGACGACATGGTGCCGCAGGTCGGAGGTGAGGTAGACGTCGGCGCCGGCCTCGGCGGCTGCCGGCAGGAACGAATCACCCGCCCCGCCGCACAGGGCGACCACCCGGAGCTCCCGTTCCGGGTCACCGGCCGCCCGCACCCCGGGCAGTGTCGGAGGCAACCGTTCGGCGGCGAACGACGTGAACTCCCGCAGGTTCATCGGTGTCGGCAGGCGCCCGACCCGACCGCTGCCGGTGGCGCTGCCATCGGCATGCTCGACAAGCGGCCGGAGGTCAGTCAGCTCGAGCAGGGCGGCGAGCGCGTCGTTCACCCCGCCGACCGCGCTGTCGGCGTTGGTGTGCGCGGCGAAATGGGCGACCCCGCAGCGGATCATCCGGTGGATCAGGGTGCCCTTGGGGGTGTCGGCGGCCACCGACTGCACGGGCCGGAACAGCAACGGATGGTGGGTGACGAGCAGGCCGGCACCGAGCCCGATCGCCTCATCGACCGTCGACGGATCCGCATCGAGAGCCAGCAGCACGCGGTCCAACCGATCGGCCGGGTCACCGCAGGTCAGCCCGATCCCGGTGTCCCAGTCCTCGGCGAGGTCGACCGGGTAGACGTCGAGCAGCGCCGCGATCACGTCCCGCACTTCGACCATCTGCACACCCCTTCACCCCACGCCGGCGGTTCAGTGTGGCAGCCCGGGGTGACAATGATCCGGTGAGCTCCGCCGCCCGGTCACCCGACGACACCCGTTTCCACGTCTGTGTGGTCTGCACCGGAAACATCTGCCGCTCGCCGATCGGCGAGCAGGTGCTGCGCGCCGCGATCATCGAAGCCGGACTCAACGACCGGGTCCGGGTGAGCAGCGCCGGCACAGACGGCTGGCACGTCGGCGGCGGTGCGCACCACGGCAGCGTGCGGGTGCTGCGGACCGCCGGATACCCGGAGCACGACCACGTCGCCCGGATGATCACCCGGTCCGAATTGGCAGACGTCGACCTGGTGCTGGCCGCCGACCGCGGGCACCTGCGGGACCTGCGGGCGATGACGACCGACCACGACAAGGTCGTGCTGCTGCGCAGTTTCGACCCGGACGCCGAGCACGACGAGGTACCCGATCCGTACTACGGACCGGATTCCGGCTTCGACGAGGTGCTGGCGATGACGGTGGCCGCGGCTCCCGGCATCGTGCAGGAGATCCGCCGACGCCTGGATCGCCCGTGACGAACACCCGCGAGCACCCGGCCGCCGCAGACAGCCGACCGCGGCGGCGCTGGGCCTTCCTGCTGCGCCCGGGGTGGATCGCGATCATCCTGGCCGCATTCGCCTTCGCCGCGGCGTGTTTCCTGCTGCTCTCGCCCTGGCAGTTCGATCGGAACAACGAGCGGTCGGCGCAGAACACCGCGATCGACGCCTCCATCACGGCGCCGGCGGTTCCGGTGACCGACCTGCTCACGACCACCGGTCCGCCGCCGCAGGACGTCAGCTGGCGGGTGGTCACCGCCAGCGGCGAGTTCGACCAGAGCCGGCAGTTCTACGTCCGGCTCCGGCAGGATTCCGCCGGTCAACCGGTGTCCGAGGTGATCGCACCGTTCCGACTCGACAGCGGCGAAAGCCTGCTGGTCGACCGGGGTTACGTCTCGTTCGGCGATGTCAGCCGGGGCGTGACGATCCCGGCGCTGCCGGCCGGACAGGTCACGATCACCGGCCGGGTTCAGCAGGAACAGGTGGACCCCGCCAACCGGTCCCCGGTTCTGGTCGACGGTCGGGTGGAGGCCTATGCGATCAGCTCCGGCTCGCTGACCGCGGCCGC
>Ga0164306_10000382_pt1 | contig 17768 bp, 15 predicted proteins | sample Whisoiple_242_MG_FD_110213 | JGI IMG/M metagenome (GOLD analysis project Ga0164306, IMG submission 110213) | Soil microbial communities amended with fresh organic matter from upstate New York, USA - Whitman soil sample_242_MG | ecosystem: Environmental > Terrestrial > Soil > Unclassified >... | reverse complement strand
TGGTGTTCCGCGACGGGAAGATACGGCACGACGATCCGGTGAAGAACCGGCCAAGGGCGGCGGAGGTGCTGAAGGGCTTGCCGGCCATCGACGAATAAACGATTAACCACAAAGGACACGAAGGAACACAAAGGGAATTGAGCATCGGGAAAACATCCACCAGGCGACACGGAAAAGAAGATGGGGATTGCACGTGACCCGAAAAAAACATTAACCACAGAGGACACAAAGGAACACAGAGAAAGGTACGAAACGGTCGGATCACGGCGATTCCGGCGATGACGGGCGATCTCGGCGATACAAAATGGGGGTTATATGGATTTCATAGCGATTTTAAGAATAGCGGTTCGAGCTTTGACGAGAAACAAGATGCGTTCACTGCTGACGATGCTGGGAATTGTGATCGGCGTTGGAGCGGTGATCGCGACGGTGGGACTGGGGCAGGGCGCGCAGCAGCAGGTGCAGGACCAGATTGCGTCGATGGGAACGGACCTGCTGTACATCAGTTCCGGCAGCGTGAACAAAGGCGGGATACGGCTGGGCGGCGGCGCCACGAAGACGCTGGTCTATGACGACATGAAGGCGATTCAGCAACAGGTGCCGACCATCGGGCAGGTTGCGCCGGGAGCCGGAGCAAGTGTGCAGGTAGTCGCGGACAACCAGAACTGGAGCACGCGCATTACCGGCACTGAGCCGCAATATTTTGATATCCGCAACTGGGACTTTGCCAAGGGCGCCAATTTCTCACAGGATGACGTGACCCGCGCCAGCAACGTTGTGGTGCTGGGCGCGACGGTGCAGCAGAACCTGTTTGGGGCCAGCGATCCCACGGGAAAGACGATTCGCATCGGCAACCTGCCGTTTCAGGTAGTGGGCGTGTTGCAGGCGAAAGGACAGTCCGGGATGGGGCAGGACCAGGATGACGGAGTGTTTGTGCCGATCACGACGCTGCAAAAGAAAATTACCGGTCAGGACTGGCTGCAATACATTATGGCGTCGGCCACGTCGCAGCAAGCCAGCTATGCGGCGCAGGGGCAGATAACTTCGTTGCTGCGCGATCGCCATCGCATTCGCGCCGGACAGGATGACGACTTCAGCGTGCGCAACCTGGCGGACGTAGCGCAACTGGCGGATGAATCTTCCAAGGTCATGACGTTGCTGCTGGCTTCGATTGCCGGCGTGTCGTTGATCGTGGGCGGAATTGGAATTATGAATATCATGCTGGTTTCCGTCACGGAGAGGACGCGGGAAATCGGCATCCGCATTGCGATTGGAGCCACGGAGTCTGACGTGCTGCGGCAGTTCCTGAGCGAGTCAGTGGTGCTGAGCATGGCCGGCGGGATACTCGGCATCCTGTTTGGGGTGGCTTCGTCCATGACCATTACCAAGGTCCTGGGCTGGAGCATCTTGATTTCGCCCGTGGCGGTGGGAGCAGCGGTGGTGTTCTCCACGGCCGTGGGAATCTTCTTCGGATTTTATCCGGCGCGGAAAGCCGCCATGCTGGATCCGATTGAAGCTTTACGGTTTGAGTAGGTCAACCCCCCTTACTCAATAACGAATGGCCCGGTCTCCAGGAAGAGACGGGCCATTTTGTTTGCCTTGTGAAATTTCGCTGTCGCCGAAATAAGAGCGCGCTGCTTACGAGGGCCTGCTGAACGCCGACTTTGGAAGCGGAGAGATGGGCATGTCCAACTTGCGAGCCAGGCCGCTCAAGACGGCTTCCAGTTCGCGCAGCACGTCCTGGTCAAGATCAGCCGCCGCGGCGTGCATGGCCGCCATGGGATCTTCCATCAACAGAACAGCATTGTCCTGGGACTTGCTGATCCACCGGTCCAGTTGGTCATCGCACTGGCTCAGAGCCTGAAGGAGCTGTTCGGATTCAATTAAGGAGGAAGTTCGCGTCAAAGAGCACCTCGCTTCGGTCTTCGATCTTCAGATTCTGGGTCTTTGGATGCTTAGACCCGCCCGATCGTGCGGATGGAACAGAAAAATTTCCGCCCATTTGTCGGCCCTCAGAGCAAGACATGTGGTTTTACAAAACCATACATTTCGATACAGGGCTTTGAGAATCGTTACAAGCCTTTCAAAACAAAGGCCAGGGGCCGGGGTTTTAACCATCAGTAAGAAAAAGCCTAAGACCTGAGGCAAGCGTGGGTTTTGAAAGCCGGGCCTGGCTGAAAATCGGAGGAATTATGAATCGTTTACGACTAATGTTAGTGGGTGCGGCGCTTATTACTGGCGGTTCGGCCCTGGCATCGGCACAGGTCCTGCAGCAGGATGTGGCCTACCGCGACCGCGATCACGACCGTGATCGAGACAGGGACCATGACCGTGGCCGATACAACAACAACTACCGGGTCTATCGCGACCATGATGGAGACCGCGACGACCGCCGAGTCTATCGGGACCGCGATGACCGCGGATATTACGGACGCTATGACCACGACCGGCGCTATGACGGCTACAACCGGCGTTGGGACGGACGGCGCTGGCTCTACTGGAACGGGTACGAGTGGGTCTACTAAAAAACGAGGTTAGCTCTTTCTGAGAGCCAAAGGCGGAACGTGCAAAAAGGCGTTCCGCCTTTTGTCGTTGGCGATAAGCCGATGATCGCAACGTGCGGGCTTGAGCGAAAAGAGAGGGCGGCATTTCTGCCACCCTCGTTTCCCGCTGTTCTTAAGCAAGCCTACTGATGGCGGATATCGCCCGCTGCAACCAGCGAGGCATCAATTTCAATAAAAAGGGCACGGTTCGCGTTCACCATGTAGACAACCATGTTTTGCGTTCCCAGCGAGGTTTGCAAAGGCATGGTGGTGCGGCCGTTTGCAGCAGCGTTGAATGTTCCAGTGAGCGGCTGGCCAAAGGTGATGGCGCCGCTGTTGTTCAGGTCGATAATGCCGGTGACCTTATTGATGCCATCGGCCGTAAATTCCGCAATGGAATCCAGCTCGGAACTGGTGGTGGCGCCGGTGAAGTTCATCCCGTAGGTTCCCGACAACGATCCACTGGTGAACGCGGTGGTTTGCTGTTGCAGCGCAGCCCCGCTGGTGAGGAAGCGGACGTCAATTTCCAGCACCAGCACGCCCCCGCTGGAGGGATACATAGCAAAGTTAAAGGTCCCCGCGGTGGTGGTCAGGGTGAGCGTGCCCCGGCCGTTGGCAGCCAGGGAATAGGTACCGGTAAAAGTGGCATTGGTGGTGATCACACCGGCGTCGTTGAAATCCTCAATGCCGCTGGTGATGCTGCCGGCCCCGTTTGAAGTCAGAACTCCGCCGGCAGCAAAAGGCGCTCCGTTCAGCAAATCCGCTCCCGCGACGGTGAAAGCGAAGGGCCCTGAAACCGACGCATTGCTGAACGGGCCGGTCTGGCGGAAAGCTTCGCCGCCCAGCGCCGGGATAACGTCGATCCCCACTACTTTCAAATGGTTCGCGTCCACAACATAGTAGGCAAAGTGCAGCGCGCCTCTTGAAGTATTCAGCGTGGCCGCGCCCCGGCCCGTAGCTGCTACGGGTATCGATCCGGTCAGAGGATCGTTGGTAGTGACAATGCCGTTGTCGTTGGAATCGTCGATTCCGGCGGTGAGATTGCCTGACGCGTCAGAAGTGAAGTTGCCGGCGACGGCAAGCGGAACACCGCCCGTGTCAATGCCTGAGAGGCTGAAGGCGAACGATCCCGCCAATGCCGTGTTGGAAAACGCGGAAGTTGTCTGCAGATCGATGGTGCCGCTCCCTGTGGCGTTGGCGTCAAAACGGGTCACCAGGGCATGACCGCCGGCAACCAGCACAAAATCGATCGTGGTATTTCCCGCGGGCGAGTTGAGGGTGGCCGAACCACGGCCGTCGGCGCGCACTGCGTATGTGCCGGTAATGGCCGCGTTGGTCCGCACCGCGGCCCCGCTGTTGATGTCTTGCGTGCCTGAAGTGATATGGCCGCTTCCATCGGCCTGGAAACTGCCGGCCACGGAGAGGAAGCCCCCGGCGTCAGAGCCGGTGTAAGAGAAAGCATACGGGCCATTGAGGTTGGCATTGGTGAACGTTCCCTGCGGCGTAGGGAAGCTCAGATGGCCGCCGCCCCCGCATCCGCCTATCGCTATGAGAACGATGATGGTGGCAATAAAGAGTGGAAAACGCCTGCTTGCCCGCATGATTTCTACCTCGCGCGTATTGAAAGGATTATGGCATCGAAATGTGTTCCGGAAGTCGCGGCGTACAGCCCCTTGAATAGAAGGTGTAACACTGAAACGGCCTGCGAGTTGCGTAAAGCAGGCGGCCGGCCCCTTACTTAGGTGTCTGCTCATTCAGGACTTTTGCGTTTTTGGGTTGTGCCGCCAGATGAGATGCTTGCGGCGGCAGCTTTGGCCATCGTGTGGCGGGTAAAGTTTTGTTAAACGGCAGACCCATTTATAATAGACGATTAGTTGGCCCCCATAATTTTCCCGGAGTTTTCCATCCATGATTAAGTTTTTGCAGAGCGGCAACAAGGCCGCAAAATACATCCTTGCCGGATTCCTATTGATTCTGGCCGGCAGCATGGTCACCTACCTGATTCCCGGTTTCACGGGCGATTCAAACGTCAGGGGAGAGACCGGCGTGGTTGCCAGCGTTGGCGGCCATGAAATTCACCGCGAAGAGATCACACAGGCCGCCCAGGCGCAGGCGGAGAGGATCGCGCAAGGGCGACAGATCCCTGACTTCTACATGGCCATGATCCGGCAACAGGCGCTTGGAGAGCTGATCCGGCAGGCTGAATACCAATATGAGGGCGAGCGCATGGGGCTGAAGGTCTCAGACCAGGAATTGCGCGACGCGTTGCGGTATGGCCCTTACGGGCAGGAGTTGTTTCCCGGGGGGAAATGGATTGGCGCGGAGAACTACAAGGCGCTGCTGAGTCAGAAGGGCTACACCGTAGAGAAATTTGAGAGCGAATTCAGGCTGGGGCTCCTGCAATGGAAGCTGATCAATGTGCTCGGGGTGAACGCGACAGTACCTGATTCAGAGGTGGAACAGGCTTACAAAGACGAAAACACCAAGGTGAAAATCCAGTACGCCTTTCTGAAGCTCGATGACGTTACAAAAACCATCAAGCCTACGGACACGGAGTTGAAAGCGTTTTACGACGCGAACCTGCCCCGCTATAAGAACTCGATACCGGAAAAACGGCAAATCAAATACTTTCTTATCAGCGAGAAAAGCATCGCCGACAAGGTAACGGTGGACCCGGCGGAGATACTGCGCGCCTACAGCGCCAACCAGGAAAGCTACCGCGTGCCGGCACGGGTCAAAGTGCGGCACATAGAGATTGATGCTCCACCTCCAGCGCCCGGCGCCAAAGTGGACCCGAAAGCCGTGGATGCCGCTCGCGCCAAGGCCCAGGACGTTCTAAAGCAGGTGAAAGCCGGCGGCGATTTCGCAGCCCTCGCAAAGCAATACTCCCAGGATTCCGGCAGCAAAGAGAAAGGCGGCGAACTGGGTTGGCTCGTGACGGGCCAAACCGCGCCTGAGTTCGAGAAAGTTGCGTTTACCCAGAACAAAGGCCAGATCAGCGACGTGGTCCAGGCCGGCTACACTTTTCACATCATCCAGACGGAAGACAAGGAAGGCGCCCACCTGAAGCCGCTGGCGGAGGTAAAGCCAGAGCTGGAAGAGGCGCTCAAACAGAACAAGGTCAAGACAGAGATGGCCAGGGTCTCTGCTGACGCGGAAGCCGCGGCGCAGAAACAAGGACTGGAAAAGGCCGCGGCCAAGTATGGCGCGCAGGTGGTGGAGAGCAACCCGATTGGCCGCAGTGATTTGTTGCCCGGTATCGGCGCCGAGCCGCCTTTGATGGATGCGGTATTCGCCGCCACCGACAAATCCGGGCCGCAGGCAACACAGACGGCGCAGAGCACCGTGGTCTTTGAGGTCACCAAGATCGTGCCTCCGAGCACGCCTTCTTTTGAGGAAAAGAAAGCCGACGTTGCCAATGAGTTCAAGAACCAGCGCGCCGCCGCCGTTCTTTCGACTAAGACACGCGAGATGGCGGACCGCGCCCACATGGAACACGATTTGGCGAAAGCCGCCAAAGAGGCCGGGGCCACGCTCAAGACCAGCGAACTGGTTTCGCGCGCCCAGCCGGTGCCGGATATCGGAAGCATGTCAGGCCCGGCCAATGTGGCGTTCACGCTGAAACAGGGCGAGATTAGCGGGCCACTGAACCTGGGCGCAAGCCAGGCGGTGCTGCAGGTCATAGAGCGCCAGGAGCCCTCCCTCTCCGGCCCTGAGTTTGCCAAACAACGCGATCAGATGCGCGAGGGCCTGAGCGGGCAAAAACGCCAGTTGATCATTAAGCAGTTCGAGAGCGATCTGGGCGCGCGCCTGGAAAAAGAAGGCAAGGTAAAGATCAACAAGACAGAAATGGAGAATCTTTCCAAATCCCGCAGTTAAGTTTCGCATCAAAACAAAATTATGCTGTCCCAGCGATCGGCCGGAATTCTGCTTCATCCAACCTCGCTGCCGTCGCTGGGCGGCATCGGCGATCTTGGTCCTGAGGCGTACGCGTTTGCCGGCTTCCTGGCGCGTTCCGGCCTGGGCCTGTGGCAGGTGCTGCCTCTTTCTCCGCCGGGGCTGGGCAATTCGCCTTACTCCGCCATCTCCGCTTTTGCCGGAAACCCGCTGCTGATCAGCCTGGAGCGGCTGGCCGAACGGGGCTGGCTTCCTCAGGGCCAGCTGAAGAAGCTGCCGCCGGCGCGCTCACGCGTGGATTTTGACGAGGTGAAGGAGTTCAAGATGCCGCTGCTGCAACAGGCGGCGCAGCATTTCCTTGAAAGCGGCAATGGCGACCGCGGCCGCTTTGCCGAATTCAAACGCACCCATGCTTCGTGGCTGGAAGATTTTGTGCTTTTTGACGTAATGCGCCAGGTACACCAAGGGGCCACGTGGAGCTCATGGCCAAAAGAGCTGGCGCGGCGCGAAGCCGAAGGCCTGCACAAGTTTGGATTGGAACACCAGCGCGAGCTGGAGGTTGAGCGGGCGATCCAGTTCGCATTCTTTGAGCAGTGGCGCTCGCTCCACCAGTATTGCGGCCGGCGCGGCATCAAGATCGTGGGCGATGTCGCCATTTTCGTTAACTATGACTCGGCTGACGTGTGGCGCAATCCTGACCTGTTCTTTCTGGACGACAAGCTGCTGCCTACGGTAGTGGCCGGAGTGCCGCCCGACGCCTTTAGCGAGACGGGACAGCGCTGGGGCAATCCTTTGTATCGTTGGGACGTGTGCCGGAAGCGCGGATACGACTGGTGGATCCAGCGCATGAAATGCGCGCTGGAGACCTGCGATATCCTGCGGCTCGACCACTTCCGCGGCTTTGAAAGTTATTGGGAAATTCCCGCGGGCGAGCCCACGGCGGTCCACGGCAAATGGGTGCCGGGGCCGGGCGATGAGCTGTTCAGCGCTCTGCGAGGCAGCCTGGGCGATCTGCCGTTTATCGCAGAAGACCTGGGCCTGATTACCAAGGAAGTGCATGCGTTGCGCGAACGCCTGGGCGTGCCGGGCATGAAGGTGCTGCAATTCGGCTTCGGCGATCCTGGCGCGCACATCTACCTGCCGCAAAATTTTGAGTCCAATTGCGTGGTCTATACCGGAACGCATGACAACGATACGACCGCAGGCTGGTGGAAATCTTCCGCCAGCAAGGAAGAGCGGAACTACGCGGCAAACTATTTCGGCGAGCCGCACGACGGGATGCACTGGGCATTCATCCGGGCAGCATTTGCTTCCGTGGCCCGCGTGGCCATTGTCCCCTTGCAGGATTTTCTGGGCTTGGGCAGTGAAGCCCGCATGAATACGCCCTCACTGAGCGACGGCAACTGGGGCTGGCGCTTTCCCGCGAACGCTCTTACGGATGCCCTGGCGGAGAAGCTGGCCGCGCTTTCCTCGGTCACCGACCGCGCGCCGCAGGCCCTACGAGCTGACCAGCAAAGCGACAGGGAAGTGCGCGAAGACTTCGCGGCATAACAACGTCCGCTGCTGGGTGACCCGGACCTTCTCTCCGGTAAAAACGTTTTCCAGAAATTCAGCGCAGCGCGGCGGTACCGGCAGCTCCGTGGACTCCCACAGTTCGCCAAGCGGCGCGCGCAACGAGCCGCCGGCCAGGGTGTAACTGAGCCGCGGAACGGCAACAATCGCGACATGATTGTGTTGCTCGCGCGCGAATGCCACAACGTGCTGATGTTTCGTGCCCACGGCATGAAGCGGCCGGTAGCGGCCGTGATGAAACAGGTCACGCCGGTCACGCCGCAATCGCAGCGCCTGCATGGTGGTCCAGAGCTTGATGCGTCCGTCCTGGTAATTTTCCAGCAATTCGGCGCACAAGGCCGGCAGGTTCCCGGCCTCGGCTTTGCGGTCCAGTTCGGTCAGCAGCCGCTCGCGCAAGGCGTAGTCCACGGGACGCCGGTTATCGGGATCGACCAGGCTGAAGTCCCAGAGTTCCGTTCCCTGATAAATATCGGGATTGCCCGGCGAGGTGAGCATCAGCACCCGTTGCGCCAGCGAATTGATGGCGCCGAAAAACATGATCGCCGGCATGAAGCTCTGTATCTGCTCCAGAAACGCATTCGGCCGGGCGGGCGTTCCCGAGACCAGGATTTTCTCGATGAATTGCCGCAACGCTTCAACGTAAGCGGGATCGTCGCTGATCCAGCTCAAATTTATCTTGGCCTCATGGACGGCCTTGGCCATGTATTGCTGGATTCTCTCAACGTATTCGGCGCTAGCGGCTTCCGAGCCCAGGTCGAATGGCCATGAGCCGGCCAGCGTCTGATAGAGAAGGTATTCTTCGTTGAAGTCCGGAACCTGGCGTCCGTCGGGGAGCATGCGCTTGCGCAAGCGGTTGGCCCTGCGCCAGCGCAATGCGTTCGCGGCCCATGTCTTGGGCATTTCTGAAAGAATGTCAAGCCGGGCGCGGACGTCTTCACTTCGCTTGGTGTCATGCGTGGAAGTGGCAAGCATGGAATAAGGCCAGCTCTCAGCACGCTTGAGGTTGCCGGAATGAAATTCGTCGGCGGTAATGCCGAACTGCCGCGGCGAGCCGCCCACTTCATTCACGGCGACGAAGCGGTTATAGACGTAGCACGCAGTGTCTTCCATGCCCTTGGCCATCACCGGCCCGGTGAGCTGCTGGAACTTGAGGGTGAAATAAAGCTTCCTGCGGTAGAGATCGGCCTCGTCTTCCGAATCTTTGCGCTTCAGCAGCAGGATGTCACGCAGAAAATCAAAGCTGGCGGGGGCCTTGTCCGGATTGCGACGCTTGGCCCGGGAGATGGCTTCATGGATATAGGCGCGGTCGCGTTCGGTCATTTCACCGCGCTCGTCAATGTACGTGCGATACACGGGGAAGCAGGCGATGGTCTCGCGAATCACGTCGCGCAGCGCTTTGCGGGTAAAGTCGCGGGCGTAGCGGTCCGTGGCGGAGATGGCGTCCAGCATGTGCGCCAGCACGTTGACTTCGCTGGCCAGCGAGGCGTGCATGATCAGTTTTTTGCTGTTGTAGATGACGGTGTCAACGTCAGGCGAGGCGCCGGTAAAGCGCTGATAAAAATTAGTGAAGCTGCGCTCATTGCGCCGGTCGATGAACAGGCCGTTCACCAGCGTGGTGAAGTCATAGCCTGAGGTCCCGTCCACCGGCCATTCGCGCGGAAGCTCTTCCCCCGGCTCCAGGATTTTTTCCACCACGGTGTAAAGCAAGGCGCGCCGGTTCATCCAATCGTGCTGCCCGAAGGCCTGCTGCAGGTCCAGCTCAATCCCGTTTTCCGCCAGCGGCGCGCGCGGCATTGCTCCGCCACACTGGCTGGCGGCATAGAGCATTTGCAGGCGCACCATGTACTGGCGCGGATTCAGCAGGCCGTCACAATGGTCAACGCGCAGTCCCTGCACCATGTCGTCGGCCAGCAGGTGGCGCAGGAGCTGGTGCGTGGCGGCAAAGACGCGCGGGTTCTCCATGCTCAGGCCGATCAGGTCATTGACGTCAAAAAAGCGCCGGTAGTTGATCTCTTCTCCGGAGACACGCCAGTTGGCCAGCCGGTAGACCTGCGCTTCCAGCAGGCGATGCAGCGCGTCAAAGCTGCGCGGATCACCGGTGCGCCCGTTCATCAGGCCGGCGGCTTTGGCGGCGATGTGCCGCGCTTCGAAAGACTTTTCCATCAGCTCTCTCAGCCCCACGGTGAATGAAGGAATGGCGCGGCGGCGTTGCCGCACCAGATCGCCTTCCGTGGCGCTGTGCGGCGGCAGATTGCGCAGGCCGGAAAGCAGATTGCGCAGTTCCTGCGGCAGCTCCTGCGCCAGCGGCTCAAAAATCATGGGAAGGGTTTGCGGATCGAGCGGCAGCAGCTTGTCAAAATATTCAACATGAAAGCCGTTGCCGTCGCTGACAAGCTTGATGTGGCCGGCCTCCAGCTCGGCGCCGTACTGATCGCCCAGGATGGGCAGGAGCAGCTTGTTGCGCAACTCGGGCTTGACGGGGTCCCAATCAAGATCAAAAAACTCCGCGAATTCCGATGCGCGGCCGTTGGCCAGAACGTCCCACCACCAGGGGTTCGCTCCCGGACCAATTCCCATGTGGTTGGGCACGATGTCCAGCACCTGGCCCATGCCATAATTTTTCAACTCACCTACGAGCTCCTTTAGTTCTTCATAACTGCCGACTTCAGGATTGAGCTGGTTGTGGTCAGTGATGTCATAGCCGTGCTGGCTTCCGGTGCGGGCCTTGAGAATGGGCGAAGAATAAATGTGGGAGATGCCCAGCGCGTGCAGATATCCCACGAGCCGCCGCGCATTTTCAAAGCGGAAGCCGGCATTGAACTGCAGGCGATAGGTGGAAAGCGGCTTGGCGTTGCGCTTCTCCGAGGCCAGGCGGTCAAGGCACTCCGAGATACCGCTCGATTCTGGCGTCAATACCGCTGGATTGGCTCTCATGGGACTTTTATCGATGAGGGAGTTTTTGGGGCGGAACACTCCCACTAACTTTGATGCATGTATTGCAGGACGCGAACCAGGCCGGCGGGCTTTGCTAATTTGGCCGGAAGAGTTGAAAATAGCTTGTTGGAAAATATAAGGAGCTACATCAAGCATGCCTGCAACCGGTGAACTGATTCGAATGATGAATTACGTGGATGACATTGCAGCAACGTTGCGCCGCATCGTGGTTGGGATTTCCAGCATGACGCCGGAAGAGCGCAAACGGCTGGCCGACTACATGCGCGCCTCAGATCCAAGCTTCGTGAAAACCCTGGAGAGCCTGGACAAAGGCTAGCTTGATGGCCGAAATCCGGACCATCGCGGTGATTGGCGCCGGAGCTCTCGGCCGCGAGATCGCCTATGCGTCCGTGCTCGGCGGCTATCGCACCATCCTTGAAGACATTCTGCCTGCCAGCCTGCGCAATGCCGCCGCGGAATTGCGCCAGCATCTGGCACGCGCAGCGGACGTGGGCCCATTGAGCGAAGCGGAAGCCAACGCCGCATTCAACCGCCTGGAATACGCCGCCACCGTGGAGCAGGCGGCCCGCGAGGCCGACCTGGTGTTTGAGGCCGTTCCCGACGAGATGGAATCGAAGACCGAGATATTTACGTTGCTCGACAAGATCTGCAGGCCCGCAACCATCCTGGCGTCGAACACTTCTGCTCTCAGCGTTACGGAGATTGCGTCAGTGACTTATCGCGCGCCAAAGGTGCTTGGAATGCGGCTTGCCCACGGCCCTGCGACGAAGCTGCTGGAAATTGTGCGCGGCCGCCAGACCAGCGACGCAACAATCGCAGCGTGTGCTGAAGTGGCCCGGCGACTGGGCAGGGAAGTTGTGGTGGTGGCGGACCGCTGAATTTTTTGCGTCAGTTCCGTGCCGAAAAAACTTTACGTCTTGCGCCGCATCAGCCGCAGATCAGAAAGATAGATGTCCAGCGGGCTCAACCCGGCGATGCCGCGTTTGTCGGAGCTGGCTTCCTGGTCCAACCAGATTTCCTGGCGCTGCAATTTCTCCGCGATGGTTGAAAGCCGCCGCCGCAGATATTTCAAATCGCAAGGTTTGGTCAGGTAATCATCCGCGCCCGCTTCATAGCCGGCCTGGATGTCATGCGGTTGCTCTTTGCCGGTGATCAAAATCACGTATGGGACAGAGCCGGTGGCGCGGGTGCGCAGCCATTTGCAGATATCAACGCCGCTCATCTTCGGCATGTCCCAGTCCAGCAGGCAAACATCGATGATGCGGGTTTTCAGCAACTCCAGCGCTCGCTCGCCGTCACTGGCAGAAACCATTTGGTAGCCCCATTGCACCACGGAGCGTTCCAGTACCATGCGGGCCAGCATTTCATCGTCAGCTACAAGGATTGTGAGGGCTTTCATTACCTACCACGCTTACGTCAGACTTATCGTATACCGACAAGACTTACTCTAACAAAACACGGTATTCAAAACGACATTACGTTGGTTATTCACTTCCCAAAATGGAACAAGCAGCGGGATGAGTCTTGTACTCACACGCTTTCCGGAGCGTCTGATATCGAACACTGCTTTGCAGCGCCTCGCCGCTTGAACCGACGCCATTGCGAAACCGGCAGGAATGAAGAAAGGGCGAAGGACTTGGGCCCTGCGCCCTTTGTTTTCACCGAAGTATTGCCGCTCTTAGTTTCCTGCGGGTTTGCTGCCCATGGCCGGCACAGGCAGACGGCCATCGGCGCCGCTGGTCAGGGCCACAAACGCGGGGTCTGTATAGAGTGACGCAAACACCGCATCCACCCGCGCTTCCATCATCTCTTTGCTGCGGACGGACTGATACCGCTCATATTCAAAAAAGTGGCGTTTCAGCAGTGACAGCGCTTTATCTTTCTGTCCCAACTGGGCATAGATGGCCGCCAGGTTGTAAGAAGCGCACAGAATCGCTTCATTTTCTTTGGCGATTTTCAGCGCTTCGTCGCCGTGTCCGTTGCCGGCCATAAATGCCGCGGCAAAAATCAGGTTGAAGGGCTCATGCGGATCAAGCGCCAGCGCCTTGCGCGTGTATTCATCGGCCTTTACTTTATCGCCTTCAGAGTTCCAATAGACGGCCAGGTTGCGATACGCCAGCGCCAGCGGAAACTCCTGGGTTGAAGCCTCCATCAGGTGCAGGCCTTTCTTGAAGTCGCCTTCATGGATTGTCATTTTGCCCAGCCCATGCAGCGCCACGGCGCGCGACAGCGGATCGGCCGGCATGGCCAGGATCGCGTCAAACGTCGTGCGCGCCTTGTCCCATTCGCCCGTGTGGTGCCGATACAACTCACCCAGGTAGCGCAGCGGCGTGGGATCATTGCGATCAAGATTATGAGCGGCCGTGTAATACTTCTGCGCCAGCGTGTAGTTGGCGTCGTTTTCGGCCTTCAGGCCGGCCGACATCGTCTTCTGGATCTTCGCGCTCACCGCGGGATCGAAATTCGGGCCGTCGGGCATCGCTTCGGCGTTCAGGTCGGTCACGCCCAGCTTCTTGAGTTCCTTAACGGCGTCCTTGGCTTTTCCCGGGAACATGCATTTCTGGTCGGCCACCTCTTTCAGTTCGGCGATGGCCGTCTTGCTGTCCCCGGCTTTCGCCTTGGACTTGGCGTCTTCCATCTTCTCCTTCACCGCCGACTCGCGCTTCTTCATCTCGCTTTCCACGATCTTTTCCAGGTCGCCCACCTTGAGCTTCCCGTTTGTGTTTTCAAGCTTGTTCACCACCGTGCCATCGGCCTGTACCAGCAGCGCCACCGGCAGCTTCCCGTCCGCGACGTATTTCTGCCCAATCTCGCTGCGCGCGTCCACAATGCCCATGGTGACGCACTGCTGCGAATACAGCTGCAGCGTGCGCGATTCACGCAGGCTGGAGCGGTCCACTTCTTCCTTGCCCGTAGGGAACCAGTACACGGCCAGGCCCTCTTTCACCGGCGCCTGCGGCGTGATCAGCTTCCACGGAACCTGGTAGGTCTGCTGGCTGGAGCCTCCGCCCATGCCGCCCATGCCTCCGCCACCGCCGCCACCACAGGTGGCCCACACTTGCGGGACCAGTAACACATAAATCATCAGCAGACACAGTACGCGTTGCATGAGTGAGGTTTTCATGCGGAAATTATACAGCAGCGCTGGTTGGGCGAGGCAGTGTTTGGAAGGACGTTGTCGGGGGAAACTCTAAGGTTCAGACCACACTGCTATGTAGGGTAACCGAATCAAGTCTTCTTCTTTTTCAAATACTCGCTTAGAGACTGGGCTCCCTCCCGCTCAAGAACAGTGCCAAGAGGCATGTGCCCGGGGTATCCTGTCGCAAATTCCTTACCGTAAGCTTTTCGCAGAGTGGAAACGCGGGTGTTTCTCCGTTGGGCAAAAATCTCTCCGCTTTGGTGGTTGCAACGCTCGGCGAACGTGCTGCAAACTGCAACGGGCTCTTTCTTGGACGACTTCTTCCGCCCGAATAATTCGCTGTTTGGCATCGTGCTTGAGCTTACAAATTGATCAAAAAAGCTCTTAAAAGACGCGAGATTGTGTCGCTCAGAAAGCAAGTATGCGACATATTGATTGAGACTAGTCCCTTGCTTCTTGGCTTCGCGATCTAAAGCGCGGTGGAGGGTTTTTGGTATACGCAGAACGAATTTGCCACTGTATTCTTCAGCACTCGATGGCTCAGGAATTGGCTGTTGAGCGTCAATTTGTCCTTTTAGCCACAGCTCTTTTGTTTCTTTTAACGACTTGAGAGCGCTGCTGATGTTCTTTCCGAAAGCATTACATCCAGGAAGATCCGGAATGGACGCAACAATTGCATCCTCATCTTCTACAATTTCAATCGGATAAGGAAGGCTCAAGTAGTGCTTCAGTTTTTCTTCAGGGGTCATTACCAATCAATCATTTTATGGTCATACATTTTCAGCACGATCTTTGCTGGATTCGACATGGGTCACAAGGTCTTCTATCCCTGCCAAAATAAGCCTTGCATAATACCGCGGAATCGAATCACGAGAGCCGTGTTGCTTCTCGATTGAGATGGGGTTCACGCCTACCACGTTGAAATGATAGACAGTCTTGCTCCCTCGCTTAGTAATCGTTAACCGTGGGAACAAGTACCCATAATATTTTAAGCAGCGCTCGATTAGAGGATTTAAGTCCTCAAATTTGTGGAATTTCTTGGCTCTGACCTGCTCTAGGTCCCTGCGGATTTTGCGGATCATTGGTGAACCTCTGTCGGCTCTTGAATTTCTTCATGCTGTCCTCCATGACTTAGTTGTGGGATCGAGCTTGATCCCGGTTTTGGTTTAGAACCGCTTTCTGCGCCAGTACTATATATAGTACTAATTACGAACTGAGTCAAGCCTGAATATGGGCGGACGCAAGAAAGCTGAGATTGGACAGATGGATCCAAAAGCGCAGAAATAACCTTGTCCGCACGCAGTTTGTCCAACTCCATTCGTTGGTGGAGGCAGGAGAGCAAATGCGTGAGATTAATCTTCCAACGTCTTTTGCCGTCCCGCGAAGCAGGGAGTTCGCCGATCTCGATCAAGTGTCTTATCATTCGCCGCGAATAACCTGTGATCCGCGAGGCGCTAAAGACAGACACGTATCCGTCGCATACAAATGGCAATGCATGAGTTATTGACATTATTTCCTCCAATGATCATTGGAGGGCGTGTTGATTGTTTTCTACGTAAGCCGGAAACACACCCTCGAAAAACAGCCTGGCGCTGCGAGGGGTAATGAACGCGAAGGGTGAGCTCCGTGACGGAGAAACCACGAACGCTGACTTGAGATTAAATTGCGGATTGAATACGAAGTCGAGGACAGACCACAAAATAGTGCCTGAGCTGCGGAGATTGCACGCAACCGTCTCTGAATCCGGGCTTTCCTTCGGGCCAAGTCGTGTTGAAACAATGCAGCGAGCTGGTCATACGCAATCCGAGGGTCCGCTTCCGCGAGCCTTAGGATGTCACGGAGGCGATGAAAATCAAATCTGATCTTCCAAGATTGAGCCTGCCGCAGAAGGTCCGCCATCAACCGAAGCCAATGCTCATCTTTATATTGCTCTCGAACTGTGCGCCGCCGTAAAGATAGAGCCGAGAGGGCGTAGCGAGTGTGCCGCAATTCTCCCCAGAGCCGCTTTTTTAGAAGCGTAAGTTCGTTAAAGATCGGCCACGGCGACTGCGGATTCTCTTCTTCGAGGTTCAAACACAAGGACGCATTGTGATCATAGTGGGCAGATGTAAGGACGAGAACTTCGGAGGTGTTGTTCTCAACAATCCAACCGGAAAAATCCAAGTTCCCACTAGCGTGGCCTTCGCCCTCGGCCGTGATAGACACGCGCGAAGGCTCATCACCCTGATAGCTCAGAAACACGCGAATTGTAGGACGGGCCAATTGCATTGCATACCTATGATACTTTGTCCTGACTAAATCGGCGGTTCTATTGCCGCTAAACTGGATTGAATAGTGACATCATTGCCATGAACATCGTGCTTGGTAGCACCGACACTGACATTTCCATTCAGATCCCGGCTGGCAAAATGTCTTGCAGTCCATGTTCGACGAGGTGTTCTGCGAAGGTTTGACAGGCGCTATCCGATTTTGCTTGCAATAGCGAACAAAATACGATATTATGCGAAAGGCTATTCGGCTGCGGGGCTGAATGCCCCGTCCGCCCAGGCGGAAGTGGGAAGGTCTTTGAAAATCTAAGCAGTTAGCAACTGGCAACTGGCAGCTAGCCAAGCAGGGTATTGGTACTCGGTAGCTTGGTATTTGGCAAGGCTTTGCGACCCTCTGCCGACTGGGATTCCGCCCATTCACGCGCAAAAGCGGCGCGCGAATGGGGCCCGTTGGGACTGGGTTTGGGATTGGGTGGCCCTTGGGTGGCCCAAGCGTGGCCCAAGGGCCACCCAAGCGCCACGCAAGGGTCACGCCTGGGTCGAATGGAACAAGTGCTTTGTTTGCAACAAAAGCTGGAAAAAGGCCGGGTGGGGGTGGGCGCGCAAGGCGCGCCTATCGCCGGAATCGCCGTGATCGCCGACATCGCGCGTGATCGGAAAGGCAAAGGCTTAGCAACTGATTAACACCGATAACGCTGATCGGAAAAAGCTGGGTTTCGGCGATCCCGGGCGCTGCGTTACATCCTTCTTGCCGGCGCGGGCCCCGGATCAAGAATCTCCGGCTCGGTCGTCCGTTTGCGGTCGCGATCGATCACTTCCGGTTCGGGCGCGCTGTTCAATTGGCGTGTGGCAAAGAACACGGCGGCTGTCCAGGTGGGGAAGAGATCGAGTCCGGGGACAAGCTCGGCGGCGAAGGTGGGCAGAAAGGCCCAGTGCCATCCCAGCAGCTTGATAAGTACCGCGCCGACGACGACGTCCAGCGCGGTATCCAGCGGCGAGAAGCCGCCTTCAGCAAACAAGGGCATGCCGACGATCTGGATGGCGTCGGCCAGGATGGCGACGAACCACGCTTTGCGTTGCTCCGGCGACTTTACCGTCTTGAGAAAATCGAACTTGAAAAATTCCAACATAAAAGTTCCTGCTAATCCTGCCAATTAAGGATACTCTTTGTCCCAAGGTTTTCAGGTCTTTCTTCGGTAGTGGTACAGTTTCAAATCTGTACCACTACCTGTATCAGACGTTCATCGCGCAAGCGATGAATCCTTGATCAAACTGTACCACTACCGATTCACCCGCTCACCCGATCACCCGGTCTCCCGAATCACCCGATTACCCGATTACCCGATCACCCGATGTATTTGATGCCCACAAGGCCCATTTGGCGTCCGGTTTTTC
>Ga0164306_10000380_pt1 | contig 17774 bp, 16 predicted proteins | sample Whisoiple_242_MG_FD_110213 | JGI IMG/M metagenome (GOLD analysis project Ga0164306, IMG submission 110213) | Soil microbial communities amended with fresh organic matter from upstate New York, USA - Whitman soil sample_242_MG | ecosystem: Environmental > Terrestrial > Soil > Unclassified >... | reverse complement strand
TGGGAAAGTGGAAGGGGCGCAAAGATCCGGACATCGGATGATCTGGACCCGCCTATTTGAACATCTCCGCGACGCGTTCCTTGAACCATTCCCAGCCGGTAAGCTGCCGGGGCGGCTTGGCGGTCCAGCTGCGGAGCGATTCCACGCGACGGAAATCTTTGGGCACGTCAAACAGCGTCAACTCCAGCGGGCCTTCTTTCAGCTCCACTACTTCTGAGCCCCAGGTGGAAGAGAGCGTGCGCTTGCTGCCGTCGGGCTGGGTGACATCGCTGCTCAAGGTGGTGATGATCTTTACGGGGAAGCCGGTTTCCACGCCGTTCCTGTGGACCTCAATCTTGTCCATCTTGTTGTAGCATTTGTCATTCGATCCCACCGCGACCTCGGCCGCCACCACCACACCGGAAGTGGTCTTCTTCTGCTGCCGCCACTCCGGCATCACGGCGCCGTCAATGTACCAGCCGTCAGTCTCACTCACTGAAGGTTTGGAGCATGCGCCGGGGCCGGCGATCCGTTTTTCGTGCGTGATGATGTGCCGCGCCGTGTGCCCAAAAAGCTCTTTGCGCTCGCCCGTATCCACGGTGTCGATCCATATAGTCAAGGTGCCGCCGGAATCCACCACGGGCCGCGATCTCATCGCGACGGCCGAGCTGCGCGGATCGGTCTCATAGGTCACGTATTCGTGGGCGTTCAGGTCCAGCATAAAGACGCGGTCTCGTTCGCCGCGCTGGATAATGGTGGCCATGGGCGGGCCGCTGCCATCGCGCATCTGCGATTGCCATTCATTTCTCAGGCGGTCGGGCGCGAGGTATTCGGTGCGGGTATCGGTAAAGCCGCCCGTGACCTGCCGGGTAACGATCTTAATGCCATTGACGGAAGGGTTGGGAGAGATCAGCGTAGTCCAATAGACCAGCAGAAGCATCGCAAGCGGCATATTCAGGTCCTTCTGTCGCACCGGGGCAATGGTCGTGCTCGTGGGGAATTATTGTACTGCCAATCGGCGCCAGCGCAGCACTTTTAATGTGTGACGGCAGTCACCAGGCGGGCTGTTGCCCCGGCAGTTAACAGTATTTATTAGTTTATCACTATGCCGCAGGGGTGCGTCCTCAGTTGGAAGACTTTAGCTTCTTCAGCACCAGCGCCAGAACGTCAATGGCCAGGTGGGTGGCGTGGACAGAGGCATTCGGCAGTCCGCCCAGGGCTTCCAGCAGGTGCTCGCGCTCCAGAGCGGAAGCTTCGGCCAGGGACTTTCCCCGGATCAACTCGGTCAGGCATGATCCGGCAGCGATCGAAGCCACGCACCCGCGCGTGCGATAGCGCACCTGATCGATGCGTCCATCCGCCATTTTCACCGCCAGGCTCATAATGTCGCCGCACACCGGATGCTCCAGGCGCGCCTCGGCGTCCGGCGAGGGCAGTTCGCCCACGTTGCGCGGATGCTCGAAATGATCGAGAACTTGTTCGGAGTATGACATTCCTTATAATTCAATGATGCCAGAAAACCTGATTCCGCAGCGAGTCGTGTCGCTCCAGCCCAGCGTCACCGTCACGCTGCGCGATCTTGGCGCGCTGGACCGGTTGGTCGCCTGCACCAAATATTGCGTGGATGTCTGCCCAGAGGTGCGCGAGACCGGCTGCATCATTGTGGAAGATTCCTGGTCCGCGAAAGCTGACCAGATCATGGAGGCGAAGCCTGATCTGGTGATTGCCTCGGTGCCGTACCGGCTGGAGTCTGTGGCGGAGATCCTCAAAAGCGGCGTGCCTTTCCTTGGCCTGGCGCCCAAATCTCTCGATGGGATCTACAAAGACATCATGATGATTTCGCAGGTCATGGGTCTGGAGACACGGGGCAAGCCTGCGCCGGGTACGGCTCTAATCGCAAGGATGGAAAGAGAAGTCCAGGTCATGTGGCAGAAGACGATGGGCGCTGAACGGCCCCTGGTCTATTGCGAAGAGTGGGGCAAGCCGCTGATCCTTTCGCAAACCTGGGTGGCCGAACTGGTGGAAGCCGCCGGCGGACGCTGCTTCGGCCAGCCCGGCAAGCAGGTTGCCGAAGAAGAGGTTGCAGCGGCCGATCCAGACGTGATCGTTGCCGCCTGGTGCGGCGCCGGCGATCGCGTGCCATTGGAAAAGATCATCCCCAGGCGCGGCTGGGAACAGACCAAGGCCGCAAAGAACGGCCGCGTCTACTGCATCAACGACGAGTTTCTGAACACGCCGGCCAGTACGCTGATTGAGGGTTTGCACGCGCTTGCGGCGGCGATCCATCCGGAGATGTTTGCGGCGCCAAAAGGCTTGCGTAGCATCGATAACGCCAGATCAACCTCGGCGCGGAGTGAAAAGACTTAACCACGAAGGACACGAAGGCACACAAAGGTATTCTGTAAGGCCGATTTTCTTCGTGTTCCTTTGTGGCCTTTGTGGTTAAGGTTTAGCGACAGAAACCGATGAAACAAGTCGTAGCAGCGTTGATCATTCGAGACAGCAAGATCCTGATCTGCCAGCGGACAGAAGACCAGGCGATGCCGCTTAAGTGGGAGTTTCCCGGCGGCAAGGTGGAGCGCGACGAAGACCTGAAGGACGCGCTGCGCCGCGAACTGGAAGAAGAGCTGGGCATTGACGCCGTAATCGGCCGCAAAGTGGCGGCCATCCAGCATACCTACGCCAACGGCACGTCGCTGGCACTTTATTTCTATCGCGTCGACCAGTTCAAGCGTGAGATCCAGAACCGCATCTTCCGCGACGTGCGCTGGATCGATCGCCAGGAGCTGCCTACGTATGATTTTCTTGAAGCCGATGTGAAGCTGGTGCGAGACATCAGCGCGGGAAGATTGCTTTAGGCCATTTCTCAGCATAAAAGTGCGGCCGCAACGGGTGATACACTTCGTTTGGGAAGACGACGAATCCATGAAACCACCATCGAACGTCAAGACGCCAGCGCAATACATCGCCTCACTTCCCGCAGATCGTGTGAAGACGATCGCGACGGTGCGCGCACTGGTGAACAAGCACATTCCGCGCGGCTACGATGAGTGCCTCGTCTGGGGCACGATCGGCTGGACGATCCCTCTGTCTCGATATCCAGACACTTACAACAAGCAGCCGATCTGCTACGTCGCGCTCTCGTCGCAGAAGAACTACTGCTCGCTCTATTTGATGGGCGCGTTTTGGAGTGCGAGTCAGCTCGAGCAGCTGAAGGCGGCGTTCAAAGCGGCGGGGAAGAAGCTCGACATGGGGAAGTGTTGCGTTCATTTCGAGTCGCCGGACGATTTGCCGCTCGAAGCGATTGGCAAGCTGATCTCGGCGATTTCGAGCGAGAGGTGGATCGAGATGTACGAACAATCGCGCTTGAAGACCAAGGCGGGGCAGGCTCAGAAGACGAAGATGGCGAAGCAAGGCGCCCCATCGGCGAGCACGGTGGCCGCCAAGCGCGTCGAAACAAAGCGCCGGCGGTAAACTTTCCCAGCATTACACTGATAACACCGATAACACTGATTTACACGGACCAAAAAAGTTCAATCAAACCATTTGCATTAGTAAACCCGTGTCATTCGTGGTGATATTTGCTTTTTGTGCAAAGCCAGCGCGGCAACTCTCAAACTCCTTAGCTGCCACCGGTGATCTGCGTCCAAATGAGCGCGATGGTCAAGCCGATCATGATGGCGCTGGTGCTCCAGGCAATAACGTTTTGCAAAGCCGAGTTTTTGTAAGTTCCCATCAAGTCAGACTTGTTTACCAGCTTGAGCATAAAGATGAGCACAAAGGGCAGCAGAATGCCGTTGGCCACCTGGGAGAAGAGAATCAGCTTGATCAAGGGCAGATGCGGGATCAGGACGAAGCTGGCTCCGCCGAGAATCAGAAACGTGTAGATCCAGTAAAACGTGGGCGCCTCAGAGAACTTTTTGTTCACGCCGGACTCCACGCCCAGGCCTTCGCAAATGTTATAGGCCGTGGCCAGCGGCAGAATGGCTGCCGAAAGCATTGCGGCGTTGACCAGTCCCACGGCAAACAAAAGTTTCGCCCAATGTCCGGCGAGAGGTCCAAGCGCCTGAGCGGCTTCAGCCGCGTCAGTAATGTTGTGGTTGCCGTTCACGTACAGAGTGGCCGCGCAGGCCACCACGATGAAGAACGCAATCACGTCGGTCACGATGCAGCCCAGCACCACGTCCCAGCGGGAAAGAGCATACTGCCTTTTGCCAATGCCTTTTTCCACGATGGATGCCTGGAGGTAGAACTGCATCCACGGAGTAATCGTTGTGCCTACCAAACCCACCACCAGCAGGATGTAATCGGCATGGTTATTGATTACGGGAACAAACGTGTCTTTCAGCGCCTGGTGCCAGTCAGGATGAGCCAGGAGCGCGGAGACGGGATACGTAAAGTAAATCAGGGAAAATAAAATCAGGATCCGTTCCACCGGCTTGTACGATCCGCGCACCACCACGAACCAAACGATCGCCGCGCCCACAGGCACCACCAGATATTTGCTGACGCCAAAGATCCCCATGCCGGAAGCCAGGCCGGCGAACTCCGCCATGATGTTGCCGAAATCGGCCACGCCCAGGACCACCATCACGAAGAAAGTAGCGCGCAAGCCAAACTCTTCACGGATAAGATCGGCCAGCCCCTTGCCGGTGACCGCGCCCATGCGCGCCGCCATCTCCTGGACCACGATCAGCGCGATCGTCGTGGGTATGAGCGTCCACAGCAGCGCGTAGCCGTACTTTGCGCCAGCCTGCGAGTAGGTGAGGATCCCGCCGGGATCGTTATCAACGTTGGCGGTGATGAAGCCGGGACCAAACACAGCGAGAAAAGCGATCAGCCGGTACTTCAGGACGCCGAATCCGGCGACCCGGCGGGGCAGGCTGAGGTCTCGTTTGAATATTTTCAGTTTCATGGTCCACAAATATTTTTTTGCGATTGTTGGAAACGGAACTTGCGAAACGAACGCGGCGACGGCTGGATATTAATGGAATACCAGCAGAACGCTGAGCACGATCATTACGCCGGCCGTGCCCCAGGCCACCCAATTAAAGAACCCGGAGTTTACGTATTTGCCCATCAGACTGGTTTTGTTGATCAGCAGAAGCATAAAGATCAGGACAAAGGGAAGCAGCACGCCGTTGAAAACCTGCGAGAGCACCAACATCTTGAGGAGCGGGAAGCGGGGCAGCAGGATCACGGCCGCGCCCGCGGCTACCAGCGCCGTGTACAGCCAATAAAAAACAGAAGCTTCTCTGAACTTTTTGTCGAGTCCTGATTCGAACCCCAATCCTTCACACACGGTGTAAGCGGTGGAGAGCGGGAGAATAGATGCCGCAAAGAGAGAGGCATTGAACAATCCCGCGCCGAAGAGGATTCGCGCCCAGCTGCCGGCGAGCGGCCCTAAGGCTTGCGCCGCGTCAGCCGCGTCAGTAATAACGCGGTGCCCGTGCTGATACAACGTGGCGGCGCACGCCAGAATGATGAAGCCGGCCACCACCGGCGCAAAAATGGAGCCGACCAGCACGTCAATTCTGGTGGTCTTGTAGTCGCGCATGGTAACGCCCTTTTCCACCACGGAGGCTTGCAGGTAGAACTGCATCCACGGCGCGATGGTGGCGCCGATAATTCCCGTAACCATGTAAACGTAACCGGGAACCTGGAACACAGCGGCTTTGGTCGGCAGATGTACCGTGCTCACCGCGGCGGCGGGCCAGTTGGGCCGGGCAAGCACTCCCGCGATGATGTATGCGATATAGAAAAAAGATGCGGTGAGGAAGACCTTCTCCACGCTCTTATAGTTGCCCTTGACCACGATCAGCCACACAATGGCGGCGGCGACAGGCACGCTGATGAACTTGGAAACATGAAACAGCTCCATGGAACTGGCCACGCCGGCGAACTCCGCCATCACGTTGGTGAAGTTGGTCGCCACCAGAAACAACATCATCACAAAGGTGATGCGCAGGCCGTATTCTTCGCGGATCAGGTCGCTCAGGCCCTTGCCCGTGCACGCGCCCATGCGGGCGGACATCTCCTGCACCACGATCAGCGCAAGGGTCATGGGAATGATGGTCCAGAGGAGGGAATAGCCAAACTGCGCGCCGGCGAACGAGTAGGTGTAGATGCCACCGGCATCATTGTCAACGTTCGCGGTAATAAATCCCGGACCGATTACTGCCAGCAGCAGCAGGGTCTGGGTCTTCCAGCGCTTGAGCCATTTCATTGGGCACGGACATATAAGAAATTAACAACTGCTTGGCAGAATAAATGAGAGCTGAAGGAAAGAACAATCGAAAGAAGATGATTATTTGAAAAAACTTTCAGGTCCGAGCCAGCAGAAAGTCCAGTAAGGCCATAGTGAACGTGCGCGGCTGTTCCAGATTGGAGAGATGTGCGGTCTGCAGGCGGAATGCTTTGGCGCCGGGAATGTCGCGCGCCAGGATTGCGCCGTTGTCTTCCCACGGAGTCGAGGGATCTTTGTCACCGCCGATGACCAGTGTGGGCACAGAAATCTTGCTGAGAGAAGCCCGTGTGTCAGCATCGCGCAGCGCGGCGCAGCACGCGGCATAACCCTGGGGATCGCTTCCCAGAAGCACAGCGCGAGTGGACTGCGCCCAGGCGCTTTGTTGTTTGTCGGGCGAAAAGAAGCGCTGCATGATGGCGTCGACAATAGCCTTCATGCCGCCTTCCCGCACCGCTTTGATGCGGGCGTTCCACACATCGGGCGTGCCGAACCTGGGTGACGTGTTGGCCAGCACCACCCGCGTGATACGCCGCGGAGCGTTGATCGCCAGCCACTGGCCTACGGCCCCGCCCATGGAGAGGCCGCAAAAGGCGAACGTTTTCAGGCCCAGCAGGTCGGCCAATCCCAGTACGTCATGCCCGAAGTGATCGAGGGTGTAGTCGCCGGCAGGAACCGCCGACGCGCCGTGGCAGCGCGCGTCATAACGCAGGACCTGAAAATGCTGGAGCAGGTCAGGCACCTGCGGCGCCCACATGCCATGGTCACAGCCAAGTGAATGCGAGAGCACCAACGCCGGGAGATCGCTTCGGCCTTCCAGCCGGTAAAAGAGGCGAGTGTTGTTGATCTCCGCGAATGGCACGTTTTACCTCATGAAGGATTCCGGGCGCCTGAAGGCCAGTAAATCTGCCAGCCTTTTTCCTGCGCGATTTTTTCCAGATCGGGGTTGGGATTCACGGCAAACGCGTGCCGCGCAATCTCCAGCATGGCGGCGTCATGAATGGAGTTGCCGAAGCACACGTCCACCGGCTTCTGGACCACTTCTGCAATGGCCGTGGCTTTGCCCGGGCCGCTGGGGACGCGAATCAGGCGGTCAGTAATTTGTTCCTCTTCAATGTGAACACTCGCAGCCAGCACGCGCCGCCGCGGGATGCCAAAGCGCTTTACGCCTTCGCGCACTACCCAGTCATTGGTAGATGACACGGCCCAGACCTCGCAGCCGATGGACGAGAGTTCGCGCGTGAGCCGCAGCATCTCCGGAAAAATCCGCTTCTCCACGATGCTCGAGAAAAACTCTTCCGCGGCTTCCTGCAGCGTCTGCACGGTTTGGCCGGCATTGATTGTGACCATTTCACCGCACATGACTTCTTCATCGACCTTGCCCTGCTTGTAGTCGGCATAGCGCGCGGCGGCACGCTCGGCCACGTCGTGCGGGAACATGCCGCGGTCAATCTGCCAGTAAAAAAAGTCCGCGCCGGAATCGCCGCTCCACAGGGTGCCGTCGCAATCAAAGACAGCGACGCGAGGGCGCAGGGCCAGGACAGAGTCAGCGAATTTCTGGCCGGGAGATGCCTCAGTCCTCAAATGGCGGTACCTGCACGAAGTTTTTCAAAATCTTCCGGCGTGTCCACGTTGGCGACGACCAAGGGATCGCTTACCGGAACGTAGCGGATGTGCGACTGGTTGGCGTGCTCAACCTCTCGCGCGGAACTGCCGACGGGAGCGCGCAGGAATGCCTCAATCATTTCACGCCCGATCACAAAAGGATGGCCATGCTTGCCCTGGTATTCGGGCACCACCGCCCAGGTCTGGTCGTCACTGGAAAGAAATACCGTTTTGAGATGCTCAATGGTTTCGATTTCGGCCGGTGGGCGGTCCACCAGGGTGACGATGGCGGCGTCGCGTCCGCGATTGAGGACATCCTGCAATCCCGCTTGCAGTGAGCTGAACTGCCCCAATTGCGGATTGGGATTGATGGCCATAAACGCGGCGTTGGCATCGGCAATCGGCTCCAGGCTGGCGGCATTGGCTCCGGCGACTACGATTACCAGCTCCGTTGCCGGTTGCAGCGCGCGTATGGCGGCGGAGAGAAATGTGCCGTCGCGCCAGGGCAGCAGCGCCTTGTCGCGCCCCATGCGCGAAGAAGCTCCGGCCGAGAGGATTACGCCCGCAAATGAAGGGGAAAGCGGCATGGTTGCAACTATATCTTAATTCGTTGTGGAGGAAATGTTCACGGTGCACGCGCTATCGACCAAAGTGCAATTGCCAAAATTGCCAAGATTGCCAAAAATCACCGGAAATTGGTACTTGGCATTTGCGGCTAACCGGTTCCCAAAAAGGGCGAGAAGAACCTGAGTCAAAGAAAAAACTTGGAACCTTCCCTTTGCGGCCTTTGCGTCCGTTGCGGTGAACCTTACAACTGCTTGAGGATTTCGGCTGCCTTCGCGCTTTTCATGTGCGGGAGCGGGGTGGCGGAGTTGCGGCGGATGGCGATCAGCTCGGCCACAATTGCCACGGCGATCTCTTCCGGCGTGATGGCGCCAATGTCGATGCCCACCGGCGCATAGACGCGCGCCAGTTTGTCGGCGGCGATGCCTTCTTTTTCCAGCTCTTTGTAGATGGCGATGGTCTTGCGCTGCGAGCCGATCATGCCGATATAACGCGCCGGCGTTTCGGCGGCCCAGCGCAGCACGCGCATGTCGTCACGATGGCCGCGGGTCACAATCACAATGTATGAAGCGTCATTCGGGGCCAGTTGCGCGGTGACGCGCTCATATTCGTCGGCATAAATGTCGCGGGCATCAGGGAAGCGCTCGCGGTTGGCGTAGCTCTCGCGGTCGTCGGTGACGACAACATCGAAACCGGCGAGGCGTGCGACCTTGTACAGGCTCCAGGCCACGTGTCCGGCGCCGAAAATGTAGAGCGTCGAGACGGCCAGCACCGGCTCGACAAAGACTTCCAGGGTCCCGCCGCAGACCAGGCCGGTATCGTATTTAGGATTGTTGTTGAGGTCGAAGTGCAGCGTCTGCGGCTTTTCGGTCTTCATCGCTTCGCGGGCCGCTTCCCAGACCTCGGCTTCAACGCAGCCGCCGCCGATGGTGCCGACAATCGTTCCGTCATCACGAACCAGCATCTTGGCCGACTCAAACGAGGGAATCGAGCCGCGCACGTTGATGATGGTCGCCAGCGCTCCGCGACGGCCTTCGCGGCGGAGACGGGTTATCTCTTCATAGATGTCCACAGGGGTATTTTAGCGGATAACCAAAAATCTACCACGGAGGCACGGAGACACGGAGAACCGGCCAGATGTTTCCTCGTTGGATACATGCGCTTCTCATGGATTGGCAGGACTGTTTTAGGCGGATAACCAAAAATCTACCGCGGAGGCACGGAGACACGGAGAACTGGACAATGGTTCCTCATCGAAGTGTAGGGCTTCTCATGGATCGGCAGGACGGTTTGTGACTTTTGGACGTGAAGGAAGCCGCTAGATTCGGCTTGACAAAAGCGAATAAAAAACGATAAAATCAGACGGGAAACAGGATCCTTTCGGCCCAGGCCGGGATGTCACACGGTCTTTGACAATTTGGCAATCAGGCGTCAGCAATCAGCACTCAGACAACGCGCGCTCGCGTTTGACAAGGGTTAATTAGTTGGTAATTTTCGAATCAAGGGCAGGCCAAAAAATCGAACGTGATTGAGAGGCGGAATAACGGGAAAAATGGCTTCGACCGCTCGGTCGACCGTTCGGTCAAATTGGGGTTAGGCCTTTGTTTTCAACAAAAGTCTCTATGGGGGGTGGGGTAGGCGAAAAAGTTGATTGATGAGTAAACAAAAATGCGGCCTTTTTTTTAAAGTAGTGGGCCACTTTAATGTATAAATTCATCGCTTCGCGATGACGTCTGCCTAAAGGCCCGCGATTCGCGAGCGAATCGCTAGACGCTGATACTGTTAGTGGGTCAGTTTTCAAACTGACCCACTACCTTTTTTAACCGCTAAGACGAGCTTGAGGTCTGCATCCGGGTCGAACTCCCTGGAGCGTCATGGTTAAAACCGGCTGCACCGGGATCCTTCGACTGCGCTCCGCCAGCTTCGCGGCGTCGCTGCGCTCAGGACGGCAGATCTATTAGGTTCACATGGGCCTGCGGTTACACAATTCTGTTTGCCTGATGTGTTTGGTGGAAGCCGTCAGGCACAGGCAGGAGTGCCTGTGCCACAAACTCAAGACTTTTTCATTTGCTATCAGTGTTATCTGCGGCAAGATTTGGTTTTTGTGCAGAGCTAACAAAATGCTGCAATTTTTTCACCGCCGGTTTTCAGCGCCGTTGGATGGCGTCTGGGAATGTCTAGAGCTTGAGCGCCGTCGGGTGTTTCGGCTGATACAGACCCAGTTCGCAGCCGTCAGGCAGATGGATAGACGTCGACAACCCCCAAGGCGGTTCCGTGATCGCGCTGCATTGAACGCCTTTATCGGAAAGCTCTTTGATCGTGGCCTTCAGATCGTCACACATCAGATAAAGCTCGTGATGAGGCTTTTCGTTCTCATCTATCGGATGCGAGGCCAGCTCTGCCGGCGGCGCGGCAAAGATGAGCCAGCCGTGGCCGGCGTCGACCGACTTGAGACCGAGCACGTCGCGCAGAAAAGCGCGGACCTTGTCGGCGTGTGGTGAATAAAGGATGGCGTGGAGGCCGAGAATCATGGAGAAAATCTACCACGAAAGCGCGAAGGGAATTGTCAGAATTGCCAGCACTGCCAAAATTGCCAAAGATCGCCGAAATTGAAAACCAAGGCTAGCGCATGCAATTTCCACCTTTCTCTGTATTTGGCGCTGGTGCTTTTCAATTTTCAATCTTTGGCAATTTGTAGCGAGACAAGACGGGTGGTAGAGTCGAATGTTTGTGCGCAGTTCCAAGGAGAGTCCCTGATGAAAGCTGTGCGTTTCCATGAGTTCGGCGGTCCGGAAGTGCTGAAGTTTGAAGACGTGCCCGATCCCACTCTTCGCCATGACCAGGTGCTGGTGCAGGTGAAGGCGTGCGCGCTGAACCATCTGGACCTGTTCATCCGCAAAGGATTGCCGGGAATCAAGCTGCCGCACATCAACGGCAGCGACGTCTCGGGCGACATCATCGCCGTGGGGGATTACATCACGGACCTGGAGCCGGGCCAGCGCGTGCTGCTTGTGCCGATGACGTTCTGCGGGGTCTGCGCCAAATGCACCGAGGGCCAGCAGAATTTCTGCCCGCAGTTCAGCGTGCTTGGCTATCTGAACGATGGCGGCAACCGCGAATACATCGCCGTGCCGCGCGTGAGCGTCCTGCCGATTCCGGAGGAACTGACCTACGATGAAGCCGCGGCCATGCCGCTGGTTTCGCTCACGGCATGGCACATGCTGGTGAGCCGATGCGGCATCAAGCCGGCGGATACCGTGCTGGTGCTGGGCGGCGGCTCGGGGATTGGGAGCATTGCCATCCAGATCTGCAAGATGTTTGGCGCAACATGCATCGCCACCGCGGGCGACGAAAATAAGCTTGACCAATGCCGCGAACTCGGCGCCGACCACGTGATCAACCATTACAAGCAGAAGATTGGCGATGAGGTAAAGAAAATCACGAACCGGCAGATGTGCGACATCGTATTTGAGCACGTGGGAAAAGCCACCTGGCAGGAGAGCATGAAGTCGCTCAAGCCGGGAGGAAAGCTGGTGACCTGCGGCGCCACGACGGGTCCGGAAGCCAGTTTTGACATCAGGTTTTTGTTTGCGCGCCAGCTTTCATTCCTGGGATCGTTTATGGGAACGATGGGCGATTTTCACGAGGTGATGAAGCATATTTTCGCCGGCAAGATCAAACCCGTCGTGGACAAGAGCTTTCCCTTGCGTGAAGCCGCGGCGGCGCATGAACGCCTGGAAAAGAGCGAGCAATTCGGCAAGGTGATTTTGAATCCGTAGCCGCATGCTCAACGTTGGCTGAAGGCAGAGGTTGAGAGCAGCCTGAATTCAAGATGAATGCGGACCACATAGCGGAGTTTTCCGCGCTGGACCTTGCGCGGATGCTTTTTGGCGTGCTGATTGTGGCGGCAGGCGCGGTGAGCTGCCTGTTTTTTGCCGGCCGGCGAAAGCAAAGAGAGTATTCACTGCTGTATTTCGGCCTGGGCGCGATTTTGTACGGCGTACGGCTCTTCATCAACGGTTCATCCGGCTATATGGAGAAACGGTGGGACTGGATTACAGAAGTGATCTCGCTGATCATTCCCATCCCGCTGCTTCTCTTTTTTACGGCGACCATGGCCAGGCGCTGGAGAAAGCTTGCCCTGTGGTCGATTGGGGTTTTCTGCGTGATCGGCGCGGTCGGCATGGCAGAGCTGTTCCTGGTCCATAGCGAGCGTGCCACTCAAAGGGCCATTCACCTCATTGCCGTTGTGGTTATTCCTGTTCTGATGGTCTTGTTATTTGTTGGCGGACGCTCCGCCACTGGCGAGCAGAAAATTCTCCGGGCCGGTTTTTTTGTTTTCCTGGTGTTCATCGTGCATACGAACCTGGCGAATATCGGAGTGATCGCACATGGTCCGGACCTGGAATTTATCGGCTTTGTGACTTTCCTGGGCTGTCTGGGATACGTGGCTGCGGCCCGCACCCAGCGGAATGAGGAACAGCTTCTTATCTTGAACAAAGAACTGGAAATCGCGCGCGGTATTCAGGCAGGCTTGCTGCCGGAAAAGAGCTTTTCTGTCGCCGGCTTGACTACCGCCAGCCGCTATGTGCCCGCCAGTTCCGTGGCGGGCGATTTTTATGATTTCCTGCCCAAAGATGGCGGTTTGGGTGTTTTGATCGCCGATGTTTCCGGGCATGGCGTGCCGGCGGCGCTCTCTGCCTCCATGGTCAAGGTGGCAATCCGTGCGCAAAGAGATTGGGCGGACAAGCCCGCACAAGTGCTCACAGGGCTCAACGCAATTCTCTGCGGAAGCCTGCAAGGACAGTTCGTTACCGCCGGTTATCTGTATCTCGATCCCGCACACGGCGCGCTGGCATATGCGGGCGCAGCGCATCCGCCGCTGCTGGCGTGGCGCGGCCGGGAGAAGAGAGTTGAGTCAATAGAAGAAAACGGGCTCATGCTGGGAATCTTTCCTGAAGGCGCGTACAAGTCCATGACGGCAGCCCTGGAGCCGGGTGACAGATTCGTTCTTTACACAGATGGGATCGCGGAAGCGCCCAGCCTCTCCGGCGAGGAGTTCGGCATGGAGCGGTTCAAAAGTTTTCTGGCGGAACATGCCGGAAGCTCGGCGCAGGAACTTTGTGACGCCCTGATAAAACGCGTGACCGCATGGTCTGGCAGCCCGAGAGAACAGCATGACGATTTGACGCTGATCGTGGTGGATTACAAAGCAGCCTGAAAGAAACGACAATGAACTCTACCGCCCAAAAAGCCGCTGCCGCGGAAGCGCCGCAAAGCCGGATGACCTCGGGACCGGCGATTGTGCTCTATATCGCCGCAGCCAAGCTATTGCTGCATTTGCTGATGGTGGCCCGTTACGGCATCTTTCGCGACGAGATGTATTACCTGGCGTGCTCGCGGCACATGGCCTGGGGATACGTCGATCATCCGCCGCTCACGGTCTGGATTGCCTGGGTCTCGCGCGTCGTGCTGGGCGATTCGCCGCTGGGCGTGCGCCTGCTGCCCATCCTTGCCGGGACCGCCGTGGTCTGGCTTGCCGGTAGGCTGGCGCGCGAAATGGGCGGAGGCCGTTTTGCGCAGGGCATGACAGCCCTGGCCGTTTTCGTGGTCCCTCTTTATTTAGTGGCGCACACCTGGCTGACAGACAACGTGTTTGAGCAGCTCATATGGATGACTTGTATCTGGCTGGTCATGAGGGCCGTCAACACAGGCGACGCGCGATACTGGTTGTGGTTCGGCGTGGCGGCAGGGCTGGGATTTGAAAATAAGTACTCCATTGCGTTTCTGCTGCTGGGCTTGCTTGTGGGTGTGGCGCTCACGCCGCAGCGGCATTTTCTGAAGAGCCGGTATTTGTGGCTGGGCGTGGTGGCTTGCGCCGTGATCTCCCTGCCGAACCTGCTGTGGCAGGCGCACTATCATTTTCCGTTCCTGGAATTGATCCACAACGTTCGCATGAGCAGCCGTGACTTTGTGCGCGGACCGGTGGCATTCATCGTTGACCAGGGCATGATCATGAACCCGGTTCTTTTTCCGCTTTGGGTCGGCGGATTGATCTGGCTGTTTTTTGGAAAGAACACCGGTAATCGCGAGTCGCGCAGCGATGGACCGGCGCAAAGCGCAGGGCGCTATCGGTTGTTGGGATGGACATACGTGGCGCTCCTGACCGCGTTTATCGCAATGAAAGCCAAGAATTATTACGTCGCTCCCATTTATCCGCTCTTGTTTGCCGCAGGCGCCATTGGCCTGGAACGCATGGCCCAGGGGCGGCCGATCGGGACCTGGGTTCGAGGCACTTATGTTGCGCTGGTGGTCCTGGCAGGCGCAGCGCTTATGCCGTTTTCCGTGCCGTTGCTCGCGCCCGAAAATTTTCTGCGTTATCAAAAGGCAATGGGCTTTCAGCCGCCGGAGATCGAGCACCAGCAGAATGGTCCTTTGCCGCAATGGTATGCCGATGAATTTGGCTGGCAGGAAATGGTGGAGAAGGTCGCGAAGGTTTACAACAGCCTTCCGCCGGAAGAGCGCGCCCGCACAGCTATCTTCTCCAACGGCTGGGGCGAGGCAGCGGCGGTGGATTTCTACGGGCCGCGATATGGGCTGCCGCAGGCCATCAGCAAACACAACAGCTACTGGATATGGGGACCGCGCAACTATGACGGCAGCAGCATGATTATTCTGCGCAGCGGCGGGCGCGACGAGCCGAGGTTGTTTCAGCGTGTTGAAGTCGTGGGGCGTGCAGAGCATCCCTACGCCCGCCGCGATGAATACTTTGATATTTATCTTTGTCGCGGGCTGAAGCAGGACCTGCGCGACGCCTGGCCGAAGATGAAGGTCTTTGACTAGAAGGCAAGGTTTCAGAGACATGCATGGTGCGATTGTTGATGATGGCGCGAGCACGCAAGATCCAGCGGTTCGGCCGGCGCTTTTTAGCCGCGAGGCTTTGCTAATTGCCGACTGCTAATTGCCAGCTGCCGATTGCTAATTGCTTTTCTGCGCCACCAGCACCGCCACCGGCAGGCTGTAAAAGATTTTTCCGCCGGCGCGGCGGGTATTGAGGTCTAGTGCGTTGTCATCAATGGAGTCGGCGTACATCCTGCGCAATCGGTCGGCGTCGCCTTCATTGGGAAAGGAGCGAGAGAGCAGGTCTTCGAGTTCGCCTTCCATCCTGTAGTGATTGATTTGCGGCGTGGCAAGGCCGGCCTGGTCAAACAAGCTGCGCAATTCGTCGACCGGCAAGGCGCGCACGTGAGAAGGATCGCGCAGCAATTCGGCGGCGTTGAGTGCTGCGGCTTTCGAAGGGGTCGGAGCCATGTCCGCGACCACAATTTTGCCTCCTGGCCCGCATACGCGCTTTATTTCATTGAGCGCCGCCAACGGGTCTTGCAAATGGTGAAACACGAAACGCGAACTGACGATGGAAAACTGCGACGGCGGGAAGGGAAGCGAATAAACATTGCCGGGCTGCCAGCTTACGTTTTTGATGCCTTGTTCCTGCTGCGTTTTACGCGCCTGCTCCAGCATGGCCGGCGTCATATCGACGCCCGTAGCGTGCTGTGCAACTTTGGCAAAGGCGCATGCCAGCAAGCCGGGACCGCAGGCCACGTCCAGGACTGTGTCATCCGGGCGTGTTTCAGCCCACTGCACAATGCGGTCCAGCGCTTCCTGGTTGCGTATGGCCGCCGCGGCGGCAAACGGAGCGGCCTGGCGCGTGAACTGGTCGAGAATGCGGGAGTCGTGCGAGGCCATGCATAGATTTTAAATTTGAAATTTAAAATTTGAAATTTAAAATCGGAAACTCATCACGCCGGCTCTCCAGGATGTTTCTTGTGCCAGTCAGTTTGCTGTTCGTAGGCATGGGCCAGTGAAAGAACGTTTGCTTCGGCCCACGGCGCTCCGCTGATCTGCAGGCCGATGGGCAGACCAGATTTGGTGAACCCGCACGGAACGGAAATCGACGGCAGCCCAAGAATGTTGAAAGGCCGCGTATTGCGCAATGAAAGAATTTCCCTGGTGCGGAGATTGTCCATATCGGCGAGAAGTTCGGAAATGGTGAACGGAGGCACCGGAGTGGTGGGCGTGACCAGGAGATCGACGGTCTGGAAAACTTTGCGTATGTTGTGGCGATATTGGTCCACCTGGCGGCGCGCCTGAATGTAGGTTGCCGTGGTCACGTCCTCGCCGGCGCGGATTCTCTTCAGCGTCTCCGGCTGGTAAAGCTCCGGGCTTTTTTTAGCGTTCTCCGCGTGATAGGCGTACGCTTCTGCCCGCAGAATCGTGGTGTCATTGCTGGCCGGCATTTCAATGTCGCGCACGCTTGAGGCCAGTTTGCCGATCACAGCAAGCGCGGCATTCATCGCGTTCTCAATGTCAGGGTGCAGCCCTTCGTAGAAATAGGCGCGAGGCACGCCGACGCGCAGCGGCCCAGCATGGCGAAGCGCGGCACTGTAGTCCGGAACAGGCTGGTCCGCACTGTTGCTGTCTTCAGGATCGAAGCCTGCCAGCACTTGCAGCATGGCTGCCGCATCGGCCACGCTGCGCGTCATGGGACCAACGTGGTCATAGAGCCAGGAAAGAGGGACCACGCCGCGGGTGCTTACGCGTCCGTATGTGGGCTTGAGGCCGACAGTCCCGCAATATGCGGAAGGCTGGCGAATTGAGCCGCCGGTATCGGAGCCCACCGAGCCATAGCAAAGCCCGGCAGCCATGGCCACGGCTGATCCTGAGGATGAACCTCCTGCTTCGTGGTCGAGCGACCAGGGATTGTGCACCGGCCCGAAAAAGCTCACGACCGTGCTGCCGCCGTAAGCGAACTCATGCATGTTCAGCTTGCCCAGCAGCACCGCCCCAGCGTCTTTCAGCCGGCGGACGATCTCAGCATCCTGCTTGGGAACGCGGTCTTTAAACAAACCGCTGGCTGCTGTGGTGCGCACTCCGGCGGTATCGAACAGGTCTTTAAGTGCGATGGGAACGCCGTGGAGCGGTCCGCGCCAATGGCTACGCTGGATATCAGCCTCGGCTTCGCGCGCCTGCGCCAGCGCTGACTCGGCCGTCACGGTGATAAATGCATTGAGTTTTGGGTTGAGCCGTTCGATGCGCTTCAGGCACGACTGCGTCAGTTCTACCGGAGAGACTTTCTTATCGCGAATGAGACGAGAGGCGTCGCTGAGGCTGAGCCATGTGCCATTCGATGCCGGAGCCGCATTTGACGCCTGGCTTCCCATAGGCCTCGCATTGCCAAGGCCACTCATTAAAGCCACCGCCGTTGCGGACAGGCTTTTGACAAACGTTCTACGGGAGCAACCTGACTCGCCTTTGTCTTTCATGCAGGGGATTATACGGCAGTACTTTGGCTTCGCGACTTTGGATTCACGAATTGGCGGAG
>Ga0164306_10000379_pt1 | contig 17777 bp, 16 predicted proteins | sample Whisoiple_242_MG_FD_110213 | JGI IMG/M metagenome (GOLD analysis project Ga0164306, IMG submission 110213) | Soil microbial communities amended with fresh organic matter from upstate New York, USA - Whitman soil sample_242_MG | ecosystem: Environmental > Terrestrial > Soil > Unclassified >... | reverse complement strand
GGTCACCCGGGCGTCCGCCGTGCGGGCCTGGCTGCCCCCGGGCACCTGGGTCGACGTGCTGACGGGCGCGGTCTACGACGGCGACCGGCTGCTCGACCTGCACCGGACGCTCGACTCGATCCCCGTGCTGGCGCGCCCGGGCGGGGTCGTCCCGCTCGACGGCGCCGAGGTGCCGGGCAACGACCCGGTGAACCCGGGGCACCTGGAGCTGCTGGTGGTCCCGGGCGCGGACGGCGCGTTCACGCTGGTCGAGGACGACGGCGCCGGCGACGGCACCGACCCGGCGGGGATCGCCCGGACCGCGCTCGCGTGGGCGGACGACACGGGGACGCTGACGGTCGGGCCGGTCGAGGGCGCGGCGAGCTGCGTGCCGGCGACGCGGGACTGGACGCTGACGCTGGTGACGGCGGGGGCGACGGAGGCCGCGGCCGGGGCCGTGCGGGCGAGCGTCGACGGGGCGCCCGTCCCCGCCGAGGCCGCCGTGGCCGCCGACGGCCGGCTGCGCGTGGACGTGCGCGGCGTGCCCGCCGGCGCGCGGCTCGAGGTGACCTGCGGCACGGTCCCGCTCGCCGGCCCGGCGGTCGACGGCGAGGTGCTGCGGGTGCTCCGCGGGGCGTGGACCGAGAACGCCCTGCTGACCCGGGCGCTGGCCGCGGCGACGTCGGACCGGCCGCTGCACGTGCGGCTGTCGCACCTGGAGGCGCTGGGCCTGCCAGGGTCGCTGCTGTCCGCGCTGCGCGAGGTGCTGCTGGCCCGGGGGTGAGGCGCCGCGGGTGTCGGTGGGGGCGCCTAGGCTTGGCCCTGCCATGACGTCGCTCTTCGAGAACCTGCCGCTGCCCGGACTCGCCCTCTCCGACCTCGGTCGCCTGCCGGCCGCCGTGCCACCGCGCGGTGACCAGCCCGGCGACGGCGCCGGTGCGGGCGAGGCCACCGACGCGCCCGGGGACGGCGACGACCGCCGGGGCCGCGGCCGCGCGCCGTCGATCGACGCCGACGCGCTGCTGGTCGGCCTCAACCCGCAGCAGCGCGCCGCGGTGCTGCACCACGGCGGCCCGCTGCTCATCGTCGCCGGCGCCGGCTCCGGCAAGACCCGCGTGCTGACCCACCGCATCGCGCACCTGCTGGCGACCCGGCAGGCGCGCGCGGGGGAGATCCTCGCGATCACGTTCACCAACAAGGCCGCGGCCGAGATGCGCGAGCGCGTGGCGTCCCTGGTGGGCCCGTCCGCCCGGATGATGTGGGTCTCGACGTTCCACTCGGCGTGCGTCCGGATCCTGCGCCGCGAGGCGCAGACCCTCGGCCTGCGGCAGTCGTTCTCGATCTACGACTCCGCGGACTCGCAGCGGCTGCTGAGCCTCGTGGCGCGCGAGCTCGACCTGGACCCGAAGAAGTACCCGCCGAAGGCGCTGCAGTCCAAGATCTCGAACCTCAAGGACGAGCTGGTCGACCCCGACGCGTTCGCGGCCACGGCGAGCGGGTCCAACGACTTCGACCAGGCGCTCGCGCAGGTCTACACCCGGTACCAGCAGCGGCTGCGCCAGGCGAACGCCCTCGACTTCGACGACCTCATCATGACCACGGTGAACCTGCTGCAGGCCTTCCCGGCCGTCGCGGAGCACTACCGCCGCCGGTTCCGGCACGTGCTGGTCGACGAGTACCAGGACACCAACCACGCGCAGTACGTGCTCGTGCGCGAGCTCGCGGGCGTCGGCGCGGCGGACCCGGGCGCGGACGCCGCGGTCCCGCGCGGCGAGCTCACCGTCGTCGGCGACGCGGACCAGTCGATCTACGCCTTCCGCGGCGCCAGCATCCGCAACATCATGGAGTTCGAGGCCGACTACCCGGACGCCACGACCATCCTGCTGGAGCAGAACTACCGCTCGACGCAGACGATCCTGTCCGCCGCCAACGCGGTGATCAGCAAGAACCCCGGCCGCAAGCCCAAGCGGCTGTGGACCGACTCCGGCTCCGGGCCGAAGATCGTCGCCTACGTCGCCGACAACGAGCACGAGGAGGCGCGGTTCGTCGCGGAGGAGATCGACCGCCTCGGCGACTCCGACGGCGTGCGCCCCGGCGACGTCGCGATCTTCTACCGGGCCAACGCGCAGTCCCGCGCGCTGGAGGAGGTGCTGATCCGCGTCGGCCTGCCGTACAAGGTCGTCGGCGGCACCCGGTTCTACGAGCGGCGCGAGATCAAGGACGCCGTCGCGTACCTGCGCGCGATCGCCAACCCCGACGACGACGTCAACCTGCGCCGCATCCTGAACGTGCCCAAGCGCGGGCTCGGCGACCGGTCCGAGGCCATGGTCGCGGGCTACGCGGAGCGCGAGCGCGTCTCCTTCGGCCAGGCGCTGGAGCGCCTGGAGGAGGTGCCCGGGCTGGGCACGCGCGCGATCACCGGGCTCCGGGCGTTCGCCGAGATGATGTCCGACCTGCGGGCGCTCACCGAGTCGGGCGCCGGCCCGGCCGAGATCCTGTCGGTCGTGCTCGACCGCAGCGGCTACCTGGCGGAGCTGCGCGCGAGCGAGGACCCGCAGGACCAGACCCGGGTCGAGAACCTCGCCGAGCTGCACGCCGTGGCCAGCGAGTTCGAGCAGTCCGACCCCGAGGGCGACCTCGCCGACTTCCTCGAGCGGGTGTCGCTGGTCGCCGACTCCGACCAGATCCCGTCCGACGACGGCGGCGACGACGCGGACGGCGAGCCGAAGCCGGACCAGGGCGTCATCACGCTGATGACCCTGCACACGGCCAAGGGCCTGGAGTTCCCGGTCGTGTTCCTCACCGGGATGGAGGACGGCACGTTCCCGCACATGCGGTCGCTCGCCGACACCGACCAGCTCGCCGAGGAGCGCCGGCTGGCGTACGTCGGCCTCACCCGCGCGCGGCAGCGGCTGTACATCTCCCGCGCCGCGGTCCGCACCGCGTGGGGCGTGCCGAACGAGTTCCCGCCGAGCCGGTTCCTCGACGACCTGCCCGAGGACCTCATCGACTGGCGGCGGCGCGAGTCGTCCAACGACCGGCTGCGCGGCCCGGGCGGGTTCCTGGGCGGGCGCTCGGGGTACGCCTCGGGCGGCGGCGGGTACGGCGAGCGGTCGGGGTCCGGGTCGACCCAGAGCTGGAAGAAGAGTTCCGCGGCGTCCCGCGCCGGCGAGCCGCCCCGCAAGGCCCCCGGGTCCGGCGGTGCGACGTTCGGCTCGGCGACCCCGCGCCCGGACGCGGCCATCCCGACGCTGACGGTCGGGGACAAGGTGACCCACGACGCGTACGGCCTCGGCACGGTCGTCGCCGTCGAGGGCGGCGGGCCGAACGCGGTGGCGAAGGTGGACTTCGGCACCGAGGGGACCAAGCGGCTGCTGCTGCGGTACTCGCCGGTCACGAAGCTCTGATGCGCCGACGACCCGCCGCGCAGGCGGCGGGTCGTCGGACGCCGGTCACCAGGTGTCCGTCGTGGCTCCCTTGTTGACCGTGAAGGTGTCGATCTGCGTGCGGCCGTCGGACGCGAGCACCGGCACGGTGCGCTCACCGCTCGTGGCACGAGTGAGCGCGACCGCCTCCTCGGGCGTGCTCGGCTCGGGCGCGAACAGGTGCTCCTTGGCGACGTAGCCGGTGCGTCCCTCGTTCCCGACCACCTCGACGAGGTCGGGCGCCTCGGCGAGGCTCTCGCGGCCGAGGGTGGACCCGTAGGTCTGCCCGGTCGCGTTCCGGTGCAGCGGCAGGCGCTCCCCGTCGTGCGGCCCGGCGACGACCTCTGCGGCGTGCGCGGGGGCCGACGTGCCGAGACCGTTCACACCGAGGACGACGCCGGCAGCGATGCCGGCGGCTCCGGCGGTGGCGGCGAGGGCGGTCCTAGCGAACTTCTTGGTCATCCTGATCACTCCTCACCAGCTGAGATAGGGGCTGTAGGGGCTGTTCTTCGAGAAGTAGTTGGTGCCGGTGTAGGCCTTCGCGTTGCCGTAGCCGCGGTACTGCCCGGCGCCGCAGTTGCCCGACGCCGAGCGACTCAAGCCGGACACCGTGGCCGACGAGTAGACGGCTGTCGCCGAGGCGCAGATCGAGGTACCCCGGTAGAGGTAGCCGGACGCCCCGATCCACCCCGCGGGCGCCGCCGGTGAGACCGCGACGGAGAGCCCACCCGCCTTCGAGCCGTTGTCCACCCACGATCGGTGGGTGTGCGAGTAGCCCTGCCAGGACCCGGTCGACGTCCACGAGCTGTAGGTGATGGCCGCATGGGCCGCTGTTCCGCTCAGGCCGATGACCACCCCGGCGAGCAGGGCGACCAGAGCGAGTCGTGCGCGTTGCATCGATCTCTCCTTCCCTCGGCGGGCCGAGGAAGGTCGTCCCTCGGGCCCGATGGAGACTGACGATGCGGCTGAGGCGTCCAGGGAAGCAGCCCGGCGCGGCCTCCGGAACCCCCACTTCGCCCGGCGATCACGCGGGTGGTGGCCCGTCCGCCCGGTCCACGACGCGCGCGCCGGACGGGTGATCCCGGCCGTCCGGGGCGCGGTCGCACGCCGTGCCACCTGCGCATCTCGGGCATGATCGGCGCATGCGCAGCCCGATCTTCGACCAGGCCAACGCCGAGGTGCAGACCGCCGAGCGGTTCGTCCTGCAGAGCACCAAGATGCTCAAGGTGACGCTCGGCCCCGACGTCCTCGCGGCGAAGGGCGCGATGGTCGCCCACCAGGGACAGGTGCAGTTCCACCACGAGTCGTCGGGCTCGCTGGCCCGGTTCGTCAAGCGGGCGGTCAGCGCGGACGACCAGCCGCTCATGCGGGTGTCCGGCCCGGGCGAGGTGTTCTTCGCGCGCGCCGCCGAGCACGTGTTCCTGCTCCAGCTGGAGGGCGACGGCATCAGCGTCGGCGGCTCGTCGCTGCTCGCGTTCGACGCCCAGCTCCAGTGGGACATGCACCGGACCAAGGGCGCCGGGATGATGACCGGCGGGTTCTGGAACACCCTGATCCAGGGGCATGGCACCGTGGCGCTGACCTCGCACGGGCAGCCGATGATCCTCGACTGCTCCCAGCAGCCGACGTTCGTCGACCCGAACGCCGCCGTGTGCTGGTCGGCGAACCTCACGCCCGGCGTCGTGTCGAGCATGAACGTCAGCTCGCTGCTGCGCGGCGGCACGGGCGAGGCGTTCCAGTACGCGTTCCACGGCCCGGGGTTCGTGGTCGTCCAGCCCTCCGAGGGCTACCCGGTCGCGGGCGCCTGATCGCCGTGGTCGTCCCCATCCCGACCGACCACCCCGCGCGCCCGAGCCTCGCCCGGCAGTGGGCGCTGCGCCTGGCCGCGGCGGCGGTGTCGGCGTTCTACGGGCTGTACCGGCTGCACCCCGCGCTGTGGCGGTTCACCGCCCGGCACTACCGCCCGTCGATGGAGCGGTTCGCCCGGCTGCACGCCTGGATGATGTGCCAGTACGCCTACCTCGACGTGCCCGCGTACCGGGACTTCCTCACCGAGCGCGGGTTCCGGTTCCGCTGGTGGCGGCTCGACGCGTACGCGCCGACCTCGAAGAAGGAGTACGTCGACCGGTACACCGAGGACGACCGGTGCTGGAACGGCCGGATCGAGACGGTCGGGACCGTGGTCGACGAGTCGAGCGGCTCGTCGGGCAAGCCGTACAACTGGATGCGGTCGCGCCGCGAGCTGCGCACCGTGCACCGCAACGTCGCCGGCTACGTGACGATGCTGTTCGGCAGCAGACGGCTGTTCGCGATCAACGCGTTCTCGATGGGGGCCTGGGCGACCGGCACGAACACCGGCATCGCGATGGCCAAGATCGCGATGGTGAAGAACACCGGCCCCGACGTCGACAAGATCGTCGACACGCTCCGGCACTTCGGACCGCGGTACACCTACGTGCTCAGCGCCTACCCGCCGTTCCTCAAGCACCTGCGGGACCGGCTCGACGCCGAGGGCTTCGACTGGGACCGCTACGACCTGAACGGCTTCGTCGGCGGCGAGGCGCTGACCGAGGGGCTGCGGGACTACCTCGAGGAGCGGTTCGCGCGGATCTACTCCGGCTACGGCGCCTCGGACCTGACGATCGGCATGGCCGGCGAGACCGACCTGGCGGTGTGGCTGCGGCGGTCGCTGCTCGCGCACCCCGGCCTGCGGGCGTCGGTGCTCGGCGACGACGAGCAGCGCACGCCGATGATCCTGCAGTACAACCCGCTGGAGACGTTCCTCGAGACCACCGAGGACGGCGAGCTGCTGGTCACGCTGAACTCGACGTCGATCATGAGCCCGAAGCTGCGGTACAACATCGGCGACGAGGCGCGGCTGGTCACGTTCCCGGAGATGCGCGCGCTGGTGGCCCGCTACCCGCGGCTGGCCTTCGGGTTCGACCGGGCGTTCGCGACCCAGCGGATGCGGCTGCCGTTCGTGCTGCTGTTCGGCCGCAAGGACTCGACGGTGTCGTACATGGGCGCGAACATCTACCCGCTCGACGTCGAGAACGGGCTCTACCTCGACAACCCGCACGCCGCCGCGATCGAGTCGTTCCGGCTCGGGCTGGTCGAGATCGGCGGCCAGGAGCAGCGGCCGGTGATCCACCTGGAGCTGCGGGCGGACGCCGCGCTGGAAGACGCGGAGCGGGACGCGCTGGCCCGGCGGTCCGCGGAGGGCGTGCTCGCGCACCTCGCGTCGGTGTCCCGGGACATCGCGCAGTCGCTGGAGGAGGACGAGGCGGCCCGCGACATCCGGGTGCAGGTGCACGACCACGGGACCGGGCCGTTCGCCGGCGGGCACCGGAAGATCAAGAACGTGTACGTCGTGGACCCGGGCGACCGGGGCGCGGCGGAGGCGGAGGCGGGCGCCGGTGCCGAGCCGGCCGGCGCGGGCCCGGCGGCCTGATGCGGACGCGGGACTTCAGCCGGACCCCGCCGCTCGGGCGCGCGGAGGCGCTGGTCGTCACGGACCGCGCGCGGTCCGCGGCGGGCGCGCCGGGGCTGGTGTGGCAGCGCCGGTTCCGCGAGCGGGGCGTGGCCGGCGGGCGGGGCGGGTCCGGCGGGCCGGGCGGGTCCGGCGGCCCGGGCGGCTCCGGCCGGGACGCGCGGCGGCGCGGGGTGCTCGCGTTCTTCGCCACCACGGCGGACGCCGGGCGGTTCGCCGCGGGCGTGCCGGCGGGGGAGCAGGGGTTCGTGCACGTGTACGCGGCGGAGCCCGAGGGGTACACCAACGGCGTCTGGCGGGCCGAGGACCGGCGGATGGCGCACGTCGAGCGGTTCACGGCGCTGTCCGGCGAGGTGCGCCGCGGCGTCGAGCCGCCGCGGGTCGCGGAGGACGGCGACGGTGCCGCGGGGTCGGGGGACGGGCGGCGCCCGGGCGGGGGCGGACGCGGGCGCACGGCCGCGGCGGGCCGGGCCGGCCGCACCCCGCGGGCGAACCCCGGCCTGGCCGACGCCCGCGCGATGTTCGTCGGCGCGACCCGGTACACCGGGCCGCTGGCGTGGCTCGCGCTGGCCCGGACCTGGTACCCGATGGTCGCGAAGATGCAGCGGCTGCGCGGGTTCCGCTGGTACGCCGTGTACTGGTCGGCGCCGTTCACGCTCGGCACGCTGGCGTTCTTCTCCGGCCGGGACGAGCTGCTCGCGTTCGCGCGGATGCCCGAGCACCGCGACCTCATGCGGTGGATCACCGACGGCGAGCGGTGGGGCACCGGCGGGTACATCCGCCTGCACGGGCGCGCGGACGCGGGCGACGCGGCCCCCGACGCGGGCGACGCGCCCGCGTCCGACGCCGTCGACGTCCGGGGCGGGGCCGCGTGAGGGTCGACACCGTCACCACGCGCCGCGACCTCGCCGCGTTCCTGCGGCTGCCGCTCGACCTGCACCCCCGCGACCTCGCCGTGCCGCTGCAGGCGCCGACGATCCGGTCGTGGTGGCGGGGGACGTCGCCGCACCCGGGCCCGGTCGAGCTGCTGCTGGCCCGCGACGACGCCGGCCGGGTGGTCGGCCGCACGACCGCGCACCGCGACGACCGGTTCGACGCGAAGCTCGGCACGCGCGCGCTGCTGTTCGGCGCGACCGAGTTCGCGGGAGCCGAGGCCGCCGGCGCGCTGTTCGCCGCCCTGGAGGCGCGCGCGACGGGCGAGCGCGAGCTGATCGGCCCGGTGTCGCTGCTGCCCAACCAGACCGGCGGCGTGGTCACGTCCGGCTGGGCTGAGCGCGGCTTCGTCGACTCGCCGTGGAACCCGGCCGACGTGCCGGGGACCTACGAGGCGGCGGGGTTCCGGCGCTGGCACGAGGCGGACACCTGGGTGGTCGACGTACGGCCGGTCGCCGCGCCCGGCCCGGCGGAGTGGGCCGCGGCGGGCGTGCGGCCCGAGCGCGGGTCGCGGCGGGCCATGGGCCGGCTGGTGCCGGAGCTGCTCGACCTGCTGAACGCGTCGTTCGCGCAGCTGCCGTACTACACGCCGATCACGCCGGCGGAGATGCGGGCCGCGACCGACGGCCTGGCGTGGCTCCTCGACGAGCGGCTGCTGCTCCTCGCCCGCGACGACGACGGGGCGGCGGTGGCGTTCGTGCTGGCGGTCCCGGACATCACCCGGTTCCTGCAGGCGACCGGCGGCCGGCTCGGGCCCGTCGAGCAGCTCCGGCTGCTCGCCACCCGGGGCCGGTACCGGGAGGACGCCGTGCTGGTGATCCAGGGCACCCGGCCCGATCGGCAGGGGCGCGGGATCCTCACGCTGCTGAGCCGGGAGCTGCACGCCGGCCTGTCCGCCGGCGGCTACCGGCGGCTCCGCATGACCTCCGTCGGCCGGGACAACCCCGCGTCGGCGCGGCAGCCCGAGCGGTTCGGCGGGCGCCCGCTGCACGGCCTCACCTTCTACCGGCGGCCCGTGCCGTCCCGGGAGCGCGCATGACCGACGAGACCCTGCTCGCCGACCTGGTGGCCCTGGCCGCCCGGGCGCCGAGCCCGCACAACACGCAGCCGTGGTCGCCGCGGGTGGTCGCGGGCGGCCCGGGCGCCGGCGGCCCAGCGGTCGAGGTGGCCGTCGTGCCCGGCCGCACGCTGCCCGCAGGGGACCCGACGTCCCGCGACGTGCTGCTCAGCCTCGGGGCGTGGGTGGAGTGCGCGGCCGTCGGCGCGGCCGCGGCGGGGCGCGAGCTGGTGGTCGAGGCGTTGCCCGCCCTGCGCGCGCTGGACGCGCTGCCGGTGCGCGGGGCCGCCGACCCGGGGCGGCCGGTGCTGCGGGTGCGGCTCGGGGGCGCGGCCGCCGGGACGCCGACGGCCACGCCGGACGACGTCCGCGAGCGCGCCGTCTACCGCGGCGACCTCGCGGGGGACCCGGCCGTCTACGCGGACCTGCCGGCCGGGACGCTCGCGCCGGGCCTGAGCCTGCGCGCCGTCGACCCCGCGGTGCTCGCGGGCCTGGTGCGCTGGGGCGGCGTCGGCACGTTCGCGCGCCGGCCGGTCGCCGAGGAGCTGGTGCACTGGCTCCGGCTCGACCCGCGGCACCCCGGCTACGTGCGCGACGGCCTCAACGACCGGGTGCTGCTCCTGCCGCCGGCGCTCGCCCGGCTGGCCGCGCCGGTCACCCGGCGATCGTGGCTGCGGGACCCGGCGCTCGCCGTGCTCGGCGCGGCGGCGCGGGCGGCGGACCGGGTGCTGGCGGCGCGGTGGCGGGCCGGCGGGCGCGACGCCGCCCGGGCGGGTGCGGCGGGTGCGGCGGACGGCGGGCCGGGCGCGGCGCCGGGCGCGGCCGGGGCACGCGCGGCGGCCGGCGCGCCGGGCGGGGTGCACCACGTGCTCGTCGCGGACGGTGCGGACGGTGCGGCCGGCGGGCCGGGTCGCGGGAGCGGGCCGTCGCGCGCGCCGGTGCTCGACGGCCGCACGGGCCTGCCCGAGGAGCGGGTGGTCGAGGCGGGTCGCAGCCTGCAGCGGCTGTGGCTGCACGCGCACCGCGCCGGCCACGCCGTCTCGCCGCACTCGGAGGTGATCGACGTCCCGGGCCCGCACGCCGCGCTGCGCCGGCACCTCGGGCTGGGGCGGTCGGACGTTGCGCTCGCGGTGTTCAGCACCGGCCGCCCGCTCGGCGAGGTGCCGCGCGCCCCGCGCCTGCCGGCCTGACGCGCCGGGCGCGGCCGGCAGCTGTGACGCCGAGTGAGCAGGAAACGGGTCGAGTGCCTATCCGGCGGATAGGCACTCGACCCGTTTCGTAGGCACTCGGGGCGCGCGACCGCGCCCCCGGCGCCGCCCGTCAGGCCGCCGCGGTGGCCGCCAGCCGGGCCGTCACGTCCGCCGCCAGCGCCGCCGGGTCCACGCCCGCGCGGCGGAGCAGCGCGTGCCCGTCGGTGTCGGACAGCCGGACGACCGCGAGCAGCACGTGCCCCGCCTCGATACGCCGGTGCCCGAGCCGGACGGCCTCGCGCAGCGCGACCTCGAGCGTCTTCTTGGCGTCCCGCGTGAAGGGCACGTGCCCGCCGGGGCCGCCGCGCCGCCCGCCCGACCCCGCCCGCGGAGCCCGGTCCGCCCGGTCCAGCGCCCCCGCCCCGAACACCGTGTCCGCGCGCCGGCGCACGGCGTCCAGGTCGATCCCGAGCGCCGCCAGCGCCGCGGCGTCGAGCCCGTCGTCGTCGAACGCGTCGAGCAGCGCGGCCCGGTCGGCGCCCTGCGCGGCGAGCGCCTGCGCGGCCGGGTCGTCGACGGACGCGACCGCGACCACGAGGTGCGCGGGGGAGATGCGGGTGTCGCCCAGGTCGCGGGCGATCTCCTGGGACTGCACGACCGCGGCGCGGGCGCCGGCGGTGAACCTCTCGAACATCGTCGTCTCCTCTCGGGGGTGGCGCGGGGGTGGCGCGGGGGTGGCTCTGCCGCGGCGCGCCCGGCGGCGCGGCCGTCAGGCCTTCCGGTGGTGCTTCTGGTGGACGGCCTGGCGGCTCACGCCGAGGGCGTCCGCGATGTCCTGCCAGGACCAGCCGAGCTCGCGGGCCCGGCCGACCTGCAGGGTCTCCAGCCGGTCGGCGAGCACCCGCAGGGAGCGCACGGCGCGCAGCCCGGTCGCGGGGTCGTCGGCCGTCGCCGCGGCGAGCGCGCCGTCGGCGGAGTCGGTGGTGGGGTCGGTGCCGGTCATGTGTCAACTGTGGTTGACGCGCGGCGCGGGTGTCAAGACAGATTGACGACTCGCGTGCGACCTGGGTCACATATCTCGACGTGGAGATAAACCCGGGGCCCCGGGCTACGATCGTCGGCGGCAGAGCAGCCAGATCCCACCCACGGGACCGCAGGGCGAGGGAAGGACCGCAGCAGGTGGACCTGTTCGAGTACCAGGCACGTGACATCTTCGAGCGGCACGGGGTACCCGTCCTGGGAGGGATCGTCGCGACGACGCCTTCCGAGGCGCGTGCGGCGGCCGAGACCCTGCTGGGCGCCGACGGCGCGACCGGCGTGGTGGTCGTCAAGGCGCAGGTGAAGACCGGCGGCCGCGGCAAGGCCGGCGGCGTCAAGATCGCCCGCTCCGCGGAGGAGGCCGAGCAGCGCGCCGGCGAGATCCTCGGCATGGACATCAAGGGCCACACGGTGCACCGCGTGATGATCGCCGCCGGCGCGAGCATCGCGAAGGAGTACTACTTCTCCCTCCTCCTGGACCGCGCCGAGCGGCAGTACCTCGCCATGGCGAGCGTCGAGGGCGGCATGGAGATCGAGCAGCTCGCGGTCGAGCGCCCCGAGGCGCTCGCGAAGGTCCCGGTGGACCCGCGGACCGGCATCGACCAGGCCAAGGCCGACGAGATCGTGGCCGCGGCCGGCTTCGACGCCGAGGTGGGGCCGAAGGTCGCCGCCGTGCTGACGAAGCTGTGGGACGTCTACCGCGAGGAGGACGCCACGCTCGTCGAGGTGAACCCGCTCGTGCTGACCGAGGCCGGCGACGTGGTCGCGCTCGACGGCAAGGTGACGCTCGACGGCAACGCCGACTTCCGGCACGAGGACCACGCGTCCCTCGAGGACGCCGCCGCGGCGGACCCGCTCGAGGCGCGCGCCAAGGAGAAGGACCTCAACTACGTCAAGCTCGACGGCGAGGTCGGGGTCATCGGCAACGGCGCGGGGCTCGTCATGAGCACGCTCGACGTCGTCGCCTACGCCGGGCAGCAGCACGGCGGCGTGAAGCCGGCGAACTTCCTCGACATCGGCGGCGGCGCCTCGGCCGAGGTGATGGCCGCGGGGCTCGACATCATCCTGTCGGACCCGCAGGTCAAGTCGGTGTTCGTCAACGTGTTCGGCGGCATCACGGCGTGCGACGCGGTCGCCAACGGCATCGTCGCGGCGCTCGGCATCCTGGGCGACGAGGCGACCAAGCCGCTGGTCGTGCGCCTGGACGGCAACAACGTGCTCGAGGGCCGCCGGATCATCCGGGACGCGGCCCACCCGCTCGTGACGCTGGCCGAGACCATGGACGGGGGCGCCGCCGAGGCCGCCCGCCTGGCCGCCACCGCCTGACCGACCGCAGCGACGCGAGAGACGAGAGACAACCCACCATGGCGATCTTCCTGACCGCGGACTCCAAGGTCATCGTGCAGGGCATGACCGGGTCCGAAGGCAGCAAGCACACCACCCGCATGCTGGCGTCGGGCACCACCGTCGTCGGCGGCGTGAACCCGCGCAAGGCGGGCACCAGCGTCGAGTTCCCCCGCGGCGACGGCTCCGGCCTGACCGTGGCGATCCCGGTGTTCGGCTCGGTGGCCCAGGCCGTCGAGGCGACCAAGGCCGACGTGTCGGTCATCTTCGTGCCGCCGGCCTTCACCAAGGCCGCCGTCATCGAGGCCGTCGACGCCGGCGTGCCGCTGATCGTGATCATCACCGAGGGCGTGCCGGTCGCCGACACCGCCGAGTTCTTCGCCTACGCCCAGGCCAAGGGCGTCCGGCTGCTCGGACCGAACTGCCCGGGGCTCATCAGCCCCGGGAAGTCGAACGTCGGCATCATCCCGTCGGACATCACCGGCCCCGGCCGGATCGGCCTGGTGTCGAAGTCCGGCACGCTGACCTACCAGATGATGTACGAGCTCCGGGACCTCGGGTTCTCGACGGCCGTCGGCATCGGCGGCGACCCGATCATCGGCACGACGCACATCGACGCTCTCGCCGCGGTCGCGGCCGCCCCCGAGACCGACCTGATCGTCATGATCGGCGAGATCGGCGGCGACGCCGAGGAGCGGGCCGCGGCCTACATCACCGAGCACGTGACCAAGCCGGTCGTCGGCTACGTCGCGGGCTTCACCGCCCCCGAGGGCAAGACGATGGGCCACGCCGGCGCGATCGTGTCCGGCTCGGCCGGCACCGCGCAGGCCAAGAAGGAGGCCCTCGAGGCCGCCGGGGTGAAGGTCGGCACCACGCCGACCGAGACGGCCGAGCTGGCGCGCGCGCTGCTCAGCTGACCCGCGCACCGCGCGCCGACGGGCGCCGCACCCTTGGGGGGTGCGGCGCCCGTCGCCGTGTCGGGGGTGGCCGAGTTCGCCGGTCGCGCGGATCGGGCCCGCGCGGAACCGGCGAACTCGCGCGGAACCGGCGAACTCGCGCGAGCGCCGCCCGCCCCCGGCGTGGGCCACGCCACCAAGCGGCGCGCCGGGGCGGTTGGGCCGCCGCGGACGCCGCGGCGGGGACCATGGACCGGTGAGCACCCCGCCCGGCACCCGCCCCGACGGCCGCGGCTCCGGCGCGCCCGGCGGCCGGCCGCGCCGCAAGGTGCTCGACGACGCGGCCCCGCCGCGGTTCTTCGTGAGCGACCTCGACGGCGCCCCCCGCTGGGTCGGCGGCATGCTCGCCGGGCTCCAGGCGGCGCTGCTGTCGCTGCTGGTCGTCGTGCTGCCGGCGATCGCGGCGTACGTCGCGACCTCCGCGGCACCGGCGACGACCGGCATCCCGTGGACCCGCGCGGTCGAGGTGGCCGCCGGGCTGTGGCTGCTCGCGCACGGCGTCCCGCTGACCGACGCCCCGTCGGTGACGCTGGTGCCGCTCGGGCTGACCGCCCTCGCCGTGTTCGGGTGCTACGCCTCCGCCCGCCGGTCCGGCTACGCCACCCGGTCGGCGTTCGGCGCCGGCGTGGGCGCCTACGTCGGGGTCGTGCTCGTGGTCGGGCTGGTCACCGGGGTGCCGCTGCTGCACGTCGGCGCCGGGCTGCTCGGCGCGGCGGTGGTCGCGGCGACCGGGCTCGGCGCGGGCCTGCTCCGGCGCCCCGAGGCGCCGCGGTTCCGGGACGTCGTCGAGCCGGTGCGCTCGCGGTTGCCCGAGCCGGTCGCGCACGGGGTCGCCGCCGGGACGACCGCGCTGGCGACGCTGGTGCTGGCGGCGGCGGTGCTCGCCACGCTCTGGGTCGTCACCGGCCGGAGCGCCGTGGCCGAGGTGGTCGGCAGCCTGCGGCTCGACGCGGTGGGCGGCATCGTGCTCGCCGTCGCGCAGCTCGCCTACGCGCCGACGCTGGTCCTGTGGGCGCTGGCGTGGCTCGTGGGGCCGGGGTTCGCGGTCGGCACGGGCACGTCGTTCGCGGTCGGCGGGGTGCAGGCCGGGGCGCTGCCCGCGGTGCCGCTGCTCGGCGCGCTGCCCGCGCCCGACGTCGTGGGCGGGGTCCTCGTGGTCGTCCCGGTCGTCACGCTGCTGGCGGGGGCCGCCGCCGCCCTGGTGCTGCGCCGCCGGCTGGCCACCGAGCGCGCGCTCGACGCCCCGGTCGCCGGGCTGGTGTCCGCGGCGACGGCTGGCCTGGGCGCGCTGCTGCTCGCGGCGCTCGCGCGCGGCGGGATCGGGCCGGGCCGGATGACCGAGCTCGGGCCCGAGCCGGTGCTGGTCGCGCTCGCGGTGGCCGGCGGGGTCGCGGTCGGCGCGCTGCTCGTGCTGCTGCCGGGGGACCGGCACGTGCGCGCGGCCGTCGCCGGGGCGGCGCGCCGGGCCTGGGCCGCGGCGACGGGGTCGGCGCGGCGGGGCTGAGCCCGCGGGTGCGCGGAGCGGGTCAGCCGCGCCCGCCGGTCAGGCGGTTCGTGAGGTCGCCCACCGCGTCGTCGTAGGCCCGCTCGCACGCGGCCTCCGCCGACCGGGTCAGCGCGCCCTGCAGGCAGGCCTGCCGGTCGGCGTCGATCCGCCAGGTCGCCAGCGACCCGAGCGAGCCGACCAGCACCAGGGCCGTCATCAGCAGGCCCGCGATCAGCATGGCGCCCACCCCGCCGCGCAGGCCCGACCGGGCGACGGCGCGCAGCGCGCGGACGCCGGTGACGACCGCGCCGACGAGGAACGCGATCGCCGCGAACCGCCAGGGGAGCGGCAGCAGCGTGACCGCGACGCCGGCGAGCAGCCACACGCCGAACTGCCGCACGAGCCGGCCGACCCGGGCGAGCGCCTCCGGCGAGGGCGGCGGCGCGACCGGGCCCGGGTGCGGGCGCGGCGGGTGCGGCCCGGGCGCGGGGTGCGGCGGCAGCGGGTGGCCGGGGCCCGCGGGCCCGGGGCGGGGCCCGGCGGGTCCGGGGCCCGTGGGGCCCGTCGGGCCGGTCGGGTCCGCGGGGTCGGTGGGGTCGCCGCCCGTCGCGCGCCCGGGGTCGCCCGCGGGTGCGCGGTCGGGCGAGGGCGGGGCGTACGGGTTGCTCACGCCCGCCATTCTCGCGCACGCCCCGCGCGCCCCGCGCGCGGCCGCACCCGGACCCGCTCGCCGAGCCGACGGCTCCCGGCCGGCCCGCGACCGGCCCGCGCGGCGGAGGGCCGCCGTCCCGGCGGGGGCGCGCGGCTAGGGTGTGCGGTCATGGCCGCCCCCACCCCCAGCACCCCCGACGCGCCCCGACCCGCCACCCGCGCCGCCGGCAGGCTCGTGGTGCTGGTGTCCGGCGGCGGCTCGAACCTCGCCGCGCTGCTGGCGGCCCACGACGGCCCCGCCTACCCGGGCCGCGTCGTCGGCGTCGTGGCGGACCGCGCCTCCGCCGGCGCCCTGGACCTCGCGCGCGCCGCGGGCGTGCCGACGGCCGTCGTGGCGCCGGGCGACTTCGACGACCGCGCCGCCTGGGACCGCGCGCTCGCGGAGGCGATCGCGGTGTTCCGGCCGGACCTCGTCGTGTCCGCGGGCTTCATGCGGATCCTCGGCGCCGCGGTGCTCGACCGGTTCGACGGCCGCGTGGTGAACACGCACCCCGCGCTGCTGCCCGCGTTCCCCGGGGCGCACGCCGTCCGGGACGCGCTGGCGTTCGGCGCGAAGGTCACCGGCTGCACCCTGCACGTCGTCGACGCCGGGGTGGACACCGGCCCGGTGGTCGCGCAGGTCGCGGTGCCGGTCGAGCCCGGCGACGACGAGGCGACGCTGCACGAGCGGATCAAGGTCGCCGAGCGCCGGCTGCTGGTCGACTGGGTCGGCCGGATCGTCGCGGGCGGCCTCACCGTCGACGGCCGCGCGGTCACCGTCGGCCCGCCGGCGTAGGCCGGGGCGGGACCTCCGGTCCCTGCCGCGCGGGGAGGAGCCCGCGTAGCGTCGGCCCATGGGACACGCACACGCCGGGACGCACTGGTCCGAGCTCAGCACGCGGCGCAAGGTCGGCACGCTCGTCGTGACGGCGGCGCAGCTCGCGCTGACCGCCGCGGCGTACCGCGACCTGGCGAAGCGGCCGGCGGCGCAGGTCAACGGGCCCAAGGCGGCCTGGGGCCTCGCGATCCTGGTGAACTGGGTCGGCCCGATCGCCTACTTCGCCCAGGGCCGCCGCACGGACTGAGCCGCCGACGCCGGCGCCGTCGTCGGCTAGGCTCGTGCACGGTCGTGACTGGCGTAGAGGTGGAACTGACCACCGGGGAGCGACCGACGCAGTCCCGCCGACGCACCGTTCGCCTGGGTGCAGGGTCCCGAGCGGCACCCCCGTGGTGCCCGACCGACCACACCGGAGGACCGCCATGTCCCACGCCCTGCCGCCCGTCGAGCCCGTCGCCGACCCGACCGCCGACGGCACCCGCCGCCCGGTGCGCCGCGCGCTGCTGTCCGTCTACGACAAGTCCGGCCTGGTCGAGCTCGCGACCGCCCTGCACGCCGCCGGCGTCGAGCTCGTGTCGACCGGGTCGACCGCCGGGACCATCGCGTCCGCCGGCGTGCCGGTGACCCGGGTCGAGGAGCTGACCGGCTTCCCGGAGTGCCTGGACGGCCGCGTGAAGACGCTGCACCCCCGCGTGCACGCCGGCATCCTCGCCGACACCCGCCGCCCGGAGCACCTCGCGCAGCTCGACGAGCTCGGCGTCGCGCCGTTCGAGCTGGTGGTCGTCAACCTCTACCCGTTCACGCAGACCGTCGACTCGGGCGCCACCCCGGACGAGTGCGTCGAGCAGATCGACATCGGCGGGCCGTCGATGGTCCGCGCGGCGGCGAAGAACCACCCGAGCGTCGCGGTCGTCGTCGACCCCACCCGGTACGACGAGGTCGTCGCGGCGGTGCAGGGCGGCGGGTTCACGCTGGCCGAGCGCACCCGGCTCGCGGCGCAGGCCTTCGTGCACACCGCGACGTACGACGTCGCGGTGGCGTCCTGGATGGGCAACGTCGCGACGACGACCGACGAGGTCGACGGCGTGAGCACCGGGTTCCCGGCCTGGGTCGGCGCGACCTGGGACCGCGCGGACGTGCTGCGCTACGGCGAGAACCCGCACCAGCGCGCGGCGGTCTACACCTCCGGGTACGGCGCGGCCGGGCTGGCGCAGGCGCAGCAGCTGCACGGCAAGGCGATGTCGTACAACAACTACGTCGACGCGGACGCGGCCTGGCGCGCGGCGCACGACCACGACGGCCCGGCGGTCGCGATCATCAAGCACGCGAACCCGTGCGGCATCGCGGTCGG
>Ga0164306_10000378_pt1 | contig 17780 bp, 16 predicted proteins | sample Whisoiple_242_MG_FD_110213 | JGI IMG/M metagenome (GOLD analysis project Ga0164306, IMG submission 110213) | Soil microbial communities amended with fresh organic matter from upstate New York, USA - Whitman soil sample_242_MG | ecosystem: Environmental > Terrestrial > Soil > Unclassified >... | reverse complement strand
CCCGTAACCCGCGATGAACCCTGTTGTCCCTGACGTTCCCGGCTGGCGGGGGCGTCGGGGACAACGGCATGTCCGGGGCAGGATCTCTCGGCCAGCCCCACCGGCCGCTCGGCGTCGGCGGTTGCTCCCGTGTTCGGGGAGCTGAGCGTTCAGGGGAGCTCAGCGTTCGGGGGAGCTCAGCGTTCGGGGGAGCTCAGCGCAGGCGTGGTGTCGCCGCCGACGTTCTCCCCGGTGACCAGGAAGACCACCCGGCGGGCGATGGCGACCGCGTGATCGGCAAACCGCTCGTAGAACCTGGCGAGCAGGGCGATGTCGACGGCGGGACCGACACCGTGTCGCCAACCCGGCGCCAGCAGGGCGGCGAAGAGCTCGCGCTGCAGGTCGTCCATCAGGTCGTCCTCGACCTCGAGCTGGCGCGCCAGGTCGACGTCGCGTTCACGCAGCACGATCCCGGCCTGATCGGCCAGATGGACGCCGACCCGGCCCATCCGCTCGACGATCGGCCTCACGTCGGCGGGGATCACGTGCGCCGGATGGCGCCGTCGGGCGGCCTTGGCGACATGGATCGCCAGGGCCCCCATCCGCTGCATGTCCGCCACGATCCACATCGCCGAAACCACTGTCCGTAGGTCGGAGGCGACCGGTGCCTCCAGGGCGAGCAACTCGAGGGCGACGTTCTCGGCATTCGAGCGCATCTCGTCGAGCCGCACGTCGGACGCGATGACCTGCTCGGCCAGGCTGAGATCGGCATCGAGCAGGGCTCTGGTGGCGTCACGGAGGGCGTCGCTGGCGACCTGGCACATCAGTGCACCGTGTTCACCCAGGTCGGCGAGCCGGGTTTGGTAGGCCTGTCGCATCACTCAACAATAGAACCTTCGACCGGCCGAAACCGCCCTTCAGAATGAACACGGGGTGAACGGGCGGCGGAGGTTTGCTGTTCCGGGGTGGCAACCCGTCGGAACTTCTCGTTCCGGTCAGGCGCAGAGCGCCTCGCCGGCGTTCACCGACTCCAGCTCGCCCGAGCTCAGGCTCGCCGTTGTCGACGCGCCCGTCGGGGAGCCGCTGATCGGTTCGGCCACCGTGCCGGTCACGGTCGATCCGACCGGGACGGACTGAACGGTCCCGTCGAAGGACGCCCCGAGCAGCAGTTGAATCTGGCTACCCAGACCGTCGGTCGGCACCAGCGTCGCACCGGGAACCGCGGCAGCGACGGTCAGCGCCGCGGTCAGGTTGGCCGGGTCCGCGGGGTCGTAGGCGACAGTGATGCCGTCCTGGTTGTCCTGTTCGGGGGCGAGCAGGTCGTCCTCGGTGACTGCGAAGCCGACGCCGTTCAATTTCTCCATCGTGTCCGTGGCCACACCGGTGCGGCCGCTGACATTCAGGATCGCCAGGTCGATGGTGCTCGGGTCGATCGTCACGGCGCTGTCCGGCGCGCTCTGCGACGTGCTCGGTGACGGGGCGACGGGAGTGCTGGGGGTTTCCGTGGCCGCAGGCTCACCGGGCAGCGGTTGGTCGTTGACCAAGGCATCGAAGACCGCCTGCGCCTTGTCCTGGTCGACGTCGAGCGCGTCCGGGTCGCTGCTGCTCGGCACCGTCGGGAGGGTGAAGAAGGTGACCCGGCTGGGATCCAGGGTGCCGAACGACTGCGCCAGGGTGACCAGGTCGTCGATGGTGACGTTGTCGGTGAAAGTGTTCTGCACGAACGCCTGCAGGAACGCGTCCAGGGTCGCCGGGTTCAGCAGGGTCCCGGCGCTGGTGACCTGTTGCAGGATCGAGGACAGCACAATCTGCTGACGGCGGATCCGGGCCAGGTCGGAGTCGGTGTCGCCCTGCACCTTGCGGGCGCGGACCAGGTCGAGGGCCTGCTGGCCGCCGATGACCTGGACGCCGCCCTGTGCCATCACGGTGTTCAGCTCGGCGTCGATGATCGGTCCACAGGCGTTCACCGTGATGCCGCCCAGGGCGTCGACCATGTTCTGGAATCCGGCGAAATCGATGCCGATCACCCGGTCGATCTTGAGGCCGGTGAGGTCCTGGATCGCCCGGACCGAGCACTGCGGCCCACCGACGGAATAGGCGGAATTGATGTGCCAGCGGTCGCCCGGACTGACCGGATACACCGAATCGGAGAGCTGGCCGGTCGCCGCGTCCCATTCGTTGCAGGTGGGCGCGTCGATCATCGTGTCGCGGGGGATGGACAGCACCGTGACGTGCTGCCGGTCGGCACTGATGTGCGCGATCATCTGGGTGTCCGAGTTGGCGACGCCGTCATTGGTCGAGGCGTCGGTGTTGCCCTCGTTCCCGTTGTCGCCCGATCTGGTGTCGGACCCGAGCAGCAGGATGTTCTCCGGCGCGTAGGAGCCGGGCGGTGCGACGGTTCCGGTCGCGGTGGCGATATTCGTGTCGTCGGTGACGATGGCCTGAACACTGCGCGAGATGATCCCGGCGTCCGCGCGGGACTTGATCACCCATTCCCAGCCGGTGGCGGCGAGCACGATCACGGCCACCAGAGCGACGGCGATCCGGCCGGCGATGAGCAACTGATGCCGACCGGAGCCCGCCCGGCGCGCGGGTGACGAGCGCTCCGTCGCCGGGCCCGCCGGCTGGGGGTTGGGGGTCGCACCGGACGAGGGTTCGGTCTGGTCGCGCGGCTCGTCGCTCACGCGACCTCCTTCGTGGTGTCTCGAACTCTCGTATTGGGGCGGTGTGTCAGTGGGGTGATCTTGTCGTCCCCTGAATCGGCGCGCCATTCGGCGTGTCGCTGCCGACGCTTCGCGATTCCTGATGGTACGGACAGTCGCGGTTAACCGACGGTGTGGGCCAAGAGATTGACGAGGGTGCTCGAACGGGGTGCTGCTCCGCTCGTCAGTTCAACCGGACCACTCGAATGACGCATCAACCACATGGCCGTTCACCCCACGCACAGGGGTGTGAGGTAGGCCTCACCCTGTTGGACGCCGAAGTGCAGGGTGGTCAGGTCGGTTCCGGTGACCCGGTCACCGGTGTAGATCCGCACCAGGCTGGGCAACGCGTACACCGTCCCGGTCAGCGGCCCACTCGGTGCCGTCCAGCCGGGGACGGCCCGTAGATCGCGGTAGACCGGTTCGAAGAGCAGCGTGCTGGTCGCGGTCGGGCACTGATCGAGGGTCGAGGCAAGCGCGGGATCGACGACCGCCGACAGCGCGGACCGTTGGTCACCCACCGCACCGCGCGCGGTGGCGTTCACGCCGTCGATGGTCCGGCGGATCGCCGCTTCGTCCTCGGCTGGAACGGCCGATCCTGGCGACGCCTGACCTGCGGTCGCGGCCGTCGCTGCGCGGTCCGCAGATGGGACGTCTGAAGTGCACGCGGAGAGGGCGGAGGCCAACAGGGCGAGCGCGAGGATTCCGGCCGTGGCCCGGCGAGGGCCGGTCATCGGCTATCCGCCGCCGTCATCGAGTTCGGCACCTTCCGGAACGATCTCGGATTCGGGATCGTCCAACCAGCCGTGCGGCAGCGCGACGCGTCGCTGGGGCGACCCCTGGCGTCCGCGTGGACCGTCACCGGCCGTCGGGAAGGGCTGGTCGAGATCAAGCCCAGCGAGCAGGGTGTCGAGTTCATCCAGGGTCGACACCATGCCGAGCAGTCGTCGTGGCTCGGACCCCGCGGCGAACCCCTTGAGGTACCACGCGATGTGTTTGCGCAGGTCGCGCATTCCCCGATCGGGACCCATCTCGGCGCAGAGCAATTCGGCATGCCGGCGCAGGATCCCAGCCACCGCCCGGAGGTCCGGTGGGGTCGGGGCCGGACGACCCTCGAACGCGGCCGCCAGTTCTGCGAACAGCCACGGCCTGCCCTGGCAACCGCGCCCGACCACAACGCCGTCGCAGCCGGTCTGGGCGATCATCTCCAGCGCATCGGAAGCGGCGAAGATGTCGCCGTTGCCGAGGACCGGAACGCTGGTCACCAGTTGTTTCAAGGTGCCGATGGCGTCCCAATCGGCCGTGCCGGAGTAGTGCTGAATCGCGGTGCGACCGTGCAGGGCGACGGCGGCGACTCCGCAGTCCTCGGCGATCCGACCGGCGTCGGTGTAGGTGATGTGTTCGGGGTCGATGCCGATGCGCATCTTGACCGTCACCGGGATGTGGGCCTCGGCCGCGACCTCGACGGCTGTGCGGACGATGGATTCGAACAGCCGCCGCTTGTAGGGCAGGGCCGAACCGCCGCCCTTGCGGGTGACCTTGGGAACGGGGCAGCCGAAGTTCAGATCGATGTGATCGGCGAGGTCCTCATCGACCACGATGCGAACCGCCTGCCCGACGACGACCGGGTCGACGCCGTAGAGCTGGACCGATCGCGGCGACTCCTCAGGACCGAACCGGATCATCTCCCTGGTCTTCGGATCGCCGGCCACCAGCGCGCGGGTGGTGATCATCTCGCAGACGTACAAACCGGCACCGAACTCGCGGCACAGCGACCGGAACGACGAATTGGTGATCCCCGCCATCGGTGCCAGCACCACCGGTGGCCACACCGGGTACTGGCCGATCTTCAGGGAGGTACTCACCGCACCATTGTCCCGGACGGTTGGCCCTCGGCCGAATCGCTGCGCCGGCATCGTCAGCCAGGCATCCTGCGGGGGCCAGAGACACAGACACAGGCACAGGCAGCGGGCCCGGGCGGTCTCTGGACCGATCAGCCGGGTCCGTTCCCCCGGCGGTCGGGATGCTGGCATGGTGACGGCATGACAGAGCAGCTGACGCTGGGCAGCCTGGCAACCGAGAAGGCGCTGGACCGACCTGATCTGCTGGCCCTGCCGGTGGTCACCGCCCTCGAGGGATTCGACGGTGCGGACCAGGTCTACGTCGCGCCGATCGATGCCGAGCTCGCGGACACAGCGGCGTTCTGCGTGGCCTATGACGTCGGCCTGGACGTGTCGGCGAACTGCGTCGTGGTGTCCGGCAAGCGGGCCGGCGAGCAACGGTGGGCCGCCGCGGTCGTCCTGGCCACCACTCGCGCCGACGTCAACGGGGTGGTGCGACGCCGGATGGATGTTCGCAAGGTGTCGTTCGCGGCAATGGCCGATGCCGTCGAGGCGACCGGAATGGAGTACGGCGGGATCACCCCGATCGGGCTGCCGCAGGGCTGGCCCGTGCTGATCGATGCTGCCGTCGCGGCCGCGGGACCGGTGGTCATCGGATCCGGAATCCGCGGCTCGAAGATCGTCATCGACGGCGCGGCGTTGGGCATACTGCCGGGCGCCGAGGTGATCGAGGGTCTGGCCAACCCGATCTGACCCTCAGGTCACTGCTCCCGGACGGCAGGCAGCACCTGTGCTCCGAGCAGTGCGATGTGATCGAGGTCGGCAAGATCCAGCACCTGCAGGTAGCACCGCTGGACGCCGCCGGCCGCCCACCTGCCCATGTTGTCGACGACCTCATCGACCGTGCCGGCGAACGGGCTCGATCGCAGTTCGGACGGCTCCCGGCCGATGTTGGACGCCCGCCGCCGGAACTCCGCCTCGTCCGGGCCGACGCAGACCACATTCGCGACCGAGTAGACCAACGAGCCTGGATCCCGGTCAGCGGTCTCGCAGGCGGCCCTGACCCGGCCGAGTTGGGTGGTGCTGACGTCGTAGTCGGAGAATCCGACGTTGAACTCGTCGGCGAAACGTGCGGCCAGTGCCGGGGTTCGGCGCGGCCCATGACCTCCGATGATGATCGGCACTCGCGGAGTACCGGTGGCATCCGTCTGGATCGGTTTGGGCAGCCCAGGCGCGCCGGTCAGCGCGTAGTGCTCGCCGGCGTGGTCGAAGTGCTCGCCGATCGGCGTCGCCCAGAGCCCGGTGATGATCTCGAGTTGCTCGGTCAGCCGGTCGAAGCGCTCGCCGAAGCTCGACCCGAAGTCCAGGCCGTAGGCGCGGTGCTCCGCTTCATACCAGCCGCTGCCGATGCCGAGTTCCATTCGGCCGCCGGAGATGTCGTCCACCTGGGCGACGGCGATGGCGGTCATCGATGGGTGCCGGAAGGTGGCCGATGTGACGAGCGTGCCCAGCCGGATGTCGGGCACCTGGGCCGCGATCGCGCCGAGGTTGACGAAGGACTCCGACGGGCCGGGCAGCCCGGAGCGATCACCCATCGACAACACGTGGTCGGAGCGGAAAAAGGCCGAGAAGCCGCCGTCGCGGGTAGCCCTGGCGACGGCCAGCAGATCTGCGTGGGAGGCGCCCTGCTGGGGTTCGGTGAAGATGCGAAGGTCCATGACCAGGCAGGGTAATCAGGGCGCCGGCCCGCCGTGTGGCAGGCTGCTGCATCGTGAAGGCCCTGCGCTCGATTCCCTGGCGGCAGGGTTGGTGGCTGAACCGGCCGCCGCATGTCGGCATCTCCCAGGGCCGATTGGTCCTCACCGCGGCCAGCGGTAGCGATGCCTGGCGGACGACGTCGTACGGCTTCGTCCGGGACGGCGCGCACGCATTGTTGAGCGACCTGCCCGACGGCTGGGCCGTCGAGGTGTCGTTCATCGCAGATTTCGACCAGCAGTTCGACCAGGCCGGAATCATGGTGCGGATCGACGAGACCCGTTGGACCAAGGCCGGTGTCGAGTTCTCCGACGGTGCCCTCCAGGCGTCGGCCGTGGTCACCGACGGCATGTCGGACTGGTCTGTCGGGCCGGTCCCGCAGTGGGCGGGCACCGAGGTCACGGTGCGGGCCAGTCGTACCGGGACGGCGTTGACCATTCGGATCAGGACCGCCGAAGACCCGTGGCGACTGCTACGCCTGGCGCCGATCGACCCAGCCGCCGTCGCCTTCGCCGGTCCCTTCTGCTGTGCTCCCGAGCGGGACGGGCTCATGGTCACCTTCACCAGATGGGCCGCCGGGCCGGCCGACACGGCCCTGCACGCCGACTGAATTCCTGATCCGAAGGACGATCCGATGACCCAGCAGCACGACACGAACGCACTGCTCGACCTGGCACTCCGAGGGGCCAGGGCCGCCGGTGTCGAACTGATGGCCCGCTACGGCCATATCGAGGGACTGAACAGCAAGACATCGGTCAACGACCCGGTGTCGGACGCGGATCGCGCGGCCGAGCGGATCCTGGTCGACCTGATCACCGACGAACGACCGGCCGACGGCCTGCTCGGCGAGGAGGGCGCCGCGAGGGAATCGACATCCGGGCTGCGCTGGGTGATCGACCCGCTGGACGGGACGGTCAACTACCTCTATCAGCTCGACAACTTCTCGGTCAGCGTCGCTGTGGAGGACGCCGAGGGTGTCCTGGTGGGGGTGGTGCACAACCCGACCAACGGACGCACCTACCGGGCGATCCGCGGCTCCGGCGCGGCGTTGGACGGCCATCCGCTGCGGGTCAACGACCCCGTCCCGATGGATCGGGCGCTGCTCGCGACCGGGTTCGGCTACGAGGTCGAGCGGCGCCGCAATCAGGGCGCGCTGATGGCCACCCTGCTGCCGCGGGTCCGGGACATCCGCCGGATCGGCTCCGCCGCCCTGGATCTCTGCGCCGTCGCAGCCGGGTCGGTGGACGGCTACTTCGAAGAAGGAGTCCAGGCCTGGGATGTCGCCGCCGGCGGGTTGATCGCCCGGGAGGCAGGTGCCTCCTTCGCCACCGTCACCCCGACCGGTGCCCCCACGGGCTGCCTCGCGGCCGGACCGGCCCTGTTCGGCGAACTGACCAAATTCCTTGATCACTACCCGGGCCGGGTCGGCCGTTCGGCAGAATGAAACCGGCAATACGGATGTAACGGATAGTTCTGAAAGGTGACTGGACGTTCACCTCCTGCTCGCTTACGTTCACACGATCCACACATGCTGCTGGCCGCGGAATGGTCCACTCACGCGGAGCCAGCTGTCGTGGCGTCCGACCGGGTGAACGGAGACTCTGACGTGGGTACGTTGCGCAACAAGGTGATCGGGTCGATCGGGGTCGCAGCCCTGGTAGCGGGCTCGCTGATAGCGGCGCCGATCGCCGCGCACGGCGCCGACCCACAGACCATCCAGGTCCTCGGCATCAATGACTTTCATGGACGGATCCAGGCGAATACGACCGAGGCGGGCGCGGCGGTGCTGGCGGGCGCGGTCGATCAGCTCAGAACCCAGTACCCGCAGACCGTGTTCGCCGCCGCCGGCGACCTGATCGGCGCGTCGACGTTCGAGTCGTTCATCGCCAAGGACAAGCCGACCATCGACGCACTCAACGAGGCCGGCCTCGAGGTATCTGCTGTCGGCAACCACGAGTTCGATCAGGGCTACGACGACCTGGTCAACCGAGTGATGGCGCCCGAGAGCGCGACTAACCCCTACGGCGGCGCCCAATGGGCGTATCTGGGCGCCAACGTCAGGCACACCGCAGACAATTCGCCTGCCTTGCCGGAAACATGGACCGAAGATTTCAACGGCACGACGGTCGGGTTCGTCGGAGCCGTGACCGATCACCTCGACGAACTGGTGTCCCCTGGCGGGATCGCCGGTCTGACCATCGAAGAGCCGGTGGTGGCGGCCAACCGCGAGGCCGACAAGCTCAAGGCGGCCGGTGCCGACATCGTCGTGCTGTTGGTCCATGAGGGTGCCACCACTACTGCGCTGTCATCGGCCACCGATCCGGCGTCCGACTTCGGCGAGATCGTCAACAACGCCGATGCCAACATCGACGCGATCATCTCTGGCCACACGCACCTGGCCTACAACCATTCGATTCCGGTGCAGCAATGGATCGATCAGGGGCGGGCCGTCACCAACCGACCCGTCGTCTCGGCCGGTCAGTACGGCTACAACCTCAACCAGCTGTTGTTTTCCGTCGACCCGGATACAAGCTCTCTTCTCGGGGTGCAGCAGAACCTACTCCCGCTGGTCACCACCAACCCAACGACGCCCCCGACGTATACGGCGAACTACCCGTCCGACCCGGCGACAGCAGACATCGTCGCGGCCGCAGTGACGGCGTCGGACGTTCTCGGTGCCGTGCCTCTCGGCGAGATCGACGGGCCGTTCAACCGCGCGAAGCTGGCCAACGGCACCTCCGAGAACCGCGGCGGTGAATCGACTCTCGGCAACCTGGTCGCGGAAGTTCAGCGCGAGCGGGCCGACGAAACAGCGGAGTTCGACTCGCAGATCGCGTTCATGAATCCGGGCGGTCTCCGGGCCGACATGGTGGGCAATCCAGGTACCTCCGCCACCTATCCGGCCGTGCTGACCTACAAGCAGGCTGCGGTCGTGCAGCCGTTTGCCAACACCTTGGTCAACATGCAGCTGACCAGCGCGCAGATCAAGGCGGCGCTGGAACAGCAGTGGCAACCTGCCGGCTCGGCTCGGCCGTTCCTCCGGCTGGGCATCTCCGAAGGGTTCACCTACACCTACGATCCGACCGCCGCTGCAGGCTCACGGATCACCCAGATGTGGCTGGACGGCCAGCCTCTCGATCCGGCCGCGACATATTCCGTCACCGTCAACTCGTTCCTGGCCTCCGGCGGCGACAACTTCGGCGCGTTCGCCACCGGCACCGACAAGCGGGACACCGGGCAGGTCGACCTACAGGCCATGGTCGACTACATGGCCGCCAACACCCCGGTTGCCGTCGACTACACCCAGCGCTCGGTGGGAGTGACGTTCCCTGCCGATGCTCCGGCGGAATACGAGACCGGCGATGAGGTGGCGTTCAACCTGTCCTCGTTGGCCTTCTCCACCGCAGCGGACCAGAAGGACACCGAGGTCTCGGTGGCGATCGGTGACGTTCAGGTCGGAACGTTCCCCGTCGACAATGCCATCGGGACGGACGTCATCGACGAGTACGGCAAGGCGGCGGTGAAGTTCGACCTCCCCGACGGTGTCGAATCGGGTTCGCAAGAAGTGACCATCACCGGGACCACCACCGGCACGACGACCATCGTGCCGATCACGGTCGCGGTGCCGGCACCGACCACCACGGTCGTGTTGACTCCTTCTGCAGCGAGCCAGATCTACGGCTCGCCCAACACGCTGACGCTGACCGCAACCGTCACCTCGTCCAGCAGTGCGCCGGTGACCGGAACCGTCGATTTCGTCAGCGGGTCGCAGACGCTGGGGTCGGCACCGGTCAGCAACGGCCAGGCCACCTTCACGTTGCCGTCGGACACCCCGGCCGGGGGCTACAGCGTGGTGGCCAAGTACTCGGGGTCGAGCGAGACACCGGCGGCCGATTCGGCTGCGGTCGCGGTGACCGTCAACAAGGCGACCTCGACCGCCATTCTGCTGGCGACCAAGACGCAGTACCGGCAGAACCCGTTCCTGCCGGCCCTGCTGTTCGGCGCGGTGGTGCTCAACAATGGCCAGCCGGCCAAGGGCAACGTGCTGATCAAGCAGGACGGTGTCGTGGTGAAGACCGTTCCACTCACCAGCGGCATCTTCATCTGGGTCGTCCCGCGCAACCTGCCCAAGGACACCTACGAGTTCGTCGCAACGTACGACCCGGCCGACGACAACAACGTGTCCGGCGTCGACAGCAACGGGATCTTCATTCAGGTGCGTTGACACCGGCGCGCCGGATCAGGTCGCGGTAGTGCGCGAAGGACGCCCTCGGCTCCCGGCCGAGGGTGTCCTCATTCACCCGAACCAGGCCGAAGTGCCGGCTGAAACCCTCCGCCCACTCCCATGAGTCGAGCAGCGACCAGTGGAAGTACCCACGGACGTCGCAGCCCTGTTCAACGGCTGCGGCGACGGCATCGAGATGATCATCGAGAAAGGTGATCCGGTCGGTGTCGGGTTGCACCGCACCGGCATCGCTCCGGTCATCGAACGCTGCGCCGGCGCCGGTAACGAAGACCGGCGGCAACGCGGGGTACCGGCGGTGCAGGTCGACCAGAACAGCGGTCAGCGAGGGCGGGTCGACCGGCCAGCCGGCGTCGGTGAGCGCAGCTCCGGCGGGTACCTCCAGGGAGAACGGAATCGACGCGTTGGCCGGTACTGCCGCAATCACCGTGGGATGGGCATAGGTGACCCCGTAGAAATCCAAGGGGGCCGAAATGACCGACAGGTCGCCGTCCCGAATGACGTCGATGGCCGCACCCGGCATTGTCAGAATGGTCGCCGGGTAATGCCCGGAAAGAATGGGATCGGTGAATTGCCGGTTGTGATAGCTGTCGTAGAACCGGGCAGCTGCCCGATCGGCGGCCGAGCGTCCGGCAGGTGACACGGCGGTGTGGTGGTTGACGATGCCGACCGATCCGCGGGTCCGCTCCCGGAGAACCTCGACTGCCCGACCGTGGGCGAGCAGCTGATGGTGGGCCGCCTGGAACGCCCCGCCCAGCAGCGTCAGCCCGGGGGCGTCGATGCCCAACGCGTATCCGTACGCGGTCTGCACCAGCGGATCGGTCAGCGTCGCCCACGAATCGACCCGATCTCCGTAGGCGTCCGCGGCCAGTGCCGCGTACTCGGCGAACGCATCGGCGGTGTCCCTGGCCAGCCATCCACCGCGCTCCATCACCTCCAGCGGCATGTCCCAGTGATGCAGACCGACGAACGGCGCGATTCCGAACTCGAGCAGGCGGTCGATCACCCGGTCGTAGAACGCCAGTCCCGACGGATTTGCCGGCCCGGCTCCGGTCGGCTGGATCCGCGACCAGGACAGCGACATCCGGTGGGCACCGACCCCGAGATCGGCGAGCAGCGCGAGGTCCGATTCCCAGCGGTGGTAATGGTCGACGGCGACATCTGCGGTGCTGCCGTCCACGATGCGACCGGGAAGCGCGCCGAAGACGTCCCACATCGACGGCGTCCGACCGTCGACCCCGGCCGCACCCTCCACCTGGTAGGCCGAACCGGCCGTGCCGAAGACGAACCCCTTGGGCGGGAGACGCTTCGTCACCGATCGGGATGACGAACGGTGACCAGACCCGCACCGCGTTGGGGCAGCTGCATCCAGGTCGCGTCGGTGTTCAGCACCGCCAGCGCAGATGCCGAGAAGGATCGCAGGGACTGCAGTTCGGGGTTCGGCGTCGGCTCGACCTCGTCGGTATCCGGCCCGCTCCGTCCGTCGGCGGCCAGGTCGGCAACGGTGGCCAACTCGTAGGCGACGGAGGGGATGCCCGGGGCGTGTCCGACCACCAGCACCGTCTGTGCCGATTCCGGGAGCAGCGCGACCTGGCCGAGGATGTCGTCGACGTCGCCGCCGTAGAGCTCGTCGGCAAAGGTGGTCGGTGCCTGGATCCCGGTGGCGGCCAGCGTCTGCCTGGTCCGCACCGCCGTCGAGCACAGCACGGCATCCACCGATCCGACGTTGTGGCGGATCCAGTCGCCGGCCGCCGCCGCGTCCCGGTTCCCGCCGTCGGTCAACGGGCGGTCATGATCGCGCGGTGCGTTCCCGGCGGCCGCATGCCGCAGCAGGATCAACGTTCGAGTGTTGGCCATGTGACGTCTCCGGTTCGGCCGGCATTCCCGGCTGGTGGGTGATAACGACGGGCTCGACGCAGCCCCCGAGTCCCCGGATCCCAGGATGCCGGTTGCTCGGCGACGCTGACATCATCGCGGACATCACATCGCTGCACACGCTGCGTGGTACTCCAGAGCTGCTTCCCGGCGATCATCGTCGAATTGGTCACGTGGCGTCACCATGACGCCGAACAACCGCGATCGGCCGTAAATTCCCATTCGGTTTCATTTGAAACCCACTGCCCGGTGTGATGTTATGGAGATCTGGTCCAGCAGAGGCGCCAGGAAAGCACCTGATTTTTCGGGGAGATTCCTGTGCCATCTGATGACATTGATTCTGCTGGTATTCCGACGCAGACAGCGGTGCTCCCGCGACAGCGTCCCGCCTCCAGCCCGACTATCGCAGCAGCCCCCACCGGTGAGCGTGCGCTGCGGGTACGCGATCTTCTCGAGCGCACGGCCAGTTGCCGCGAGCCGGCCGAGCAGCAGCGTCTGCGCAGGCAGGTCGTCACCGAATACCTGCCCGTCGCGCGGTCGTTGGCCGGACGCTATTCCGGGCGCGGCGTCGAGCGCTGCGATCTGGAGCAACTGGCTTTCCTCGGCCTGGTCAAGGCCGTCCGGCGCTGGCAGCCGGGGCTCAGCGAAGACTTCCTGCAGTTCGCCGTGCCGACCGTGGTCGGGGAGATCAAGCGGTACTTCCGCGACCACTCCTGGTTGGTCCGGCCGCCGCGTCGCATCCAGGAACTGCGCGCCGCGATCAACGAGGCAGAGCAGACCTATCGACACCGCGACGGCACCGGTCCCACCGATGCCGAGTTGGCCGATGTCACCGGGGCCAGCACCCGGGACATCGACGAAGCCAGGACGGCCGGTGCCTGCTGCCGCCCGCGCTCGCTCGACGAGGGACAAGGTCTCGGCCTGGCGCTTGCGCTCGGGTGGGGCGAGGACGATCCGGAGCTGCGGCACGTCGAGGACAAGGTGACGGTGCAGCGGCTGCTCGCGACCCTGACCGATCGCGAGCGCGAAGTGGTTCGGATGCGGTTCGAGGAGGGCTGGTCGCAGGCTCGGATCGGTTCCGAGATCGGGGTCAGCCAGATGCAGGTCTCCCGGTGGCTACGGACGATTGCCGACAAACTGCGCAATTCCATCGAGCGCTGAACTGAAGTACGACGAGCTGTAGCGGGGTCAGCCGGCGATCGTCGGGTCGTCAGATGTCGGCGCCGGAATGGGTCCGGCGGGCAGTTTGCCCGTCCGGATCAATTCGCCGGCGACCTCGTGCAGCTTGATGTTGTGCTGCTGTGAGTAACGACGCAGGACCGAGAAGGCCTTCTCCGGGCCGAGTTTGAATCTCTCCATGAGAATGCCCTGCGCCTGGCCGATCAGGTGTCGGGAGTCGATGGCCCGCCACAGGTCGCGCTCCGACCGGAGCTTGGCCAGTGCGACCGAAGCATGTGCAGCAACCACTTTGGCCACCTCGACCTCGTCCGAGGTGAAGTCGTCGCGGGCCTCGTAATAAAGGTTCAGGGCGCCGAGGATCCGGTGGTCCGTGAACAGGTGGATGCTCAGGACGCTGTTGAGGCCGAGGTTGGCCACGTCAGGTCCCCAGACCGGAAACCTCGGATCGGTGCGGGTGTCCAGGATCAGGAAGGCACCGCCGTCCTCGGCAGCCCGTAGGCACGGTCCCTCGTCGTAGGCGTACTGCAGATCGTCGGCCTTCGCGATCAAGTTGCTGGACGTCGCCGTCGATTCGGCCCCACCGTTGGCGCCGACCAGGGTGACGCTGGCGCCCTCACAACCGCAATTGGCCATCGCCAGGTCGACCACGGCCTGCAGGGCGAGTTTGACCTCGGGGTTGTCGGCGACCTTCCTTGCCGCCTCAGCCAGGGCCGATTCGGACATGGCTACCGCATCCGGCGCATTGTCGACGGGGTCGGAGGAACCGCGTCCGTTGTCCGCAGAAGTCACCCTGCCGTCGGTCGTATGACCGAGGTCGTTCTTCGCGTCGGCGTCGAAAGTGGTCATACGGACCTCCTCAAGTGAAGTCGGCGGCGGCACCATCATGCCCTGTCAGAACAAGTGATCACCACCTTTGACAACGAGGGGGCATTGTGTCAACGTATGAACACATATTCATACGTTGGTGGGTGGGGATGGCCGTGGGGACCAGATTTCAGGCGATCGAACGTCAGGTACTGCTCGGAACGGGCTCGATGTCGACCGGGCCGGTCGATCCAGGTGACCCCGGCGTCGAACGGGTGGCGGACATGTTCAAGTTGCTCGGCGATCCGACCCGGTGCCGCATCCTGTTCGCCCTACTGGAATCGCCGGACCTCCGCGTGTTCGACATCGCCACGGCGACCGCGACCACCCAGACAACGGTGTCGGCCGCCCTCCGACTGCTGCGGACGGCTGGGGTGGTGGTCGGCCGCCGCGACGGCCGCACCGTGCACTACCGGGTGGCCGACGAGCACGTCGCCAAGTTGCTGACAGTCTCCTGGCAGCACAGCAGCCATCCCGGTCTGGATGACGAGGAGGCCGCCGACGAGGGTGTGGCGTCGGGTGCTCCCGCGGTGGTGTCCCGGTGATCGGCCACAACCACGGTGGCGGTCAATCGCACGGCGCCGACGGGGCCAGTGGGTCCAGCGCCGATCAGGTCGCCGCCAAGCCCGGATCACACGGATTTCGGGGCCGCCTCGCCATCACCTTCGGCCTGACTGCGGCCTTCTTCGTCGTCGAGCTGGTAGTCGGTCTGCTCTCCGGCTCGCTGGCACTTGTCGCGGACGCCGGGCACATGGCGACCGACGTGTTGGCGCTCGGTGCATCGCTGGTGGCGACACAGATCGCCGGTCGACCGGACGGTTCGGGTCGGCGGACCTACGGCCGCTACCGCTCGGAGGTGTTCGCTGCCGGTTTCGCGGTGCTGCTGATGGTCGGGGTAGGGGCCTTCATCGTGTACGAGGCCATTTCCCGGATGGGCACTGATCCGGACGTGTCATCCACCCCGATGGTGATCGTCGGCCTGATCGGGCTCGCGGTGAACGCCGTCGGTCTGGTGCTGCTGCGGACCGGGTCCAAGCAGTCGATCAACATCCGCGGGGCCTACCTCGAGGTGTTGGGCGACGCTGCGGGGTCGGTCGGCGTGCTGATCGCCGGCCTGCTGATCAGCTGGACCGGATCCTCGGTCTGGGACGTCGTCGTCGCGGTGATCATCGGGGTGTTCGTGCTGATCCGGGCGTTCGGGCTCGGTCGCTCGGTGCTGCGGGTACTCGGCCAGCACGCTCCCGAAGGCGTCGACCCGGCCGCCGTCGAGGCCGATCTCGCCGCCGTGCCGGGGGTGATCGAGGTGCACGACCTGCACCTGTGGGCACTGACCTCCGGGATGAACGTTGCCACCGCGCACCTGGTGTCAGCACCGGACGCGGACAACCATGCCGTTCTCGATGCCGCCACCAAGGTGCTGGCCAGCTCGCACCACATCGACCACGCCACCCTGCAGGTGGAGCCCGCCGATCACAGCTCCTGTGGTGAGACCGCCTGGTAACAGGCACTTCTCGGCAGTCTTAGGCACCGGGCGGGCGATACGGGTGGTGGTGCGGGTTCGACCGGGGCTGAGCTCGGGCTGATTCGACCGGGTTGCGTTCAGCTGGGCGGCAGGCTGGACCGGTCGCCCAGCACGGCCGTGTCGGTCACCTGCGGTCGCCGGTTGCGCGACCGGGCGCTGCCCGGGTCAGGGTTGTCGGCGTTCGCCTTGATCACCACGATCTTGTCCCCCGGCTGGAAGACCTTCACCCCACCGGAATCGAACCGGTGGGCGACCCCGTTGCGGATCACGGTCAGCACGATCTCGCCACGGGCGGTGAGCCGGGCGGGGGAGAGCCCGACGTCCTCCGGCCGTACTTCTCGTTCGGAGATCTGCAGGCCGGCGATCGGCTCCAGCAGGTCCTCGATCACCTCGCCGGCGTTCGGCGCGATGATCGACAGGCCCAACAGGCGCCCCGCCGATTCAGCGGTGGGGATGACCACATCCGCGCCGCCCTGCCGCAACACTGCGATGTTCTGTTCCTCCCTGGCCGCCGCCGCGATGGTCGCGGTGGGCGCGAGTCGCCGGCAGGTCAGGGTGACCAGCACGCTGGTGTCGTCGCGATCCGCGGCGACGATGATCCGGTGCGCGTTGGGTACAGCGGCCTGACGCAGCACCTCTTCGCGCCGCGCATCCCCGAGCACTCCGACGCAGCCGTCACCGGTCGCGGCCTTGATGTTGCCGCCGTCGGGATCCACCACGACGATGTGGTCGGCCGGATAGCCCTGGTCGATCAATGCGGATACCGCGGAACGGCCTTTCATGCCGTACCCGATCACGACGGTGTGCTTCTTCACGCGCTTCCTCCAGCGGTTGGTGCGGAATTGCTGGCGGCTTCGTTCGGTGAGCACCTCGATGGTCGTGCCGACCAGCACGATCAGGAACACGAAGCGCAACGGCGTGATGATCAGGATGTTGGTCAGTCGCGCCGAGTCGGACACCGGCGTGATGTCGCCGTAGCCGGTTGTCGAGAGCGTGACGGTCGCGTAATACAGAGCGTCGAGCCAGGAATCGATGGTTCCCTCGAGGTCCCGGTAGTCGGCCCGTTCCAGGTAGACCACCGTCGTCGTGATCACCACGCACATCACGGCGACGAAAACGCGGGTGCCGATCGCGCGGATCGGCCCGTGCTCCTTCACCGGGAGCATCAGGCGCGGGTTCTCGTTCACCACAAGGCGGCACCCTACGCCGGGAAAGCACCCGAACGATCACAACGCGGTGCTATGGAGCGGTGCGCCCGCATGTGACGGCGTTGCCGGTCCGGCAGACGCCGATGCCGCGCTGATGCCGTCCAGCGCGAGCTGGGCCGCACCGACGTCGCAGTTCCACCGAAACCCGCTGCGCCATCATGCGTCCGGGCTCCCTCCAGCTCAACTGCCCGGGCGTTCCCGATCGGCGAGGAAGGCCTCGAACTGGGCACCCAACTCATCGGCTGTCGGCAGCGGTGCCGATTGGGCCAGCAGGCCACGACCGGTGGCCGAGACGTAGGCGTCGTACTGCTGCTCCAGGGCCTGGACGATCTCGGCCACCTCGGAGTTCTCGGCCACCTGCTTGGCCAGCTCTTCGCGAACGGTGGCGGCGGCGGAGTCCAGACCGCTGGTCGGCAGCAGGAGACCCGTGGCATCCGCGGTCGCCTGGATCAGGGTGCGGGCGGTTTCCGGGTAGTCGGATCGCGCGATGTAGTGCGGCACGTGGGCCGCGAAACCGATGGTGTCCCGCCCCGCCTGCCCGAAGCGGTACTCCAGCAGGCCGACGGCATGCCCCGGGACCTGAATGGTGCCGAGCCAGTCCTCCTGCTCGGG
>Ga0164306_10000377_pt1 | contig 17797 bp, 16 predicted proteins | sample Whisoiple_242_MG_FD_110213 | JGI IMG/M metagenome (GOLD analysis project Ga0164306, IMG submission 110213) | Soil microbial communities amended with fresh organic matter from upstate New York, USA - Whitman soil sample_242_MG | ecosystem: Environmental > Terrestrial > Soil > Unclassified >... | reverse complement strand
TCGCCGCGGTGACGATGCTGGCGTACGCGGTGCTGAGCATCGTGGACACGCTGGTGCAGGAGCGGATCGGGCAGCTGTCGTGACCGCGGCGCCCGCGGGGCCCGTGACGCTCGTCGTCCGCGGCGGGACCGTCGTCGACGGCACCGGCGCGGCGCCCGTCGTCGCGGACGTGCTCGTGGCCGGCGACCGGATCGCCGCGGTCGGCCCGGGGCTCGCCGCCACCGCGCCGGCCGGGGCGCCGGTGGTCGACGCCGCCGGCCTGGTCGTCGCGCCCGGGTTCATCGACGCGCACACCCACTCGGACGTCGTGCCCTTCATGGCCGACGCGCAGCCGTTCAAGGTGCTGCAGGGCGTGACCACCGAGGTGGTCGGCAACTGCGGCAACTCGGCGGCCCCGCTGGTCGACGACCGCGCGGTCGAGCTGCACCGGCCGATCTCGTCGACCGTCGCGGCCGGGGTGTCGTCCTGGCCGCGCACGTTCGGGGAGTACCTGGACGCGGTCGAGGAGCACGGCCCGACGACGCACGTCGCGTCGCTGGTCGGGCACCACACGCTCCGGATCAGCGCGAACGGCATGGCCGAGCGCCTCGCGCCGGGCGCGCTGGACCGGATGGTCGCGCTCGCGGACGCGGCCTTCGCCGACGGCGCGTTCGGGTTCTCGACCGGCCTGATCTACGCGCCGGGGGTGTACGCGGACACCGACGAGGTCGCCGCGCTGGCCGCGGTCGCCGCCCGCTGGGGCCGCCCGTACGCCACGCACATGCGCGACGAGGGCGACGGCCTGGCGGACTCGCTGGCCGAGACGTTCGACGTCGCGCGGCACACCGGCGTCCGGGTGCAGGTGTCGCACTGCAAGGCCGCCGGTCGCCGGAACCACGGCCGGGCCGGCGAGCTGCTCGCCGCGCTGCGGGCCGCGCGCGCCGAGGGGATCGACGCGCACGGCGACGCCTACCCGTACACGACGGGGGAGAGCTTCCTCACCGCGCTGCTGCCGGCGGAGGCCCAGGTCGGCGGGCGCGCCGAGCTCGTGCGCCGGTTGTCGGACCGGTCGACGCGCGCGGCCCTGCTCGAGCGCGCCCTCGCCGGCGGGCCGGGCTCCGGGTCCTGGACCCAGACCACCCCCGCGGGCGTGCTGCTCAGCATGCACGCCGACACCGCGCTGCTCGGCCGGAGCGTCGCCGACGTCGCCGCCGCGCGCGGGCTCGACGCGTGGGACGCGCTGTGCGACCTCGTGCTCGCCGACCCCGGCGCGATGATGGTCTACGAGCTGATGGCCGAGGACGACGTGCGCGCGATCCTCGCCGACCCGCTGATCGCGATCGGCTCGGACAACTCCGTGCCGGTCGGCAACGCGCACCAGCGCGGCTGGGGCTGCTTCCCGACGGTGCTCGGCCGGTACGTCCGCGACCTCGGCGTGCTCGACCTCGCGGAGGCGGTGCGCAAGATGACCTCGCTGACCGCCGACGCGCTCGGGCTGCCCGACCGCGGCCGGCTGGTCCCGGGCGCGATCGCGGACGTGGCGGTGTTCGACCCGGCCACCGTCGGGCACCCGGGGACGCCGCAGCGGCCGTGGGAGCGGCCCTCCGGGGTCGTCTGCACGGTGCTCGCCGGGACCGTCGTCGTGGACGGCGGGGAGTTCACCGGGGTGCGCGCGGGGCGCGTGCTGCGGGCGGGCCGGCCGGAGCCGGTAGGCCGGGCGGGGGCGCGCGCGTGAGCGGCCGGCACGCCGCCGGGGCCGGGGCGACCGCCGCCGGGGCGACCGCCGCCGGGGCCGCCGACCTCGAGCTGCCCGCGATGCTGCTGCGGGACGACGCGATCGAGCACAACGTCCGGGCGATGGCCGACTGGTGCCGGGCCGCGGGCGTGCAGCTCGCCCCGCACGCCAAGACGCACATGTCCCGGGACCTGGTCCGCCGGCAGGCGGCCGCGGGCGCGTGGGGCTTCACCGCCGCCACGCCCGCCCAGGTCCGCACACTCGCGGGCTGGGGCGTCGGGCGGGTGCTGCACGCGAACGTGCTGGTCGACCGCGGGTCGATCGCCTGGGTCGCCGAGCACCTGCTCGCCGCCGGCTCGGCGACCGAGTACCTCTGCTACGTCGACGGCGAGGCCGGGCTGGACCTGCTGCTGGCCGAGCTCGACCGGCTCCGGCCCGACCGGCCGCTGCCGCTGCTGCTGGAGCTCGGGTTCCCCGGCGGGCGCACCGGCGTGCGGGACGACGTCGCGGCGCTGGCGCTGGCCGGGCGGGTCGCGGCCGCCGACCGGGTCCGGCTCGCGGGCGTCTCCGCGTTCGAGGGCCTGATGCCGGCCGGCGACGACCCCGGGGCCCCGACGGGCGCGGTCGACCTGCTCGCCCGGGTCCGGGCGCTGGTCACGGCCGTCACCGAGCAGGGCCTCGTCGCCGGCGTGCCGGTCGTCACCGCGGGCGGCTCGTCGTACTTCGACCTGGTCGCGCGCGAGCTCGGCCCCGCGATGTGGGACCGCCCGGTCACGACCGTGCTGCGGTCCGGCTGCTACGTCACGCACGACCACGGCGTCTACCGGCGCACCTCGCCGCTCGGCGCCGACCGGGGGACCGCGACGCTCCGTCCCGCGTTCGAGCTGCGCGCGTCGGTGCTGTCGGCGCCGGAGGACGGGCTGGTGATCGCCGGGTTCGGGCGCCGCGAGGTGCCGACCGACGACCGGCTGCCGGTCGTGCTCGGGGCGCTGGGGGCGGACGCGCCGGACGTCGCCGGGTGGCAGGTCACCGGCGTCAACGACCACCACGCCTTCCTCCGCGTCCCGCCGGGCACGGCCGTCGCCCCGGGTACCGTGCTCCGGCTGGGCATCAGCCACCCCTGCGGCGCGTTCGACCGCTGGCGGCACCTCCCGCTGGTCGACGCCGACGACCGCGTGGTCGGCGAGATCACGCCCCGCCTCTAGGGCGCCCGCCCGCCCCACCGACCCCCGCCGGGGCCCGCCCCGGCCCGCACCACCCGCGAAGGACCCCCGCCATGACCGACAGCACCCACGAGAACGTCCTCGACGGCCTCCCGCTCTGGGACGGCGAGCGCGAGGTCGGCCCCGCCCGGCTGACCTGGTCCGGCGACCAGATCCTCGCGGTCGAGGAGGCGCCCGCCCGGCACGCGGACCTCAGCGTGGTCCCGGGCCTGGTCGACACGCACGTGCACCTCGGGTACCCGGCCGGCGCGCCCGCCGCCGACCCGTCGGCGTGGCCGATCCTCACCCCGCCGGAGGAGCGGTCGCTGCACGTCGCGGCCAACGCGCTGCGCTGCGCGCGCGCCGGCGTCACCACGCTGCGCGACCTCGCCGCCGACTCGATCCAGCTCGCCGTCGGCCGGGCCTTCGATGCCGGCGTGCTCACCGGCCCGCGCCTGCTGTCGCACGGCCAGGTCGGCATGACCGCCGGGCACGGCGACCTGTTCGTCCCTCCGCACTACCCGCACCGGCCGCCGACCGCCGACAGCCCGGACGAGTGCCGCAAGCTGGTCCGGGTCTGGGCCCGGTCGGGCGCCGCGGGCGTGAAGATCTACACCTCCGGCGGCGTGCTGTCGATGGGCGACAAGGTCGGCTGGCGCAACCAGACCACCGAGGAGATCCGCACCACGGTCGACGAGGCGCACGCGCTCGGCATGCTGGTCGCGGCGCACACGCACTCCGTGGAGGGCCTCGACATCGCGCTCGCCGAGGGCGTCGACTCGATCGAGCACGGCACCGCGATCGCCGAGCACCACCTCGCCGCCCTGGTCGAGCGGGACCTGCCGGTCGCGCCGACGCTGCTGATCAACGACATCATCGCCGAGGCGCGCCGCCCGGTGTCCGCCGAGGCGCAGGCCAAGGCCCGCGACGTCGTCGCGCTGCGGGACGCCGGGTTCGCCCGCGCGGCCGAGGCCGGCGTGCGGTTCGTGCTCGGCACGGACGCCTCGGGCCAGTTCGTCGGGTTCGGCGACCAGATGGAGGAGGTGCGCACGATGGCGGCGATGTTCGGCTGGACGCCCGCGCGGGCGCTGGCCGCCGCCACCTCGGACGCGGCCGACGCGATCCGGCTCGGGGACGTCACCGGGCGGCTCCGCCCCGGCCTGGGCAGCGACTTCGTCGTGCTGCGCGGGCGCCCGTGGGAGGACGTCGACGCGCTGCGGGTCGAGAACATCGTGGCCGTCGTCTCGCGCGGGCGGGTCGTCCAGGGCACGCTGCCCGGGTGACCTCCCTGCTCGGGCGCCCGCGCGCCGCCCTCGCCGTGCCCGCTCTGCTGCTCCTGGTCGTCGCGGGCTGCACCGCCGACCCCGGCCCGAAGGCCGCGCGCACGGCGGCCGCGTCCGCCCCGCGGGCGACGGCGGCGCCCACCGCCACGCCGTCCCCGGACCCGACCCCGACAGAGGAGCCGCTCCCGGAGCAGCGCCTCGACGCGGGCGCGGTCGCCGAGGGCGCGCCGGCCACGGTGTCCGGCACGGGCGCGGCGGTGGTGCAGGTGCTGCGGCAGGGCGAGTTCGGCGTGGTGGCCCACCTGGACTGCTCGGCCTGCACCGGGCGCGTCGTGCTGTCGGCCGAGGAGCGGATGTCCGCGTGGGGCGAGGGCCCGGCACCGCTCACCGGGTCGTACCTGGTGGACATCTTCAAGGAGTCGGACCCGCAGCAGGAGGTCGTGGTCCGCGCCGAGGGGCCCTGGACCCTGCGGTTCGAGAGCTGGAACGACCTGCCCCCGGTGACCGGGGTGCAGCAGGGGACCGGGGCGGCCGTGCTCCTGGTCGGCGACGACGCCGCCGCCGTGCAGCTCGACTACGTCCCGGTCGACGCCGACGACTCGATGACCGCCCGGGTGTTCTCGGCGGTCGACGTCACCGAGTCCGGCAACCCCGACACGCTGCTGCTGGGTGACGACGTCGCGTTCAGCGAGCGGGTGGACGTCCGGATGCCCGGCGTGGTGGTGCTCGGCACGCGCGGGTCGTGGACCGTGACGCCGCTGCCCTGACCCGGGGGTGGCGCGCCGCCCGCCGCCGGGCCAGGCTGAGGTGGGACGGCACGGGGTGAGGAGACACGGTGCGGGACAGCTACGACTACGTCATCGTCGGGGCCGGCATGGCGGGGGACGCCGCCGCGCACGGCATCCGGGAGGTCGACCCGGACGGCACCGTCCTGGTCGTCGGGCGCGAGCCCACGGCGCCGGTGACCCGGCCCGCCCTGACCAAGAAGCTCTGGACCGACCCGGAGTTCACGTTCGACCAGGTGTGGCTGCCCACCGCCGAGGAGGCGCGCGCCGAGCTGCTGCTCGGCGAGTCGGTGGTCGCGGTCGACACCGCGGCGCGCACGGTCACCACCGACGCGGACGTGACGGTCGGCTACGGCGCGCTGCTGCTCGCCACCAGCGGGCACCCGCGCCGGCTGCCGGGGGTCGAGGACTCCGGCCGGGTCATCTACTTCCGCACCGTCCGGGACTACGAGCGGCTGCGCGACCTCGCGGGCGGCGGCCGGCACGTCGTCGTGGTCGGCGGCGGCTACATCGGGACCGAGCTCGCCGCGGCCCTGGTGCAGAACGACACCCGGGTCACGCTGGTGTTCACCCAGGACGTGCTCACGGGCGCGACGTTCCCGGACGCGCTGGCCCGGCGGGTCGAGCGCCGGTACGCCGAGGCGGGCGTGACGCTGCTGCGCGGCGCGAAGGTCGCCGCGACGGAGTCGGGGCCGGACGGCGTGACGGTGACCCTGGACGACGGGCGGACCCTCGAGGCGGACGGCGTGGTGGTCGGCGCGGGCCTGGAGATCGAGACCGACCTCGCGCGGTCCGCGGGCCTGGAGGTCGACGACGGCGTGCTGGTCGACGACCGGCTGCGGACGTCGGACCCGCACGTGTGGGCCGCGGGCGACGTCGCGCAGTACCCGGACCGGCTGCTCGGGCGCCGCCGCGTCGAGCACGTCGACAACGCGACCACGATGGGCCGGCAGGCGGGGCGCAACCTGGCGGGCGCCGACGAGCCGTACGACCACACGCCGTTCTTCTACTCCGACCTGTTCGAGCTCGGTTACGAGGCCGTCGGCCGGCTGGACGCGTCGCTGGAGACCGTCGAGGACTGGCACGCGGACGACCTCGGCGCGGGCGTCGTCTACTACCTGGACGGGGGCCGGGTCGCGGGCGTGCTGCTGTGGAACGTGTGGGACGCCACCGACCGGGCGCGCGAGGTCGTCGCGGGGCAGACGGACGTGCGGCCGGAGGCGCTGCGCGGGCTGATCCGCTGAGGTCCGGTACGCAGGTGCGCCCGGACGTGGCATCGTGGGGTCACGAGGTGCCCGACCCCCCTGGAGGTGCCGCAGTGCCGCTGACCCTCGACACCGCCCTGCGCTCGGTCGCGGGCGAGCACCGGCCGCACAACGAGGACTCCGCCGGCTGTGCGCCGGGGTACGCGTTCGTCGCCGACGGCGTCGGCGGACACGCGGGGGGCGACGTCGCCTCCTGGACCGTCGCGCACCGGCTGATGACCGCGCTCGCGGCCGCCGGCGGGGACGGGTTCACCGCCGAGGACCTGCGCGCCGCCGTCGCGACCGCGAACGCCGACCTGGCCGAGCGGGTGCGCTCGGACCCGTCGCTGGAGGGCATGGCGACGACGTTCACCGGGGTGTTCTGCGCGGACGAGGCGGTCCGCGTGATGCACATCGGCGACTCGCGGGCCTACCTGTGGCGCGACGGCGAGGGCCGCCGGGTGACCCGGGACGACTCGCTGGTGCAGCTGCTCGTCGAGGCCGGGGTCATCGACGCGTCGGAGGCCGCGCACCACCCCCGGCGGAACGTGATCCTGCACTGCCTCGCCGGCGACGCGGAGGACGCGGCGCACGTGACGGTGCTCGAGGTCGACGCACGGCCGGGGGACCGGTGGCTGATGTCCACCGACGGGCTCACGGACTACGTGCCGGAGGAGCGGGTGCTGGCGCTGCTCGGCACGGCCGGCGGGCCGGAGGTCGTCGCGGAGGCGCTGGTGGGCGAGGCGCTGGACGCGGACGCGTGGGACAACGTGACCGTCGTGGTGGCGGACGTGGTGGCCGCCGGGGACGAGCGGGCTGCGGGATCGGCGAGGCTCGCCGGGGCCGCCGCCGACGACCGGCTGCCGGCCGCGGCGGGCTGAGCCGGGCGGCCTGACCCGGGCGGGGGAGCAGCGCCGTCTGCTGCCGGCAGACGCCGTCTGCCCACGGCAGACCCGGCCCCGCCGGGCGGCGGCGCGGTGCGAGCGTGCGAGGACCACCCCACCGAGGAGGCCCGCATGTCACCCGTCCCCGTCCCGCCCGCCGCCCGCGCCGAGGCCCCGCCGGCCCGCGCGTTCGACGACGACCTCGCCGCCCGGCTGCTGCACCAGCGCATCGTCGTGCTCGGCCAGGAGGTCGACGACGCCGTCGCCAACCGCGTGTGCGCCCAGCTGCTCCTGCTGTCCGCCGAGGACCCGCGCCGCGACATCGCGCTCTACATCAACTCGCCCGGCGGCTCGGTCACGGCCGCGATGGCGATGTACGACACGATGCGGCTGATCCCGAACGACGTCGCGACCCTCGCGATGGGGCTCGCGGCCAGCGCCGGGCAGTTCCTGCTCAGCGCCGGCACCCCGGGCAAGCGGAACGTCATGCGGCACGCGCGCGTGCTGATGCACCAGCCGTCCGGCGGCATCGGCGGCACCGCCGTCGACATCGCGATCCAGGCGCAGAACATGGCGCACACCAAGCGGACGATGCAGGCGCTGATCGCCGAGCACACCGGCCAGACCGTCGAGACGATCGAGCGCGACTCCGACCGGGACCGCTGGTTCACCGCCGAGGAGGCGCTGGCCTACGGGTTCGTGGACCGCGTGGTCGAGCACCTGGACGACGTCCGACCCGACGCCGCGCAGCGACGGGCGGGCCTGTGATGGCCGGGACCTACACCGTGCCGGTCGTCGTCGAGCAGCGGCCGAACGGCGAGCGCGCGTCCGACGTGTTCTCCCGGCTGCTCAGCGACCGGATCGTCTTCATCGGCACCGAGATCGACGACGGGGTGGCGAACGTCGTCATCGCCCAGCTGCTGCACCTGCAGCAGGAGGACCCGGACAAGCCGATCCACCTGTACCTGAACTCGCCGGGCGGCTCGGTCACGGCGCTGCTCGCGATCTACGACACCATGCGGTACGTCCGCCCGGACGTCGCGACGTTCTGCCTCGGGCAGGCGGCGTCCGCGGCGGCGGTGCTGCTCGCGGCGGGGGCGCCGGGGCAGCGGCACGTGCTCGAGCACGCCCGGGTGCTGCTGCACCAGCCGTCGGGCGGGGCCCAGGGGACCGCGGCGGACCTGGAGCTGCAGGCCGCCGAGATCCTGCGGCTGCGCGCTCAGGTGGACGAGATCCTGGCGGCGCACACCGGCCGGTCGCGGGAGCAGCTGCGGGCCGACACGGACCGCGACCTGGTGCTGACCGCCGAGCAGGCGGTCGCCTACGGCGTCGCGGACACGGTGATCACCACCCTGAAGCCGGCCCCGGCCCCGTCCGCGGCGGCCTGACCGCGGGGGGGTCTGGCGGCGGGTGGAACGTTGTGACGGACACGCCGACGGCGTGTCCGTCACAACGTTCCACTCGGGCGTCCGACAGGTCCGGCCGGTCCGGGGGCCGCGCGCGTCCGGGATGGGGCGCGGGCCTCCGGTCAGGCGGCGAGCAGGACCGCGGAGCGCGGGGGCTGCCGGGTCGGGAGCGGGGTGACCGGGGCGAGCCCGGGGGCGACGGTGCCCGCCGGGCTGGAGACGGCCGCCGCGCCCGGGGCGGCCGCCAGGTCGACGACCACCCGGCCCTCCGCGCGGGCGAGCACGGCGTGCGCGTCGCCCACCAGGTCGACCAGCCGCAGCCCGAGCGCCCGGCACACGGCGCCCAGCACCTCGGACGACGCCTCCTTCCGGCCGCGCTCGACCTCGGACAGGTACGGCACGGACACGCGGGCGGCGTCGGCGACGTCGCGCAGGGTGCGGCCCTGGCGCTCGCGGTGCCGGCGGAGCACGGCGCCGACGAGCACGCGCAGCGGCGGCTCGGGGCGGGCGGCGGCGGGCGCGGCAGGGTCGGCGAGCGCGGCGGGCGCGCCGGGACGGGCAGGGCCGGCGGGCGGGGCGGGACGGGCCGGCGGGGCTGCGGGCGCGGCGGGACGGGCCGGCGGGGCGGCGGCGACGTGCGGCATGGGCGGACCTCCTCGGGTCCCGCCACGCTAACGCCGCCACCCCCGCCGCGGCCGGGCGCGCCGTTCTGCCCTCAGCAGACGCCGCCCGCCGCCGACCCGCCGCTCGCCGCCCGGGCCCCTTGACTTCGAGCGCGCTGCAAGCGGCATCGTCCGGGGGACCGGCGCGGCCCGCGCGCCCGGCACGATCCCCCGAGGAGCCACCATGCGCCTGGGCGCCCACCTCATGCGGTTCGACGCGGTCGAGCCCTCCCGGCTCGGCCGCGAGCTCGCCGACACCGCCGAGGCGGCGGAGGACGCCGGCCTCGCCTGGCTGTCGGTGATGGACCACTTCTTCCAGATGGAGCCCGCGGGCTTCCCGGCGAGCGACCCGATGCTGGAGGCCTACACGACGCTCGGGCTGCTGGCCGGCCGCACGGAGACGGTGCAGCTCGGCGCGCTCGTCACCGGCGTGACCTACCGGCACCCGGGCCTGCTCGCCAAGATCGTCGCGACCCTGGACGTGCTGTCGCAGGGCCGCGCGACGCTGGGCATCGGGGCGGCCTGGTACGAGAAGGAGCACCTGGCGCTCGGGGTGCCGTACCCGCCGCTGAAGGAGCGGTTCGAGCGGCTCGAGGAGACGCTGCGGATCTGCCGCCAGATGTGGGACCCCGAGGACGAGGGCCCGTTCGAGGGCACGCACTACCGGCTGGCGGAGACGCTGTGCCGCCCGCTGCCGCTGAGCCGCCCGGGCCGCGGGCCGGAGATCCTGGTCGGCGGGTCCGGGGAGCGCAAGACGCTCCGGCTGGTGGCGCAGTACGGCGACGCGTGCAACCTGTTCGAGACGGGTCCCGCGGAGGTCGGCCGCAAGCTCGACGTGCTGCGCGGGCACTGCGACGACGTGGGGCGGGACCCCGGCGACATCCGGGTGACGCTGCTGATGGGCGGCGACGAGCTGCTGCGGGGGGACGTCGACGGGTTCGTCGAGGCGGCGCGGCCGTACGCCGACCTCGGCGTGGAGACCGTGATCCTGCGGGCCCCGGCCGGGGTGCCGCTGGCCACCTGGGTGCGCGACCACGTGGCGCCGGCGGTGCCGCGGGTGGCGGAGTTCGGCGCGCGCTGACGCGCCGACCCGCCTGCAGGGCGGCGCGCCCCGCGGCCCCCGACGTGCGGCCGGGCCGCACCTGCCCCCACGATGGGCGCATGCAGGGGCGCGCCGAGGACGGCTGGTGGGGCGTGGTGCTGGACGCGCCGGAGCCGGCCGCGCTCGCGGCCTTCTACGCCGAGGTGCTCGGCTGGCAGGTGGTCGGCGACGAGCCCGACCACGCGGTCGTGGCGGCGCCGTCCGGCGTGGCCTACCTGGCCGTGCAGCGCAGCCCCGACCACGAGCAGCCCGTGTGGCCCGCGGAGCCGGGCCGGCAGCAGCGCCAGGTGCACCTCGACGTGGAGGTGCTGGACCTGGAGGAGGCGGTCGCGGGCGCGCTGCGCCTCGGCGCCCGGCTCGCCGCGCACCAGCCGCAGCCGTCGCGCCGGGTGCTGCTCGACCCGGCCGGTCACCCGTTCTGCCTCTACCGGGACGGCTGACCCCGGCCCGTCCTGCCCCGGTCGTCCGGCGGCGGAGGGCCGTCGCGCGTAGGGTCACCAGCGTGCGATCACCCTGGTTCGTCCGCGTCACGGCCGGCAGCGCGACCGGCCTGCTGGCGCGCGAGGTCGACTGGGCGGCGACGCCGCTCGGCGTGCCGAGCACCTGGCCGACCGCGCTGCGGCTGACCGTCGAGATGTGCTTCAGCACCCGGTTCCCCGTGCTGGTCACCTGGGGCCCCGACCTCACCATGATCTACAACGACGGCTACCGGGAGATGCTCGGCTCCGACAAGCACCCGGGCGCGATGGGTGCGCCCCTCGCCGAGGTGTGGAAGGAGATCTGGGACGACCTGCGACCGTCGGTGGACGCGGTGATGCAGCGCGGCGAGCCGACGTGGGAGGTCGACCGGCACCTGGTCACCAACCGGTCGGGCTACGACGAGGACGTCTACTTCACCTACTCGTACTCGCCGATCCGCGACTCCGCGGACGAGGTCCGGGGCCTGCTGGACATCGTCACCGAGACGACCGAGCGGGTGGTCGAGCAGCGCCGCATGCGCCTGCTCGGCGACCTGTCCGCGGCGCTGACCACCGCGCGGGACGACCTGGACGCGCTCGCGTCCGCGACGCTCGGGCTGCTCGACGACGCTCCCGACGTGCTGGCGGCCGCGCTGTACGTGCGGGACGCGGACGGCGCCCTGGAGCTGCGGGGCAGCGCGGGCGCCTCCCGCGGTTCCGAGGTGCCCGGCGACGTCGTCGAGCGGGTCGCCCGCACCGGCGTGGCCGAGGACCGGGGGCGGACCGTGCTCGTCCCGCTCGCCGGCGTCGTCGACGCCGTCCCCGTCGGCGTCATGGTGCTCACCGGCGCCGGCCGCCGGCCCTGGGACGAGGCGTACCGCTCGTACCTGCACCTGGTCGCGAGCATCGTCGGCGCCGCGGTCGGCGGGACCCTGCGGCACCAGACCGAGGTGGACCACCTCCGCGAGGTCAGCGACACCCTGCAGGCCGCGATCGTGCCCGAGGGGTCGAGCGTCGCCGGGGTGGTCGCGCGCTACCTGCCGGCGGTCGGCGACCTCGCCGTCGGCGGCGACTGGTACGACGTGGTCGAGCTCGGCCCCGGACGCCGGGCGCTCGTCGTCGGCGACTGCGTGGGCCACGGGCTCGACGCGGCGGCCCGGATGGGCCAGCTCCGCGCGGCGACCCGCGCGCTGCTGCTCGAGGACCGCAGCCCCGCCGACGTGCTGGCCGGCCTCGACCGGTTCGCCCGCACGCTGCCCGGGGCCGAGTGCACGACCGTGTTCTGCGGCGTCGTCGACGAGGTGGAGCACACGGTCGTGCACTCCTCGGCCGGCCACCTGCCCCCGGTGCTGCGCCGCGCGGCCGGCGGGGCGGAGATGCTGGTCGGCGGCCGGGGCGCGGCACTCGGGGTCTCGACCGCCGCGCGGCCGGAGGCCGTCGAGCGCCTGGCCGACGGCGACCTGCTGGTGGTCTGCACGGACGGGTTGATCGAGCGGCGGCGCGAGTCGCTGCGGCACGGCCTGGACCGGCTGGTCGCGGAGGTGGCGGCGCAGCCGGCCGGCGCGCGCACCGCCTCCGTGGCGGACGACCTGCTGCGCGCGCTCGCCCCGCGCGGCGCGGAGGACGACGTGGCGCTCGTGGTCTACCGGGCGGGCGCGGTCGCCGCCGACGACGACCGCTGAGGCGTCACCCGGCCCCGCCCAGCCCCTCGAGGAACCCCTCGTAGGCGGGCTTCGCCTGCAGGTCGTCGTCGAACAGCAGCGGCGCCTCGTAGGGCCGCTCCTCGGGCCAGGCCCGCAGCCACGAGCGGGTGTCGTACAGGCCCCACACGCCGACGAACGCCAGGTCCCGCTGCGCGAACGCCGCGACCAGGTCGCGCACCTGCCCGCGCTGCGCCTCGAGCCGGTCCGGCGGGGTGCGGTCCAGCTGCTCGTCCCGCCCCGAGATCGCGACGTCCAGCTCGGTGACCGCCTGCCGCACGCCGAGCGCGGCGACCGCGTCGAGCGTGGTGGCGACGCGGTCGACGTCCGAGCCCAGGTCGACGTGCATCTGGTGGCCGACGCCGTCGACCGGCGCGCCCGCGGCCTGCAGGTCCATCACGAGCCGGACCAGCCCGCGGCGGCGGTCGGGGGCGTCGGTGTCGTAGTCGTTGAGGTACAGCGCGACGTCGGGCCCCAGCTCCTCGCGGGCGATCCGGAACGCCTCGGCGACGTAGTCCGGGCCGAGCACCTCGTACCACCGGCTGTGCCGCAGGCCGTCGGGCTGCTGCGGGTCGAGGGCCTCGTTGACGACGTCCCACGACGTCACCGGGCTCGCGTCGCCGTACCGCTCGGCCAGGTGGTCGGCGATCGCGCGGGTGTGGGCGCGCAGCCGGTCGAGCAGCAGGGCGCGGTCCTCGGCGCTGCCGGTCAGCGGGCGGCCGTCCGGCGCCTCGAAGAACCAGTCGGGCGTCGACCGGTGCCAGACCAGCGTGTGCCCGTGCACCGTCAGGCCGTGGGCGGCCGCGAAGTCGAGCACCTCGTCCATCGGGCCGAAGTCGAGCTCGCCCTCGGCCGGCTGCACCGTGATCGGCTTCATGGCGTTCTCGGGGGTGAGCTGGTCGAAGTGCCGGAGCAGCAGCTCGGCGGGGCGGCCGGTCAGGTCCTGCGGCCCGACGGCGACGCCGAGCGGCACCTCCGTCGCGTCCTTGAGCGCGGTCACGTCGGTCTGCACCTCCGGGGTCGGGCGCTGCACGGTGACGTCGTCCAGCCGCAGGTCGGCCGTCGACTCGGTGGTCTCGACGTAGAGCCGCCACTCGCCGTCGCCCTCGGGCACCTCGGCGGTGCCGGACAGCTCGACCCAGTCGCCGGACGACGCCCCGACCCGCGCGACGTGCACGTACAGCGGGTCGTCGCCGCCGGGGTCGCGCTCCAGGGTCAGCTGCACGTCCGCCTCCGGGGCGCCGTCGCCGAGCCGGACCCACGCCGAGACGGTGTGCACCTGGCCGCGGGCGAGGGAGCCGGACAGGTCGACGGCGGCGCCGTGCCAGGCCTCCGAGCGGCCGGAGACCAGCAGGCTGCCCGCGCCGTCGTGCGTGACGTCCTGGGCGGCGGCGACCTGCACGCCGTCGCCGAGCGGGGACCAGCCCTCGTCGCCCTCGTCGAAGCTGCTGGACAGCACGGTGGTCATGGCCTCGGCCGGCGGGGTGCTCGCGGAGGCGGTCGGCGCGGGGGAGCCGTCGTCGGGGCCGTCGTCCCGGCCGTCGTCGCGCACCAGCAGCGCCACCACGAGCAGCACGAGGACGAGGACGACGGCGCCGGTGCCGATCAGCAGGGCGGGTCGGCGCACGCGGGTGCCTCTCGTCCGGGGTCGGGGAGGCACCACGGTAGGCACGGCGGCGCCCCGGGGGCCAGCCGCGCAGGTGGGCGCGCGCGTCGGGCCGGTCGTCCCTACGCTGGCGGCGTGCGGGCCATGACGTGGAACGTGTGGTGGCGCTTCGGGGGCGCGTGGCGGGAGCGGGAGCCCGCGATCCTGGGCGTGCTCGCGGACGCCCGGCCGGACGTGCTCGCACTCGTGGAGACCTGGCGGGACGGGGACCGCACGCAGGCCGACCTGGTGGCCGAGCACCTGGGCCTGCCCACGGCGGTGTTCGTGCCGACCGGCCTGCCGCCGGTGCCCGACGCGCCCGAGCCGGACCTGGCCGGCGTCGAGATGGGCATCGCCCTGGTGGCCCGCTGGCCCGCGCTCGCGACCCGGACCGTGCCGCTGCCCGCCCCGCAGCGCCCGGGGCCGCCGGCGCACGCGCTGCACGCCACGCTCGACCACCCGGCCGGGCCGCTGCACGTCGTGGTCGCGACGCTCGAGTGGGAGCCGCGGTACGCCGAGGACCGGATGGCGCAGGCGTGGGCGCTCGCGGACCTCGCCGCCGATGCGGCGCTCGACGGCGACCTGCCGGTCCTGGTGCTGGGCGACCTCAACGCGCGGCCCGACGGCCCCCAGCTGGCGGCGCTGACCCGGCAGCTCGCGGACCTGTGGCCGCTGGGCGGCGGCGACCCGGGCGCGGCGACCCTGAGCTCGGTCGTGCCGGAGGCGCCCCGCGAGGTCACCGAGCTGATCGACCGGCGGATCGACCACGTGCTCGCCCGGCCGGGCCGGCCCGGGGGGACGCTGCGCGCGGACGGGGCCCGGCTGGCCGGCACCGAGCCGGTGGGCGGGCGGTACCCGTCGGACCACTTCGCGGTGCTGGTGGACGTGGAGCTGACGTCGTGAGGCGCGGGCGGGGCGGCGGGCCGCCGAGTCCACCGGGCGCTGACCTGCGGCGGGGCGCTGACCCGTCGGCGCCAGGGACCTAGGGCCTGGCGCTCCCCGGGGGGCGGGGCGCATGGTGGTCTGATCCGGCGTCAGCTGGACGGAGGTGCGGGAGATGGACGACAGGGTGGTCGTCGGCTACGACACGTCGGTCGAGTCGGCCGCGGCGGTCCGGTGGGCCGCGACGCAGGCGGCGGGCCGCGGCTGGGAGCTCGACGTGGTGCACGTCTGGGGCTTCGCCGGCCGCGAGGGCGGCGGTGCGGGCGAGTCCTGGCTGGGCCGCGAGGTCCAGGAGCAGGTGCGGCAGGTCGCGGAGGAGGGCGCGCGGATCGCGGTCGAGGCCGCGCCCGGCGTCGACGTCCGGCCCGAGGTGCGGCACGGCCCGCCCGCGCGGGTGCTGGTCGACCGGGCGGCGGACGCCCGGATGGTCGTCGTCGGCCGGCGTGGCGCCGGCGTGGTGAACGCGCTGGTGGGCTCCGCCGCGACCGGCGTGCTGCACCGCGCCCGCTGCCCGGTGGTCGTGGTGCCCGCCGCGGCGCGCGCGGGCGCGGGCCGGGACCCGGTGCTCGTCGGCTTCGACGGGTCCGCCGGGTCGTTCCGGGCGCTGGAGGCGGGCTGCGACCAGGCCGTCCACCTCGGCACCGGCGTGAGCGTGGTGACGGCGTGGACCACCGCGGTGGAGACCACCAGCGCCGCGTACTGGGCGTTCACCTACCCGCAGCGCTCGCCCGGCGAGGTGGCGCTGGAGGAGGCGGAGCGCGTGCTGGAGCGCGGGCGGTCGTGGGCGGCGTCCCGGCGGGACGTGGAGGTGTCGTTCGACCTCGCCGAGGGGCGGCCGGCCCAGGCGCTCGTGCGGCGCTCGCGGCACGCGAGCCTGCTCGTGGTGGGCACCCGGGGCCGCGGCGGGTTCGCCAGCCTGGTGCTCGGGTCCACCAGCCGGCCGGTCGTGCAGCGCGCCGAGTGCCCGGTCCTGGTCACCCGCAGCGCGGAGGCGGTGCCGGAGCCGCGCCCGCCGCGGCCGGAGCGCGCGACCGCGTCCGCCTGACCTCAGCCCCGCGGCGCGGCCGTGCTCGCGCGCACCACCAGCCGGGTCGGCACCACGATCCGCGAGTCGGTCAGCGTCTCGCGGTCGCGGATCTGCCGGAGCAGCAGGTCGACCAGCCGGCTGCCGATCAGGTGGAAGTCCTGCTGCACGGTGGTGAGCGGCGGCCAGAGGAACTCCGTGAGCGGGATGTCGTCGAAGCCCACCACGGAGATGTCCTCCGGCACGCGCCGGCCCTGCTCGTACAGCGCGCGGACGAGCCCCGCCGCCATCTCGTCGTTCGCGCAGAACACCGCCGTCACGTCGGGGTCGGCGGCCAGCAGCCGCCCCTGCTCGTACCCGGACCGGGCGCTCCAGTCGCCCCGCACGACCGCGGGCACCGGGCGGGCGGACCCCACCAGGTGCTCGCGCCAGGTGTCGACGCGGATCTCGGCGGGCGCGGAGTCCGCCGGGCCGGCGAGGTGGTGCACCGTCCGGTGGCCGAGGTCGAGGAGGTGCTGCACGGCGAGGTGCGTCCCGGTCACCTGGTCCGCCGCGACCGCCGGGTGGTGGCCGACGAACCGGGAGTCGGAGACGACGACGGGCATGCGCGGCGGGACCGCGAGGCTCGCCGGCGTGGCCGTCTCCGCGCGGATGATGACGAGCCCGTCGATCGACTGGTGCGAGAGCCGCGCCGCCGCCGCGGTGACGTCGTCCGACGAGGGGCTCTGCACGTCCACCAGGCTGACCGTGTAGCCCTCGGCGCGGGCGGCCTCCACCACCGCCTCGACCGTCCGGGACTCGCCGGTGCGGGCGAGCCGGTGGGCGATCACGCCGATCGTGCCGAAGCTGCCGTACCGCAGGGCGCGCGCGGCGTGGTTGGGGGAGTAGCCGAGCTCGTCCATCGCGGCGAGGACGCGCTCGCGCGTCGCCGGCCGGACGTTCTCGGCGCCGGTCGAGACCCGGGACACCGTCTGCGACGAGACCCCGGCGAGCTGGGCGACGTCGGCGATCGACGGGCCGGAGCGGCCGCGGCCCGGCGCCTGGACGGTCTCAGTCATGCCGCGATGATAGCCACATGGTGACGTCACCATCCGGGACGCCGGCGTCGGCGCACCGGGGCGGTGCGCGCGCGCCGGGCGCACGGGCCGCGTCGCCGTGCGTCGGAGCCCCCTGATGCGTCGTCATGCGGATGGTGACGTCGCCATCCGGGACCCGCGCCGTGTTGACACCCTTCCCGACCGCGTGGCAACGTGTCGCCCGCGCCGCCGGATGTTGACGTCAACATCGACCGGCGCCCCGACCCCCGAAGGAGTGGCTCGCTGTGACGACCCAGAACGTCCCGGTGCCGGCGACCGCGGTACCCCGTGCCGCCACCCGCCGGCGCACGCGACGCGGCCGGTGGGCCGGCTGGGGCTTCGTCGGCCCGTTCATGGCCGTGTTCGCCCTCGTCTTCCTCGCCCCGATCGCGTACTCGATCTACCTCAGCCTGTTCCGCAAGCAGCTGGTGGGCGGCAACTCGTTCGTCGGCCTGGAGAACTACCAGCGGGCGTTCACCGACCCGCAGTTCTGGGCGGCCGTCGGCCGCGTCGGCGGGTTCCTCGTCGTGCAGGTGCCGATCATGCTCGGCCTCGCGCTGCTCGTGGCCCTCGCGGTCGACAGCGGCCGGCTCTACGGCAAGAGCTTCTTCCGGATCTCGATCTTCCTGCCGTACGCCGTGCCCGCCGTCGTCGCCGCGCTGATGTGGGG